>Ga0207891_1000247_pt1 | contig 42660 bp, 34 predicted proteins | sample LinPmetageLP50_FD_184061 | JGI IMG/M metagenome (GOLD analysis project Ga0207891, IMG submission 184061) | Marine viral communities from the Pacific Ocean - LP-50 (SPAdes) | ecosystem: Environmental > Aquatic > Marine > Oceanic | place: Pacific Ocean | collected 2011-08-27 | reverse complement strand
CCGATAGTGGATGATTAGGCTCCAAGCTGAAAGTAAACCACCTCCGCAGCCATTTATTGGTGTGGTCTACAGAGGATTATGTCTTTTTAGAGGGGAAAATCCCTAGAACCCCTCTTTGCAGTCGTATTTGTTTAGTAAGTTAAAAATGACTATATTGTTTGGTAGTCTTCAGCAATCTCACTATTAAACAGAGACTTTGCATCTGTTGCAGTGAATATAGCTTCTCGAACTTTAGGGTCAGTCAAATCTAATAATCTGAATTGACCTTTATTGACTGGATCAGCAATAGATTCAATGCGTCGATAAATACCCTTGTGCCTCTCAGCATATTCAGCTAGTCCACGTAATTTAGGCAATGCGTCGCTTAAATGTATACCGTGAGGATCTACGATATCTACAGCAATGCTACCATCAGGTTTTCGCGCAAAGAATATAAAGTCAGGACGAAGTAGTTTGTACTCCTCCGCCTCAATATATGCCATTGCTAAACTATCTTGACTTGCTCTATCTGGGTTTCGATACCAAGACTCAAAACCAGAACGAGCCATCTCGGTTTCAAGCACTTTCAGTTCCCATTGATTCAATTCAACGGGGAATAAACCTTTAACGTCACTCATCAGGTGGTTTGAATAGGTGGGTAAAGGTGTTTCGCTACCATCAGCCTCTAAGGCTATTGTAGGTAACATCCAAGCTCTAGGTTTTAGGATATCAATATCTTGAGGCTCTTTACTCATTTCTCTGATTTGTCGATACACGTCTTGTCGTTCATCACTCAAATCCTTAATTGCAACTCGATATTCATTTAGCCATTTTACTGTCAAAGCATCGGCTTCTTTATTCAGATATTCCGCAACATCAGCAACAAGCCCTAGTGCAGCAATCTCAGTATGAGATTCTAGTAAAGCTTCTTCTCTGCTAAAGGCTGAGTCATTGTGATCGGCAAGATGTTCAGCGTAAGTACGAGATAAGTCCGGACTTAGAAATCTAGCAGCCCTTTTATAAGCATCCTCAATTACCGCAAAATCAGCTTCTTCGACGAACTGATCGAAGGACATTTTCTTATTACCCAAATTAGCTCGCAAGCTGACACCTTCTACAGTAAGCACTTCCGTGCGCGCAGAAGATATCTCGTCCTTAAAACGTACCAATGCTGCATCAAGTACTTTATGCATTTCAGCATGCGCTTTTTTACCTGCGTCAGGTAACAAATTATCTTGAGCAAGTTCGTGCGCTAAAGCAGTAAGACGTTTAACAGGCTTTGCAACACGTTGAGGCAATAATTGTGAAGGTAGGTTTGTAAAGGAGTTCCATACATCACCTTTAATTGATGGGTTTGGCTCAAGGGTAACCGGATTAATTAAAATTCTACGGCCATGCACGGTTGGCTCAGAATCAGAACCTCCACCATGCATTAGGGTTTCGGCAACCGCCTTTACGTTATTTTTATCATAGAAAGGGAGTAAGCAATCAACGGCATTTAGGCGCTCATTACCTGGAATTCTTCTAGCTAGTGGTGTGCGAACCATTCTTCCAAGAAGCTGTGTAATATGGGTTTTATCCTTAGCTGGTCGGAAAGAAACCATAACTTCTGCTCTTGGGCAGTCCCAACCAGTGGAGATAGCATCTTTCGCAAGCAGAACCTTTATTTCTTGTTCGTCTTGTACTCGCTGAGGTTCTGTATAAAAGACCGTGTGATTACCAAGTTTTAAATTCGTTCGTTCACCGAATACGTGAGCTATATTACTACTTTTTAACTCAGGCCAATGCTCAAACAGCGTATCAAGTGCTTTGCCTAGATCATCAAAGTTTGGTTTGTTTGGCACTTGTAGAACCATGAGAGGTACAACTGCCTTTAACCCTTCAGCTTCACAGTATGTTTGCCAAGCTTCTGTTGATTTACGTAATTTATCAGCACCACGCCGAAGAAGCACTGTATCAAACTGCCCGGTTTCATCCGGTATATCAAGTACAATAGTGTCTTTGAGTAAGCCAGAATCTTGAACTCGCTTTGAGTCAACTTCTACGTTTGGAAGTAAAGCTCGACCTTGAGCAATCTGCATTGCTTGATTGAAGCGCTCCACAGTCGCGGAAATTCCCCATACAATTGGCATTGCCGGTACTGAGCCCGCCCCATTAATAAGGCGTTTGACAACAGTTGACTTGTTACTAGCATCCGATGCAGTTGCCCCCATTCCCCGGTGAGCTTCATCAAGAACCAGGTAAAGAGTTGATTTAGGATCTTCGATGGTGTTTTTTAGTACTTCCCAAATAGTATGAGAGCGCAAATCTGGCCTTGCTTGAGAAAGTAAATTTCCCTGTCCAGTTTTTGCTTCTTCTGCATCAGGATCGTATCCACGTACAAGCAAACTGTTTTTACTTAATTTCTGTGTGTTTAAAAAGTAAATTTTGCCAGGCTCAAAGCGTTCAAAACTGAACGTATTTTCAACTACCACCAAATCACTGTAATTTAGCTTGTCTGACGCTTCTAGTAGCCTAAAGCGTGTTTGTTCATTCAATGAAGGGTCATCACTAAACCATATTACAGTAGCTGTAGGGTCTGGTTCAAAATCATAGTCGTCTTCACCATAAAAAAGCGCCTCAAACACAGCAGCGGCCATAACTGTTTTACCAGCACCAGTCGTCGCAGTGAGTGAAAACGCATGAGTATCAGCGTCTTCATGCCAACGCTTTTTAGCTTTGTGTAAGTTTTTTATTACGTCAGCAACTGCTTCAGTTTGGTAATCCTTTAATGTAAATTTCACTTCTTATTCTCCATTAGCAAACTGAAAATTATTTAGGTAAGACTCATAAAGGCGAACTGCTTCCACCCCTTCTGGTAAATTGCGAACAACAGACTGAAAACGTCTGTCATCGTTAGTCACGATGTAAGCAAGTTTACATGTAAGAGTATTGTTAACTTTTGTAGTGAACTCTGTAGCTTTATCAAGATCGATAAGAACACCGTATGACGTGGTCAAGCAAATTCACACAACCCAGTTAAGCAGCTTTTCCTAAGTTAGCCATGTCAGCTTCATATTGGTTTGGACTTTTGTAATCCAGGTATGAGTGCATTCTTTGGCTGTTATAAAACATAGTGATGTATTGCAGGATATCTTGCTGAGCTTCATGACGGCTCTGGTAATGACGCCATTGCACTCGCTCTTGTTTTAATGTGCCGAAGAAGCTCTCTACAACGGCATTGTCCCAACAATCGCCTTTCCTGCTCATGCTACCTGTTACCTTGTACAGTGCCAGTAGCTGTCTAAATTGTCGGCTCGCATATTGCGAACCACGATCCGAATGATGTATCAGGCCAGCCTTGGGTTTACGTTGCCATAAAGCCATTGTTAAGGCATCACACACAAGCTGAGCATTCATCCGTGAAGACATACTCCAACCCACGACTTTGCGTGAGAACAGATCAATGACAACGGCCAGATACAGCCAGCCTTCCTGCGTCCAGATATAAGTAATGTCAGAGACATACGCCTGGTCTGGTTTTTGCGCATCAAAGTCGCGTGACAGCACGTTATCGAATACAGGTTGCTGATGGTTGCTGTTGGTCGTTACTTTGTATTTTCTACGCCGTCTAACGCTCACGTCGGCTTCTTTCATCAAGGCTCTCGTACGCTGTTTTCCAACCGGATAACCAAGCGAATTCAGCGCGCGTTTCATTCGCCTTACGCCATAGGTAAAGTCACTGGCATCTGCTATCTTCTGTACCCATTCGATTAGCTCATCATGTTGAGGGTCTGGTTCAAGTTGTTCGTTTCGTCGCACGGCACTGTAATAGTTATGGCGACTGACTCCCAGAACTTGGCACATCAGGCTAATCGGCCAGGTCTTCTTATGTTGGGTAATGAAACCGTATTTCACTTGGTTTCTTTGGCAAAGAAGACCGTCGCCTTTTTTAGGATCTCTTTCTCCATTTTCAGGCGCTTATTCTCTGCTCGCAACCGACGGATTTCTTCCTGTTCCGGCGTCAACTTACCATTGCCACGAAATGCGTGGGCACCTTCAGATTCTTGCTCTTTAAGCCAGCGGCCTAACATATTCGCGCTAATACCCAGACTACGTGCAGCCTCAGCAATCTTGTAATTTTGTTCTGTAACCAGACTAACAGCGTCCAGTTTGAATTCTTTTGAATAGCTTTTTCGCGTTTTCATATACACTCCAGTTGAGATAATTATCCCTTAACTGGCTGTGTGAATCTATTGGAGCACGTCAGTAAGCCTCTTCTACCGCCCAGCCCTCATCTGGAATACTTTCTATTCTTTTACCTATGCTTCCTGCTCTTAGCCAAAGAATTGGAGCAACACGTTCGAAGGCTAGGTTATGAGAAACAGCTAGAGGTGATTCGTATGTAAGGGTAAAAAACTCAGCATTCTCCATAAACCCCTCAGAGTATGGAAATTCATCAATAAATTTGTACTCCCCTTTGATAGGCACTCCATCAGGCGAAATACCTTCTATTGCAGCTCTTATTCTGGGTTTGGTTATATAATTACATATTCCCCACTGTTCCCAATCAGCATCCCCTGGCCGAAGATTCTTTTTAAAAAGTGACTTTTGTTCATCCGCACCAACCTCATTGTTAGTAATACAAATACAGACCCTCCTTCCACCGTCTTGCTTATTCAATCTCATTACGGCATGAGCTGTGGTACCAGACCCACTGAAAAAGTCTATAACTGTTGCGTCCTTTTTACTCCTTAAATAAAATCGGAGTGTATCTTCAACGCAATATAGGGATTTTGGGAAAGGAAATTTTCTACCAGGAATAAAGTCACGAAGTAAAGAAGAGCCATAAAGGCCTGCATCGTGGGCTGGTGACTGCCAAACAGTCTTAGGTCGAGTGACTCTAACTGCATCCTTCTTGTGTTCCAATATTAAGGCACCATTTTCATCTCTTCCTCTAACTTCAATTTCTCCATTTTGAATTCTTGCTTTCTCTGCATTACGTAAATAATTTATAGTAATTTTTGTTTTACTTTTGCTAACTTTTGCAGTCCCTTCTGCGAAAGACTTTCTAATAGTATTTGGACCTTGCTGCCATGTATTTTCTGTACCATCAGGTCTTAAAGGAAACACTGCTGTCAAATTATCAGCAGGGGGAAGTACCTCGTCTTTGTTTACCGTAATTGGTAAAGAATCACCTACAGAGTGAAGTTTTCCATCATTTGTAACCCATATTGGATAGAATAGGTTTGGTCGATCTAATCGCGCACTGTTAGAACCCGTTCGCATCAGTGAAAACCATATTGGAGATTTTTTTGAGGAAGTATTATCCTCGCCAGAAATAGGAACAGATTCGACAGCTGCATCACCAAAACGCAGAAAAAACACATACTCTTCAATTCTCGTAAAGGCTTCAGGTCTAGCAACACCTGCACGAGGATTAATCACACATGTAACCATCTGCATTGCGGCATCGGGAAATAGTTGTTCTAAAAGCAATCCTAAGCGCAAGTATTCTTTTTCATCTATCGTTACAATTAAGACAGAGCTACTTGGATTTAAGAGCTCTTTAGCAATTTTTAGCCTCCGCTCAAGGAATGCTAACCATTTCGAATGGCGATAAAGGTCTTCGCTTTCTACATAGTCGTTGTTGTATTTCCAATCTCTGGCACCTGTATTGTATGGAGGATCGATATATATAGCGTCGACCTTTCCTCTATGGGTGTATGTGAGCGCCTTTAGTGCATGAAAGTTCTCACCATTAATCACAGAATGAAATGGCTTGTCTTCTCCACGCTCTACTTTTCCAGTACTGATTAGGCCGGGATAAATTTTGTCTCTAAATTCAGCTACAACCACCAAGTCATCAACAAGCACTTCTTGAAGTTCAGGTTCGGCAGCATAAAGCTCTAATAAGCTAGCAAGCCATTTTCCAGAATCTTTGCGGATACTTTTGACTTGCCAGAGGCGCTGATCACCTTTCTTAGTCTCGCCTCTAGGTGGAAGAACACGAACTTTATCCCCTTTGCGTACTTGACGATTAGGTAATTCAACAGTTTCTGGACGATGGCGCTCAAAATTCAAGCCAAATGAGCGACGAGAAGATAAAGCCTTAAACTCCCTTTCTAAGTCCGCCCCCATTTGAGGATCTTTGGCTTTCGCTTGTGCAATTAAATCAGTAAGACGTGACATGTTTTCTCCTTTTTATCATCACGTTACCTCTAGGGTAATTAGAAAAGTTATAACTGGCACAAGAGACGAAACGACGGTGCCAAAATTTACAATAGAATACCTTTTTTTAAGAGCCCTAGCCATCAGGTTACAAGTCTATGGGCTAGGGCAGAGAGTGCTTTTGCCTTACTCATGCGCTTTTGTAACTTAGCGAGATATGCCTGTGCTGGCGGGTTTCCTTTTAAGAACAACACCGCAGCATCCGAGAATGCCCACTTAAGATGTGCATTACCGATTTTATTGCCCAGGGTACCGCACGTTTTGCCAGCTGATTCCGCTTTGTATTTGACCAGCCGTGAATAGGAGGCGAACCTCTGAACACTCTCAAAGCGTTGGATATTGCCAATCAAGTAAAGAATCGTCAGAGACTCACCGGACATTATAATGTATTTCTGTACTTAGTGGCCTACTTATCAGCCTTAACAGCCTCGTAGCCAAGTCATGCTTCGTGGGTAAACTCGACAGCTAAGAGATTGAAGATTAAGCTTTTGCCAGAGACATAGTAGAACTTCTTTTCGGCACTCATATACCTTCCATCTATCTCCAGTAGAGATTTTATTGGTTAGACAGAGCTTTTCAGCACTGTCTAATCAGCATCGCCTTAAGCGTTTCATTTAGCATCAAGCCATTAAGGCTGAAACCTGTGGGCTACCAATGAAACGTGTAATCATTACCATCCTAATATGTCTCTTTGCATCCATCCCTACTGCAAATGCTGATTTGAAAGACGCATTTGATGTTTATACATCAACGCCAGTTTCCACCTACAACTCCAAAAAAATGCAAGGCATTGTTGGCGCGTCATTCCATGCGAGAAATAAAGACCTGTATGACCGAGATGTATTTGCTTTTCAGGCACCAAGCTGGGGAGGCGGCTGTGGCGGTATCGATATTTTTGCAGGTTCGTTTTCTGTTATCACCAAAGATGAATTGGTGCAAATGGCCCGGGGTATCGCACAGGGCGCTCCAGGCTATTTTTTCCAATTAGCGATTGATTCAGTCTGTCCTTCATGCGGTGCCAATATGAAAGAACTGGTGAAAAGACTAAACCAATACAACGAAATGTTCACGGATAGTTGTAACCGATTTTGGGATATGGTTTCAGATAAATCTGGAATTAATGATTTTGCCTCAGAAGTTCAAGCTTCAATGAATGAAGCTGTCGCGAACAATCAGACACTTGCTGGTCTACGTGCCGACTACGGTGATTGGATGGCAAATAGATCAGAATCAAGCGCTACTGATCCGACGTTACCTGAAGGTACTACAACAGCAGAGGTCGCAGATGTTTTGAATGGAAACGCCATATTCATTCTCTTTGATGGGCAAAATTATACTGACAATCTTTCTCTCGGTATTGAGCCCCATGAACTTTTCATGTCATTAATCGGAACAGCAATTATTAATGTGGAAAATACCTCCGGCACCACTGACATAGAAAAGGATGTCGCGAAAGGAACGGTAGATTTTGGGAAAATGATGTATGGGGATGATACAACATTTACTCCCGGCTCAGTCACCTCTGTCACACTCAAGTTAACAAAGTGTCAATCTACAGACCCTGAATGCCTTGAGCCAATTGAAGACAATGTCACTTGGGAGCCTTTGGTCCCCAAGTATATGGCGCTTATTTCTAAGGAAGCGGCCTCACAACCTGATCGTGGATTACTGCAGAACATTAACGCCAGGGATAATGTCACTGATGAGCAGAAAAAATTCATGATGACATATAAATTTAACTACATTGATTGGGCGACTAAGTGCTATTTCAACGCCGCCGATGCAGTTGCAGAGCTTGTTGCACGACAAGCCGCATTTCAGAGTTTAGAGCAAGTGCTTATTCAGCTTACCAATGATGTACGCCTCAGTATCATCAGGAACCCATTATCGAAAGACAGCAAGTTTACCCCTCAAGATATATATGACCTGATTGAGACAGCAAATCAGAAATTTAAAACCTTGAAGCAGCAGTCAGACGATCGAGTTAGGGAGTTGACGCAAACACTCGAAATTCAGCGCTCAATTTCTAAGTGTTCAATATAATCGGGGGACGTTATGGAAATACCAGTATTTATCCTTGGTGACATAGACTTCACCTATCGCATCCTGATTGCAATTCAAATGCTTTACAGTGGTATGGCCATGCACTTAATGGCGGGCGTATTACTGATTTTATATGTCCTATGGTGTTGGGTTAAGTGGATGCTTAACCCCCAAAATACTCCGTACCCTATGCGAGAATTTGCTTACGGTATTATTTTTTACATGATATTTGGAGGTCTTGATTATATTAGTCCTCGTTTGGATGTAAGACTGGAAACAGATACATATCAGAACAGGCCATATCAAGCATATGTTGTCACTGATGTACCTGTGATAGCTGCGGTGCCAGCTTACATTACCACTTCGTTATTTAGCGGTCTTCGAGATACTTTAGCAACCCTTTTATATATTCCTGGCCAACATACCGACGATCAATATCCGGGTATGACAAATGGGTTAGATCCTTTATCGGTATTATTGAGGATTAATGATTTATCCAATCAGGTCAGTTTGAGCCCTTATCTTGAAAAAACCATCTACGAGTACATGATAAATTGCTATGTACCTTATCAAAGCATGACCGGTTCACCTTCTTCCCCAGATATTGAGGCCTTAATGAATAAACCGGTTCACCAGGTATGGTCCGCTGCTACGGTTCCGGTGAATTGGCTCTTTACCAATGCTTATGATACAGCTAATCCGTCTGGAATTAATGATTCATGTGATAACGTCCATGCTTATGTGACTAGCACCATTGGTTCCAGTTTTGTGCCTGATATTACCGACTTTTTAAACCACAAGAATATTACTAATGCGGATCTCACAAGTGCGTCTAACTTGATATTTATGTCGCTTACCGGGTCAACCACACCAGGGCCCTATGACTTTGTTGCTGGAAAATTTATCAGCACCTACATGAATCAAGGGCTAATTGATGGAACTGCTGGTATGTGGGGCAATAAAATGATGTTTGAGGCCTCGCAAAAGCGGATTTTTGAAAGGGCAGGTGAGGCCAACCTGTTTGTGCAAACAATGGTACCTGTCATCACTGCTATCGAAGCTTTCAGTTTCTTCATTGCTCCCTTGTTAATGTTACTCACTGTGCTTGGCGGCATGGGAATTTCGTACATTGCAAAATACCTAGTATTGGTCATATTCGTAAACCTCTGGGGATTTGTAAAAATCTTCACTGATTTCTTCATGCTCCTTTCGGTATACAAAGCGTTTAATGCCGATCTGACAACCAATAGTGCGTTGCAGCCATTTTCTCTCAATAACCAGTACCACTCATTCTTAGAGATTGAAAACCTGTTATCCACCGCCTCTACACTAACAACAGCTATCCCTATATTCGCGACATTTTTACTTTTCGGGGGCGTGCATTCCATTATGGGAATATTAGGAAAGATGACTGGTGGTTCTGTGGATGCATCAAATATGTCTCCTACCATGGCATCGACCATGAATGGCGGCAGAATGCAGATGGCTGATGAAGGGAACGGTATGGTTCTTTCTACTGGCGCATACTTGAATACTCATGAGGTTGGGACTTCCGCATTCTATGGTACCGAGGCCGTAAATAGCCAGATATCCAGTGCAGCAAATGATGTGTATTCTTCCGCGCTCAGTAATGTACGCAGTCAGCAGACTTCACTGGGGAATAGTCTTAATTCGTTATTCCAAACTGCAAGTTCTGGTTCGACAGTTGTAAGCGGCGGTCAAACTGATAATTACACACTTTCCGCTGGGGTGAATAAGGCTAACCAGGTTGCTGAAGGCATTACAGTTTCTGGTGGGCAAGGTCGAACTGAATCAGCTCAAGGTATGGCAAGGTTGGCTGCCTCCGCTGCGCTGCAACTTCGCTCTGGTGGCGGAGGAAAGAGTGCAGACCAATTCACCGATGCTGAGCGGACCAGTGCTCTAACCAAGACCTTAAAGGCATTTGGTCTCGGTGGAGATGTTTCTGCTATGTTGGCTCAACAGCTTACTGAAGGCGAAAATAGAGACTTCAGAGAATTAATGGACAAGGCATTACGTTATACCGATTCCGATAGTCATGGGGAAACCTACTCCCAGGGTTTCAACTTCAGCAGTATTGATTCAACTACCGTATCGGGTGGTGTAACTGATGCTGCAAGTAAAGTAGAAACGAATGTAGAGTCCCTGCAGACTGCAAAAACTAAACTGAAGCAAGCGCAAGACCTTGTTCAAGACACCTCTGGGGTTGGTGCCAGTAAAGCTGTTCAATGGGGAGTTGCGGGCTCTAATTTAGCGCAATTCGGGTATGACGGTTTTGATGCCGTATTCTCTGGTATGTCAGTAGAGGCACAAAATAAAATGTTTAAAGTGTGGGAAGCAAACTCTACTGACCAACTGTATTCAAAGCTTGCTCAAGAATATAAAACCTCTGACGTTGCCAAATTATTCAAAAAGAGCGGTGATTACCTTAAGGGGTTAAAAGAGTTTGACGATGTAGCTGAAATATATCGTAGTGTCGGACGATTTGCTGGTGATTACCAATACGGGTTCAATGCAGCAGCTGATTCTTATCAACGTGTCGATGATACTCGCGCATTGATCAGCGATACCACAGACAAATTAACAGCACCAACAAATACAAACCAAACCATAGAAACGGGTCCTGTAGAAGGCTCTGAGAAAGTTAAAGAACAAGCCGTTAAACAGGCAGGCGCACAGCCACTGAATAAACCGTCTATCGTTGCTGATAATGCGGGTCTCGTCGCCGCTGATGGTACTCCAAGGTCGATTTCTCCTTCTGTGAATACAGGGTTAACGTTTGATCCGCAAGAAATCATTCCCAAGATTTCTGCATTTACAAAAGACCTATCGGGACGGCAATCAAAATTTGACGGAACCCAAGTCCTGGCTGCAGGCATTGATTTGATCGATGGTATGGCCGGCGGAATACAAAATATTTCTGACTTCTTCAATCCAAAATATGCTTGGGGTGAAAATGCTGCCGAATGGTCACAAGTAGCTTCAGGAATTGCTGCCTCCAGTGGTCTGCATAGCAATGTTCTTCAACCCGGTTTACAAGATCTAGCCCAAATGGATGCCCCAGGATTTAGCAAGCTAATACAGGGCTTACGAGAAGGTGATACCGATAGTTTCCTTCGACTCTCTGCTATGAATGATGCTGCACTATTTCTTACTAATACGAATGTTGGAATGGATACGTTACAGCAACTGTCACCAGAGGATCGTCAAAGAACTGTTGCTGCAATACAAACCGTAGAATCAATATTAAGTGATATACCTGAGAGTGCTCCTATTTCTCCAGACGCAATGAACCAGATAAGCCTTGCCAGGATGAAAGGTGCCATTTCAGACGGTGAATCGTTCGCTATTATTGAAGGTGCCGTTCCTCGTTCTTTCTCGACTGATGACGTTTCCAGTACCGAAGATAAGCGTTCACTTGCCTTTTCTGCCGCCATGGGTCCAATATCACAAATGCCTGAGCTTTATGGTCTTGTATATGGTTCAGAAACTTCGGTTATAACCAGCAGTATTCTTTCCGATATTAATATGTCAGCAGATGACCTGGTTGCTCTGGAAGACAAAGCGCCTTGGGTATTCAAAGCATCAGAGGTTTGGAAAGATACAGCAAGATACGCTGCAGCAGCTGGTGCTAGTCCAATTAGTGAAGTCATCGACGACCTGAAGCTAAATGGCCGAGAGTCCGATTTATACTACACACTGTCTAATAGCCACACCAACAATGTCATACACGATACAGTTGATACTAGCATTTTAACTGGTGGCTTAGTCACAGATGAAAATGGTTACATACAAGGTTTCAATTCTGAGCTAATTAATGGTTCAGAAGTTCATACCGCAATTCAGAATTACAGTACAGATGTAATAAAACGTGATGAGTCTGGCAACTATGTGGATTATTCAGATAGAAATTCGGAGATTATTCAAACTGCATTAGGTAAGAATTTATTTGTGATGCCAGGTACCGAGGATGAATCAAGGGCGTTAGCGTATAGTTCTGTCTATTCTGGAATAATGAACTTTGGTGAGCGCGTCAACATGGTGTCGGATGGGACGGAACAAGCCACACGTTTACAGCTCGCTTGGAGCGACCTTCGAGAAAAAGCCATTGATTCAGGATTAGTTGTAAGGCAGCAAGATCAGAGCTCTGAATTGAAGACCCGTGATGGCATAGAGATATCGCTGGATAATCTAGCCCCAAATAAACCTTAGGTCAGATTTGTAGCGGAGATTCAAAATGCAGTTAAAGTAAGTTATCGATTCAAGATTTAGCTAAGACAACATGAAATATCTCTTACTTTTGATTGGTATATCCTTTAACTGCCTCGCTGATTCCGTCAGCTTCAAGGTGACAGTAGACATTGCGACTATGTCCGATACCAAGGTTCGGATAGCGGCAAGACACGCGGCTCTCATTTCTTCAATCGATAAGTTACCGGTGGTAGTAACTGGCCGCGAAACCCTCACGAATTATAGTTATGAAGAAGTAATCCAAGGGATTGGTCTAGCGTATGCTGACATTACCGTGACTACTGAGCAATTTGATCGCAAGGCTGGTAAATACTCGATGTCGGGGCGCATCACCATTGACCGTGCAGTTATTTCCAAAACACTAAAAGATTATGCGGAAGGCGCTAACGCTTTACGCAAATTGCGGGAATTAGCTGCGTTAGCCTCTGAAAAAAATCTTCGGGAATTTCTATCTGATAGTGAAAATTCAGTTTCACCATTTGAGGAGGCGAGCCTTGCAGTGCTTCCTTATTTCTGGGCTACCAGTTACACAGAACTTCAACAATTTGAAATTAAGACACTTCAACGCTTAATTTCACTTCATAGAGAAGAACTGTCAAATGCGACTAAAGAATTTGAAATTCAATTCACCGGCGCCGATCTTTCAAATTTCTATTTTGATGTAAAACTACCGAAACCAGTAAAGCTAAATTTTAAGGTAGAAGACTTAGACAGGTTTTATAGGGGTAAATTTGAAACCATTACGGCCAATAGCGGTGGGCTTTGCCTTTTCGTACCGACACAAAATATTCTCCTATCCTTGCCAGAGCGCGCTGTCACCCAATTGTCGTTCAACGTTGATTATATTACTTCTGCTCAAAGAGAACTGATTTTCAAGGGTGATATGAAACCGCTAGAGTTAGTTTCCTGCACTCCTGACGCCTTAGAACTTGCGGTTGAATTTGCTCTAGCTGAGGGAAATATATTAAGGATAGAAAGATGACAGCCCAAGTTAAGCTGTCATCTGATTTCAGTTTTTTTTACCTGAGTAAATTCAAGATAGCCTTCTAGTGGTTTAGTATCGAGATACAACTCATTACCCCTGACTTGCAGCCTAGCATTCTCCTTGTCAGTTAATCTACGCTCCCATTCAACAGGACTGTACTCCCCGCTAATGAAAATCGACACGTTTTTACCTGACAATGCTGTTTTTGTATCATCAACATTTAATTCAATACCATTACTTGGACATCCTTGACCATTTAGCAAGGAGTTCATCTTAAATGCGGCTCTGCCGGCTTTAACGACATAGTCTTGAAAGCGGGCCAGGGTACCGACGTTAATGCAATAGTTTTCGTGACTATTTTTATACAAAATGAATTTTTTTCCGCTTGTATAAATCAGACTCTCTGCAACTAATCCATGTTCAACAATTTGTGCAGATGAAAAAGCGCTGCATTCATTATCATTGCAATCAATCGCATAACGCTCGCCATTGATATCCAATGGTAAAACCTGGGCACTCGCGGTAGCTGAGAAAAGCAAAGCTGAACTAAGTGCATTCAAAATCCGCATTTCAAATTCCATCCTACTGAATAAACATGTGATGATTTTTTAAACGCTACATAATTATGTCAAGCTTTTTCAATAGTTTTGTTATTTAAAAACCCCGCAAAGCTATCATACACAATGAAGGTAGAGCACTCTTCGCCTGAAACAACACCTTTTAAAAAGTAAAACTTACCAATTTTTTTAAAGGTTGCACCTTCGAAACGTTGAGTTCCTAGTTTGAAGTTGTACCAAGCATACTGTACTTCATTAAATATCCCGTTAGGATTTTGAAAAAGCGTTGCTTTGAAACCTTTAACCAGGAAAAGCAAAATGACAGGAATGAAAAACTGCAAATTCGGAATGTAGCCATACCGGCCCACACTCATCAGGGCTACGTAGATTGCAAATCCGCTGAAGACCATTAAACAGAAGGTTAACGCTTTAAAAATCGGGTGTTCCCATGAAAAACGGTAAGTAATGTTCATAAATTAGCCTTAGTTTTATCTTTTTTTGCATAAAATTCTCTATAATTATAGGATTTATCGTTAATGCTATTCTGGATAGACTAGGCACAAGTGCTTTGTCTAATAAAAAGCTATTTCAAAAGTCTTTTTAAGAGAAAGTCATGGGTCGTCCAACAAAAACAAAAAACACTCGATCTGTAAAAAAGCTGCCATACGCGCAAGCTGCTGCTCTATTGATTGAGCTTGGTGTAGAAACCCTGACTGATTTTAGAAAAATGAAAAGCGCAGGGAAGAGACCTCCCTTGATCCCGGCAAATCCTGAGGAGTTTTATAAAAGTGAGTATGTTGGCTGGAAAGAATTTATAGACGCCGGCCGGTCTTCCACTCCTCAATATTTGTCTGTTCCGACATATTCTCAAGTTAAAGCTCTCAACACATACCATCGGATTGACACAAAGACAAAATATGCCAAAGCACTAGCTGATGGAATTTATCCTCCCGGCACACCGAGTAGACCTGACAACTATTACCCTGAATGGCATTCCTGGGATGACTTTTTGGCAGAATATAGCTTTATACCTTTCACTGAAGCCAGACGCTTTGCCAGAACGTTAGGGCTTAGGAATAGCTCTGAATGGCGAGAATATTGTAGAGGTGGGAGTAAGCCACCTGACATTCCAGTTTTGCCAGACAGAGACTACCCAGAGTTCATTTCGTGGCAGGATTTCCTTGTAGAAGATTAGGTGATATCCGCTGCGTTCCATATGGCTGCACATCAGATAATTTCTGACGTAAAATTTCAGCCAAATATGCCGGATCACTTTCTAGTCTTGTTTTGTCGACGATTAACTGCCCATTCTCATTATTGTAAATATTCAGTTCATTTACATCGCGTGTTTTTTCGTACTCTTCTTTAGAAATAATGGATTCTTGCCGTGCTGTTCTCAGAAGTTTCTGTTCCAGTTCCGGCAATGAGCGTAAACCATCAGCAACTCTTGCTATCTGATTGTCTTCGAGCACCAAGTAAGTTGTTGGGGTAATCGATACACCAAACCGGTCTGCAACCTCCTGACCATAATCAACAACTATGTCAATTCCTTCCATACCTTCAATCACACCACCATCTAAGCTGATTGCAAGCACATCAATTCCATGGTCCTGCTTAAGTCGCTTGATTACTGGTATCATTTTCTTACAGTACGGGCACGTGCTGGCATAGAAAAACCAAATCCCTTGAGTTTTAGCTTGTACTTTTGACAACACTTCAGCAACTGCAGAGTTTTGCTCTGACTTGAATTGATTCAAAGCAAATGCGCTTGTAGGTCTTCGATTACTTTCGTCTAGCAATTCCTCGCCAAGCATAAAATCAGACATCTTACTGCTAAATCGACTGCCCATGTCTAGCATTAATCGTTGCGCCCAAGCAAAACTAGCCAGGTTCTCTTCTGTGGGATTATCCATCGCTCGATACATGATAGTTTCTAGATTTTCTTTCAACCATTTTGTATCCAAGGGAATTTTATCATCAGGCGGATTTGACTGCGGCGCCATCGGAGGGGGAGGTTGATTTTCAGGTTTCTCTTTTTTGACCGGGTCCTCTTTCCAAAACCAACCCCTCTCTTTATCGCTGTAGAAGTCAGGCTCTGTAGCCTGACTTACTGTTGCAGATAGAATTAACGCAGAGACAATTAATGTGCGGTGCAGCATAGTCTACATACTCGTCTAGTAGCGTCATCTCTATGGACTAAGAAAGGTTGTTCGCAGTGAATACAGCGATCTTTTATGAATGCGTTACTGTTTCTAATCGAGTCGATCATATAATGCAATCTTGTAGTGCCCATGTCCTTTTCATCGTTAGGGTATAGGCACACGTAATTTTTATATAGGGCAACAAATTCAGCTGCACTGAGTGTTGAATTGATTTTTGGTTATTTCCAAGCTAAATACCCCCTAGATAAGGCTACAACGGCGATGTTGGCGCCAAGTGAAACGGTGAAATACAAAGCCCAGAAAATACATCGTTGTCTCAAGGAAAATTGTGATAACAAGTTGTTCCGGTTCGGTAGCTACCAATTCATGCATGAGCTTCACCAAGACGGCGGCATATTCTTTCAAAGTGCTTCAAACTATAAGCACTCTGATAACCTATCTGTGAAAGACGACGAACTTCAACTACAGTTCATTCATTATTTGAGCGAAAAGGAACAGGCGGAAATATCGGGGGCTAAATGTTTCAAATACACAGTGTCGTCACCAGACTTTTTAACGCTTTGTTTCACTGATGCCATCAATTATAGAATGATCGCAGATTGGAATGCTGAAGCAGTCGTCATAATTCATGAACCAGATGAGTTTTATAACCGATTGCGAGTGTGCACAAAGCAATTCCAATCGAACCATACCTTACTAAAGCGAGGGAGCGTGAGGTACATCGATCCGTATTTTGATGGAAAAACCCTTATCGAGAGCGAGCATCTGCCTTTTTGCAAAGACTATAAATTTCAATATCAACAAGAATATCGCTTTGTCATTTGTAATGAGAAACAATTTTCTGAACAGGAGCGGAAAATATATATTGGCTCTTTAACTGATATAGCAACCTTAGTGGACCTTCGATAACGGGGCAGTCTTTCATTTGCCCCATTATTCACGAACATCACAATTCTTGCTGATTAATTTCCATATTAGGGATATATACCAAGGCCGGTAGCCACTCACCAGCGCCATCCCCAGACCAAATAGACTCAACATTATCGGGAACAATTATGGTATGTGTAGAATGAGAGCGTTGAGTAAGACGCCGAGCAGCGGCTATTGCCGGCATCGTTGCTATATCGGTTGGATTAGATAGCATCACCTCGCCATCGAACTCTGAGGCCAATGCGCCCAATTCGCTCTCTGAATTAATTGGTGTATCACTATTCGGCAAAAAGTGAGGATCAGACACCTCATCTTGAAGTACAGCCTTGATATAAAAATCCTTCCCGGGTTCGCTCTGTTTGGCAATCCCATGAACTTTGAGTGCCAGGCCCTCACTCAACACCGAATTCTCCTGATATTGTTCCCAGATATGGCCAGATGATTCAAAAACTTGATACCCAATAATCATGGTTTTCTCCTATTCAGTAACCACGACCAGCCTAAGCTAAAAAGAATTCATCGCTATAAATCTGATGGTGCAACGCAATATAGACAAGCGATTTCTGAGACCGCTTTGAGCGAATAGCAGACGTTAGAGGAGCCTCCGTTGTAGACTAGCTATCTGATCGTATACCGGTCGTTCAGATAACTGATCTGCTTTAATCAAACAGGACACTTTAATAATGGAATATAATCCAATTATTGAGGTGTTAAATGACAAAACGAACAAACAGAAGTTACACGGCTGAATTTAAACAAGAAGCTGTCAAATTGGTAACCGAGCAAGGCTACAGCGTACCAAAAGCAGCAGCGTCTTTAGGTATCACAGATAAGTTACTTTATCACTGGAAAGCTAAATTCGAGGCTGAGCAATCTGGAGCCAGTTTAAATGCGGATGAACGAGCAGAGCTGCTAAAACTACGTAAGGAAAATAAAGAGCTAAGGATGGAAAAAGAGATTTTAAAAAAGGCCAGCGCCCTCCTGCTAAAGGAAACCAAGTAACGTTTAAAACGATTAAGCAGTTATCTTCGGCATTTCCCGTAGTTAAGCTCTGTAAAGTGATGAAAGTAAGCCGTAGTGCTTATTACGCTTGGCTCAAACGGCCAGTCAAAATCATCACAGCAGAGCAACTGAACTTATATCGAATGGCAAAGCACTTCTTCGAGAAAAGCAGAAATAGCTTAGGTTATCGGGAGCTTAGAAAGAAGTTACGCAGAGAGGGCTTTAACGTCAGTGATTATGGCGTTCAGAAGTTAATGGCAACACTTGGCTTAGTTGTGACTCAACGAGTGGCATACAAGGTGACAACCAAACGCAAACACAGTGATGCTGTTGCTGATAACCTGTTGAACCAGAACTTTAACCCTGTTGCACCAAATCAGGTCTGGGCTGGTGATGTGACTTACTTAAGAACAGGTGAAGGCTGGATGTACTTAGCCATTGTTATGGACTTATATTCACGCCGCATCGTTGGTTGGCATATCGACAAACGAATGACGACTGACTTAGTAAGCAAAGCTATGATGAAGGCTTATAACTTGCGCCAACCGCCTAAAGGCTTAGTGTTTCACTCGGATAGAGGCTCACAATACACCAGTAAGCATTATCGTAAATTGCTAGCCAATTTCGGTATAAGAGCGAGCATGGGTGATGTTGGTGCTTGTTGGGATAATGCGGTAGTTGAAAGGTTCTTCGGCAGCTTAAAACATGATTGGCTATTGAAAATACCACAACCAACTCGTGAACATATGAGAAATGATGTAACTGCGTATATGCGCTATTACAACTTAGAGCGACTTCATACCGCTAATGGTGATCTGTCGCCAATAGAATATGAGCAAAGTTCCTTAAGAAAAGTGTCCTGATTTAGTTGCGCAGAACACGTTTGGTGCTACATTTAATGTGTACAATGACGGCTCATACCCAATGCTTAGTATTGGCTATAGATATTAGCTATTACATTAACCCAACCTTCTTTAAGCTAGAGCTCCTTTTCTTCACTTCTTCAACATAAAGCCAATTACATTTAGAAATTGGCTCAACCTATTGTTATTACAGCAGTTCTATTAAAATTGCGTGTTGGCCTATATAAATATCAAATTTAGTCACTATTTAGTTACTTGATAAATGTAATTTTTATTATACTTTTGGCTATGTTCTGCTAAATTGTTGCTATACTGTATATGAATACAGTCGTTAAGGATTGATCATGCTCCCAGCACAATTTACAAAGCTTATAGCCGAGTTAGAACACTTAACAGATAGTCAAACCCGTTATGTTGAGAAGCTGCTGAAAGGCACTGATAGCGTCTCACAGTTGATAACAGAGCTTGAGGAGCGGATGGTTGAAAACCCTGAATGCCCGCACTGCCATAGCTCACTGATCAATCGGCACGGCAAGGTAAACAAGATGCAGCGTTATCGCTGCAAGAACTGCGGCAAAACCTTTGTAGCGACAACGGCGACACCGCTAGCTCGACTGAGGTACAAAGAGCTTTGGTTAGAATATATTCGCTGTATGCTGGACAGTAAGCCATTGCGTAAATGTGCCGAAGAATGTGGCCTCCACCTTGAAACATCGTTCAGGTGGCGGCACCGATTCTTGGCGCTACCATCAGCACTGAAAGCGAGCAAATTAGAAGGCATTATCGAGGCAGACGAAACACTTTTTCCCTACTCAGAGAAAGGCTCAAAACGGATGACTCGTCAGCCCCGGAAAAGAGGGATGAAAGCGAAAAAACGGGGGCGTTCAAAGGATGATTGGGTGCCAGTTTTAACGGTCAGAGACCGAGCTAAGAATACGTATGAAGCCGTTGTGCCAAGTGTTACATCGGCAGCTCTGCATCAGGAGCTAGCAGGGAAATTAGAGAAAGACAGTGTGTTGTGTAGTGATGGCTATAAGCCCTACATAGCTCTTTCTGAGAAAAATGATTTAATACACAAGCGCTTAGATGTGGCAGGAGGAGTTAAGGTGATAGATAAAGTCTTTCACATTCAAAATGTTAACGCCTATCACAGCCGTCTGAAAGCGTGGATAAAACGGTTTCACGGAGTAGCCACAAAATACTTGGAACACTACCTAGGTTGGTTCAGGTTTATGGATACTCCAGAAAACCTTAACGAAAACAGGCTCTTTTCGATTCAACAACAGTTAATCCGAACATAGCCATACTTTTAAATTAGTTAAACGCATTTTGATGATAATTATTTAAAGGTTCTATCATTGTTTTATTCGTGTATCATTATGATAGAAAAATGATAATAATAAAATTAGTGAGTTAATACTTTCTATGACAACATCAACTAATAATGAACCTAAAACTATATTCAGTTGGGCGAGTGCCATTGCGTTAGCATTAGAGTCTGAAGGGATAGACAGCCAAGCTTTGTTTAAAAAAGCTGGCGTTGATTTAGTTACGTCATCAGAGCCAAGTTACCGTATTGAAACCGTTAAAATTACGGAAATTTTTAGGCTGGCAGTAGAAGCAACGGGCATAACAGGTTTTGGGTTGTTAGCTGGTAAAAACTTTCATCCTGGCAGCTTTCACGCGTTTGGTTATTCGTTATATGCGAGTAACAATTTAAATGACTTTTGCCAACGCATAGTACGCTATTTCCGCTTACTTAGTGATAACGGCATTCATACGTTAACTGAAACAAAAGATGATTATGTGTTGGATATTGAAATTATCAATACAGTAACTTGTGATGAAACTATTGAAGGCTGGTTAATGGCTATTGTTCAAATGTGTCGACATATTTTCCGCCTTAACTTTAACCCTTTAAAAGTTCAACTCGTAAGGGAAAAACCAGAAATTGGGGCAGAGTTATTTGAGCAGTCATTTAAATGCCCTGTTGAGTTTTCTTCCAAATTAAACGCGATACATTTTGCTAAAGAAGATATGTTTGTTCAACTGCCTGCAGCAAGTTCTGAATTGGCGCGAGTGAACGATGAAATTGTTATTCAGCATTTAGCACGTTTAGATCGCTCTGATATTGTACGCCAAGTTGAAACTAAAATTATTGAGCTATTGCCTACTGGGGAATGTAATAAAGAGCGTATTGCTTCATTATTAAATATGAGCCCGAGGAATATGCATGGCAAACTAGAACAACGCGATACTAGTTACCAAGAAATTTTAGACGACTTACGCTCACAATTAGCAATTCAATATATTGAGCAAGACTCAATGAGTATTAGTCAAATTACCTATCAACTAGGCTTTACTGATACTAGTAACTTTTCTCGTGCATTTCGTCGTTGGACGGGGCACTCACCAAGTGAATATCGAGAAGCTAAAGCTGAAAATTAAACAAATATAGTATGGGCTTTCGTTTGGAGCCCATACTTAAACTTCCAATTTTCTAAACTTGTTTATTTTAAAATCTCACTCTAATATATTGAATTTTAAACTGTTTATTGTTTTTCTAAATATACCTTCCTAACTATTCCCATACTTTTTTCCTAAACCCATACTTTTGGCTGGTTTTTTTTGCGTTTTTATTTTTTAGAGTAGAACCATCTCAAGACTTAGCGTGTTTATGGCTAACAAAATAAAAATTAGGAATTAGTGATGAGTGAAGCAAACTTACTTTTTGAAAACCGAGATGGTATTGCCTGGTTAACATTAAACCGCCCGAAAGGAATGAATGCAATCAATGGTGAAATCATTGAACTTTATGAAAAGTATATTCCTGAAATAGCTAATAATGATGAAATTAGAGCCGTTGTTATTACTGGCACTGGTGCTGCTTTTTGTGCAGGGGCAGACTTAAAAGAAGTATTGGCATCACAAAAGCTACCTCCTGGAGAGAAAGACTTTTTAGATCGATTATGTGAAAACGTATTTAATCCACTACGTGACTTTCCAAAGCCAGTAATTGCAGCGTTAAATGGTATTACTATGGCGGGCGGTCTAGAAACAGCTATGTGTGCAGATATAGTGGTGGCTGCTGAAAGTGCAGTCATTGGTGATGCTCACGCGAACTTTGGCGTATACCCTGGCGCTGGAGGGGCAGCCTTATTACCTCGAATTATCCCTCACAATGTAGCTAAGTATTTATTGTTTACTGGTGAAACTTTATCTGCACAAGAAATGAAAACATATGGCTTTGTTAACGTAGTTACAAATGATGATGAGCTACAAGATAAAACACAAAAACTTGCACTCAAAATTGCCTCAAAAAGCCCAATTGCACTTCGTCGTATGAAAGAAGTGGCTAATCAAGCTTTAGATAAATCGAGAGATGCAGCATTAGAGCATGAGCAAGTATTGTTAAGAAAGCATATGCGTTCATACGACTTTACCGAAGGCTTAACTGCGTTTTCTGAAAAACGTAAACCGCAATTTATCGGCAAATAGCAAGAGTTGCTTAATTAAGCTAATAATAGGAACCAAGAACATGAGTAATATTTATATCGCAGGTGTTGGCATGACTAAGTTTGGTCGACACATCGAACGTACATTAGAAAGTTTGACTGGCGAAGCAATTGAAAAAGCACTTGCTGATGCTGGTTGTGATAAAGACGAAATTGGAACGGCATTTTTCACTGGCTGTACTCAAGGCCATTTACATGGTCAGGGTATGGTACCCGGACAAGTTTACTTAAGTAAAAATGGTATTGAAGGTATCCCTATCTTTAATGTTGAGAATGCTTGTGCTTCAGGTAGTTCAGGTTTTTATCTAGCCAACCAAATGCTTAAATCAGGTGCATGTGATATTGCACTAGTTGTTGGCGCAGAGAAGATGAATGTAGCCGACAAAGCTAAGATGTTCTCTGTATTTGATGGTGCATGGGATGTGAGCAATCCAGAGCAAAACCTTAAAACTTTATTAAAGCCTGCTGAAGGTTTTGAAGTGCCACCAGGTACAACCTCAGAGCGCCCTTATAGTGTGTTTATGGATGTATATGCAGCTTTTTGTCGTAACCATATGAAAACATTTGGTACAACTCAAAGACAAATAGCGGCAGTGAGCGCTAAGAACCACCAGCACTCAGTTCATAATGAATTGTCGCAATTTAGAGACCCTTATACGATTGATGAAGTAATGGCAGCTCCACCAATTACTTACCCTTTAACTTTACCTATGTGTGCACCTATTTCAGACGGTGCGGCAGCGGTTGTGGTTTGTAATGAAGAAGGGCTGAAAAAATTAAATGCCGAAAAGCGCGCTGTTCGAGTACTTGCTGCTGTTATTCGCAGCGCTACTAGCCGACCAGCTGATCAGTGGGATCAGCACTGTGAGCATTTAGCGGCAAAAGAAGCCTATGAAATAGCGGGTGTTGGTCCACAAGATATGGACGTGGCTGAAGTTCATGATGCAACAGCAATGGGTGAAATTTTACATGCTGAAAACCTTGGTTTAGTTGGTTTTGGTGAAGCTGGACCAGCTGCAGAAAATGGTGACTTTACAATTGGAGGCCGCATTCCAATTAACCCATCAGGTGGCTTAGAGTCTAAAGGTCATCCGCTAGGTGCGACAGGGCTTGGTCAAATTCATGAGCTTGTTGTTCAACTTCGTGGTGAAGCCGGTGCTCGTCAGGTTGTTGGTGCTAAACATGCGGTACATGAAAACAGCGGTGGGTTAGTAGGTATTGAAGAAGGCGCTGTGTCAATTAACATTTTAGCAAAAGCTTAATTTTATTAAGTGGCTAGTATCGACCTTGTAAAAGATTAATGTAATGAGGAATAAATAATGAACTTCCAAATGACTGAAGAACAAGAAATGGCCGTTGAGTCGGTTCGTAAATTCGTACAAAACGAGATTGAACCAGAAATTAGAGCTCACGGTGAAAGCCACTTTAGCAAAGAACAATTGGTAAAGTGGAGCAGTAAATTATCTGAATTTGGCTATATCAGTGCTCCACACCCAGAAGAAAGTGGTGGCTATGGAATGGACTGGAAAACGCATCTTTTAATTTGGGAAGAAGTTGCGGTAGGTTCATTAGATCTCGCGCTTACTGGGTTAATTAACGTAGCAGGTATTGATTTGTTAATTAATAATGCTCCTCAACATGTCATTGATGAGTATGTACCAGGTTTAATTTCGGGTGAGAAGTTTATTTCTATTGGTATTTCTGAACCAGATGTGGGTTCAGATGTAGCTGCTGTTAAAACTCGTGCGGTAAAAGATGGCGATGAGTGGGTTATTAATGGCGAAAAAACTTGGATTTCAAATGGCGAACATATGGATATATTCGTTTGTACCTGTAAAACAGGCGAAGGTGAATTAACGCATATTGCTATTCCTGCCGACACACCAGGTTTAGAAGTTAAGGGAATTGAAAAAATGGCGTTAAACAGCCAGTCAACTTCTCAAATTTTCCTTGCTGATGTTCGTGTGCCTGTAGCGAATACGGTTGGCAAAGAAGGTGATGGATTAAAAAATACATTGGTAACGTTTGAACGTGCTCGTTGTCATATGGCGGCTTGGGGTTATTCAATTGCTCGTCGTGCGCTGGAAGAATCTGTTAAATATAGTCAAGAGCGTACACAGCATGGCAAACAGATTGCGGGTCACCAGCTAATTGCACTTAAAATTGCTAAAATGGCAACTGAAATTGATGCGGCTCGACTATTAACTTTACGTGCTGCTGACATGATTGATAATGGTATTCGTTGTGACAAAGAGTGCTCAATGGCGAAATGGTACGGTACTGAAATAGCGGTTACTGCTTGTCGTGATGCTGTGCAAATACACGGTGGTAATGGTGTTACTAAAGAATTTATTGTTGAACGTTTAGCTCGTGAAGCGATTGTTGGACCAATTCCTGATGGGACTACAGAAATTCAGCAGTTGTTAATTGCTCGCTTGTTAACAGGTATTCAAGCATTTAAATAATTCTATCGTTGGTTACTGCAAGTTAACCAGCATGTGTATAAAAATTTGAGAGAAAGTTCATGAATTTGCAAGATAAAGTTGTTGTTATAACAGGTGGCGCTTCTGGCTTAGGTAAAGCGACAGCAGAATATTTAGTAGCAGAAAAGGGCGCTAAAGTTGCCTTGTTTGACCTAAATGAAGACGCAGGCAATGCGACCGTGGCTGAGCTTGGGGAAGATAAGGCTATCTTTTGCCAAACTGATGTAACAAGTGAAGAAAGTATAGATGCTGCGATTGCTGCTGTAATGGATAAGTTCGGTGCAATTCACGGTGACGTTAATGCGGCTGGTATTCCACTACCGTGTAAAATTTTAGATAAAGAAGGTATTGCTTCAAGCCTAAAAAAATACGCTACGGTAATTAACGTTAATTTATGTGGTGTATTTAATGTGATGGCTAAATGTGCTGAACAAATGGCAAAGAATGAGCCAGACGAAAAAGGTGAACGAGGAGTGATTATAAACATTTCATCGGGGGCAGCTTTTGAAGGGCAAATTGGTCAAAGTGCATATTCAGGTTCAAAAGCCGGAGTTAATGGTATGAATATTCCAGCTGCACGAGAATTAGCCCGTTACGGTATTCGTGTAAATTCAATTGCACCAGGTTTATTTGGTACGCCTATGGTTAAGTCGCTAGGTGAAAAAGTGGTTAATTCACTTGTAGAAATGTGTGAAGCGCCTAAACGTATGGGTGAAATGGAAGAGTTTGCACATACTTGTTCTTTCTTATTTGAAAATGGCTATATGAATGGTCGTATTGTCCGATTAGATGGCGCTACAGTGATGCAAGCTAAGTAAGTTCTTAATAAGTTATTAAAGCACCTTTAAGGTGCTTTTATACCAATTGCATTAAATATTTAGTCAGTTCAGAGCTGTGTCAGGGGAGTTAGAACAAAGCAAATTGATGCAGGTGTAGCATTCTCCACTAAAGCAATTTGTAAAGTTATTACTCTCCTGACAAGCTCCCGAAGGGCGAGTTTAAAAGGCTTATATGCTTGCGTTATTGATTTTGATAAGGGAATAACCATTACCTGCAACCAATGCCTTGCCTCTAAGCCTTTTAACTCTCGCTGAATGATCAAATATTTAATTTAATTGGTATTATAACGTGGAGAAAATGAAATGGGACCACTAAACGGTATAAAAGTTGTTGAGTTGGCTGGCTTAGGGCCATGTCCGGCAGCTGGTATGATACTAGCTGACTTTGGGGCTGAGGTTATTTTAATTGAACGTAAAACGGCTAACCCTAACGCTGGTATTGATTTAGATAGCAATAAAGATGCTTCATTTTTTAAGCGTGGTAAAAAGTCGATTGCACTAGACTTAAAAAATCCTGATGATGTTGAAACAGTATTGAAGCTTGTTGAGCAATCAGACGTGTTAATTGAAGGGTTTCGCCCAGGCATTACTGAAAAGTTGGGGCTTGGACCGGAGGTTTGTCATCAGCGCAACCCAAAACTCGTATATGGTCGTATGACTGGTTGGGGGCAAACAGGACCTTTAGCAAAAAATGCTGGCCATGACATCAACTATGTATCAATTACTGGAGCCTTGCATTATGGCGGTTTACCTGACGATGCACCATATCCAACACCAACCTTAGTGGGCGATATTGGTGGTGGCACCTTACCATTGGTCATTGGTATAACTTCAGCGCTTTTATATGCACAAAACACTGGCCAAGGGCAGGTGATTGATGCAGCTATTTGTGACGGCACCATTTATAGCATGGGGTTGTTAACCAGTATTAGGGCGCAGGGGTTGCTACGTGAAGAAAAAGGGCAAGACTTTTTCGGCGCAGGATCTCATTGGTGCAATACTTATCAATGTGCTGACGGGAAATATGTTTCAGTTCAAGCGTTAGAGCCTAATTTTTATAAAGAATTAGTTACATTGTGTGGCTTTGCTGATGATGATGACTTTGCTCAGCAGAACAATAAAAAGTTGTGGCCTCAAGCAAGAGCAAAAATGGCGGCATTTTTTGCAAGTAAAACTCAAGCACAATGCAACGATATTTTAGAAGGAACTGATGCTTGTTATGCACCTGTTTTATCTATTCCAGAAGCAGCTGAGCATGAGCATATTAAGGCGCGTGGCTGTTATACAGGTGAAGGTCAATATTTACAGCCAACACCTGCGCCTAAGTTTAGTGTTAGCCAGCCTTGTATTGGTGAAATTCCTAACGTTGGGCAACATACAGCAGAAATTTTAAATTCGCTGAACAAGTAAATACGAATACTTAACCTCGCACTGGTAAGTGCATTTCTCCTCTGTAGGCTAATTGACTTGGAATGTCCTCGCTTTTAGCCTCTTTTTATTCCTTTTAAAATTCTACATCTTCTTGTATTTGTTCTTTTGTATTAAAAGATGCCTACTTTAGAGTAAATACTTAACTCTGAGCTATCCCCACGAATAGTAAAATAAAGTCAAAGAGTTAGGGAACATTCATGGCATTTGGTGATCAGATCTTTCGCCAAAAAAAACCAACACAGAAAACACCATGAATGCACGCTCTATATTGAACAATCTTGTCTCTTTTGTCAGCCATAAAATGCATAAAACCCGCAAACAGGCCGTTGTCGCCTGTGTGCGAAGCTTGATTGAGAGCGGTTCGGCCACTGTGACCAGTATGGGGCGCGGTATCCGTTCCAATGCCTATGAGAAACACCGTATTAAGCGGGCTGACCGGCTGTTATCTAATGGTCACCTCCAGCGTGAAGTACCGTTTATCTATGCAATGATTTGCCGGTTATTTTGTACCTGTAAACATCCTGTCATTGCCGTTGACTGGTCAGATTTGGATAAGTGCAAAAAGCACTTTTTACTTCGCGCCGCAATTGTCGTTAAAGGGCGGCCTATTACCCTTTATCAGGAAGTGCATGATAGAAAAGCCAGTGCAAAAGCGACTACACATAGAGACTTTTTAGAGATATTGCACACGCTCTTACCGGATACCTGCCAGCCCATTATTGTCACTGATGCGGGCTACAAATCGCCGTGGTTTCGTGAAGTGCAGGCATTGAGATGGCATATTGTCGGACGTGTGCGAAAGCCACATTTATATTCGCTGGATGGCGGTAATGAATGGCAATCTATCGCTGAGCTTTATCTAAAGGCTACAACACGGCCCAAGCGATTTGATAACGCGCTTATCGTCAAGTCACGACCTTTTGCCTGTACCTTGGTGTTGGTTAAAGAGAAAGCGAAAGGTCGACGAGCGTTTAATGCCAATGGCTCGCGCCAACGGGATACCAATTCATTGAAATATGCTGATGGCGCAAGAGATCCGTGGCTACTGGCGACGTCATTGCCCTACCATCGTCACTTATCTAAACAAGTCATCGATATTTATCGCCAGCGCATGCAAATAGAAGAAGGCTTTCGGGATATGAAAAGCACGCGCTTTGGTCTGGGGTATGAAAATAATCGCAGCACAACCAAGACACGCATTACTGTTCTGGTCTTGCTTACCACACTGGCTTCGTTAGTGGCTGTACTGTTGGGCATGCTATTAGTTGTCAGTAACAAGCATCGACGCTTTCAGGCAAATACCGAAACAAAATCCGTACTATCCTTTCACTTTCTTGGCTTGAGAGCTTTTAACACCTCAATGCGATTTACCCTGCATCAGTGGAAAAAGACGATCCGCTGGCTTGATGAACTCACCGCTGAAGCTTGCATGAGCAAGATTACATGCTAAATTCGTGGGGATCCCTCAGTACTTAACTGCATGTTTGCCAATTTTGACCTGATAATTGAGCTCAAAGACAGTTTACTTATAGTCATGAAATTAGAACATTATAATTATTAAGAGAGTTAGAGATGAAAGTTAATTTTAGCAGCCAATTCCAAAGTATTGTTGATAAATGGGGAGACTTGGAAGCAATAGTTAACGTAGAACGTGACCGCCGTTTTACTTATCGAGAATTTCATTTAGTAACTAATAAAATAGTGAACATGCTTTCGACGACGTTTGGCATGGAAAGAAATGATCGCTTTGTTAATATTTTAGATAACGACAACATGGCGTTATTTCATTTCCCTACTATTTTTAAATCACATTTTACTGGGGCTTTTACTAACTCACGCGATGCTATTGCTGAGCATGAATGGCAAATAGAATATTCTAAACCTAAAGTTGTATTTATAGAGAATATGCACTTAGCAACGCACTTAGAAATGCTAATTGGGCATGGCATTAAAGTGGTTTGTATGGATCCAATTCCTTCTGAGTTTGAAGGTAATGACAACCTGTTTTATTTATGGGATCTGTTAGCGCAGGTATCTGATGAAAATCCAAATATGGAGATTGATGATAGAGAGCATCAATCTATCATTCGTTTTACAGGTGGTACGACAGGTAAAGGTAAGCCAGCGGTGTATTGTGCTGATAATTGGCTAGGTTTACGCGATACTTTGTATGCGTTAGATGAAGCTTGCTTTGATACCAATACTAGAATGCAACATATTGCGCCAATTAGTCATGGTAGTGGTATGTTCTTAGTGCCTACATTCTTTAGTGGTGGTTGTAACATTACTTTAAATGAACCTGATTTGGTGAAATATTGTCAAACCATTGAGACAGAAAAATCAACTCACGCTTTTCTTGTACCAACTATACTTTATCGTATGCTTGAGATCCCAGAAGTGCAAGATGTTGACTTTTCAACCATGCAAAATATGTATTATGGCGCTGCGCCGATGAGCCCTGCAAAACTAAAACTGTTACAGAAAAAATTCGGTAATATTTTTATTCAGGCTTATGGCTCAACTGAGCATTTTGCTATCGCGCTTTCATTAAGTAAATCTGATCATTTATGTGAAAATGGTGACGATAAGCACTTGTCTTCAGCAGGTCGTGTAACTGCTGGTGTTGAAGTTGAAATTATGGACGATGATGGCGAGCCCGTAAAAAGAGGAGAAATAGGTGAGTTTTGGCTACGCTCTCGTGGTGTTTGTTTAGGCTACTTAGACAACCCTGAAAAAACAGCAGAAGAGTTTTATGACGGCTATTGGAAATCAGGTGATATGGGCTATAAAGATGAAAATGGCTATATTTACTTAGTAGATCGTAAAAAAGATATGATCATTTCTGGTGGCTTCAATATTTATGCCACTGAAGTTGAAGCGGCAATTAATGCTCATAACGCAATTTTTATGTCAGCAGTTGTTGGCATTCCTCATGAAGAATGGGGTGAGGCTGTTCATGCCGAGGTTATGCTAAGAGAAGGTGAACAGGTGTCAGAGCAAGAGCTAATTGCTTTTGTTAAAGAGTCATTAGGTAGTTATAAGTCACCAAAATCAATAGTAATTGTTGACCAATTACCACTTACTGTCGTTGGTAAGGTGTTAAGGAAAGATGTACGTAAAAAGTATTGGGAAAACTCAGACAGAGCCGTTGGCTAAGGTTTAGGGGAGAGATATTATGTCAGCCCAAGAGCAAGTGGTAGTTGAAGATCAAGCTTGTGAATTTGCATTGCAGCTGAAAAAACAGCAGCAAGCTTATTTAGCAAATCCTATGCCTTCAGCAGATGAGCGTATTGCACGATTAAAGCGTTTAAGGAAGTCTTTATTAGCCCACCAAGATGAGTTGATTGAGTCACTAAATAAAGACTTTGGTCGCCGAAGCCCTGAAGAAACTTTGTTGTTAGATGTTTTACCTAACATTAATAACATTGATTACTGCGTTAAGCGCCTTAAAAAGTGGATGAAAACTGAAACTCGCCATACGGACTTATTAGTGCGACCTGCAAAGGTTGAATTAATGTATCAACCAGTTGGTGTAGTTGGCATTATTGGTGCGTGGAATGGCCCTATAATTGTTACTTTTGGTCCCTTGGTTACCGCGCTTGCTGCCGGCAACTCTGCCATGATAAAAATGTCTGAGTTCAACCCTGAAACTAACAAAGTCGCTAAGAAAATTATTGCCGAAGCGTTTGATGATTCACTAGTGTCAATTTTTGATGGAGAAGCAGAGGCATCTGCTCGCTTTTCTGCATTACCGTTTAACCATTTAATGTTTACTGGCTCAACAGCAGTAGGTCGCCATGTTATGCGCGCAGCTTCTGCAAACTTAGTACCGGTAACTTTAGAGTTAGGTGGTAAGTGTCCAGTGATTGTTTGTCCAGATATGGACATTGACGATGCTGTAAGTCGATTTATCTATGGTAAATGTGCTAATTCAGGTCAAATTTGTTTATCACCAGATTATATATTATGTCCTGAAGGTAAAGAGCAAGCTGTAGTAGATGCATACTGTAAGCGTTTCAAAGAGATGTTTCCTGCGTTTAGCTCTACAACAGATCATTCAAGTGTTCACTCTGAACGTCATTTTCAACGTTTACAAGAAATACTATCTGATGCCAAAGCCAAAGGAGCAACAGTAATATCTGCTAACGGTCAGGAACCAGATCCAAAAACTCGTATGATGCCGACGCATTTAGTGTTGAATGCTACTGAAGATATGATTGTGATGCAGGAAGAAATTTTTGGTCCAATTTTACCAATTAAAGGCTATAAATCAGTAGAAGAAGCTGTTAGTTATATTAATCAAGGTGGTCGTCCGCTTGGTCTTTATATCATGAGCTTTGATAAAACTACACAAGACTACATTTTAAATCATACACATTCGGGTGGTGTGAGTATTAATGAAGTTGTCTCACATGCACTTTGTGACGATGTACCTTTTGGCGGTGTTGGTGATTCTGGTATTGGTCACTATCACGGTCATGAAGGTTTTAAAGCGATGAGCAAGGCGAAAACAGTGCTGAAACGTGGCAAATTTTATCCTGGAAAATTCACTGCGCCGCCGTACGATAAAGGCTTTTTGCGTCCTATTTTAAAATGGTTACTTCGTCAGTAAATCATCAACACTATTACAACAGGAATTAAAGATGTTTGATTATATTGTTATTGGTGGCGGTTCAGCTGGGGGCGTGTTAGCACATCGCTTATCAACCGATCCGAACAATAAAGTATGTTTGTTAGAAGCTGGTGGTGCTGGTAACAATAAGTTGGTTTCAACGCCAGGTGCTTTTGCTGCACTTATTCAAGACTTTAAAATAAATACCATCAACTGGCGTTATAATACATTGGCGGATAAGTCGATGAATAATCGCACACAATACCAACCACGCGGCAAAATGCTAGGTGGCTCTAGTGGTATTAACGGCATGGTGTACATTCGTGGTTGTAAGGAAGATTACGATCATTGGGAAAGCCTGGGCAACAAAGGCTGGGCTTATGATGATGTACTACCTTACTTTAAAAAAGCAGAAAACAATGAACGTGGTGAAAATAAGTACCACGGTGTTGGTGGTCCGCTAGAAGTTAGTAATGGTGATGAAAGTTTTGATGTTTATAATGGCTTTATAAAGTCAGGCCTTGAAAAAGGCTATAAAATGAATGAAGACTTTAATGGCGATTATCAAGAAGGTATTGGCTATTATCAATTTACGGTGAAAGATGGCAAACGCGCTGGCGTTAAAGCTTGTTATATAGATCCTGCAATGGAGCGCAGTAACTTAACCGTTGAAACAGGTGCTCAGGTTCAACGTATATTATTTGAAGGCAAACGAGCGGTCGGTGTTGAATATATGCAAGACGGTAAATTGGTTACCGTAAAAGCTGCAAAAGAAGTATTAGTTTGTGGCGGTACTTTTAATTCTCCGCAAATGTTGATGCTATCAGGCATAGGTCCTAAAGCAGAACTGGAAGAAAAAGGCATCGAAGTTATTCATGACTTACCAGGTGTTGGCAAAAATTTACATGATCATCCTGACGTTATTTTAGTGGTGAAAAGTAAGAAGAAGTCAGGTATAGCACTTAATCTCGTGGGAACAATTAAATCAACCATCGCTCTGTTTAAATATGCGTTAGCAGGTAAAGGGTGGTTAGCTAGTCCACCAACTGCGGCAGGTGGCTTTATTAAAACTTCACCAGAAAAAGAACGTCCAGATGCGCAATTACACGTTGTGCCGTTAGCTTACCGTGATCATTGTCGTGATTATAAAATCATGACCAAATGGGGGTATAGTGTAATTATTAATACATCAAATCCTAAAAGTCGTGGCGAGTTAACATTAAAAGACAGTAACCCGATGACTCCTCCTAACATTAAGTTAAATTTGTTATCACATCCTGATGATATGAAAGACTTAAGAGAAGGGGTGAAGCGTTTGCTTGATATACTTAATAGTGACGGCTTTAACGAGCATCGTGATTGTTTATTAAAGCCTGATGTACCGCTCAATACAGATCAAGAAATTGAAGAATACCTAAGAAGAGAAGCTTCTCACGCCTATCACCCTGTTGGCTCATGCAAAATGGGTAATGATGATATGGCTGTTGTTGATGAGCGATTACGTGTACACGGTTTAGAAGGTATTCGTGTTGTTGATGCGTCTGTTATGCCGACGGTAACCTCAGGTAATACCAACGCACCTACTATTATGATCGGTGAAAAAGCAGCAGATATGATTTTAGAAGATAACGCTTAAAACCGTGAGTTTGCTTGAACCAGCTGATTGAGAAAGCCCTATAGTTACTTTAATGAGCTATAGGGCTTTTATATTGAGTTCGTTTTAATGTCTTCGTCTTCTTGAGTTAAGAAAGATCATTAATAAAATCATCTATTGCTAATAGTACTTGTTTCGTGTGGGTCTTATGGGGCATATGACCACAGCTTTGAATAATATTCAGTTGAGCTTGACCTGTGGATTGTTCAACTATATAGCTTGGAAAAGCGACAGAGCCATATTCATCTTTTTCACCATGTAATGCTAGTACTGGACAAGTAATTTTGCTTGCTACTGTTAGTTGCCAAGTGCGAAACTCAGGGTTTAGCCAAACTTCTGTCCATGCATCTATTACCCATCGCGTTTTATCACCATGCCACTTAACTAGTTTCTCGAAATGCTGAGGTTGTTGAAAGACAGATTTTGCCTGCTCAATACCGCTAATTGTAAGATCTTCAACAAATGCTTGTGCGGCAATGGTTATAATTGATAAACATTCCTTATCTTGTGCGGCAATGTTAATAGCCATTGCACCACCAACACTATGACCAAGTACTAAATATTCTGTTAAACCTAATTTAGCCTTGATTTGAGGAAAGTAAACTAAGCCTTCTTCTTCTATAAAGTTAAGAGATGGTAATTGCTCTCTAGCGTCTGAACTCCCAAAACCAAGTCTGTCGTAGGCAATAACCTGTCTAGATAATTTAGTTGCTAGTTGAAGAGGGAAGTCTTTCCATTGATTTACTGAACCAAGTGAATCGTGTAATAGCACAATAGGCGCTTTATTTTCTATAGATTCTGGTGTCCATATTTTTACGAAAACTTTGCCGCTATTTAAATCGATGTATTGCGTTGTTATGTTCATGATCTTTATTACTTCAGTAGATAGATCAACCCTTAGGGTTAATGTTTGGTGTTTTAGGTTTTGTTATTACTTTACTATTTTTATTTAACGCCTTGAGATAGCTTTTTGAGAGCCGATCAGTTTGTTTATCTGAAGATACTGGCGAAAAAACGCTTTCAAATAATGAACTAGTTGCCGAATTTTCTTCTCTGCTGAGTTCCTTAGTTAATAGATTTATGTTGTTAGACTTAGTAACAGTGTCTAAGTAAATATAAGCCCATTTTATAAAGCTTTTGTGGTCATTGCTTTTTATCGCTTGTTTTAGCTGAGCTTTGATCTTTTTTGTTCGGTGTTTATCTTGATTTGAATTATTAGTTCTTTTTCTAATAAAAACTAAATAACCAATAAGTAAGCATAGAGCACATAATAGGTAAAAAAATATGGTTAGGTTTTTAGTTATATACAACTGAAACTGTTGCCCAACAGTAAGTGAGCCGATGGCTATTGGTTGTGAATCAAGTTGTGCATGTTTAAGGGTTTGAGCGTTATTGTCCCACCAAGCAAGTTTGATTTTTGGAATAACCACTTTTCCTTGCTGCTCAACGATATAAGTGAACTTTTGAATGCGCGTTGCAAGCTTGTTGCCTCGGTTGTTGTTGTCGATAAGCTCTGGTGTCGATAAGTAATGAGGTAAACCATGAATGGTATTGTGGTTTATTTCAGGTAGCATCATGGCAAGTAAGCCGTCTGCTTCAATGGTGATAGTGCGAGTGACAGCATCACCAGGCAATAACTGTGTTAAATCTTTATCCCAAGCTTGTTTAATAGCCAAGTGATTAGCTGCCCACCATTGGCTGTTTTCATCAAGACTATTTTGCAATTGCTTTGGTACTAAGGCGCTGAAGACTATAGGGTTAGTTAGTATGATTCCTTCAATATCACCTTGACCAATAACATGAATTTTCATGCTAACTTCAAATTCAGGAACCATATAGTTAGTTGCTTGTTGCGGAAATATCGAAAACTCTTTTTCATGCACCGTCCACCGTTTACCATTGAGGTGTTCGCTACTATTTAGGCCAAAATTACTGCGCTGGATAACAATGGCGTTATCAATTTCTGGCAAAGTGAATGTTACCGACCCTTTAAACCAAGTGGATGTTGCAATTCGCAGTTTTATCGTTACTTCTTGACCAACTATCACAGGTCTATCGTTTACAACTTCAATAGATACTTGTAGCTCATTTTGTCTGATTAAATCGTCAATAGTTGTTGCTGCATGTGCTAATGAATAAGGTAGCAGTAGCAAAAAAAGAGCAAGTAATTTAGCTTTACTCATTGCTACTCCCTAATAGTTTTTGCTTATTCACTTGTATTTGCAGTTTGTTTGCTAAAAATTTACTCGGATTTTTTTGTAGATTTTCCATCCACATTTTGGCAAGTTGCTCATTCTTTAGTATTTGTTCTGCACTGTATTGCTGAACTTCTTGCTTACGTTGATTCGTTTTTATTTGTTTACCTTTTGCCTGTTTAAATTGATCACTTGTTTCATCATCTGAACGTTCATTTTGCTCTTGTTTTTGATGTTCAGATAACGACTCTCGAGCTTTAATTATTTTTTGCACAGCCGCTAAGTTTTCAATGATTGCTTGGTTATTAGGGAAAACGGCAAGTAACGATTGATAAATAGACTCAGCAGCATAGTATTTTTCTGCATGAGCGTAGGCGTTTGCTAAACGTAATTTGGCATCATTGCTATCTATTCTTGAAAAGTATTCTATTGCGAGGTCAAAGTCTTCGTTTAGGTAATAAGAGGTGGCCTTCCACATCGTATTTTCGAATCGCTCAGCAGCGGTTTTATAATCTTTCAAATAAAAATATAGTTGTCCTTGTTGGTTAGGAGTTAACCAAAAATTAGCAAAGCTGTTTTCAGCAGCTTGGCCTTGAGTACTTGGTAGTGATAAGCAAAGTACAACAATAAAACTTGACCAGCGAATCGTCCAGCCTCGTCTAAACCACAGTAAATAAAGTAACATTGCGGGAAAAACAAGCCAATAACCGCTATCAACCCAAGGGATATGTTTGTCATTTATTGGGTTATAAAAGCTTTTGATTCTACTGACTAGTTGGTGAATGTCTTGTTTATTAATTGTTGCCGACAGATAAAAACCGTCTATTTCATCTGAAATGCGACTAAGCTTTTGATTGTTTAATGAAGGAAGCGTTAAACCTTTTGCGCTAAGCTCTTCATTCGTAGAGCCGATGCCGTAAATTAACATTTGATAGCGGTGTTGTTCAGAAAAGCGTGTTAATGCCTGTTGGCTTTGTTCGGTGATGTCATCGGTTATAAGTAAAACGGTAACGGGTGTATCGTCGCTGATGGTTGCTTGTTTTATTAAAGTTAACGCATTAGCTACAGACTTTCCTTGCTGAGGCATTATTTTGGTTGTAACAGCTGACAAGTAGTTTCTTAATATATTGTGATCGTTTGTTAACGGTAATATTGAGTGAGCACTGCCTGAATAGACAATTAAGCTGGTATAACCTTCAGGGCGTTCAGCGAGAAGATCTGATACTTTTTGTTTAGCTCGCTCAAGTCTAGAAGGCTGAATGTCAACACTATTCATGGAGTTGCTGGTATCAAGCAATATGAATAGAGCAGAGCTGTCTTGTAGAAAAGGAGAAGGCTGGCGTTGCCAACTTGGGCCCATTAAAATCACGGTAATTAGCAGCATTACAACCCATGCAACAATTGAGGGAGATATTTTTCTGATACTTCCAGCTTCTGCTGTTAGTTCTTGATAAATGTGCTGAGCAAAAACCTTTTTAGCTTGCTGGTCTTCATTTTTCTTCGAGTTTTTGTTCGATAACAATAACCAGAGTATCGGGATCAACAATGCCCACCATGGCCTTAAAAAGTGAAAGTTTTGTAGTAGTTGCGAGTAAGCCAGGTCACTGATCATAGGGCACCTTAACTTTTATTCTTGAACGTATATACACTACCATACATAAATTCATAATAACTAAGGTAATCAAAGGGATATGATGCATACTTTGTTTAGGGCGAAATGATATAGAGTCATATGTTTGCGGTTCAAGTTGGGCAATATTTAGGTAAGCTTGACTAAGTTGGCTGGTGTCCATCGCATGATAAAAATTTCCACCAGTTAGCTCAGCGATGCGCTTTAAGGTTTTACTATCGAGTTTTCGCTCGCCAATCGTTGCTGGGTCGCCAAGCGCAATTGTATATATTTTAACGCCGTAGCTAGCAGCTATTTTTGCAGCGTCTATTGGTGGTACTTTGCTGCCTGCATCATTACCATCGGTCAGTAAAATAAGTACTCGGTTTTTTGTTTCACTTTCTTCAAAGTGCTTAATTGCAATACCTATGGCGTCACCAATTACCGTACTTTGGCCCGCCATTGCAATTTCAGTTTCATTGAGTAAAGTTAACCAAGTTGCATGGTCTTCACTAAAAGGCATTTGAAGGTAGGCTGCAGAGCCAAATACAATTAAACCTAAACGATCGTTTTTACGCTCCATAGCAAGAGATTTTAGCACTGACTTAACCATGGTTAGTCGGTCAACTGTATTATCACTTGCCACTTTAAAGTCAGTTGTTGCCATTGACCCTGAAGCATCAACAGCAACCATTAGATCTCTTGCTGATTTTGTTTGTACTATTGGATCTTGCAACCATTGAGGTTTTGCAGCAGCTAATACAAAAAGCAACCAAGAAATGATCAAAACAGACTTTTGTAACCGGCTTGGCTGTTGTGTTTTTGCCCCTAGCTTGGCTTTATCACCTGATATTTCGATGAGCTTATTGAAAAATGGTACTTTAACCATTTGATTTTGTTGTAGGTATTCTGGAAGAAAGCGTAGCAACAGAGGTAACGGTAGAAGAAGAAATAGCCAAGGGAATACAAATTCAAGCATTAGGTTACTTGCTCTTAACTAAGTTTAATAAGCTAAAAGGTTTTATGACGGGATTCACTCCTTCGTAAGGATGCTGCTGGATCCAAAGTTTGGTTTGTTCTATTAATGAGTGCCACTGTTTCTCTGTGCACGCTTCTTTTGGTACTTGGTATAGGTTATCACCTAATAGTTGGTGGGCATTACTATCAAATACTTGTTTTTTATTATGAGTATTTAAAAAATTAAACCAATCTTTTCCTGTTTGTCGCGCAATAATTTCACGAGGGAAAATATAAAGAGCAGTTCCTTTTATTAGCTCTGCTAGTTGATATAGTCGCGCTTGTTCGGTTAACGAAGAGTTTGCTAGTTCAGCTAAAGCCAATAGTGCACTTTTTCGATAGTGGTTATTAATTTGATAAATTAATTTTTGAATAATAAAGATTATTAACCAAGTAATAAATATTATTGCAAGGTAGCTCCACCCTGGGGCAAAAGGTAAAATTGGTAAGGTTTCTGGCATTGGAGCCTCATTAAAGTTGGTCAATGCTAAATTGCCAAAACTTTGATTGATTGTTGATGAGGCATCTAACATTAAGCTGCCCCTAGGTGTTTACGAACTTGTCCAGCAACGTTAAATTCTGTTGAAAAAGACAATAATGGAATATTGTGTTTAGCAAACGTTGTTTGCATGTTAGACAACTTCTGTTCGGTATAGTGATTAAACTTTTCTGTTAGACCTTTTTTATTAGCTGACAGTTGTAATTGGTATTCGCCATCTCCTAACACTAGGTTTTCTAGCGGGCGAATATCATGCTCTAGTTGGTCATAAACGTAACAGGCGATAATGTCGTTGTGCTGAGTTAGTTTTGCAAGGCTCGGTATTATTGATGCCTGCGGGTCAATAAAATCTGAAATAACTATTAGCAAGTAATCGTGAGTAATAAACTTTTCAGCTTTTTTGAGTAAGCCAGCCATTGAAATGGGCTTGTTGGTTTGGGCACTGTTACTGTTTATTATTTGATTAAACTTAACTATTAATGCTAAATACTGTTGAAACTTTGTATGACTTCTAGTTGGTTCACATTCAATGTAACGTTGATCTGACAATATAATAAAGCCAACACGATCACCTTCATCTAATGCCTTCCATGCAATTAACGCACTAAGTTCAGCTGCTAAAACTGACTTCATTTTCCATTGGCTGCCAAAGTGCATATTTGAACGTTGATCGACAATGATCATGACAGGTCGGTCTTTTTCTTCACAATAAAGGCGCACATAGGGCTTGCCCATACGATTAGTGACACGCCAGTCAACATTTCTTATATCGTCTCCTGGGCGATAATCTCTTAACTCGGAGAAGTCCAAACCTCTTCCCCTAATGGTAGAGCGTTTACGACCCATTAATTTACTTTTTAATGGTTGATTAGATAAAAAGCTAAAGCCATGAGCGTCGTGTTTTAAACGCATAAGTTGTTTTAGCGTTATTTGTATGCGTTCATCAATTGCTTTAACTGTTTTCATTGGCTTGGTTTATACGACAGCGACTTGCTTAATTATTTCGTTAATAACATCGTCAGAAGTTATTCCGTCAGCTTGCGCTTCATAACTTAGGTTTATTCGATGTCTGAGGACGTCACAAACTACTTGTCTAACATCATCGGGATCTACATAGTCTTTTTCATTTAAGAATGCTTGTGCTCGTGAACACCTGTCTAAAATGATACTAGCGCGAGGACTAGCGCCAACTGCTATCCAGTTTTTTAAATTGCTATTTGGGTAGCGTTCTGGTTTACGAGTCGCCATCACTATTGCGACAATGTACTTTTCTACCGCTTCACTCATGTGTATGTTTAATACTTGTTGACGAGCATCAAAAACAACACTTTGTTGTATTTTGATAGGCGCTTGTTGTTTGTTACCTTCTTCTGAGCGCACTAAACGAATTATTGATAATTCTTGTTCATCATCAGGGTAGTCGATTTGAATTTTTAGCGCGAAACGATCGATTTGTGCTTCAGGAAGAGGGTAGGTACCTTCTTGCTCTATTGGATTCTGTGTGGCCAATACCATAAATAGATCAGGTAATTGATAGCTTTTCCCCATCACAGTAACTTGTCTTTCTTCCATTGCTTCAAGCAATGCCGCTTGTACTTTTGCAGGAGCTCTATTGATTTCGTCGGCTAGAACTAATTGATTGAATATAGGCCCTTCTTTAAAGGAGAGATCAGTTTTACCATCGATATCTTGGAACATTTCTGTGCCTGTAACGTCTGATGGTAACAAGTCGGGCGTAAATTGAATACGCCCCAACTTAGCTTCAAGCACTTTAGCCAAGGTGCGAATAGAGCGGGTTTTAGCGGTACCAGGTAATCCTTCAAGCAGTACGTTGCCGTTGGTCAGCAATGCAATTATTAAGGCATTAACGAGCTTTTCTTGCCCTAAAATTGACTGGTTTACTTCTGACTGAAGCGCTTTAATTTGAGCTAATATGTTTTCGGCCATATTTATTCTTTATTGGTAATGGTGTTATTAGTTTATTTGTAATGCCAAAAGTGTGTATAAATACATGGTTTTTAATGAATTACATAACTAAGCTTTTATTTTAGTGTAGAACGAAAAAGCAAGAGCTGTATTAACTCTTGCTTTTTTTTTTGTGATTTTTATTTATATGTCACGTTTTCCCAAATTTTCATTTTTTCAACAACCGTTGAAAAGGTAAAGTCGGCTGGTGCTTGTGATGGCGGGAATTCTTTAAATGTTTGTAAGAATTTTATTACTTCTGTTGCCGCAGGAGCAACAGTAAATAAGTGATCTACCGACCATCTATCATAGCCTCCCGCATTTATTGGTGCTTCTTCATATGGATCTTGGCGTAAATTTAAAATTAAAGGTAGACGGCGTGCCACTAAAGGACAAGCCCATACTTCCCAACCCTTACATTTTTGCTCTAAGAATAATAATTTCCAGTCGCCCATTCTAATTGCAGCAACTTTGCCGCCATCGGTTGCATAAATAAAGTTTTTACGAGGCCAGTTTGTATTATCGTCAGCAGTAGTATTTTTACCTTCAATTAGTTGTGGCAATATGTTGTAACCGTCTAAATGAATTTTATATTGACGACCGTTAAATATTGCCCCTTTCTTTAACTGTTCTTTAATATTTGTATTACCTACCGCAGCCATAACCGTTGGTAACCAGTCATTATGAGCGGTTAGTTCGTTAACTATCTGACCTGATTTTATTTTATTTGGCCAACGAACCATGGCAGGTGCTCTAAAGCCACCTTCCCAAGTGGTATTTTTTTCGCCACGGAAGCGCACTGTGCCCCCATCAGGCCAAGAAAACTTTTCTGCGCCATTATCCGTTGTGTAAATAACGATTGTATTGCCACTGATGCCTAGCTCATCGAGCTTATCGAGTAATTGTCCTACGTGACGATCATGCTCTACCAAGCCGTCGCCATATAGGCCGCCACGTTTAGAGATACCTTTAACATCATCTTTTAAATGTGTCCAAATATGCATTCGAGTTGCATTAAACCATGCAAAAAATGGCTTTTTAGCTTTGTGCGCTTTTTCCATAAACTTTATGGTGGCTGCTAAAAACTCTTCGTCGGCTGTTTCCATACGCTTTTTGGTTAATGGACCTGAGTCTTCAATACGTCCATCAGCAAATGAATGAATAACGCCGCGAGGGCTAAAACGCTTCTTCATTTCCGCAGTCATGAATCGGTTATAGTCTTCATGTTCAGGCTCTTCTTCGGCATTTAAGTGATACAGGTTGCCATAAAATTCGTCAAAACCATGGTTTGTAGGTAAATGACTGTCTTGATCGCCAAAATGATTTTTACCAAACTGGGCGGTCATGTAACCTAGAGGCTTTAATAAACCTGCTAATGTAACATCATCTTCACGAGCGCCTTCTTTAGCACCAGGTAAGCCAACTTTGGTTAAGCCTGTACGCATTGGATGTTGGCCATGAATAAATGCAGAGCGACCAGCAGTACAAGAGTTTTCTGCGTAGTAATCAGTAAATATTGCGCCTTCTTTAGCAATACGGTCAATATTTGGTGTCCAGTGACCTGCTTGTCCCATGGTATAGGCGCTTAAGTTATCCATGCCTATATCATCTCCCCATATCGCTAATACATTAGGGCGTGAAGGATCTTCTGTTGCATGTACAGGAGTCGTTAAACAGAGTAACAAAGCACTGCTAGCAAGTATTTTTAATGATGCCCGAATTCAACTGCGAAGTGCGACACTCGTCAATATCAAGCAGCCAATGCCATTTCTTTAAATACAATCGCTGGCTGCTTGAAGCCTAAACACTTTCTTGGTCGATAATTTATTCGCGATAGAGCG
>Ga0207891_1000246_pt1 | contig 42833 bp, 38 predicted proteins | sample LinPmetageLP50_FD_184061 | JGI IMG/M metagenome (GOLD analysis project Ga0207891, IMG submission 184061) | Marine viral communities from the Pacific Ocean - LP-50 (SPAdes) | ecosystem: Environmental > Aquatic > Marine > Oceanic | place: Pacific Ocean | collected 2011-08-27 | reverse complement strand
CCTTCTTCAACGCGCTATTCTTGGTCCTTAAACCAACAAACATAAGCATTGTGTAGTGACAATCCGCTAACGCTGCGTTAGATGCACGCCACGGGAGTGATGTCGGGAGACGCGCCTTCATGACAGGATTTAAGACCGCGATGGGGAATGATATGAAGCAGGAAGTTTTTTTGGCGGATGGGTATACACCTGCCGAAGACGAGCCGTTCATGAATGATCGGCAAGTCGAATACTTCAGACGCAAACTATTGAACTGGAAAGCCGAGCTGCTGGCGGGAAGCCGGGACACGATCGAGGGCTTGCAAGACGGGACACGCAACATCCCCGATGTGAACGATCGCGCCTCCGAGGAAACGGATCGCGCGCTGGAATTGCGCACACGGGACCGCGCCCGCAAGCTGGTCAGCAAGATCGACGGGGCGCTGCGCCGCATCGATGAGGGTGAATTCGGGTACTGCTCTGTCACCGGAGAGCCGATTTCGCTGAAGCGTCTGGATGCGCGTCCAATCGCCACGATGAGCCTTGAGGCGCAAGAACGCCACGAGCGCCGCGAGAAAGTCCACCGCGACGATTGATCGTCCGGTAACGGGCCGCAAATGATCGCATTTGCGCGAGAATGACAATGAAAGCGCCGCGGTGAGAGCCCGGCGCTTTTGTGTATGAAGCTGGCAAGACAGGCTAAAGCGAAATGGGCATCAGCAACGCAATCGTTATTGGCGGGGGTATCGGCGGCTTGGCCGCCGCAGCGGCTTTGTCACGCCGCGGCATGGCTGTCACGCTGCTGGAACAGGCTCCAGCGATCACCGAGGTCGGTGCAGGCCTCCAGATTAGCCCTAACGGTATCGCGGTGTTGCGAGCGATGGGGCTCGACGCCAAGCTGACCGAACGCGCGGCGGTGCGCGGGCAGGCGGTGGTCTTGCAGGATTACAAGGCTGGGGCGCGTGTGGCGCGGTTGGACCTGATGCGCGGGCAGGGCGCATATCCCTATATGTTCGTGCATCGCGCCGATCTGGTGGACATCCTGCTGGGCGCAGCCAAACGGGGCAATGTGACGGTAGAGCTCGGGGCCGAGGTGGCAGAGGTGACCCCCGGTGCCACACCGCAACTGCGCCTGACCGATGGGTCGCGTCGACGGGCAGAGCTGATCGTTGATGCTAGCGGGAGCCACAGCCGGGCGCGAGCGGTGTTGAATGGCGCGGATCAGGCAAAGTTCACCGGTCAGGTCGCGTGGCGCGCCGTTGTGCGCAATGACTTCAACCACCCAGACGAGGCTCATGTCACCATGGGGCCGGGCCGGCATCTGGTCAGCTACCCTTTGCGCGGCGGGCGGCTGGTCAATCTGGTCGCGGTGGAAGAGCGTGACAGCTGGGCCGCCGAAGGCTGGAACCATGCGGACGATCCGGCACACCTGCGAAATGCTTTTGCGGGTTTTGGCGGGCGGGCTGCCGCGATGATCAATGCGGTTGAGGCCTGCACGCTTTGGGGGCTCCACCTGCATCCGGTTGCGCAGACGTGGCATCAGGGCGGGGTTGTCTTGCTGGGGGATGCCGCGCATCCGACGCTGCCGTTCCTAGCGCAGGGCGCCAATATGGCGCTTGAAGATGCGTGGGTGCTGGCCGACAGCGTGCTGAACCACCCCGCAGAACAGGCGCTCGCCCGTTATCAAAGCCTGCGCCAACCCCGTGTTACCCGTGTCGTCAAAGCGGCGGCAGGCAATGCCGCGCGCTATCACTTGCGCCCCGGGCCTTTGCGGTCGGCCGCGCATCTGGGACTGAAACTAGGCAGCACCCTTGCACCCTGGGCGATGGTCGGCGCGTTCAACTGGCTGTACCACCATGATGTGACCGCGCCGAAATAGGCTGACTTCGCCTTTACTTCGCCGTTACTTGGCCCGTTGCAACATGCCGAACAGATCCCGCGGGTCTTCGGGGTCGGCCAGCAGGTCAAGCGGGTCGAACAGATCGGTCGCCTTGATCTGGTCGCGCACATAGCGCAGCGCCGAGAAATCCTCGATCGCGAAGCCGACGCTGTCGAACAGGGTGATCTGCTTGTCGTCGGTGCGCCCCTGCGCCTGACCGGTCAACACCTGCCAGATTTCGGTCACAGGATGATCCGGTTCAAGCTGCTGTATCTCGCCCTCGATCCGGGTCTGTTCGGGGTATTCCACAAAAATCCCTGCGCGGTGCAGGATCGCGGGGGCCAGTTCGGTCTTGCCCGGACAGTCGCCGCCGATGGCGTTGATGTGGATGCCGCTGCCGACCATATTATCCGTCAGGATGGTGGCATATTGCTTGTCCGCCGTGCAGGTAGTGACGATCTGCGCGCCCAGCATCGCTTCTTCCGCAGTGTCGCAGGGCACGACCTTGATGCCCAGACCTTGCAGGTTGGCGGCGCATTTGGCGGTGGCATCTTTGTCGATGTCGTACAGACGCACCTCGTCGATGCCGACGATGGCCTTCATGGCGAGGGTCTGGAATTCGGATTGCGCCCCGTTCCCGATCATCGCCATGACATGCGCGCCCTTGGGGGCCAGTAACCGCGCCACCACGGCAGAGGTCGCCGCCGTGCGCAGCGCCGTCAGCATCGTCATCTCGGACAGCAACACCGGATAGCCGTTGGCCACATTCGCCAGCAGGCCAAAGGCGGTCACGGTCTGCAAACCGTCTGCGGTGTTCGAGGGGTGGCCGTTCACGTATTTGAACCCGTAGACCTCGCCGTCCGAGGTCGGCATCAGCTCGATCACGCCCTGTTCCGAATGGCTGGCCACGCGCGGGGTCTTGTCAAACAGCTCCCACCGTTTGAAATCCGCCTCGATATACTCCCCAAGCCCGATCAGCATGGGTTCAATCCCGATATGGTGGATAAGCTTCATCATATTGTCGACGGAAACAAAGGGCACCAGCGCCTTGTCAGAGGGGGTCAGATTGGTCATGGTCGTGGTCCTTTATTCAAATCAATAGGCGCGGGTGGGGCGGTCGAATACGCGGCGGCCAAAGGCAGAGGCGGCCAGATCGACCATCAGCTGCGCGGTGCGGCCCCGTTCATCCAGAAAGGGGTTCAGCTCTACCAGATCAAGCGAGGTCATCAGCCCGCTGTCATGGAGCATTTCCATCACCAGATGGCCTTCGCGCACGGTTGCACCGCCGGGGACGGTCGTGCCAACCGCGGGGGCAACGGAAGGATCAAGGAAATCCACATCGAGCGAGACATGCAGCATCCCGTTCGCCGCAGCGACCTTTTCAAGGAAGGTGTTCAGCGGCGTGGCGATGCCCGTCTCGTCGATCTCGCGCATGTCGACGCGCTGGATGGTGGTTTCCTGCAGCGCCGCACGCTCTGCCGCGTCGACAGAGCGCAGGCCAATGATGGCGATATTGTCATGCGGCAGCGGGTAGGGCAGATCGGGGAAGGCATCAAAGCCTTCGCGCCCCGTCACATAGCCCAAAGGGGTGCCATGCAGGTTGCCGCTGTCGGTGCTTTCGGGTGTGTGGAAATCGCTATGCGCGTCCAGCCACAGCACAAACAGGGGGCGTTCCTGCGCCTGCGCATGGCGCATCGCGCCCAGGACGGTGCCGGAGGCGAGCGCATGATCGCCGCCCATGATGATCGGGGTACCGTCCTGCAAGGCGGCTTGGGTGGCCTCGGCCAGGCTATGTGTCCAGGCGATGGTTTCCTCAAGCGCGTGCAGTTTCGGGTGCTGGCCGGGCGTAAAGGGCGCGGGCGCGACATTGCCACGGTCTGTGACGCTATGGCCCAGATCGGTCAGCGCGCCCGCCAATCCAGCGGTGCGATAGGCATCGGGGCCCATCAGACAGCCCAACCGGCGCTTGCCGCTATCCAGCGGGGCCCCAAGAAGAATACAGTTTTGTCCAGACATGGGTGAGATCCTTTCGTCAACGTTTCCAAGACGATATCTAGCTGGTCTGGTCAGAAACAATCATCTAAAGTGACCAAATCGGAGATTATTTGACCAAACTGGACACCTAAGATGGACACAACGGACGAAGCAATTCTGGCAGCGCTGCGCGACGACGCGCGGGCGTCTCTGTCTGATCTGGCGGCGGCCTTGCGGCTGTCACGTACCACCGTGCGCGCGCGTCTCGCCCGTTTGCAACAAAGCGGAGAGATCCTGGGCTTTACCGTCGTGACGCGCTCGGACGTGCGTGCCGATCCGGTGCGCGGATTGATGATGATCGAGATCGAGGGCCGTGGCGCTGACCGCATCACCCGCACGCTGGCCGGAATGGCGGCGTTGCGTGCCGTGCATTCGACCAATGGCAGATGGGATGTGATCGTCGAGATCGGCACCAAAACGCTTGAGGAGTTCGACGAGGTTCTGGCCCGCATCCGCAAGCTCGACGGGGTGGTCGCGAGCGAGACGAGCCTTTTGCTCAAGACGCGCAAGGCAGGGCAGGCCGCCTCCTAGGCCGGCGGCCTGCGAGATGGTTCAGCGCGGCGTGCGCGCGGCAGAGACCCAGAACGCCAGTAGGACGGCACAAATGACCGCGTTCCAACCCGCCATGGACAGGCCGAAAAGCTGCCATACGATGTCATCACACATGACCAGACCGGAGGGCGCGCTGGTAGACAGAAGATCGCTGCCGCTCATCGCGCCAAGATCCATGCCGCCGCCTGTGCAGGACGACGGGCCGGGCCAGAATTTCCATTCCACCCCCGCATGATAAACCCCGATCAGCCCCGTGATCGCCACCGACAGCGCGCCCAGCCAGATCAACGCCCGCGGCGCACCAAAGAGAACGATAACCCCGATCAGGATCGCCGCCGCATGGGGCCACCGCTGCCACAGGCACATTTTGCAAGGCGCATAGCCGCCGATGTGTTGGAACCCAAAGGCCCCCAACAGCAGCGCAGCAGACCCCAGCGTGGCAATCAGGACATAGGTGTTTCGCGTCATCACAGATACCTCAGCAAGAAGAAGCTGCCGAACAGCAGCACGACAAATACCGTAAATACCAAAGGCAGACGGCGTTCAATAAAGTCGCGGATAGGTGCGCCAAATTTCCACAGCAGCGCCGCCACGATGAAGAACCGCAGCGCGCGCGCAAGGATCGAGGTCACGATAAAGGTCGCCAGCGGCATCCCCGTCCAACCCGACATGATCGTGATCACCTTGTAGGGGAAAGGCGTGACGCCCGCAGTCAGCACAGCCCAGAAGCCGACGCCGTTGAACCGGTCCGAGAATTCCGCCATCGCGTCGCCTTTGCCAAGGCTGGCAAGGATCGGTTGGCCCAGTTGTTCAAAGGCAAGTGCGCCAATGGCGTATCCCAGCAGCCCCCCCAAGACCGAGGCGACCAGCGCGATCCCCGCGATGAGCCATGCACGGTTCGGGCGCGCAAGGATCATCGGGATCATCAGCACATCCGGCGGAATGGGAAAAACAGAGCTTTCAAGGAATGCCACAACCGCAAGGGCCCAAAGCGCATGCGGGTGGTTTGCCAGGCCCAGAACCCAGTCATATAGCCGTCGGATCATACTGCGGTCTCCGGTATTGTTTTCTGTTCAATGGCAACACCAGAACAATCGGACGGGGTCAAGCAAAAGCGGTAAAATTGCTCTTGCCGTGGGGCGCGTGGCACGGTAACAGACCCCCATTGTGCCCAAGTGGCGGAATGGTAGACGCAGGGGATTCAAAATCCCCCGCCGCGAGGCGTGCCGGTTCGAGTCCGGCCTTGGGTACCACCTTGTTCTTGCAAGGCTTTCCGTAAAATTCAGTTTTGATCGTCGATAGGTGTGAAGGTTGCTTTTGCGGCCTTGGCGATGTCGCGTCGTCTTGTTCGTTGCATGTCAAAAGCCGCGCAGGGAATTGCTACGCGGCTTTGTGAAAGGGTCCGTCTGGGGCTGGGGCTAAAGCTCGTTCGCCCAAGGCGGGTTGGCACCGACGCGTGACACGGTGATGGCGGCGACGCGGGCGCCATATGTCATTGCGTCGCGCAAAGCGTCGGGATCAAGGGTGCCAAGGGCTTCAGGCGTCAGCAGACCCAGTTCGGACAGCTTTGCCAGAAATCCCGCATTGAACGTATCACCGGCACCGATTGTATCGACGACGTTGGTCTTTACCGCGGGCACTGCGATCGATGTGCCGTCTGCAAGCGTTGCTATGGCACCCTCGGCCCCTTGGGTGACAATCACAACCGACGGGCCGGTGTCGAGCATTGCGCTGATCTTTTCGGCTTGCGTCAACGGGGCGGGGTTCAGCCAGTTAAGATCCTCGTCCGAGACTTTGACGATATCCGCCTGCCTAATCATCGCCGCCATCCGGCGGCGGTAGCCCTCTGCGTCAGTGATAAACAGTGGGCGGATATTGGGATCGATCATCACCGCCCGCGACCCGCCCTGACGGTCCAGCAAGGCAGCATAGGCGCTGGCACTGGGATCGCTGGCAAGGCTGATACCGCCAAAGAACAGCGCGGTAATATCGCTCGTCAGCGCTGGCATATCCTCGGCGCGGATCATCCGACCGGCGGAGTTTTCGTCGAAGAATGAATAGCTTGCCTGCCCATCTTCAAGTTTCACAAAAGCCAATGTGCTAGGACGGTCAGAGCGGATGATATGCGTGGTATCGACGTCACTGGCCTTCAGCGCATCGGCGAGCTGATCGCCGAACATATCGTGCGACAATCCGGTAAGCATGCCCGCGCGGGCCCCCAATCGGCCAAGCGCGATAGCGGTGTTAAAGACCGCGCCGCCCGAATGGGGCACAAACCCGTCAGGCCCGTCGAGCGACGGGGCCGCGACCATATCGATCAATGCCTCCCCGCAACACAGGATCATTGCCCCATCCCCGCGCGGTCACCGGCCAATGCGGCGGCCACATCCGGCTGATCGGTATAGACCGCAAGCGCGGCCTCGCAGCCTTCTGCCCAGATGAGCGAGAGCCAGTGTTCAAACGCCTCGGCAAAGGCCTGATGCTCGGCCAGATCGCCATAGATATGACGCTGCGCAAGCCAGAGCTGCGGCGCTTCGCGCGCGGCCAGGGCCACAGCGTTGAGGCGCGCCCACTGCGGGTCGTTCGGCTCGATCTCTGTCCCGTCCATGCGGGAGCCTGCACACATACGGGCCCATAGCGCCTCTACCAAAGCCAGACCGGAGCAACTGCCCTTGGCCGCCAAGGCGTCGCGCAGGACCGGCAGAACAAACCCCGGATGTCGTGATGACCCGTCAAAGGCCACGCGCCGTGTGGTGTCGCGGATCGCGGGGTTGGCGAAACGTTTGGCAATCAGTTCGACATAGGCCGCCGGGTCTTGACCGGGCACGGCGGCGACGTAAGGGGCGATTTCCTCTGCCTCGATCTTGCGGAACATGTTAGAGGTCAAGGGGTGCGCCATGCAATCGGCGATGGTTTCCAGGCCCAGCAACTCTCCGGCGTTGGCCAAGACCTGATGTCCTGCGTTGAGGATGCGGATCTTCATCGCCTCATAGTCATGCACCGCGTCGGTAAAGATCGCCCCCGCCTTGTCCCAGTCGGGGCGTCCGGCGCAGAAGTCGTCTTCGATCACCCATTGGCGGTAGTTCTCGTGGGTCACCGGTGCCGCGTCATCGACGCCAAGGCTTTGCGCCAGCGCGATTTCGTCAGGGCCGGTGGCGGGCACGATGCAATCCACCATAGAGTTCGGGAAGCTGCAGTTTTGCTCGATCCACTGGGCAAGCGCCGCATCACTTTGGCGGGCGAGGGTCACGACGGCCTGGCGCGTGGCGGTGCCATTGCCGCGCAGGTTGTCGCAGCTTTGGACGGTAAACGGACCGTGGCCCGCATCGCGCCGCAGCTTGAGCGCTGCAATGATCGCGCCGAAAACCGTCTTGGGCTGATCGGGCTGAGCGCGGTCATGCTGGATATCGGCGTGGGTCAGATCAAGCCCGCCGGTTTCGGGGTCGATGAAATAGCCGCCCTCGGTCACGGTCAACGATACGATGCGGATCGCGGGATCCGCCATTGCGGCAATCAGCGGCGCGTTGTCTTCGGCAATGGGGGTGTAGTCGATCATCGAGCCGACGACCTCTGCCGTGACACGACCGGGGGCAAGCTCGATCAAGGTGGTCAAATAGTCCTGCGCTATAAGCTTGTCGCGCATCGCGCTGTCATAGGCCCGCACACCGGCGCCGATCAGCGCCCAATCCTGCGCCAGACCCTGTTGCATCAGCTTGTGCAGATACCACGCTTGATGGGCGCGGTGGAAATTGCCCAGCCCGATGTGGATGATCCCCGCCGAGAGCGTGGCGCGATCGTAGTCGGGCGTACCGATACGGGCGGGCAGGTCACCAAGGCGGTCCAGGGACAGCGGCACCGGAGGCGGCGCGTCGGTGTTTGTTATGGTCGGTTCATTCATGAGACCGCTTTCGTAGGAAGCAAAGTTAAAGGGCAGGGGCACGCGGCGCTTCATGCGATGCGTAGGCCGTTGGCGTCGAAGCGGTGAAGCGAGTCCTCGCGCGGGGTCAGGAAGACTCGGTCGCCGTGGCGCAAGCCCACTTCGCCGCGGGCACGGACGGTCATCATCTCGGTCAGGCCGGTGTCATAGACGTGGAAGAACGTGTCCGATCCCAAATGCTCAGACACTTTGACGACGCCGCTCCAGGTGCCTTCGGTTGTCGACACGTCGATGTGTTCAGGGCGGATGCCGATGGTATGCGCACCGTGTTTGGCCGCCTCGGGGCCCGAGATCAGGTTCATCTTGGGCGAGCCGATAAAGCCCGCGACAAAGGTGTTGCGGGGTGTGTGGTAAAGCTCAAGCGGGGAGCCGACCTGTTCGATCACACCGGCCTGAAGCACCACGATCTTGTCGGCCATGGTCATCGCTTCGACCTGATCATGGGTTACATAGATCATCGTCGTCTCAAGCCGTTTGTGCAGCTCGGAGATCTCAAGCCGCATGCCCACGCGCAAAGCAGCGTCGAGGTTGGACAGCGGTTCGTCGAACAGGAAGGCCGCGGGTTCACGGACAATCGCCCGACCAATCGCGACACGCTGGCGTTGCCCGCCCGACAGCTGGCCGGGTTTGCGGTCCAGATAGGCGGTCAGGTTCAGCGCCTTCGCCGCAGCATCGATGCGGCGGTTCTGTTCGTCCACGGGGATACCCGCCATGCGCATCGGAAAGGCGATGTTCTTGCGCACGGACATATGCGGATACAGCGCGTAGGACTGGAACACCATTGCCAGACCGCGCTTGGCGGGGGGCACATGGGTGGCGTCCTGCTTGTCGATGCGGATTTGCCCGCCCGAGGTATCTTCGAGCCCTGCAATCAGGCGCAGCAAGGTGGATTTGCCACAGCCCGAGGGGCCGACAAAGACGGTGAATTCGCCGTCTTCGATGGTCAGGTCCAGCGGCGGGATGACTTCGACGTCACCGAAGCGCTTGGAAACCTTGTCTAATGTGATGCGTCCCATGGTGTTGTTTCCTTATTTCACTGCGCCAAAGGTCAGGCCGCTGACAAGTTGTTTCTGGCTGAACCAGCCAAGGATGAGGATCGGCGCGATGGCCATGGTCGAGGCCGCGCTGAGCTTGGCGTAGAACAACCCCTCGGGGCTGGAATAGCTGGCGATAAAGGCCGTCAGAGGGGCAGCCTTGGCGGCGGCGAGGTTGAGGGTCCAAAAGGCTTCGTTCCAGGCGAGGATCACGTTCAGAAGCAGCGTGGAGGCGATGCCGGGGATCGCCATCGGCGTGAGGATATACAGCACCTCTTCGCGCAGGCTGGCACCATCCATACGGGCTGCCTCCAGGATCTCGCCGGGGATTTCCTTGAAGTAGGTGTAAAGCATCCAGATGATGATCGGCAGGTTGATCAGCATCAGCACCACGACCAGCCCCAGCTTGCTGTCCAGCAGACCCATTTTGATAAAGATGAGGTAGATCGGATATAGCACCCCGACCGCTGGCAACATCTTTGTGGACAACATCCACAGCAGGATATCTTTGGTCCGGTTGGAGGGGACAAAGGCCATTGACCAGGCGGCGGGAACGGCGATCAGGATGCCCAGAAGGGTAGAGCCCCCCGCGATCACCACCGAATTCCACAAGAACCGGCCGTAGTTCGAACGTTCCTGCACCGCGGCGTAGTTCTCCAGTGTCCAGTCAAAGAACAGGAACACCGGCGGGTCTGCAATCGCCTGGGCTTCGGTCTTGAAGCTGGTCAGGATGGTCCAGAGGATCGGGAAGAAAATCAGCAGCCCGACGCCCCATGCGAGTGCGGTGTTCAGAGCCTTGCGTTGTGTGGTCGTTGCACGTGCCATGACGGGCTCCTTATGCGTCGAGGTTCTTGCCAACCATGCGCATCAGGAAGATGGCAACGATATTGGCGAGGATGATGGCATAGACACCGCCGGCAGAGCCGAGCCCGATGTTCTGGCTTTCCAGCACACGCTGGAAGATCAGATAGGTAAGGGTTTTGGTGCCAAAGGCGCCTTGGGTGGTCACGAAAATTTCGGCGAAGATAGAGAGCAAAAAGATCGTCTGGATCAGCACCACCACCGTGATCGCCCGCGACAGGTGGGGCAGAGTGATGAAACCAAAGCGTTTGACGGGCGATGCGCCGTCCATCTCGGCGGCCTCAAGTTGTTCACTGTCCAGCGACTGGATCGCGGTCAGCAGGATCAGCGTCGCAAAGGGCAGCCACTGCCAGCTGACAATCAGAATGATGGATTGGGTCGAGGCTTCGGTCAGCCACACCAGCGGTTCAGCCCCGAACAGGCCCCACAGGTGGGCGAGCAGCCCGTTGACCGGATCCATGAACATGTTCTTCCAGACCAGCGCCGATACGGTCGGCATCACGAAGAACGGGGCAATCACGAGGATCCGAACGATCCCTTGACCCCACATCGGCTGGTTCAGCAAGACGGCCAGCAACACACCCAGAACGACGGTGATGAACAGGACGCCGCCCACAATCACCAGTGTCGCCTGAACCGACGGCCAGAATGCGCTGGACGATACAAAGCGGACGTAGTTGTCAAAGCCGACCCACCCCAGATCACCGCCGCGCAGGGGCAGGTATTTGCGAAAGGAAAAATACAGCGTCATCGTCAGGGGGACGAGCATCCATCCCAGAAGCAGCACGACAGCGGGGGCCATCATCAGACGGGCGGCCGATCGTGAGTGTTGCGTTGCCATTGAATATACCTCCTCCGTTGACGGGCTAGGGCCGTCCCGGACGATCATGCACGTGTTGGAAAAAAGGGGCCAGTCAGCAAGGGGGAGCTTTGCTGACTGACCCCGAGGGCGATCAGATCAGTAGCCGGCGGCTTCCATCTCATCGGTGGTCAACGCTTGTGCGTTGGCCAGGGCTTCATCGACGGACTGCTGTCCTGCCAGCGCGGCAGAGAACTCTTGTCCGACCTGTGTGGCGATGCCTGCAAACTCCGGGATAGCTGCAAACTGCACACCGACGTAGGGCACCGGATCCACGGTTGGCGCGGTGGGATCAGCCGACAGGATGCTGTCCAGTGTCATCTGCGCGAAAGGCACCTTTTTGTATTCGGCGTTTTCGTACAGCGATGTCCGCGTGCCGGGAGGAACATTTGCCCAACCGTCTTTCTCGGCGACCAGTTCAAGATACTCTTTGGACGTGGCCCATTCGATGAATTCTTTCGCGGCGGCTTCGTTATCGGTGCCAGCAGGGATGCCAAGCGCCCAAGCCCACAGCCAGTTGCCGCGTTTGCCTTTGCCGGTGTCAGGTGCCAGCGCAAAGCCGACCTGATCCGCGACGGTGGAATCTGTCGGGTTGGTCACAAAGGACGCCGCAACAGTCGCGTCGATCCACATGCCGCATTTGCCCTGTTGGAACAGCGACAGGTTTTCGTTGAACCCGTTGTTCGCCGCACCCGGAGGGCCCGCGTCGTTCATCAGGTTCACATAGAACTCAAGTGTTTCTTTCCATGCGGGCTGGTCAAACTGCGCGGTCCAGCTTTCGTCGAACCAGCGTGCCCCAAAGGCGTTTGCTGTCGCGGTGAGGAACGCCATGTTCTCGCCCCAACCGGCCTTGCCACGCAGACAGATGCCGTTGATGCCGGCGTCACGGTCGGTCATGGCGCGGGCGGCCTCAGCGACGAATTCCCATGTGGGCGCGTCGGGCATCTCCAGTCCGGCTTTCTCCATCAGGTCCTTGCGGTACATGATCATGGAGCTTTCGCCGTAGAATGGGGCCGCATAAAGCGTGCCGTCGACGCTCAGACCGCCGCGCATCGCGGGCAGGATGTCGTCGGTGTCATATTCTGCAGACAGATCGTCCAGCGGCACCAGCCAGCCTTGCTTGCCCCAGATCGGGGTCTCGTACATGCCGATGGTCATGATGTCGAACTGCCCACCTTTGGTGGTGATGTCCGTGGTCACACGTTGACGCAGGACATTCTCCTCCAGCGTGACCCATTCAACCTCGTGGCCGGTTTTGGCAGTAAAATCATCGGTAAAACCCTGCATCCGGATCATGTCGCCGTTATTGACTGTAGCGATTGTGATCGTATCCGCAGAAGCAGCGGCTGCCGTCAAAAGTGAAATGGCGGTCGCCGTTCGAAACGCGTTCAAAACAAACATCTTCTACCTCCCTGATGAGATGTTAGCGACAAGCTTACGGCTATTGGTGAACTCGCGTCAATTTGAATTTTACGCGCGTCTAGTTTTGCGATTTAGGTTCGTGTTTTCAATTGCCTAGGCAGAGCCCCTGAGCACGAGCTTGCCGTCAAACAGCGTCTCTGTACGCGAATCAAGAGAATCATCTGCCTCGATCAGGGCCAGCAGGGTGGTCGCGCTTTTCTCGGCAATGGCTTCGTAGTCTTGGGACACGGTGGTCAGGCGCGGGCAGGTGAAGCGCGAGAAAGGATGGTCGTCATGGCCCGCGACGCGGAAGTCGTGACCTGCCTCGATCCCGACGCTCATCCCCGCCTCGAAAATGGCGGACAACAGCCCGATGGCCAAACGGTCATTGCTGCACAGTATGGTTTTTGACGGCAGGCTCCGGTCGCGGATCACGCGGGTGCCTTCGCGAAACCCGATCTCTTCGAATTCCCATCCCTCTCCACCGACCTGGATCAGATGCGGCGTTTGGCCCAGACGTTCCATCGCCCTGACATAGGCCGCCCGCCGTTTATATGCGTTGGGGTTCATCGGGTCTTTCATCTCGAAAAAGGCAGGCGGCTCGCCCGTGCGGCACAGATAGTCGACGATCAGATCAACGCTTTGTTCATTGTTGGAGCCTATGAACGCCTTGCCGACCTTATCGATGTTCGCATCGAACAGGACGGTAGGGACCTCTTCGGTAAAGGTCTGGATCTGCGCGTGATCAGAGCTGCGCCCGAAAGCGGCCAGCAATACGCCCGCCGGTTTCAACATGCGCAGGTTTTCGAGGTTCTCCAGCTCCATCTCGGGGCTGCCGTGCGACCCGAGCAGAACGGGCCGGAAGCCCTGCCGCAAGATGTGTTCTTCGATCGTGCGGGCAATCTTGGCAAAGAAAGGGTCAGCCAGATGCGGCACCACGACGCCGATGTTCTTGGTCAAACGGCGGTTCTGGTTCATGGCATAAAGATTGGGCCGATAGTCATATCGGTCCAGCGCTGCCTCAACCCGTTTGCGGGTGCTGCTACGCACGCTGGTGGGGTCGTTGAAGAACTTGGAAAGCGTCGGACGGGAGATCCCGCTGACGGCGGCAAACTCTTCCATATTCTTGATTTTACGACTGCTCATCAAACGCTTCTTCTGGTGGTGGCAGAGGCCAAGTGACGACGCCATGTTCCTGTATCTGTTGGATCAGCATACTTGTCGCGCGGTAAATATCACCCCCTAACATCATGAGACAGTGGGATTTTGCTGCGAATTTGACCAAAATACCCTCTTGCGGTTGTAGCGGCAGATGTTCGCTCAAACGCATGTCCTCGCCTCGAACTTATGGTGTCGGGCCTAAATAATCGGCATATGGCACCCCACCTGAGGTGCCGAAGACTATCCTTTAGGTGGTATTGCGATTCGGTTTCGTGCTGGCAAACTGGCGGCGTTTTCGAAAAAATGGGCGCGGTCGCAAGCTATTGGTTCCAAATCGCGAATTTACGCCCCGCCACAGTCCCGCCACGCCGAATTTAATCGCAAAGATGGTTTATTGTGTCTGCCTGCGAAACAGTGCCGAGGGCTGAATTTGAGAAATCATTAAGATTAGGTGAAAAACCCCGAAAATCACCAGCACTGTCGAAATTCGCGCCCTGAGATGGGAAACAATGTGCTACCTATGCGTGCAGGGTCCGCGTCGCCGTCGAGTCAAACAAGGCGGAAAAGAGGCGCGTCTGCGAATTCTTGCCATTTTTTTCCTTCCAGCAACGTCAACGGGTGGGTAATAAGAACGTGCCCAACTGGGGGGCAAAGTTTTTTAGGTTTCGGGGGCGACCGCATCGAACGCACATGTTGTGCGGGGAAGATGTGTTCGCTTGGCTCTTAAGAGCCGTTGAATATACCACTGCCGGTTGCGCGGCAGCGGGCAGCTGTCTGCGGCTGATCCTCCCTTCAGAACGGTAGAGTTCTTTGTGTGTCGTCTGTGACCGCGGAGCTTTGTTAGGGGTATTGTGCGCCGTTTTTTAACGGCCCGCCACGTTGGCGGAAGGAGGAGAAACTGATGGGAAACTGTATCTACAGACCACGAGTGCCGGACCGTTCGGGTATGGGTGATGTTGCAACTCTGCGTTGCTCCGCCGCTGCCGACACCGTCTTGATTTCTTCCCCGAAGCGCCGTTTTCGGATCACAACAAGAACACAAATGACCCGTATCCAAACGGCTGCAGATTTGGGCGTGTCGCGCGATGCACCCGTTCGCGCGCCGTATGTTTCATTGCAGCAGCGTCGCGGGCAGGGCGTTGCTTTGTCCCGCCTTAGTACCCCGGCACAGAATTGGTGCCATGTGAATTAATTAGCTTCGCCCATGACTGGGCACCCTCGTTTTACGGCTGACGGTACAACCGTAGCGTGCCTGACCTGATTTTGGAGACGACCGATATGACCATCTTTTTGAATAAACTGTGGCTCTTTGGAAAAAGCTCGACCGCCGAGGCCGAGAAAACCGCGACCGAGGCTCCGGCCGACGGGCCGAACGGGATCGTGGACGGTAACCAGCAGGGCAACAAGATCGACGCCAGCTATAATGATGACCCAAGCGGTGACCGTGTTGACGGTAACGACGCGGTATTCGGCAACATCGGGTCAAATGATGACATCATCCTCGCACGTGGCGGCAATGATACGGTCAACGCGGGTTTGGGGAATGATACGGTCGTTGCAGGGTCGGGCAATGATTATGTTGACGGGGGCAAGGGCAACGACATCCTGATCGGTGATGGCGCGACCAAGGGCAACTACGGCGACACCCGCGAAAGCTTTGAATGGTCCAAGGCACCCGACCCATCGGGCGACGGTTCCGCGATCGACGACAATGACAACCTCAAGGGCGGGTTCACCCAGAATACCGGCACCGTCAACGTCACGTTCGAGCTCAAGAGCTTTTCGCCGCGTAACAATGCGGATCAAAAATTCAGCGACAGCAAGCAGTTCACCGGCAATGTCGAGGGCGATGCCCATGGCGTGAACGATAACAGTTCGTTTGAATCGCTGGCCAACTGCACCGGCGAAACAAAGTTCGAACTGCGGTTTGACGAGGCCGTTGGCAATGTGTCGTTCAATGTGAACGACATCGACAACAGAGGCGCTGTGAAAGTGCTGGCCTACGACGCATCCGGCAAGATGATCGACGTCGATATGATCGCCAACAGCAGCTCCAGCAAAGTGAAGCTGACGGACAGTGACGGCAAGTTCGGCGTAGACACGGCCACCAGCAAGGGCGACGACGATTCCCCCTCGTCGAGCAAGTATTCCGTTAACGTGTCCATCGACGGTCCCGTATCGCGGATCGAGTTCATCCACACCGGTGCCACAAGCGGCAACTCGGGCGTCAATGTAACCGATGTGTTCTTTGACAACCCCGCGGCCTTGCTGGCGGATGACGACGGCACTGTCGGCAACGACACGCTGCACGGCGGCGAAGGCGATGACATCATCTTTGGCGATAGCGCCGGCCTGACCAAAGCGCAGCCCGTCTCGAAGACTGTTGAGCCTGTATCGGGTGCGGATCATACCGTTCTGACGTGGGATCTGGCGAATGTGACGGTGGCTGGCGGTTCAAGCCCCTTCCAGAACAGCGATGTGGGCTCCGGCGATCTGTCTGGCAAGTCGTTCACCATCAACGAAAATTCAGCACCTGTCGCGGTTGGCATCAATGATGACGACGACAAGTTGAATGACAACGACAACTCGCAAACCCTGGCAAAGACCACCAAATTGGATGGCAACACCGAATACGCCGGCGACAAGATCATCCCCGAGTATTCCTATATTGTGCGCCCCGAAGGCGCGGTGGATTCCTCGCAGGATGTGACAGTCTACGTCGTGAACTTTGACGGCAACGATGCCGTCGGTTTCGTGACAGACAAACCACTGGAAGTCGGCAAATCCTACGATTTCGTCAGCCACAACTCTAACCTGCCGTCGATTAAATACGATCATATCGCCAAAACCTATACCGTGAGCGATGACAGCACGTCCCCGACAGACGGAACCGTTGGTGGCGACGATGTGCTGACCGGCGGGAATGGCAACGACACGATCTTTGGTGAAGGCGGCAACGACAGCATCGAAGGCAATGCGGGCCACGATTCGATCGAAGGCAACCACGGCGATGACACCATTTCCGGTGGCACCGGCAATGACACGATCTATGGCGACAACAACACCGGCGGCGCCTCTACGCCCGGCGGCACGACAGAGCGTGAGAGCTTTGAGTGGGACAAGGCACCAGACCCCCATGACAACTCGGCTGTAGATAATAACGACAATCTGGGCGGTGGCTTTGTTCAGGACACGGGCAACGTCAATGTGACCTTCTCGGTCACCGGCAGCAGCAAAACGCCCGAGACGACATTCTCCACTGACCAGCAGAAGGTGCATTCGATCACCGGCGACGGTCAGGCGACCAATGCGAACAGCTCTTTGGCGTCTCTGGCGAACCAGGACGGCGAAAGCGCGACCTATCGCCTGGACTTCTCGAAGGATGTGACCAACATCAGCTTCCGCATCAATGACATTGATAACGCGTCGAAAGTTGTGATCGTGGCCGTTGGCCCCGATGGTGCGCGCACGCCGATCAACGTCAGCACAGGCGGCGGCATTCAGGCACAGAACCAGGACGGCGTTGGCGGGAATGAAACGCTGATCAGCCGCGGTGCCGATGGCCTGGATACAGATCCGAGCCACTCTGCGCTGGTGAACATCTCGGGTCCGGTGGATTACCTCGAAATCACCCACACGATGGATCAAAGCCTGTCGCCCGGGAACCACGCGGGCATCAACATCACCGACGTCTATTTTGACGCGCCCGTTGGCGGCGTTGACGGGGGTGCCGGCAATGACCTGCTAATGGGCGACGACGGCGATGATCTGATCGACGGCGGCGCAGGCAATGACACGCTGTTTGGCGGCAATGATGACGATACGCTGATCGGCGGCGACGGTGATGACCAGCTCACTGGCGGCGAAGGCAAAGACAAGATCAGCGGCGGCGCGGGCAAGGATACCATCTTTGGCGGCACCGATGGCGATACGGTTGACGGTGGTGCCGGCGGCTTCAATGCCGACCCTGCGCTGAACACCGACGATGACACGCTTGATCTGACTGGCCTCAATTTCCGCTTGCGTGATCTGGAACCAGATAGCAACGGCAATGGTCAGAACGGTACGGTTGATCTGTACAACGACGACGGCACATCCGCGGGCTCGTTCAAATTCACCGAGATCGAAAACATCATCGGCGAAGAGATGGCCGGTCCTGTTGATGGTCTGGACAGTGGCGAGGATATGGCACCGGGCTACACCGACGCCCAAGGCGACCAGATCGACGGCACCGACGGGATCAACGATACGATCTTTGGCAACGGTGGCGACGACACGATCGACAGCGGGTTGGGCGACGATACCGTTGACGGCGGGTCGGGCGACGACACGTTCACACTGACCGATGGCGTCGACAATGACGTTATCATCGGCGGCGAAAGCGGCGAAACCGACGGCGATGTCATCGACAGTACGGCCGTGGATGATGATCTGACGGTCACTTTCACCGACAAAGAGGAAGGGACACTGACCAACGGGTCCGGCACCACCGAATTCTCGGAGATCGAGAGACTCGAACTGGGTGGCGGTGACGATACGGTTACAGGCTCCGGCGGCGATGAAAATGTCTTGACCGGTGACGGCAACGACGTGGTGAACGCCGGCGGTGGTGATGATACCATCGATGGCCAGGGCGGCAATGATACCATCGACGGTGGTAAATATGATGACAGCCTGATCGGTGGTGACGGCAACGACTCCCTCGTCGGTGGTGAGGGTGACGACGTCCTGATCGGCAACAAGCCCGGTGCGATTGGCGTGCCCGACACGGACGTTCCACTGGTCTCCAAACCCTTTGATCAGGATACCAACCCCAACGACGACAAAGACACGCTGATCGGCGGCGCGGGGAATGATACGATCGATGGCGGTGATGATGCCGACTATATCGACGGTGGCGACGATGATGATGTCATCGAAGGCGGCATCGACAACGACACCATCTATGGCGGTAGCGGCAACGACACCATCACCGATGTCCAAGGTGCCGACGAAATCTATGGCGGTGACGGTGACGATCTGATCGAAGCGGGTATCGACACCTTCTCTGATTATGCGAATGATCAACCGACCGTCGGTGGACGACCCAACCCATTCTTCAACTCCGGCGATCCGAACAAGGACGATGGTCGTGATTTTGTCGATGGCGGCAGCGGCAACGATACGATCCGCACCGGCGACGACTCTGACACCATCTACGGCGGTACGGGCGACGATTCTATCAACGCGGGTATCGATGACGATGAGGTCTACGGCGACGACGGCGACGACAGCATCATCGGCAGCCACGGATCCGACAGCCTGTATGGCGGCGAAGGCAATGACACCATCTATGGTGGCTTTGGCAACGAACCGATCGCCGGCTACGAGGGCGAGGAAGTCGACGCCACCGATCCGCAGCCGAATAACGGCAAGGACTATATCGAAGGCGGTGCCGGCAATGACGTTCTGTACGGTGAAGACGACAACGACACCATCCTGGGTGGTGCCGATGACGACTACATCGACGGTGGTATTGACGACGACAGCCTGGATGGCGGCGATGGCGATGACACTATCGTTGGTGGGCAGGGCGACGATACAATCGTTGGGGCGGCAGGCAACGACAGCATGCGCGGCGATGCCGGTCGGGATACCTTTACCAACGTTAACGGTGGTGACACCATCGACGGCGGTGCTGGCACGGACGAGACCGACTATGACGTCATCGATCTGCGGGGATCGCTAAGCCCCGGTGGTGGCTACCGCATCGTAAACGTCACCGAAGATATAGATCCGGGCGATGATACAGACGGCGACAGCCCCAACGATGGCATCGACGGTACGATCGTCTTTACGGATGCGTCCGGCACTGAAACCGGTCGTCTCGACTTCACCAACATCGAAGAGATCATTCCCTGCTTCACGCCGGGCACCTTGATCGCTACGCCGAAAGGGGAACGTCGGGTCGAAGATCTGGTGGTGGGCGACCGTGTCATCACCCGTGACAACGGTATCCAGGAAATCCGCTGGGTCGGTACCCGCGAGATGACCGGACAAGAGCTGGCGCATAAAGCGCATCTGCTGCCGGTTCTGATCCGTCAGGGTGCTTTGGGCAACAACCTGCCCGAGCGTGACATGCTGGTCAGCCCCAACCACCGCGTTCTGGTGGCCAACGACAAGACAGCGCTCTACTTTGAAGAGCGCGAAGTTCTGGTCGCGGCGAAACACCTAACCGGTCTGGAAGGTGTTGATATCGTTGAAACCTCTGGCACGACCTACATCCATGTGATGTTCGACCAGCACGAGGTGATCCTGTCTGACGGCACATGGACCGAAAGCTTCCAGCCGGGCGATATGAGCCTTGCAGGCGTCGGCAACGCGCAGCGCAACGAGATCCTGGAGCTTTTCCCGGAACTGGCAACGCGCGAAGGGGTGGACGGCTATGTCGCCGCGCGCCGCACGCTGAAAAAGCACGAGGCGAAACTTCTGACGAAGTAAGCGCCACATTATATGCAGCAACATGCCTGCATCCCCTTGGGGGTGCAGGGCGAAGAACGGGGCAGGCGACTGTCCCGTTTTTTCGTATTCAAGGTAATGTGGTCAGGGCCCGGTCAGCGTGTCGCGCGCCATGCGGCCCATGCTTCGGGCGTATCAAGGTCCAGTCGCGCGCGGTTCTCCGGCAGGGGGATCAGCAGCGTCTGGTCCTGGGCCTGAGCGATGATCTCTTTCCCGCCGGTGTCACCTTGCATCAGGGCAAAATGATCGAAATGGCAGGCGGCAAAAACCGTCGGGTGACCCGGCTTTCCATCCGCCGTCGCACCGCGCCATATCGTGTAATTTGATTTAATATCAACGGCGTGAAAGACGGTGTTCAAGTCATCTTCAGTCAGTTCTGGCAGGTCGGCAAGCAGCACCATCGCGGCAGGCGTCCCGGCGGGAAGGGCCGCAAACCCCGCGCGAAGCGAGGCGTTCATCCCCTCTGCCGCATCCGGAACGGGGAGCGCTTCAACCTCCATATCAGCCACAAGCGCGTAGCGAGGGTGGGGCGCAGGTGGCAGGGCCACAATGACGGCCCCGCGCGTCGCCGCCCGCGCAATCCGTGCCTGTCGGCGCAGCAGCGCTTCGTCCTCCACGATCTCTTGCAGTTTGTCGCGCCCCCGCATCCGCGAGGATTGCCCCGCGGCCAGCAGGATGATGGGGATGTCATGGCTCATACACCAACCATAGCCAGAATTCCCAACCACCGTAAGACCATAGCATCAGTCCCGCCCGCTGATTTAGCCCTGCGTTTTTGAACCATCGGGCGGAATAGGGCGTTGGGCTTGTAAGCCAGGTGATCTCCGCGCAAGCTTGTTGAACATGGCACTTCATGACGCGGACATACCCTATGAACTTTGACTTCCTTTTGCCATCGACACTGCTCCGCAAGGGCCGTGAATACAGCCGCAAGCTGTGGGTGCGGGTGCTGATCATGGGGTTGTTGGCGGTCTTGTCGCTGCTGCTGAGCATGTTGATCGAACGCTGGATCCCGCAATCGCTCGCGACCTATCTGACCGGCAGTGCGGCGGACCGGTTGCTGTCGATCATCGCCAACGCGATGCTTGCGGTCACCACCTTTTCGCTTAGCGTCATGGTCACTGTATATCGCAGCACCTCGACCCAATGGACGCCGCGCATTCACCGCTTGATCGTGCAGGACCGCACCACCCAGAATACGCTGGCCGTCTTCATCGGGGCCTATGTGTATGCGCTGATCGCCATCATCCTGCGCGAGCTTGGGGTGTTCGACGACAAGCGGTCTTTCGTATTGTTCGTGATGACGGTGATCGTATTGACGGTGATCGTGTTCAGCCTGATCCGCTGGGTGCTGCATTTGCAGACCTTTGGCAGCCTAATCGATACCTCGCGACAGGTGGAGGATCAGACACGCCGCACCTTCAAGGAACGCCTGCATAATCCCTGCCTCGGGGCCAATCCGCTGACCGGAGATATCCCCGACAGTGCAAAGCCGTTCACCGCAGATGAAAACGGCTATATCCAGCATATCTATCCCGAAGCGTTGAATACCGTGGCGGAAAACCACGGGGTGAAGATCTATCTCAAGCGCAACATCGGCAGCTTTGTTTTCGTCAACGAACCTTTGATGATGATCGACCGCGTGGGGCAGCCCAAGGATGATGAACACACCGATGAAACGCTGCATGCAGGGATCAATGCCAGTATCACCATCGGCGATCTGCGAACCTATGATCAAGATCCGCGCTTTGGTCTCATCGTGATGGGAGAGGTCGCGTCAAAGGCGCTGTCGCCCGGCGTAAATGACCCCGGCACCGCGATCGACGTGATCACCCGCATTGGCCGCATCCTGAGCTTTTACGAGGACGAGACCGAAAGGGACCGCGACGAGGTGCTGGACCACATCTATGTCGCACCGCTGGACCCGTCTGACCTGATGCAGGACGCTTTTGGCGCGCTGGCACGGGACGGGTGTACGGTGGTCGAGGTGCAGCAGCGGCTTCAAGCCACGCTGAACGGCCTGATGCGGCACCCTGACGAGGGGCTGCGCATCGCCGCGCGCAGGGCTGCCGAACGTCACCTCAGACGCGCGCTTGCCAAGATCGACTTTGAACCCGACCGGGCGCAGTTGATGGAAAGCGCCAGCCAAGACGTGCGCGATGCGGTCCGTGATGCGGTAAAGCACAGCGATACAGAGGATGACGCGCCAAAGATGGACAATGATACCGACACCACCTGAGGGCGGCTTTTACAGGGGGCGGATTTTCAGCTGTGTGATCCGGTTGCCATCGCGGGCGATGACCTCGAACCGGAACCCGTGGAAAGAAAACACCTGATTGGGCGTCGGGATCATCTGCGCTTCGTGGATCACCAAACCGGCGACGGTATTGGCCTCTTCGTCGGGCAAGTCCCATTCCGTGGCGCGGTTCAGGTCGCGGATCGTCATGGCCCCATCGACGAAATACTGCCCGTCCTCGGCCTTGGTCACGCCGTGGTCCGCATCTGGGTCGAATTCATCGGTGATCTCGCCCACAATCTCTTCAAGGATATCCTCGAGCGTGATCAACCCCTGAAGCGAGCCATATTCATCCACCACCAGCGCAAAATGGGTGCGGCGCCGCAGGAACTGGCGCATCTGTTCGTCCAGGGTAGATGTCTCGGGCACGAAATAGGGTTTCATCGCGATATCGGCGATTTTGAACGTCTTGAACGGTTTGTCATCCTCGGCACCGCTGATGTGCTTGTACATGGCACGCAGCAGGTCTTTGGCATGGATCACACCGATGATGTTCTCGGGATCATCGCGATAGACGGGCAGGCGGGTGTGGTTGCTTTCCAGGATCTGCTCAAGGATCTGCGAAGGGTCATTGGCGGCATCGATCATCTCGATCCCTGACCGATGGAGCATGACCTCTTCCACCATTCGTTCACGCAGATCAAGCGCGCCAAGAATACGGTCGCGGTCTTCCTTCTCTACCACCCCTTCAGAGCGGCCGATTTGCAGCGCCCCCGCGATTTCCTCGCGCACGGCAAGGATGTTGCTGTCAGGGTCGATGGTCACGCCGAAAAGGCGCAAGATGCCGCGGACCAGAAACCGCACGGCTGACACCACGGGGCTGAAGATCAGCACCACCAGCGCAATGGGCCGCGACACGGCGGCGGCGGCGGTTTCGGCATTGGTGATCGCATAGGTCTTGGGCAGAACCTCGGCAAAGATCAGGACCAGCAGCGTCATCACCAGTGTCGCCAGCGCCACACCGGATTCGCCAAAGACCCGCGTGAACAGCGCTGTTGCAAGCGAGGCTGCAAGAATATTCACAAGATTGTTGCCCAGCAGGACAGAGCCGATCAGCCGCTCGTTATCCTCGGTGATCTTGAGCGCACGTTCCGCCCCCTTGGACCCTTTATCCGCCTGACCCCGCAGCTTGCCCCGCGATGCCGCCGTCAGCGCCGTTTCCGACCCCGAAAAGAAGCCGGAAAGCACCAGAAGAAACAGGATGATACCGCTGCTGATCCAAAATGCGCCGTCTAGGATTGCGGGGGCCGTGTCCATTTGTGAGTATACCTTATCCGTTTGCTCATAGGGTTATGGGCGTGTGTGCGGTTTCATTCAAGGGATGAGCAGGGTGAACCATCAAGATTTGGGACAATTGAACGGGCCGATTGTGCTGTTCGGCGGTCCGTATTCCAACCTGCAGGCGCTTGACGCGCTGTTTGACCGCGTGCGCGCCTTAGGGGTGGGGCGGGACCGGATGATTTGCACCGGCGACGTCGTGGCCTATTGCGCCGATGCCCATGCCGTCAGCGACAGGATGCAGGACAGTGGCATCGCGGTAGTGGCGGGGAATTGTGAAAAGCAGCTTGCAGCAGGTGCGATGGACTGCGGCTGCGGGTTCGAGGATGGCAGCGCCTGCGATCTGCTGTCGGTCGGCTGGTACGGCTACGCCAGCGCGCAGATCACCCAAGCGCAGCGCGACTGGATGGGGCAGGTGCCGGATATCCTCAGCTTTCACCACGCCGGAAAGCGCTATGCCGTGGTCCACGGGGGGCACCATGATATCGCCCGCTTCATCTGGCCCGTCTCGCCCGAGGCCGTTTTCGACGCGGAATGGCAGGCGGTGGAGCGGAGCATCGGTCCGGTGGACGGGATCATCGCAGGGCATTGCGGGGTGGCGTTTGAACGGCAGACAGCGCGGGGGATGTGGATCAATGCCGGTGTCATCGGGATGCCGCCCAACGACGGCGCACCGCAGACCCGTTTTGCGGTGCTTGATGCGGGGCAGGTGACGTTTCACAGGCTTGACTATGACCATGCCGCCGCCGCCCGCGCGATGGTGCAGGCGGGGCTGACCCAAGGCTACCACAAAGCGCTAGAGACCGGTCACTGGCCGTCAGAGGATGTCTTGCCGCCGGAACTGCGCCGCGCCGCCTTGGCCAGTGGATGATTTTCCAGCACCAGCTCGGAAAGACGTGCCTCTAGGACATGGGTGTAGATTTCGGTCGTGGCGACATCGGCGTGCCCCAACATCGTCTGGATCGCCCGCAGATCGGCCCCATTGGCCAGCAGATGCGTGGCAAAGGCGTGGCGCAATGTGTGGGGGGTGACCTTGGCCGGATCGACACCGGCGGTCAGGGCAAATTCCTTGATCAGCAGATAGAAGCGGTGGCGCGTCAGATATCCGGCGCTGCCGCGGCTGGGAAACAGGTAGATCGACGCGGGTTTGCCCTTGGCCTGTGCGGCCTCGTCGGTTTTATCGCGCTGCACCAGCCATGCCGCCAACGCCTCGCGCGACGGGTCAGACAGGGGCACCAGACGTTCCTTGCCGCCTTTGCCCATGATCAACAGCAAACGCGGATCGCCGCGGGCCGCGCTGACCCTAAGGCTCACCAACTCGCTCACCCGCATGCCGGTGGCGTAGAGCAGCTCCATCAAACAGGTGTTGCGCAGCTGGTCCGAGGTGTTGCGCCCCGAGTGGCGCGCCGCGTCGAGCAGCTGGTCGACCTCGTCTTCTGACAGCACCTTGGGCAGACGTTTATCCTGCCCCGGACCGGCAATCTGGATCGCGGGGTTATCGGTGCGCCACCCTTCTTCAAAGGCGAAACGGTACAGCTGTTTGATCGCCGAGAGCCGCCGCGCGCGGGTGGATTTGGCAAGCCCCTGCGCGTCGCACCAGATCAGATAGGCTTCGATATCCTTGCGACCGACCCTAACGAAATCCAAGGCGCGGCGGGCGAGAAAACTGTCAAAATCCTTCAGGTCGCGCCCATAGGCGAGTTGTGTGTTCGTGGCCGCGCCCAATTCCGCCGCCTGCGCCTCTAGGAAGGTCGAAATCCAGTGCAGCAACTCGGTCTGCATCAGTCACGCTCCAGCAAAGACGTCTGCAGGGCAGCCCGCCGCGCAGCATCTTCCAGCCCTAGGGCCCGCAGGGTAGAGATCGCATCGCGCAGGGCAGCCGTGTCGCCGCGGGCACCGTCCTCTAGCAGGGCAATCGTATGCAGGATGGCGCTGCCCAACTGACCGTTTTGTGCCATTTCAACCAGCCCCTTACGTGGTGTTGGCGTCGTGAACGCGCTGGAGATCCCCTGTGCGTGGGGGATATCGGGCGTGGTTTTCGGGGCCTCGCCGCGCGCGATCTGCGACAGGAATGTAATCTCTGCCGGTGTCGTATCGGCGCTGGCGACCTGCTCGTAGAGCGGTGACAGCAGCAAGATACGGTCGCGCAGGGCCGCGCTGGCACCTGTAAGGTCGGTGCCCTGCAAATCCTCGGCATAGAGGGTGGCGAAGGTCACTTCGGTCTCGGCCTGCTGCATGGCGCGCCACGCAGGGCGCAGGGCTTTGGCGATTGCCTCTGTATTGCCGCTGGACATGGCCGTGTCGAACCGCTGGAGCGCTTCGACACGGTCCCACACCCCGCCAGAGGCCGCAGGCTCACGGTCGGTATAAATGCCCAGAAACCGGTTGTCGGGCAGGGCGCCGATACGGGTCAGGCGCTCCGCCGCATCGAGCTGCGCTTTCCAGCCCGCGATATCGCGCAGATCGGCCACAGCATAGGCGGCGGGCAGGTTCCGCGTGGGCTGCGGCTCTCCGATCGCTTCAAGAAGCCGAAACTTGAGCGGCGTCATCTCGCGCGGGCCGGGCAGGGGCGCGGCCCCTTCGTAAAGGTCAGGATTGAGGAACCGGTCCAGCAGCGACAGATCGCTTTCGGGCAGCAGCGCCAGCGCTTGGGCAGACCCCAACGTCAGCGCCGCCGTGTCCCATTCCCCCGACCGCGCATCGCACAGGATGCGGACGCCGTAATCCGTTGTCAGGAAGGGCTTGTCCTTTAGTCGCAGGCAGGCACGATCTTCTGTGCCCAAAAGCAGGCTCACCTGCATCCATAGGCCAAAGTGATCCGGCGAAGTCTCGACACCCGCCTGTTCGATCAGCGACATCGCAGGGTCAAGCGCCGCAGCCTCCATCAAGGTGCGCACACGGGCGAGGGCAAGCGCATCGCCCTGGTTCGCGTCCCCCTGCGGCGCGGTTGCCTGCGCCAGCAGCAGGGTAAACAGCAGCGAATGGGCTACGGGCAGGTGAAGCTCTGGCAGACGGTCAAGCTGATGCGCGATGTCTTCCGCGGTGCTGCCCGTCCATAGATCCTGCGGCAGCCCTGTCACCTTGGTTGGCACCAACCCGATGGCGCGCGGCCCGCCTTTGCCCAAGGGGGCCACGGTCACGACAGGCGGCAGCGCGGTCCGCGCCACGGGGGCCTCGTCCGGCTTGACGGGGGCCTTGCGCGTCGGTTGCGGCGTCTTGGGACGTTCGCCGAGCCAGTCGATCACCGACAAAGGCGCGTTCCGGTCATTCTGCACCGCGGTTTGCGCGGCGACACCAAGGGGGAGGGCAATCAGGCAAAAAACGCTTAGCTGCCTGACAAATCGGATCATTGCTGCTCCAACGTCACGGATTCGCGGATTTCGACCTGGGGTGGTGCAAAGTCCGCCCCGAAGAACGGCCCCACATAGGCATAGACCGCAAGGCCGATGAACCCGATAATTGCGAGGTAAATCAGAAACTTGATCAGCTTGCCCATGGAATTCGCCTGCTTTCTTCTGCATCTTTTGACTATTCTATATATGGCCTTTTGGGCAAGATCACGTCATTCACACAAGAATGAGCGAAATTCAGCAATCCCCAGCCGATACGGCCCAAAACACCCCTCGGTACCATCTTAAGAAGACGGTTGTCATGGTGGGTATGATGGGCGCAGGTAAAACCGCCGTGGGCCGCGCTTTGGCCGCGAAACTCGGCGTGCCCTTTGTGGACAGCGACCACGAGATAGAGGCCGCTGCCAATCTGACCGTGCCCGAAATCTTTGAGCGTGACGGCGAACCCTTCTTTCGCAAGCGCGAGACCGAAGTGATCTCGCGTCTGCTGGATAAAGAGCCCGGCATCCTGTCGACCGGCGGCGGTGCCTTTCTGGCGGAAGCCAACCGCGAGAATATCTCGGCCCGCGGGGTGTCGGTGTGGCTGGATGCGGATCTTGACCTGCTGTGGAACCGTGTGCGGTACAAGACCTCGCGCCCGTTGCTGCGCACCGCTGACCCGCGCGGCACCCTGACCGAGCTTTACGAAAAACGTGTGCCGATCTACCGGCTTGCGGATATGACGGTTGCCAGCACGCCGGCGCTGTCGATTGACGCGATGGCGCAGCGCGTGGTGGATGCGCTGGCGGATCGTCCAGATGTACTTGAGGTGCTGTAATGCGAGAAACGGTTCATGTCGGTCTTGAGGGCCGCGCCTATGATGTGGTGATCGGCCCCGATCTGCTGGCGCAAGCAGGCGCGTTGATTGCCCCGCTGTTGCGCCGCAAACGTGTTGTTGTGGTCAGCGATGAAACGGTTGCGGCGCACCATCTGGACAGTTTGCGCGCCGGACTGGACGCCGCTGACATCAGCGTCGAGGCGCTGGCATTGCCGCCGGGCGAGACCACAAAATGCTGGGCGGAGCTGACCCGCACGGTCGATTGGCTGTTGGATCAGAAGGTCGAACGCAACGATGTCGTGATTGCCTTTGGCGGCGGTGTCATCGGTGATCTGGTGGGCTTTGCCGCCGCGATCCTGCGCCGCGGTGTACGCTTTGTGCAAATCCCGACCTCGCTTCTGGCACAGGTCGACAGTTCGGTCGGGGGCAAGACGGGGATCAACGTATCACAGGGCAAGAACCTTGTCGGCGCGTTTCATCAGCCGTCCCTTGTATTGGCCGATACGGCCGTGCTTGGCACATTGCAGGCGCGTGATTTCCTCGCCGGATATGGCGAGGTCGTCAAATACGGGCTGCTGGGGGATGCGGCCTTCTTTGACTGGCTCGAGCTTAACGCCCCCGCGATGGCCGCTGGCGATATGGCGCTGCGCGTAGAGGCGGTGCGCCGGTCTGTCCAGATGAAGGCCGATATCGTGCTGCGCGACGAAAAGGAACACGGCGACCGCGCGCTGTTGAACCTCGGCCATACCTTTTGCCACGCGCTTGAGGCGGCGACGGGCTATTCCGACCGGTTGCTGCATGGCGAAGGTGTGGCGATCGGCTGTGCGATGGCGTTCGAATTGTCCGCCCGTTTGGGGCTTTGCGCGCAAGAGGACCCCAGCCGCGTCCGCGCGCATCTGCGTGCCATGGGGATGAAAACCGACCTGCGCGACATCGACGGAGATCTGCCGGACGCCGCCTATCTGCTTGATCTGATGGGGCAGGATAAAAAGGTCATCGACGGCAAGCTGCGCTTTATTCTGGCCCGCAGCATTGGCGATGCTTTTGTCACCGCCGATGCCCCCAGGGACGCGGTACTGCAGTTGCTGGATGACGCGTTGGCTGAACGCCACTAGGGCGCGACGCCCACCCATCTTAAGTCACGACAAAGAAAAAGGCGGGGAATTCCCCGCCTTAACTATGTTTGGTATCCAATTGATATCAAAATGGGATTTCATCATCCAGATCGCGCGAGGAACCGCGACCACCGTCGTTGCCGCCGCCCGAGGGGCCACTGTCATAGCCGCCACCGTAGCCGCCCTGATCCGACGGGCCGCTGTCGTAGCCACCGCCGCCGCCGCCGTAGTTGCCACCACCACCGGAACCACCACCGTCGCGGCCATCGAGCATGGTCAGCGTGCCGCCAAAGCCCTGCAGGACAACTTCTGTGCTGTATTTGTCTTGACCGGACTGGTCTTGCCATTTGCGGGTTTGCAACTGGCCTTCGATATATACTTTGGAACCCTTCTTCAGGTACTGCTCTGCAATGCGCACAAGCCCTTCCTGAAAGATCGCCACCGAATGCCATTCGGTCTTTTCGCGGCGCTCGCCGGTGTTGCGGTCTTTCCATGTCTCGGATGTCGCGATGCGCAGGTTGCACACTTTGCCGCCGTTCTGGAACGAACGCACTTCGGGATCGCGTCCCAGATTCCCGATTAGGATCACTTTATTCACTGAGCCGGCCATGATGCCCCCATTTGCTGCAAGTTTACGGGCCACGCGCGAATCCCGCACGCACCTTGGATTGGCCGACGTTATACCCAGCAGGGTTTGCGATAAACAGGGGGGAGGCGGGATTATCGCCGTTGCGACCCACGCAGATGTGACAGGGGGCAATAAAGGGTGGCACCAACGGGTCAGTTTGATATGGTCTGCGGGAATTGAGACTGCGTGGGGCAGGGACAATATGCGAATTTTACTAACGGCGGCGCTGTGCTGCCTTTCTGTGGGCGCAGCACCGGTTGCTGCCGATGTGTTTTCATCCAAGAACCGAACCAAGCTTTTTGCGTCCCAGACCAAGATTTTGGACACACGGGCATCAAAACAATATGCGGCCTCTGTCCGGCTGCAGCCACAACGCGTGGTCACCCCGACAAAATGGGACACACCCAAATATCGCGGCAAGTACAAGGGCGTCTACCTTGGCATGGCGCGCGAAGCCGCGATGCGCCACGGCATTCCGGCGGATCTCTTCTTGCGCCTCGTGCAGCAGGAAAGCGGCTGGAACCCTGCGGCGCGGTCGCATAAAGGCGCGCTTGGTCTGGCGCAGCTTATGCCGGAAACGGCGCGGATCCTGCGCGTGGACCCGACCGACCCCTACGAGAATCTTGATGGCGGTGCACGCTACCTCAAGCGTCAATATCAGGCGTTCGGCTCATGGAACCTCGCGCTTGCGGCCTATAACGCGGGGCCGGGGGCGGTGAAGAAATACGGTGGCATCCCGCCCTACGCCGAAACCAAGAACTATGTGAAGGTGATCGCGGGTCTGTGATGCACCGCGATAAGTGTCTGTGAATACTATATATTTCGCCGCTTTATACTGATTTCCGCTTGCCGTTTTTCGCGTCGATGGAACCATATCGCCACGGCTGATGTTCCCTCTCCACAGCGTCAGCAGGTCGTCTTCTACGGTCTGCGCGCATCAGGAAGATAAGGAGCATTCGCATGTTCAACTCAGTTAAATCGATCGCCTTGGCCACGGGTGTCAGCTTGGCCGCATTGTCCTCTGCCGCATTTGCGGACGACCGCGTTGCCTTCTCCGCGATTGACGTAAGCTCGTCGATCAACGCTGCGCAGGACGCTAACGCGATGGAGTATTACCCCCAGATCACCGAGGATCTGAAAGCCGCCGTGGCCGCCCGCGTATTGGGCAGCGATGACGCCAGCGATCCGACGATCAACATCGACATCCGCAAAATCTCGCTGGATGGGGACACGATGCTGAGCGACAGTCAGGAATTCAACGAGATCGAAGGTGTGGTGGACATCACATCACCCAATGAATCGATCGGCGCACGCAGCTTCCCTGTGAATGTCGCCGCCTATTCGGTCGACCAGGTCGTGCCCGAGGGTTACGTCGCCGTGGCCCCGACCGAGGGTGTTTTCTACGAAGTCATGATCAACGGTTTTGCCGATGAGGTGGCCAAACAGGTCGGCAATCTGAACACCGCTGGTAGCGGCGTCAGCAAATAAGCCACCCTGCCTCGATCAGGCAGAAGCGGCCATCGCACATGCGGTGGCCGTTTTTTGATGCGTAGCGACGGGTTCAGCGCGCCGTAACGTCCATCTCGATCACCGGCTCCATCGCCGCAAGCTGCGCGTCATCCAGATGACATTTTGCCGTATGCCCCGCCGCCAGCGCCCGCAGCTCTGGTACCTGCATCTCGCACAGATTTCCCGGCACCCGAGATTTCCATCGGCAGCGCGTCTGAAAGGGGCAACCGGGCGGCGGATTCATCGCCGAGGGGACATCGCCTTCCAGCACGATATGTTTTTTCTTCACCCGCGTGTCGGCGATTGGCACTGCCGAAAGCAGCGCTTCGGTATAGGGGTGATAGGGCGGAGAGAACACCTGATCCGTGGTGCCCAATTCGACCACATGACCCAGATACATCACCATCACCCGGTCGCTAAGGTATCGCACGATGCTCAGGTCATGGCTGATGAACAACAGACAGGTCTGTTGGGCCTGCTGGATCTCCATCAAAAGATCCGTCACCGCCGCCTGAACCGAGACATCAAGCGCCGAGACGGGTTCATCCGCCACCACAATCCGCGCGTCTCCGGCAAAGGCACGGGCAATCCCCACGCGTTGTTTCTGCCCGCCCGACAGTTGGCGCGGCATGCGGCTGGCGAATTCCCGCGGCAGTTTGACCAGATCCAGCAGCTCCAGCATGCGCGCCTTACGGTCACGCGCGGATGTGCCCACGCCAAACACTTCAAGCGCGCGGATGATCTGGCGGCCCACGGTCATTGACGGGTTCAATGTGTCGAAAGGGTTCTGGAACACCATCTGGATATCAGCGACGGTCTGTGTCCCCCGATCCTCGATCGCGGTGGTGCCGATATCACGGCCATCCAGTAGCAGATGACCGGCTGTGGCCGTCTCCAGCCCCATAAGAACCTTGGCAAAAGTGGACTTGCCGCAACCGGATTCCCCCACGATGGCAAGGGTTTCACCCGCACGCGCTTCAAAGCTCAGCTCTTCGTTTGCTTTAACCACTTTGGTACCGGTACCGCCAAACATGGAATGCGCCGCCACCTGATAGTATTTCTTGAGCTTGTCCATTTTCAGAACGACGTCGCCAACCTCGCCCTTCGTCTTGGTCGCCGCATGCGCCATCGGCGCGGCCCAGTCGATTTCATCGTGGCGGATACAGCGGGTCGCGTGTCGCGTGTTTTCGGGCACATCCAGCATCGGAATGGCACCCTGATCGCAGCGCCCCGCGACAAAGTAATCGCAGCGCGGGCCAAAGTTGCAGCCCTCGGGGCGTTCATGGGGCAGGGGGAAATTGCCGGGGATAGCGACCAGCGGGCGCGCGGTCTTGTCGGCACCGGGCAGCGGAATCGACCGGAACAGAGCCTGTGTATAGGGATGGCGCATGCCGTCGAACACATCCGCAATCGACCCGCGCTCGACCGCCTCGCCTGAGTACATGACACAGATGCGATCGCAGGTGTCCAGCACCAGCCCGAGGTTGTGGCTAATGAACAGCATAGAGGTGCCGTATTTGCGCCCCAGATCTTTGACCAGATCGATGATCGCCGCCTCGACCGTGACATCCAATGCTGTGGTGGGCTCGTCCAGGATCAGCAAGGACGGCTCTGACATCAGGGCCATAGCGATGACGATACGCTGCTGTTGCCCGCCTGACAGCTGATGCGGATAGGCCTTGAGGATACGTTCGGGGTCCGGCAGCTTGACGTCGGTCACCAGTTGCAAGGCGCGGGCATGGGCCTCGCGTTTCGACATGCCACCGTGGATCATCGGCACTTCCATCAACTGCTGCCCGATCCGCATGGCGGGGTTCAAAGAGGCCATAGGCTCTTGATAGATCATCGCGATCTCGCTGCCCCTGATCTGACGCAACTCAGCGGCGCTCATCTGGGACAGATCGCGTCCCTTGAACTTGATGGACCCGCCCACGACCCGCCCATTCACCCCAAGGTCCTGCATCACGCCCAAGGCGACAGTTGATTTACCACAACCGGATTCACCAACCAGCCCCACAGCCTCGCCCGGTTTGACCGAGACAGAGAAATCCATCACCGCCGGAATTTCGCGCAGCCGTGTGAAGAAAGAGATCGACAGTGCGTCGATCTCCAGAATTGGCCCGTCATATGCCTCGCCCATGTCCAACTCCCTTACCTTCAACCGCAACCATATACTTCATTTTGCCAAGCAAACTCCGGGGGTGCGGGGGCTGGCCCCCGCGGCGGTTCCCCAAATCAATCCCGCAAACTCTCTTCGCGCAGCCCATCCGCGAGCAGGTTCAACCCCAGCACAAGGCTCAGCAAGGCCAGCGCCGGCGCGATTGCCGCATGGGGGTAGAGCGCCAGCAGGCGCCGCCCTGCGTTGATCGTGGTGCCCCAATCGGGGCTCTCGGATTCCAGTCCCAGCCCAAAGAACCCCAGCGTGCCAAGCAGGATCGTGGTATAGCCGATGCGCAGGCAGAAATCGACGATCAGGGGGCCGCGGGCATTGGGCAGGATCTCCCACAACATGATGTACCACGGTCCTTCGCCGCGGGTCTGCGCGGCCGCCACATAGTCGCGTGTCTTGATATCCAGTGCGAGCCCACGCACGATCCGGAATACTGTGGGCGCATTGACGAAAACCACCGCGACAAAGACCACCAGCAACCCCGGCCCGATGTCGAGGAAATCCAGAAACGCAGGCAGGCCCGGGATCTCGTAGGTCTGGGTGCGCACCAATGCCCCATCGTCCGAGATCATCGCGAGGTAAAGCCAGCCCACCAGCCCCAGTACCACGACCAGCACCGGCGTGCGGGTGCTTGGCTGCGTCCGCAGGCGCGTGTTGAGAAGCACTCCAAGGAACACCAGCGGAAAGATAAACAGCACAATTGCCATGTAATTCGGCAGTCCGGTCAGCACGATTTCGGGGGTGACCAGAAGATAAAAGATCAATATCACCGGAAAGGCGAGGATCAGATTGGCTAGAAAGCTCAGGAATACGTCCAGTTTACCGCCATAATAGCCCGCAGGCAGCCCCAGCGTGATCCCCACCATAAAGGCAAAGACCGTCGCCATCGGCGCGATCTGGATCACAACCCAGGCCCCCTTGATCAGGCGGCTGAACACATCGCGGGCAAGGTTATCGCCGCCCAGCAAGAACCACGGGTAGTCGCCGTCCTCGGCACGGGCCAGCGGTGTGCCGGGAAGCTTGTTCTTCATGCCCGAGGTCTGGCTGAGGCTGTCATGGGTCACGATCATGTCGAACACCCCGCCGAACAGCCCCGTATAGACCCAGAACATCACCAGCCCAAAGCCGATCATGCCAACGGTGCTGTCAAACAATTTGCCATAAAGCCCCAGCCGGCGTTTGAAGGTGATCGACAGGGCAAAGGTCACGATCAGGGCAATCCAGACCGGCAGCAGACGTTGCGCCATGCCGCCAAAGATGCCGGCCTCGGCGCCCATGAAACTGCCCCCGACGACATAGACGATCAGCAGTGCCGCCGCCGCCGCAATACCCGCGGTGGTGATCTGCCCCAAGCGGCGCGCTCCCGCAGGGGAAGTCGGCAGCAGGGGCCAGACCATCTGCATCGCGATGCCAAGCAGCACGACCAACACCGCGCCCCCCAGCAATGGGTTCACCCAGTCCAGCGCACCTGTCCATGTCAATGGGTCCATCTGCATTACCTCCTCAGGTGATCCGGATGCGCGGGTTCAGCACGACATAGCCGATGTCCGAGATCAGCTGCGTTGTCAGCACCACGATCACCGACACGACCGACACTGCCAGCAACAGCTCGATGTCGTTATTCGACGCGGCGCGGACCAGCAGCCAGCCGAAGCCCTTGTAGTTAAAGAGGGTCTCGACGATGACGACTCCGTTCAGAAGCCACGGGATTTGCAGCATGATCACCGTGAACGGCGCGATCAATGCGTTGCGCAGGGCGTGTTTCAGGACGATGTTGCCAAAGCTCACCCCCTTCAGCCGCGCCGTGCGGATATATTGCGCGGTCATCACCTCGGTCATCGAGGCACGGGTCATGCGCGCGATATAGCCCATCCCGTAAAGCGAGATGGTCAGCACCGGCAAAAAGAAATTCCAGAAGGTCGCGTCTTTCATCGCACTGGCGGCGGAGCCCAGAAACAGCGTTTTGCTGTCGATCCAGCCCCAGTCGGCCAGCAGGGGTGACAACCCAAATCGCGAGGAGGCGAGCAGGGCGATGAACACGACACCAGACACATATTCAGGCGTCGCGGTTGTGAGGATTGAAAAGGTCGACAGGGTCCGGTCCGTCCGCGACCCTTCGCGCATCCCTGCCAGCACGCCCACAATCAGCGCCATCGGCACCATCAGCAGGATCACGCAGCCCATCAGCTTGCCCGTCAGCGCCAATCGCGTCAGGACGGTGGGGCCGACATCCTCTTGGAAAACAGTCGAAAATCCCCAATCCCCTTGCAACATACCGCAAAAGCGGCGGCGGTCGCCCTCGGGCGTGTCCTTGGTAAAGCAGCGCCCGAAACTGGTGCCGTCATCCTCTTGCGTCACCCATCCGGGCATGACGCCCAGCCATTGGCCGAATTTGACCGGCAGCGGGTCAAGATAGCCGCGATCCCCCAGATAGCTTGCGACCGCTTCGTCGGACATGCGGAAGTTGCCTTGGGTCTTGGCAAGCTTTTCGAGGTTCGGATAGAGGTTGGTCAGCCAGAACACGATAAAGGTCAGGCATAGCGCTGTTACCACCATCACGCCCAAACGGCGCAATATGAAAATACCCATGTGATGACCCTGTTGCGCGGCGGTACGGCGACACCCTAAAGGCGCGCGGCTGCGTTTGAATTTGTCGCAGCGCGGTCCGGCTTTTGCCGATACGTTGCGCGCTGCGCGGCTCCCTTATTGTCCGCTTTCCACCATGACATGGGCGGTGCGGATGTGTTTTTCTTGAATACCAGTCAGCCACAGGTCGCGGTGGCAGGTCAACTCGGTACTTTGGAAAAGGGCGCTTCCCACAGCGTCCTTGCGGCCACCGGCCCTGACGCGTCAGGTCGCCGTTGCCCGCAGGCGCGAAGGTGTGAGACCAGTGTGTTGCTGCATGAACCGTGTGAAATAGGCGGCAGAGCCAAAGCCAAGGTGGCGCGCGATATCCTGTGCGGAATGCTCTGTCGTGCCAAGCAGGTGTCGTGCCTCATGCACCACCCGTTCGGTCAGGATATCCGCCGCAGTCTTGCCGGTCGCGGATTTTACGGCCCGTGACAGATGCGTCGGCGTGACCTCCAGGCTTTCGGCGTATTGCGCCATCGGCGCGCCGCTGCTGTAGTGTTCACAGACCATCTGGCAGAACCGCGCGCTGAGCCGTGCGGCGGCGTTGCGCCGGTTGGGGACATGTTCGTCCTGCATGATCTGACGCCGCAGCCAGACCGACATCAGCGCCGCGTGCCCCTCTAACGCGTCGTGATATAGCGGGCGCTTGGCCTGTTGTTCGCGCTGCGCGGCTTCGATCAGGCCGGTCAGTTCGGTTTGGGCCTGCACATCCCGAATACGCAGGTGGCGCGGCATTTGGGGCAGGCGCAGCTCGTTGCCGTCGGGGATCAGCACCGCTTGCCCGATGCCCTGCCGCCCCATATCAAGGGCAAAGAGCGCACGGGCAGGGATAAACACCGCGTTATGCGCCCCCAAGCCGCGCCGCTGGCCGTCAAGCTGCAGCAACCCCTGACCGCGGGTGATCCAGATCAGCATATGCACAGGCCGGTCATGACAAAGCTGCACGCGCCAGTCCTGCCCTTGCGACAGTTGCGCCAGCGTCAGCAATTCGATCGTGTTCTCTGTCATTGCATGACCCTATCAGCAAAAGACAAGTGAACACTATCGTTATACAGAGATACGGAAAGATAAAGGCAGTAAAAGATAATTTCGCCGTTTTGGCAACTGCGTGCTAGCCCGGCACATATTGCAGCCAATCGGCGGTGTTCTTGCGCATCCACGTGCGCTGCCGTTTGGCATATTGCCGTGTCGCGATGATGGCATCCTGTCGCGCCACGTCAAGCGGTGTTGCGCCGTCAAGGTAGCGCATCAGCTCGGGCACGCCGATGGCACGGTGCGCGGGCAGGGCGGGGTCATAATCGGGGCGTACGGCGGCGACTTCGTCCAGCGCGCCTTGGTCCAGCATCTGGTCAAAGCGACGGATGATCCTGTCGTTCAGCCAGTCCTTTGACGCGGCAACGGCGACAGGCTGACAGCGATCCATCGGCAGGACGGGCGGCGGCGTATCATCTTGCCACGCGGCCAGCCCGCGCCCTGTGGCTTGCTGCACCTCCCACGCACGCTGGACCCGCATGGGGTTATAAAGATCGATGCGGCGCGCCGTCTCTGCATCAAGCGCGTCGATCATCGCCGCGCGGGGCATGGTATTGCCCGCGGCGCGCACCTCATCGGGGGTCGGGGGAATGTCCACCAGCCCCTTGGTCAGCGCCGCGAAATAAAGGCCCGTGCCACCGACAATAATCGGGCGTGCAGGCTGGCGCAGCACCTCGGTCACCTCGCGCAGCCAGTGGCCGACCGAATAGGGGGCGTGTGCTGCGACATGGCCATACATCAGATGCGGTGCCAAGGCCTCTTCCTCGGCCGGGGGGCGGGCCGAGATCACGCGCCAGCAGCCGTAAACCTGACTGGCATCCGCGTTCACAATCACCCCGCCCTGTGCCTGCGCAATCGCCAGCGCCAGCGCCGATTTACCCGACGCCGTGGGCCCCGCAATCAGGACAGGCGCGGCAGGGTCGATAGAGGAAACCACGTCAGAGACGCGGGACAGCGGGGCATCTGGCATTTCTTTGCGTGAACCTCTGACGGAGCATTGAATGTTTGCGCTATTTGCGACATTTTACGGCGCAATGAAAACCCCTCCCACACCCTGAAAGGTGCGCCCATGCCCGAGAGCCAGTCAAAAGTAACATTCAACCGGGTCATGCTGAAGATTTCAGGCGAAGCATTGATGGGCGATCAGGGGTTCGGGCTGAACCCGCCAACCGTGCAACGCATCGCGAACGAGGTCAAATCGGTTCACGATCTTGGCGTCGAAATCTGCATGGTCATCGGGGGCGGCAATATCTTCCGTGGGCTGCAAGGGTCGGCCCAGGGGATGGAACGCACCACCGCCGATTATATGGGGATGCTGGCCACCGTGATGAACGCGCTGGCGATGCAATCCGCGCTGGAGGAACTGGGCATTCACACGCGGGTGATTTCCGCGATCACGATGAACGAGGTCGCCGAACCCTACATCCGCCGCCGCGCCGTGCGCCACCTTGAGAAAAAGCGCGTGTGCATCTTTGCCGCGGGCACCGGCAACCCCTATTTCACCACCGATACCGCCGCGACGCTGCGCGCCAATGAAATGGCTTGCGAAGCGATCTTCAAGGGCACCAAGGTCGATGGTGTCTATGACAAAGACCCCGCCAAATTCGACGATGCGGTCCGCTATGATGCCGTCAGCTATGACGATGTGCTGCAAAAGCGTTTGGGGGTCATGGATGCCTCTGCCATCGCCTTGGCGCGCGACAACAACCTGCCGATCATCGTCTTCTCTCTGGACGAGCCGGGCGGCTTCAAGGGGATTCTCGCGGGCGAGGGCACATACACACGGGTTCAGGGCTAGGCCCCAACCTACGATAGATGCGGGGCTCCCTATACAAGGGGGGCTTGATCGCGTTATATCGGTTCAAATCTAGATAGTTACAAAACCACCGGGGACATCATGTCAGACGATTTTATGCTGGACACAGACGATCTTGAGCGGCGCATGAACGGCGCAATCGCATCGTTGCGCACCGAATTTGCCTCTTTGCGCACAGGCCGCGCGTCCGCCTCTATGCTGGAGCCTGTGATGGTCGACGCCTATGGCAGCAGCACGCCGATCAACCAGGTGGGCACCGTCAACGTGCCCGAGCCGCGGATGGTCACCATCAACGTCTGGGACAAGGCGCTGGTCGGCAAGGTCGAAAAGGCGATCCGTGAATCCGGTCTGGGTATCAACCCGCAGTTGAACGGCACGATCATCATGCTGCCGATCCCCGAGCTGAACGAGGAACGCCGCACCCAGCTGACCAAGGTCGCGGGGCAATATGCCGAAAGCGCCCGTGTATCGATCCGCAACGTGCGCCGCGACGGTATGGACCAGATCAAGAAAGCCAAGGCCGACGGCATGTCGGAAGACGATCAGAAAGTCTGGGAGGGTGAGGTTCAGGACATGACCAACAAGTTCATCGCCCAGATCGACGAGCAGCTTGAAAGCAAACAAGCCGAGATCATGCAGGTTTAAGTACCTTATTCGATGCGCGCGACCCCAAGGTCCGCGCATCGGCCTGCAGTTCGATAAGGATAGATGATGCCTGCTGCGACCGACCAGACCTTCCAGCTTGTCCCAGGGGCACCGCGCCATGTTGCGATCATCATGGACGGAAACGGCCGTTGGGCGACCCAGCGGGGGCGTCCGCGTCTGTTCGGGCATCACGCCGGTGCCAAACGTGTGCGCGAGATCGTCGAGGCATGCCCCGATTTTGGCGTCGAATATCTGACGATCTTTGCCTTCTCGACCGAGAACTGGAAACGTACTCAGGTCGAGGTGGCGGGACTCATGAGCCTGTTCCGCCGCTATATCACCAAAGAGACCAAAGCGCTGAAAGCCAAGGGCGTGCGCGTCCGGTTTATCGGTGACCGTGTCCGGCTGGATGCGAAACTGGTCAAGCTGATGAATGTGCTAGAGGCAGAGACGGCGGAAAATACCCGTACCCATCTGACGATTGCGTTGAACTACGGCGGTCGCGACGAGGTCGCGCGCGCGACCCAGCGGCTGGCGCAGGACGTTGCAGCGGGTCTGCTCAGCCCAGAGGACGTCGACGAAGAAACCCTGCCGCGCTATCTGGATACCCATGTTCTGCCGGACCCCGATCTGGTGATCCGCACCAGTGGCGAGGCGCGGATATCGAACTTTCTGCTGTGGCAATCAGCCTATGCCGAATATGAATTCATTGATACGCTCTGGCCCGACTTCACCAAGGCCGAGTTTGGCAATCTTTGTGCGGCCTTTGGCAATCGCGACCGGCGCTTTGGTGCCGTGTCCTCCTGATCGTACGACGAAAGGAAAGCACTATGACACCTTCTTCGGAACGCTGGTCCGACCTCACGGCGCGCGTCGGTTCGGCGCTGGCGATGATCGTGGTCGGTCTGGGCGGTATCTATCTGGGCGGGCCCGTGTTCCACGTTCTCGTCGCGATCATTTGCGGCGTCATGGCGTGGGAACTGGTGGGGATGTTGAACCCGTCAAACCGCAGCGCACGGAGGCAGATGGGCTTGCTGGTGGGCGCGGCGACGCTCGCCGCGATCTACCTGCCCGTGGGCTTTGCCCTGCCGGTGCTGCTGGCCCCCGCGTTGGTGGGCTTTGGCCAACTGGAAAAGCACCGCACCATTTTCATGTGTTTCACCGTGATGATCATGCTTGCCGGTTTCGGGCTGACGCAGGTGCGCGATGATTTCGGCTTTGGCTGGCTGATGTGGTTGGTGCTGGTTGTGGTGATCACCGATGTCGTTGGCTATTTCGCCGGACGTGCCATCGGTGGGCCAAAGTTCTGGCCCAAGGTTAGCCCCAAGAAAACATGGTCCGGCACGGCTGCGGGCTGGATCGGGGCGGCGGCTGTCGGTTTCCTGTTCTCGATCAACACCGGTGTGGGCTTGCAGCTGGTCGGTGTCTCTGTCGCCATGTCAATGGCGTCGCAGATGGGGGATATGGCGGAATCCGGGATGAAGCGTCGCTTGGGGGTCAAGGACAGCTCTAACCTGATCCCCGGTCATGGCGGCTTGCTGGATCGGTTCGATGGTATGCTGGGGGCGGCGCTGTTCCTGCTGATCATTGGTCGTTTCCTGACCATCACCCCCGCGCTAAGCTGATCTTCACCATATGAAGAAAGTCAGTATTTTCGGGGCCACGGGCTCTATCGGGCAGAACACCATTGATCTGATCGCGCGCGCACCCGACGCCTATGATGTCGTCGCGCTGACCGGTGCCAGCAATATCGCGCAGCTGGCAGAAGATGCGCAGCGGTTGAACGCGCAGCTTGCCGTCACGGCCCATGAGCATCTGCTAGACGACCTGCGCGACGCGCTATCGGGCACGGGGGTAGAGGCCGCCGCCGGACCCCAAGCCATCAACGACGCCGCCGCACGGCCCGCCGATTGGGTCATGTCCGCCATCATCGGGGCCGCGGGTCTGGCACCGGGGGTGGAGGCGTTGAAACAAGGCGCGACGCTGGCCCTTGCCAATAAAGAGTCGTTGGTCTGCGCCGGTCAGCTGATGCTGGACACCGCCGCGGCACATGGGGCCACCATGCTGCCAGTCGATAGCGAACATTCCGCCGTGTTTCAGGCCCTGATCGGCGAGGATATCTCGGCGGTGGAACGGATCATCATCACCGCCAGCGGCGGGGCGTTTCGCGATTGGCCGCTGGAAAAGCTCGCAGATGCCACGTTAGAGCAAGCATCGAGCCATCCGAACTGGGATATGGGTCAGCGCATCACCATCGACAGCGCGTCGATGTTCAACAAGGCGATGGAAGTCATTGAAACGCGAGAATATTTTCGCGTGGACCCCGGCCAGATCGAAGTATTGGTGCATCCGCAGTCGATGATCCATGCGCTCGTGGGTTTCAACGATGGTGCCTTGATGGCGCATATCGGCCCGCCCGACATGCGCCATGCCATCGGCTTTGCCCTGCATCATCCCGACCGAACGCATTTGCCGGTAGAACGGCTGGATCTGGCAAAGATCGGCAGTTTTGACTTCCGCGCCCCCGATGACATCCGTTGGCCCGCCCTGCGCCTCGCGCGCGAGGTGATGGCGCGTGGTGGCATGGCCGGTGCGGTGTTCAACGCCGCCAAAGAGGTCGCGCTGGACGGGTTTATCGGCGGCAAGCTGCGCTTTCCCCAGATGGCCGAGATCGTCGAAGACACGATGGAAGCGCTTTTCCCTGACAATGGGGTGATCGATGCGGCCATCACACTTGATAACGTCGCACAGGTGGACCATCTGGCAAGGCAGGCCGCATGGGCCGCAATAACAAAGAGGGCAGGGTAGAGTTTTGGATATTATGGCATTGATCCCGCAGTTTGGCGGGCTGATCTGGACGCTTCTGGCTTTTGTGATTGCCCTGTCGGTGATCGTCGCGATCCATGAATACGGTCATTATATCGTCGGACGCTGGTCCGGCATCCATGCCGATGTCTTCTCTCTCGGGTTTGGCCCTGTGATCTACAGCCGCTTCGACAAACGCGGCACCAAGTGGCAGATCGCGGCGCTGCCCTTTGGCGGTTACGTGAAATTCGCGGGCGATGCGGATGCGGCCTCGGGCAAGGATGTGGCCGCGATGGAAGCGGCCGAGGCGGACCCGAAGCGGTTGCGTGCCACCATGCATGGGGCACCGCTATGGGCGCGTGCGGCCACGGTCGCTGCGGGGCCGGTGTTCAACTTTGCCCTGTCCATTCTGGTCTTCGCGGCCATCGGCCTGTCGGTCGGCGTTCCGCGTGACCCGATGACAGTCGGGGAAATGCACCCGCTGCCGTTTGAACAGAATGAACTGGTGGAAGGGGACGAGATCGTCTCTATCGGCGGGGTGACCCT
>Ga0207891_1000244_pt1 | contig 42888 bp, 36 predicted proteins | sample LinPmetageLP50_FD_184061 | JGI IMG/M metagenome (GOLD analysis project Ga0207891, IMG submission 184061) | Marine viral communities from the Pacific Ocean - LP-50 (SPAdes) | ecosystem: Environmental > Aquatic > Marine > Oceanic | place: Pacific Ocean | collected 2011-08-27 | reverse complement strand
GGATTATGAAACTATAGGTTGGTTAGAAAATTTTCTTGCCAATTATGAAAACTGTGTGATTGTGGTCTCTCACGACCGTCACTTTCTAGATGCTGTTTGTACACATATAAGTGATATTGACTTCGGTAAAATAAACCACTATAGCGGTAATTATACGTTTTGGTATGAGAGTAGTCAATTAGCCGCAAGACAAAGAGCACAACAAAACAAGAAAGCGGAAGACAAGAAAAAAGAATTAGAAGAATTTATCCGTAGATTTTCTGCTAATGTTGCAAAGAGTAAACAAGCAACGAGTAGAAAGAAGATGATAGATAAGCTTGATGTATCAAACATTAAACCCTCAAGTAGAAGGTATCCTGCAATCATTTTTGAAAGAGAGCGCGAAGCTGGAGATCAAATTTTAAATATTGAGAACCTTTCGGCGTCTTTGGATGGTGAAGTACTCTTTAATAATGTGAATATCAATTTAGCCAAAGGGGATAAAGTAGTCTTATACTCTAGGGACTCACGAGCTACGACTGCGCTTTACGAGATTCTAAATGAAAACAGAAAAGCAGATTCTGGAAAATTCGATTGGGGAGTGACAACAAATCAAAGTTATTTACCATTAGATAACTTAGCCTTTTTTGAAACCGATATGAACTTAGTAGATTGGTTGCGCCAATGGGCAAAGACCGAAGAAGAGCGTGAAGAAGTTCATATTCGCGGTTTCTTAGGTAAAATGGTTTTTAGTGGTGAAGAAGCACTTAAAAAATGTAATGTCCTTTCTGGTGGAGAAAAAGTGCGTTGTATGTTGAGCCGTATGATGATGATGCGTGCTAATGTATTGATGCTGGATGAACCTACTAACCACTTGGATTTAGAATCCATTACCGCTTTTAATAATTCGCTTAAGAACTTTAAAGGAACGGTTCTCTTTACCACCCACGACCACGAGTTTGCACAAACGGTAGGTAATAGGGTAATAGAGTTAACACCTAACGGCGCAATAGACCGCTATATGACGTTTGATGAATATATGAGTGATAAAAACATCAAAGAGCAACGAGATAAGATGTACACTGAAAAGGTATAAAAACCTATTTTTCGCCTATCTCGGTAAGGTATTGAGTAATAATATCCTGTGCTTTGACCATTTCATCTTTCCTTATAAATAATTGGAGCTGATCTGGTACACCTTGATGAAAGCCACCTATGATGGCGCTTTCACTATCATTGCGTTCCACGGGGCTAATCCCTAATTCGTTCAATCTTGCAATAAGGCCTTTAGCAATCATTGAGGGACCTGTATAGATTCGTATCGTTTCTTCTTCTTTAGACATTGCACTATTTTTTAGTTATAAATCGTATTATAAAATTAGGCATTATAATATTTGCTATTCCATATAGCATTGTTAAAGTTCTTTCCTTTGGCAAAACCATAAAATAATACGACACCACCTACCGCCTTAAACATGAATAAAAATAAAAGGAGGTACTCTTGGGTTGCAGGTGCCTTGGTAAAAAGATGTATTGGGGTAATGGCAGTTAAAAAAATACTGACTAAAAAAATCGTAAAAATTAGATTTTCAAAGTTTTTATAAGGCCACATAAGGGCTTTTCTAAAAGGATGTAGGTCGTTGCCCCATTTATGGATTAAATAGAAGTAGTCATTGCCCATAGGTGCAAATAGCAAAGGATCATCTGCGTTTTCAAGCTTTAATAATTTGGCAGGCGCAACAATTTTAAAATTGCTTCTTGAAAACTGGTGCTCCTTTTCAAGACGACGCACTATAGAAATAGCTTCTTCAGGTATTTCACCTTTAAAAAAATGCGAGTCCAAAAACCGAAGGCGATAGGTTACGCAAAGTTTTTCTATATCGTCGATATGATAGATTCTATTTGTCTCTAATAGCTCAAATTTGAATTTTTTCAAAATTTCTTCTTCCGAAGGATTTGGAGACTCTATTTTTTTCAGAATAACTTCTCGCTGTTCTTCATTTTTAGATAAGATGGCTTGAAACTCTTTTAGAATATCATTTTCTGAAACGCGTTTTCTTCTTGTACTGGCTAGGCGTTCCTCAATATTGGTTTTTTGAAACATAGCGTATTTTTCTTTTAAAAGTAGCTATTAATTTAGAATATCGCAAGAAGGGAATAGCATTAAAAGACAGAAGTTGTTGAATTTTTATAAAAAGGAAAAGCTCGCTAATCAATTTAACACAAGCAATCTAATCACATTCGTAGAGCGATGTCACAAGCGTTAAATAAAAGCCAAAATAGAGCAATAGCAAAACCGTACTTTTCATAAATGCGTTTATATAATACATAAACTTAAAAACACACAAATTATGAAAATGTCTAAATTAATTACAACCGGGATTTTTGCTGTAGCGCTTATCGCTGGTTCTACATCTTTTGCTCAAGATAAAATGAGCAAGGATAAGATGAAAAAAGAAAAAATGATGAAGGAGGATAAAATGATGAATGAAAAAACGGTGATGGTAGGTGGCGCTGCAATGTACCCTAGCAAGAACATCGTTGAGAACGCAATAAACTCTAAAGACCATACAACTTTAGTAGCAGCCGTTAAAGCAGCAGGGCTAGTAGAGACGTTACAGTCTGAAGGTCCTTTTACCGTTTTCGCTCCAACCAATAGTGCTTTTGATAAATTACCAAAAGGAACTGTGGCAACTTTATTGAAGCCAGAAAACAAAAAGCAATTACAAACAGTCCTTACATATCATGTGGTTGCAGGTAAATTTAATGCAGCAGATATCGTGAAAGCGATTAAAGATGGAAATGGTACTGCAGCTTTTCCAACCGTAAGTGGTGGTGAATTAACTGCTATGCTTAAAGGAAGTAGTGTTGTGCTTAAAGATGAAAATGGTGGAACTTCTACCGTTACTATCGCAGATGTAAACCAATCTAATGGTGTAATTCATGTGGTAGATACGGTGGTTTTGCCTAAAAGCTAATCAATAGGTTTTATTTCAATTATAAAAGGTAGCCGCGAGGCTACCTTTTTTATTTTACACCACGGATTTTACTACCGCAACGTGGCTTCAAAATCGGTTGCAAAACGTTGCTGTAGCTTATTCATAATCTTATCAATCTGCTTGTCTGTCAATGTTTTGCTCTCATCTTGGAGTGTAAAGCTCAATGCATACGACTTTTTACCGTCAGGGAGGTTTTTGCCGGTATACACATCAAACAGGTTTACGTCTTTAAGTAACTTTCTTTCAGTTTGAAAAGCCGCCGCCTTTAATCCTTCAAAAGTAACACCTTCATCAAGCAATAGCGCAAAGTCACGTTTCACTTCGGGAAATTTTGGAATGGGCTGTAAAATGAAATTTTTTGGGGTTATTTCATTTAAAATCACATCCCAGTCAAAATCTGCATATAATGTTTCTGATTCGATATCAAAATGCTTCGTGACTTTCTTTGCTACAACTCCGAAGGACACTAACTTCTTTTTATTTTTCATAAACGTCAAACCTTCAGAAAAGAGCGAAGTATCGGTCCCTTTTTCAGTATACGCTGTAATTCCTAAACGTTCAAGGATGGCTGTCAACATTCCCTTAAAATAAAAGAAATCTGATTTTGACACGCCATGTGCCCAAGTATCACTTGTTTTATCGCCCGAACTTAATAAAGTAAGGTGCTTTTTTTCTTCTCTACCCCCTGGAAAACTATGGTAGGTCTTACCAAATTCGAACAACTTCACATTCTGTATTCTACGATTGTTGTTATAAGAAAGTGCCTCTAATGCGCCGAATAACATAGATTGTCGCATTACAGAAAGTTCTTGGCTCAACGGATTGAGCATCTTAACATCATAATCTTCTTTTAGCTCTGCAAGTAATGTTGTGTATTTAGGAGTTGTAAGCGAATTTCCCAGCATCTCATGATAACCTTGCGAAATCAGCTGATTACTCACTTTATTCTGAATTTGATAATCCTCTACAGGTTTGTTTGAAGCTATTGAAGCATTTAATTTTTGCGTAAAATCGATATTATTATATCCATACACCCGTAAAACTTCTTCAATCACATCTGCCTCACGCGTTACATCGTTGCGGTAGGCTGGGATGGTCATTCCTAAACCAGACTCGGTAACGTTGTTTATTTTGATATCTAATGAGGTAAGAATTTCTTTGATTGTTTCACGCGGAATTTCTTGCCCTATAAGTTTTGTAGCGTTGTCAAAATGTAAGAACACTTGATGGTCCTCTATTTTTTTAGGATAAATATCTACGACATTGCTTGATATTTCACCACCCGCAATTTCAGTGATCAAAATAGTGGCAACCATTAAAGCGTATTCGGTCATGTTAGGATCGATACCTCGCTCAAACCGGAACGAAGCATCTGTATTTAGGCCATGCCTTTTTGCTGTTTTACGTACGCTCACAGGATTAAAGTATGCACTTTCTAGAAAAATACTGGTAGTACTTTCGGTCACGCCGCTGTTTATTCCACCAAAAACGCCTGCAATACACATGGGTTTTTCGGCATCACAGATCATAAGATCATCTTCATGAAGTTCACGTTCTATTCCATCTAAAGTAGTAAATTTGGTGCCTGCCTTTAGTGTTTTTACCTGTACATTATTTCCCTTAATTTTTGAAGCATCAAAAGCGTGTATAGGCTGTCCAAGACCGTGAAGAATATAATTAGTGGCGTCTACAATATTGTTGATGGGAGAAAGGCCAATCGCTCTTAACCTGTTTTTAAGCCAATTTGGAGAATCGGCAACTTTAAGACCACTAATGGTGACACCGCAATAACGTGGTGCCAATGTATTATTTACTACTTCAACATCTATTTTTAATGTCCTACTATCTATATGAAAACTACTGGTAGACGGCGTGATCAACTCTAGTGATGTATCATGTTGCAACAAACCGGCTCTAAGATCTCGAGCCACACCCCAATGACTCATGGCGTCTGCTCGGTTTGGGGTTAGACCTATTTCAAAAACTTCGTCACTTTCTACATCATAGAGGGAAGCAACAGGTGTTCCTGGTTCTAGGTCATCGGCTAATACTAGGATTCCGTCATGGCCTTTTCCAAGTCCTAATTCATCTTCGGCGCAGATCATGCCTTCGCTTACTTCACCTCGTATTTTTCCTTTTTTAATTTGCCATGGCTTTCCTTCTGCGTCGTATAACGTAGTGCCAACAGTAGCTACAGGTACTTTTTGACCTGCAGCAACATTGGTAGCGCCACAGACAATTTGTATAGGTTCCCCTGCGTCAATAGCCACTTTTGTGACCTTTAAGCGATCGGCATTGCTATGTTTTTCGCACGACAGTACATGACCCACGACCACACCTTCAAGTCCGCCGAGAACAGAGGTAAACTTCTCAATCCCTTCTATTTCCAGACCAAGATCTGTGAGCAGTTCGCCGGTCTTCTGAGAGTCCCAGTCTACATTAATAAATTGTTTGAGCCAATTATATGAAATCTTCATCCTAAATTATTCTTAACAGAACGGCAAAGATAACACTTACGTCGTTTTTTGTAAGTAAATTTGAAACTTTCGGTCTAACATTTTTAAATCTTCGAAATGAAAAAAATATCCTTTCTCCTAATTATAGTGCTAATGGCCTCCTGCTCAAAGGAAACTAAAACTCCTAAAGTAGGTGAGTGGCGTGCTGTATTGCAATTAGATGATTCAAAAGGGATCCCATTTCTATTTGATTATACTGACGATAATACAATTATCATACGCAACGGAGAAGAAGAAATAGAAGTAACCGATGTCACTTTTAAGAATGATAGCATTATTATTGCGCATCCCGTTTTTGAAGGTGTTTTTAAAGGAATATTTACTGAAGATTCTATATACGGAAACTTCATTAAACCTAGCTTAGACCGTGTAGTTCCGTTTAAGATGAAACAGGGCAGGGCAGAGCGATTTGATGTAAAAAGTGCGCCTAAAGCGATCGTTACCGGAAATTGGGAAACAGTTTTTAGTCCCAATAATCCAGCAGACCGCTACATCGCTAAAGGAATTTTTTCACAAACAGGTCATAAAGTAACAGGTACTTTTAGAACCACCACCGGTGATTACCGCTATCTTGAAGGTGCTGTTGAAGGCGATACGTTACGATTATCAACCTTTGATGGCGCGCATGCCTTTTTGTTTGAAGCAAAAGTAGAAGACAGTGTCATGAACGGTACATTTTATAGTGGTAACCATTTTAAAGAACCTTTTACGGCAAAACGAAACGAAAACTATACGTTACCCAAAGCAGATTCGCTTACTTTCCTAAAGCCTGGTTACGAAAAGATAGCATTTTCATTCCCTAATACGAAAGGGGAAATGGTTTCATTAGAAGATGACCGATTTAAAAACAAAGTGGTCTTAGTACAGATTATGGGTACCTGGTGTCCTAATTGTCTTGATGAAACTAAGTTTTATAAAGAATATATAAAAGACCATGAAGATGATCCTATAGAGATTGTTTCATTGGCTTTTGAATATGCGCCAACTGAAGAAAAAGCAATGGCAGCCATCAATAAGTTTAAAAATGCCATTGAAGTACCATATCCTATTTTATTGGCGCAACATGGTACCAGCGATAAAAAGAAAGCTAACGAGAAACTCCCGATGCTCAATCATGTATTGTCATATCCAACAACCATATTTATTGATAAAAAAGGCGCAGTTCGCAGAATACATACCGGTTTTAACGGCCCCGCCACTGGTGATGAGTATACCAATTATGTAAAAGAATTTAAAATATTCTTAGATCAGTTGATGGAGGAATAATTCCATCACATTTCATCTCCAAAAAAGATGGCATTCATAAGTAACTTATTGGTACCATACCAGAAAGCTCTAAAATTATGATTGTCAGTAAAATATATAACATTTCCACGACCTATGCCGCCTACTTTGAAAGCAGATGTATTTGCCAGCTCCTCAAGATTTGGTTTCGAAATATAGCCTGCCAATAACGGATTTTCGGTATACTGAATTGGATTGTTATAGCTATCCTTTTCGGTTTCTAAAAAATAAGTGGAATTTCTAAAAACAGGGAGTGTTTCATTCTTATAGCCGAATGCAATAGGGTGGGAGCGGTCGAGTTTCGTTTCAAAAATGGCACCTCCTATAACTTGGGCTCCGCGATAATCGCCACGTTGTTCAAAACTGATGTTTGTTGCAGTGTCTTTCCGTGTTTTAAATTTCATTTCGAGTAGCTTATTGCTGTCAAACCAATTGCCTGTGTTTTTATACCCAATTAACGTACCTCCATCTTTAACCCAGTCTTTCAGCTTTTCAGCATCATTTTTATCTAGGGCGTAGTTGTTTGGTAGAATGATATCTGTATATCGGCTTAAGTCTGTTCTGCTAAAATTTCTAGTATCCAATTTGGTCAACAACATATCATAGCGTTGATCAAAAAGATGCCAGATTTCCCCAGCATCATACGGTGTTACGCCTTCACCTACCAGCATGGCAACTTTAGGTTGTTCTAAGGCTCTAAACTGGTTGCTCCCCAAGTCAATCCCTTTTGTCAAACCTGTGGCAACTCCTGTGATGGTAACGTGGCTTTCTGAAACTACTTCTTTAACGATTTCAGCAACCTCTGCTGCGGTTAATGACTGATTTTGAACCGGAATTAGGATCGTTCCATAATCGTATTGCTTTCCGTTTAATTCAAAAGGAGTCATACCTACTTTTGCGCGAAGCCCTTTTTTGAGCAACATATTCAGTGCTTTTGGGGCGTAGTAATCATGCCATTCCATTAGGTAAGCGTATTGCGAATTTTGAGGAACGGGTGGTGTGCTCATTTGCAAATTGGTCACTTCTTCGCCTGTCTTATTGCTAAAAGTGCCCTCTTCATAATCCACATTAAACGCTAAAGGAAAGCTCCAAGCGCTAATGTCATAAAACAAGCTATCCTGAAAAGAAGTCCGTTTTTCGAACATTGCATTGATTAATCGGTGTTGTTTTTGGTTCTTAGGAATAATATAACTGCTTCCTTTTTTGTAGGTTTTTCCGTTGCTTTCAAAATCTTCCTTTACTGCATTAAATTTTATTTTATGACGCTTTAAAATTTCAGCTAAGTGATACACTTTTGATGCGTCTTTTTCATCCCCAAAAACGATAGCACCGCCAGCATTCCCTTCCGAAGTTGCATTTTTAAAGAATTCTTTTTGATAATCGAGTAGGGTAGTGCGCATACTCACTGCTGCTTCAAGGGTTGAGAGTGCCGCGGTAAATTGATTGCGAATGGTAAACGGAAAGGTAAGAATGCCATTTTCACTTTCCTGTGCATGGCCACGAGAAGAAGCCTGTTCAAAAAGGATACCGATGGCGCCGTTAATATCAGGGAAGGTGGAGCCTTTTCCGTAGTAAAAATCGTCAAAGCTTTCTTCGGTATAATAAAAACTGCCTATTTTATCCAATGCTTTGGCGTGAAATTTTGCAATATCACCCGTAAGCTCTTGATTTTTTTTAGGGGTAAGCGGGTGTGTTCGTGAAGGAATTCCAGGTTGAAAAAAGAAACTCGCATTGGTTCCCATTTCATGGTGGTCTGTTAAGATATTGGGATACCAATTATGGAATGTTTCAATCCTTGCACGACTTTCTGGAAGTTGAACGGGTAACCAATCTCTATTCATATCAAACCAATAATGATTGGTCCGTCCTCCAGGCCAGATTTCATCAAATTCCCGGTCATTTGGATCTGGGTTTATGTTTTCAGATTTATTAATATTCGCCCAATACGCAAAACGCTGTAAGCCGTCTGGATTAAAAGAAGGGTCAAAAAGAATTACCGTATTGTTGAGCAGTTCGTCGATTTTAGGTCCTTGTGCTGCGGCCAGATAGTACGCGGCAACTAATCCTGCGTTGGCGCCACTTGGTTCATTGCCATGAATGGAGAATCCTTGATACACTACCACAGGCATGTTTGTGGTCGCCGTCTGTGCCCCTTCGGTAAGAGCGACATGTTCCTTTCGAATATTTTCAAGATTTGCCAGGTTTTTTGGTGCTGTAATAGTGAGCAGTAAAAGCGGTCTGCCTTCAAAAGTAGTACCTCTGCTTTCAATAGTGATGCGGTCACTTGCTTCAGCCAGCGCATACATATATTGAACCAATTTATCGTGTGTAACATGCCATTCGCCTACTTCATGACCTATGATGCTCTTAGGGGTTGGGATGTTTGTGTTGTAGGTAACGTCTTCAGGGAGAAAATAATCAAGGCCTACTACATACTCTTGGGCAACGGTAGTAAAACTTAAAAAGAAGAAAAAAAGGAAGGTAAAATATCGCATCGGGTTGGTTTGAAAAAGATTAAACTTTAGTGGGACTAAATATAGTTATAAAAAAAATCGCTCCAAAGTAGGAGCGATTTAAGTTGTATGTTTTCAGAAAAAAAGAACGATTATATATCGTCGAAGTCTATGTCTGTAAACCTTGACTCTGCTGGCTGGTCTAGTGTTGCACCTGCTTCAGGAGCACTTTGTGGCCCTTCTTCGTTTTCTTCTTTCTTATAGTCACTCTGGTGACGCTCACTTATCACTTCTTCTCCTTTTTCGTCAATGATATAATCTATCATTTCGGCAAGGTTGTCTTTAAACTCCATAAAGTCTTCTTTGTATAAGTAGATCTTATGTTTTTTATAATGAAAAGAACCGTCGTCGTTGGTAAACTTTTTACTTTCTGTAATAGTAAGATAATAATCTCCAGCTTTTGTGGATCTTACATCAAAAAAATAGGTGCGTCTTCCTGCGCGCATCACCTTACTAAAAATTTCTTCTTGCTCCATTGCGTACTTATCGCCCATGATACTATTGTTTTTATTTACGTTTGGTCAAAAATCCAAAAAAAATGTAAATACTACAACTTAATTCTACATTTCTTTTTCAAGCAATTGTTTTGTGTATAATTCTTTGTAGTACCCATCGGTATTTACCAGTTCATTGTGAGTGCCTTGTTGAATGATTTTACCTTCGTCTAGAATAATAATTTTATCAGCGTTTTTAGCTGAAGAAACTCTGTGACTTACAATGATGGTGGTCTTGGTTGCTGAAATTTGATGTAGGTTTTGTAGGATTTCTTCCTCAGTTTCGGTGTCAACCGCAGAAAGGCAATCATCAAAAAGTAATATCTGAGGATCTTTAATAATCGCACGCGCGATTGAAACACGTTGTTTTTGCCCACCACTCAGTGTGATTCCTCTTTCTCCTAAGATGGTGTCATATCCATGACTAAAACCTGCTATATTTTTATGTACCGCAGCTCTTTTTGCAGCTTGTATTACTTCTAGGTCGGTTGCATCCTCTTTCCCGAACTTTATATTATTTCGAATAGTGTCGCTAAATAAGAAGGCGTCTTGTGGCACATAGCCAATGGCGCCCCTTAAATTATCCAGATTGAGTTCCTTTAAAGGTGTTTTATCCATCATAAGCATAGAACCCTCAACATCATACAATCTACCGATCAATTCTAATATGGTCGATTTTCCTGAACCCGTATTTCCAATGATGGCTAATGTTTCCCCAGGATCTACCGTGAAAGAAACTCCTTTTAGGGCAGTGATATTAGTATCGGGATACACAAAGCTAAGGTTGTTAAATTCGATTTTTCCATCAATAGGTGTGGCTTCAGTAGTTGGATTTTTAATAGCAGGTTCTTCTTTTAAAAATTCGTTAATACGTTTTTGCGATGCTTCAGCTTGTTGAATCATGGATGAAACCCAGCCTACAATTGCTACGGGCCATGTGAGCATATTTACATAGATGAGAAATTCTACGATGGTTCCAAAATCTATTTTTCCGTCGATAAACTGGTTACCGCCTACATAAATAACGGCGATGTTGCTAATACCTATGAGCAATACCATTAGCGGGAAAAAGAGCGCTTGTACTTTTGCGAGGTCTATGTTTTTGTCTTTACTTCCTTCAGAAAGGGTTACAAATCCGTCGTTAGTTCTTGGTTCAATTCCGTATGCTTTTATCACGGCAATACCACTAAAGCTTTCTTGTGTATAGGTTGTGAGTTTTGAAAGATATTGTTGAACAACCGTACTTCTTTTGTGGATCGCAATACTCAACCTGTAGATTAAAACCGAAAGAATAGGCAAGGGTGCAATGGCATACAGCGTAAGGATAGGAGCGGTGTAAAACATATAGCTAATCACCACAATAAAAAGCGTAACGGTCGTGGTACTGTACATGACGGCGGGACCTGTGTACATTCTTACTTTAGAGACATCTTCACTTATTCGGCTCATGAGATCACCTGTTCTATTCTGCTTGTAGAAACTAAGCGATAAGCGTTGGTATTGATTAAAAACCTCATTTTTTAAATCAAATTCGATATACCTAGAAACTACAATGATCGTTTGACGCATTATAAAAGTAAAAAGCGCTGCCAATAATGTAGTGCCTATAATAAGGATGATGTTTGTGATGAGTTGTGATTTCACTTCAGCAAGATCAGTAATATCTCCATTGATGTATTGTTCTACGATATTTAAGGTATCTCCTATGACAATGGGTACAAACAATTTAAAAACGGCAGCGATAATAGTTACTATAAGTCCTATTAATAAACGCCCTCTATATTTAATAAAGTAGTGATTAAGGTATTTAAGTTCTTTCATTTTTGACTAATGACTTATTAACAAATTCCTGTTTTAACAACAGCTCTATTGCGAAATCGTTATTGTTGGCTTATTTTTGCCCCTCCTTTTTAAGGATATTTAAAAAATTAAAAAATTATGGTAACTGAAATAGTTAACAAAAGCGAGCTATATAAAATTGATCCGGTTTTCGGGCAACAATCTTTTGACGATCATGAGCAAATTGTTTTTTGCAACGACAAAGATACAGGTTTAAAGGCAATAATTGGAATACATAATACTGTAATGGGACCTGCTTTAGGAGGTACAAGAATGTGGAATTATGCATCAGAATGGGAGGCACTTAATGACGTACTTCGTCTTTCTAGAGGGATGACCTTTAAAGCGGCTATCACCGGTCTTAATTTGGGTGGCGGTAAGGCTGTTATTATAGGGGACGCAAAAACTCAAAAAACTCCAGAGTTGATGTTGCGTTTTGGGAAATTTGTAGATTCTTTAAACGGAAAATATATCACTGCAGAAGATGTCGGGATGACCACAGCAGATATGGACCTCGTGAAAACGGTAACCAATCACGTAACAGGAATTTCTGAAGAAAAAGGAGGTGCTGGAAACCCTTCGCCTATTACTGCATATGGTGTTTATATGGGGATGAAAGCGGCTGCGAAATATAAATTTGGCAGTGATAATCTTGAAGGAAAAGTAATCTATGTCGAAGGTATTGGTAATGTTGGCGAGACACTTGTAAAACACTTGGCCAACGAAGGTGCTAAAGTTTATATCGCAGATATTAACCAAGAACGTCTAGAAGAAGTTCGTGATAAATATGGTGTAGATATCTACGGAGGTAGAAACTTATATACTGAAGAAATGGATATTTATGCGCCATGTGCTTTAGGAGCGACAATAAACGATACAACGATCAAGCAGATAAAGGCCAAAGTAATTGCAGGTGCTGCTAATAACCAATTAGCAAATGAACAAAAACATGGTTTGTTATTGCGTGAGAGAGGAATAGTGTATGCGCCCGATTTTTTAATCAATGCGGGAGGGATCATCAATGTGTATGCGGAAATAGAAAACTACGGGAAAAAAGAGATCATGAGCAAGACCGAAAATATCTATAATACTACCTTAGAAATATTAAAAAATGCAGAAGCAAATGATGTGACCACACATCAGGCAGCCTTGGATATTGCACAAGCAAGAATTGAGGCAAGAAAAAACGGACAATAGTTTTTTCAGTTTTATAAAATAGTATCTTTGCAGCGCACAGTTAATTTCATGTGCGCTGTTTATTTATATAAAAGTTCTTTTAAAACCTATGCTTACAAGAAGACATATTAGAATTAAAGTTTTGCAGTCTGTTTACGCACTTAATCAAAGTCAGCAGCCAGATATAACGAAACAGGAAAAGTTTTTAATGTATAGCATAGATCAGATGCTGGATCTTTATTTACTTTTAATTAAGTTATTGATCACAGCTCAAGAACAGGCAGATGACTATCTTTTAAAGTCACAAAAAAAGCACCTCGCTACTTCAGAAGAGAAAAACCCAAGTAGAAATTTTGTTGAAAATAGGGTTTTACAACTTATTTCGGCCAATCCTCACTTTAATGAGGCGATTAAAAATAAAAAACTGACGTATTGGGAGCAGGATGATGAATATATTTCAATCATTTTAAAAGAATTGAGGACAAAAGATTGGTATAAAACCTATCTTGAAAAACCTGCGACTACATACAAAGAAGATCGTGATTTTATCGTAAAACTATATAAAGAGGTAGTAGCGCCAAACGATAAGTTGTACGAGTACTTAGAAGATAAAAGGCTTACTTGGATAGATGATTTTCCTGTGGTGAACACAGCGCTTGTTAAGATGTTGTCTAAGATTTCAGAAAAAAATGTTTCAGATGTTTTGTTGCCACAATTATATAAAAACACGGAGGACAGGCAGTATGCACTAGACCTTTTTAGAAAAGTGGTTTTGAAAGAGGAAGCGCTCAGCAAAGAAATTGAAGGAAAAACACCTAATTGGGACAAAGAGCGTATAGCAGATCTAGACATGATCATTTTAAAAATAGGGATAGCAGAATTACTCTATTTCCCGTCGATACCAGAGCGGGTGACCATCAATGAATGTCTTGAGATTGCAAAAGAATATTCTACTCCAAAAAGTAGCTTATTTATCAACGGAATCCTGGATGTACTGGTGAAAGAATTCGCTAAGGACAAGAAATTAAATAAAATCGGTAGAGGGCTTCTTTAAAAGTAAAAAAATGAGTACTTTTACCGCTATTTAAAAATAAAAATTTTAATCATGAAAAAATCAATTTTATTAGTAGCAGTTGCAGTTGCTTTCGCCTTTACGTCATGTAAAGAAAACGCAGCAGATAAGGTAAGTGAAACCAATGTTGCCGCAGCAGCAGATCGCGATGCACAATCATCAGAATTTCCTGTAATGACCTTTGACCAGATCGAGCACGATTTTGGAACTATTGACGCAGGAACCAATGTAGAACACGTATTTACATTTAAAAATACAGGTAAAGCACCTTTAGTAATAGTAGACGCTAAGAGTAGCTGTGGTTGTACAGTACCTTCTTTTCCTAAAGAAGCTGTAGCGCCTGGTGAAACAGGTGAATTATTGGTTAAATTCAATGGTAGTGGTAAAAACCAAGTTAGCAAGACGGTAACAGTAACAGCTAACACTAAAGGAGGAAAAGAGCTTATAAAAATTAAAGCTTTTGTAACTCCTAAAGAAGGTGGTGCAGCAGCTAGCATGAAAACTAATTCATAAGACAAATTCAAAGGATCCCCAATTGTTATGGAGCAAATACAAAGTTTTTTACCTATTATTTTACTTTTTGGTGTGATGTATCTTTTTTTGATACGCCCACAGATGAAAAGGCAAAAACAAGAAAAGCAATTTGTAAAAGAGATTAAAACCGGAGATAAAGTAGTTACTAAAAGTGGTCTTCACGGAAAAATCTTAAGCCTTAACGACGATGGGACCTGCATCCTTGAAACTGGTGCCGGTAAGATGAAGTATGAACGTTCTGCACTCTCTATGGAGATGAGCAGTAAGTTGAATGACAATAAACTTATCGAGAAGAAATAGTTTCAATATTTATAGTATAAAAAAACCTTCAGATTTACCTGAAGGTTTTTTTATGCATTATTTTTTGTGTTTACTTAGAGAAATCGGTAACCTACTAGAACTCCGCCCCTAAAGAAATACTCTTGTTCAAACTGATCGTCCACTCCAAAATTACGCCCAACTCCCAAGCTTAACTCAAGTATAAACCCATTGTTGCTCACCCATTTTTGACCCAAGGCAAAACCTACACCAACAGCGCCATAGTTATCTTTTTCAAAACGGGAGTTTTGAGTTTCTTCGTTAAAAAAACTTTCGGTCAACTCGTATGTGGCATATTGTACAAGTCCTTCTGCAAATAAGCCTCGGGCACCAAAATCCTTCTTATTAAAGAAATACTGACGGTAAAATCCGTTAATGGCAAATTTCTGTTGATTGTCAAAATCCTCATCGTCGAGATCTATAGCAATGCTTCCTCCTACGCCAGAATATTTGCTTAGTACGTATTCGTAATTTAACTCAAGTTTTGCATCTGCAATCAATTCGATAGCATCTAGTCGTATCTCGTGCTTTCGTTCTGCCGCTCGAGCTTCTGGGTTTTCTTCTTGTGCAAACCCGGTAAATGCCGCGAACAATGCCACAGCCAAAAGGTATTTTTTCATATTTCGATTTTTTAAGTTGATGAATCGCAGTATCAAATTACGAGCCAATTAATCTTCTTTTGCTACTATTTGAGCAATATTTACGATCACTTCGATAGCCTTCTGCATGCTCTCTACGGGAACATATTCAAAACGTCCATGAAAATTATGACCGCCAGCGAAAACATTAGGGCACGGTAGCCCCATAAAGCTTAATTGGGACCCATCTGTACCACCGCGAATAGGTTTAATGAGTGGTTCGATATTAGCTTGTTGCATCGCTTGCGCTGCGATATCTACAATATGCATAACAGGCTCAATTTTTTCGCGCATATTAAAATATTGATCTTTAATCTCAACCGAGACCACCTCTTTTTCAAATTGCTCATTGAGTTCATGAGCGAGCTTGGCCATCATTTCTTTTCGGGCTTCAAAATGGCCTTTGTCATGGTCTCTTATGATGTACTGCATTTTTGTGCTGTCTACTTCCCCTTCGATACTATATAAGTGAAAAAAGCCCTGTCTGTCCTCTGTGTGTTCTGGTGTTTCTAACCGAGGTAGCGAATTAATATAATCTGTGGCGATATACATACTGTTCACCATTTTGCCTTTTGCATATCCTGGGTGTACTATTTTTCCTTTTACGGTGACGACAGCGCCGGCCGCATTAAAATTCTCATATTCAAGTTCGCCAACCTGGCTTCCATCCATGGTATAGGCCCAATCAGCCCCAAATTTTGCCACATCAAATTTATGGGCACCACGGCCTATTTCTTCGTCGGGCGTAAAGCCAACACGTATTTTGCCGTGTTTAATTTTTGGATGGTTGATAAGGTATTCCATGGCCGAGATGATTTCGGCGATGCCTGCTTTATCGTCAGCTCCCAAAAGCGTGGTTCCATCTGTAGTGATCAGGGTTTGACCCTTGTACATAAGCAGGTCATCAAAATCTTTAGGAGATAAAATAATAGCCTCTTCGGCATTTAAGACGATATCTTTTCCGTCGTAGTTTTCAATAATCTGCGGATTCACATTTTTCCCTGTAAAATCGGGTGTGGTGTCAAAATGCGACACAAAACCAATCGTAGGAACGTCATGTGATACATTACTAGGTAAGGTTGCCATGATATAGGCGTTCTCATCTATGGTCACGTCATGCATCCCTATTTTTTTAAGTTCGTCAACTAGCGCGTTAGCCAAATCCCATTGTTTCATGGTGCTGGGTGTGGTCTTACTTTCTGGATCACTTTCGGTATCTACGGTAACGTAACTGATAAATCGGTTAATAAGGTGTTGTTTGTCTATCATAAAAAAATATGCTTTAATTTTTGAGTGTGCTATTCTACTACAAATTAAAACATATTGGAATAAATGTTACCTACTTTAGTACTATTTTTGTTTCAGATTTTCAATAACTATGTACAAACAACTTTTACGCCCGCTTCTCTTTTCGGTTGATCCCGAAAAAATACATTATACTACTTTTAAAGGTATCCGATTTTTTAACAATATTGGATTTTCGGGTGTCTTTAGAAGTATGTATCAAAAAAAAGATCCAAAACTCGAGAAGGAACTGTTTGGTTTAAAATTTCCGAATCCAGTAGGACTTGCAGCGGGTTTTGATAAGGATGCCAAGTTATACAGAGAACTTTCTAATTTTGGATTCGGTTTTATTGAAATTGGTACGGTAACACCAAAACCACAGGCTGGAAACCCAAAGAAAAGATTGTTCAGATTAAAAGAAGATCAAGCGCTTATTAATAGAATGGGTTTTAATAATGGAGGTGTTGCCGAAGCTGTGGAGCGTTTAAAGCATAACCCAAAGCCTGGAGAAAATGGACATGTATTAATAGGCGGAAACATCGGAAAAAACAAAACAACGCCTAATGAAGAAGCGGTAAATGACTATGTGCTTTGCTTTGAGGCGCTGTTTGATTATGTAGACTATTTTGTGGTCAATGTAAGCTCTCCCAATACACCTAACCTACGTGCACTTCAGGATAAAGAACCGTTGACAAAACTTTTAAAAGTGTTGAAAACTTCAAATAACAAAAAACAAAACCCCAAACCTATATTGTTGAAAATTGCGCCAGATTTAACAAACGAGCAATTGGATGATATTATCGAGATTGTTTCTGAAACAAAAATAGAGGGCGTTATTGCGACCAATACTACGATTTCTCGTGATGGTCTAACTTCAGAAAATAAAACCGAAACAGGCGGATTAAGTGGAAAGCCGCTCACTAAGCGATCGACAGAAGTGATTGCTTATTTACACACAAAAAGTAAGGGAGCGTTTCCAATAATAGGAGTAGGAGGAATTCATACAGCGGCCGATGCGCTTGAAAAAATGGAAGCCGGAGCAAGTCTTGTACAACTTTACACCGGCTTTATTTATGAAGGACCTGGTTTGATAAAAAAAATAAATAAGGCGTTACTTAACGCTTAATAATTTTCTTTGTGGTCACATTGTTTTTTGAATCCGTAGCTTTTAAAAGATAAACGCCACTGGTTAAATTTGAAACATCGATAGTGGTTTCATCACCAATATTTTGTTTTATTTCCCGTACCTTTTTACCTAGAACATTGTAAATTTCTATCCCAATTAGTGAAATGTTTTTAGCTTCTAATGTAATACGATCTGTAAACGGATTGGGAAAAACACTCATTGAAACTTGCGCATTTACATCATTTGTTCCTAAAATTACATTTCGAAGTTCAATGGTCATAGTTCCTATTTTTTCCGAAGAAAAAGGCATTGTTCCGCGCGCATTTAAAATGTTCGCTTTAGGATTGGTATCAGCATCTGGTGACGTATAGTCTGCACCGCTATCGGTACCTGCATCGTAGGGATAGAGGTCTAAAGTAATGCTTTGTTTCCAGTCACCGTTAGTGTCCAATAAGTTTACATTAGGCGCTGTAATCATCCAATCTGGACTTGGAGCGATCATGGAAGACAAGGTAAGTAATGGAAACTCTTCAGTAGTTTCAATGCCTTCGATACTAATTTGACCTGCGGCGCTTCCCAGTGCATTTCCGTTAATGGCTTCATTTGCCGCACCATTATTAATAGCTTCGGTAACTTCATTAAAAAATTGGACATTAGAGCCTCTTTCGGCAATGTCTTCTATACCTTGCGACGCGACTTGTCCTTCCTGTACAAAAGATACAGCGCTGTTATGGGTAGCTCCCACTAAACGCGACCAATGCGCGCTTGAAGGTAAGCTTCCACTGCTGTGTGGGTGCGTTGTTTGCGACCAAGTACTCGTAAAAGTAACGTCATAGGTAGCTGTCGATTGGGAAAACCCTACCGAAGCTACAAGCATTAATAAAAAGAGTGTAAGAGTATTTTTTCTCATGAGTACTAATTTACAACTAATAGACGACAAAAACCGTACCTCATTACATAAAAAACATATATTTTTAAAAAATGGTTGAAACTTTACTCTCTTTTTCTGTTGCAACATTGGTTTTGGCCCTGTCTCCCGGACCAGATAATATCTATGTGCTTACGCAATCCCTTGTCAATGGGGTGAAAAGTGGGGTCGCAACAACCGCAGGACTAATTAGTGGTTGTATCGTACACACCAGTTTACTGGCATTTGGGATTTCGGCTATTATCACTGCTTCACCGACACTTTTTTATATAATTAAAGTAGCTGGCGCTGTTTATCTTTTGTATCTGGCATACCAAGTTTTTAAAAGCGATGCAACAGTCACGTTTTCAGAAAAAGCACCTAGAAAATCAAATTGGCAATTATTTAAACAAGGCGTGTTTATGAATCTCGTAAACCCCAAAGTAATGATCTTTTTTTTAGCCTTTTTTCCCGCTTTCTTGTGGGGAAATGAAGAGGACACGGTGGTTAAGATTTATATATTGGGTATAACATTCATGATTGTATCCTTTTTCGTATTTAGTGGAATCGCAGTACTGGCCGGTACTATTTCCAAGTTTCTAAAGAACAATAAAAAAATTGGTACTGTTCTTAAATGGTTACAGATTGTTGTTTTTGTAGGGATTGCTATTTTTATTTTAGTTCCTTAAATTCTTTATTTGGAATGCTGTAATCATATGTGTTAAATTGTATCTTTGGGAAGATGGAAAAAGTGAAAATAATAGAATGCCCTAGAGATGCGATGCAAGGGATAAAAGATTGGATACCCACGGAGAAAAAGGTGCAATACATCCAGTCTCTTTTGCGATGCGGTTTTGATACCATCGATTTTGGGAGCTTTGTTTCTCCAAAAGCGATTCCCCAAATGCAGGATACTACACAAGTGCTTGCCAGTCTCGATTTAAGTACAACAGAGAGCAAACTTTTGGCCATCATCGCTAACCTTCGTGGCGCTCAAGACGCTGTTCAGCATAAAGAAATACGGTATTTAGGATATCCCTTTTCTATTTCTGAAAATTTCCAAATGCGTAATACCCATAAGACCATTGCGCAGTCCATCGAATTGTTACAAGAGATATTGAACCTAGCAGATAAAAATGATAAGGAAGTAGTTGCTTATCTTTCCATGGGATTTGGCAACCCTTATGGCGATCCCTGGGATGTGGATATAGTAGGGGAGTGGACCGAAAAACTTTCGGCTATGGGCGTTAAAATCCTTTCTTTAAGTGATACGGTAGGAAGCTCCACTCCAGAGATTATCGACTACCTATTTAGCAACTTAATACCAAAGTATCCCAATATCGAATTTGGTGCACATTTACACACTACCCCAACGGCTTGGCATGAAAAAACGGACGCAGCCTACAAAGCAGGATGTAGAAGATTTGACGGCGCCATTCAAGGCTTTGGTGGCTGTCCTATGGCAAAAGATGATCTCACAGGGAATATGCCAACGGAAAAAATGCTGAGTTACTTTACGGCCGAAAAAACAGCTACAAATATTAATACCATGGCTTTTGAAAGTTCGCATAACGAAGCCACAAAAATATTTACAAAATACCATTAAGATGAAAAAGATTAGTTTGCTACTTATAGCCGCGGCAATGTTTTCTGGTTGTTCTACTGCAAAAAAAGTTTCCGAAGAAAAAAAAGATGACAACCTCATTGCTCTTAAGTTCATACAAGTGAATGACGTCTATGAAATCGCTCCATTGGGAGGTGGTTTGTACGGTGGTATGGCGCGCGTGGCGCATGTGAGTGATTCGATAAAAAAGGAGAACCCAAATACGATGCTTTTAATGGCTGGGGATTTTCTAAATCCGTCGTTATTGGGAACACTGAAAATGGATGGCGAGCGGATCAATGGCAAGCACATGATCGATGTCATGAACGCAATGAATTTTGATCTGGCTACTTTTGGAAACCATGAATTTGATGTGGGTAAAGAGGCCTTACAAAAACGTTTAAACGAAAGTATGTTTCCATGGACTTCGGCGAATGTGAAGCTGGTGAATAATAAAGGAAACGTGAACTTCAGTAAAGTACGAGAAGGAGAATTAGAACCCATTCCTGAAACGTATCAAAAAAGATTTACCGATAGTGATGGTACTTCAGTGAACATTGGTTTTTTCAGTGTAACGATTGATTCTAACCCAGTGGATTTCGTTTATTATGAAGATTTTTCTTCAGAAAGCACAAAAGCATATACAACATTAAAAGACACGACCGATGTTGTTTTTGGATTTACTCATTTAAGTTTAGAGCAAGATGAGCAGGTGGCAGCACTTTTGCCAAAAGTGCCACTAATCATGGGAGGACATGAGCATACCGCGATGTTGGTTCCTACTCAAAATGGAGTGATTGCAAAGGCAGACGCCAATGCAAAAACGGTATACATACACACGATAACCTATAATACAAAAACCAAAGAAATCAATATAGATTCCTTTTTAATGCCCATTGACAATACGACACCTTCTAAGCCAGAAGTTAAAGTGGTGGTTGACAAGTGGACTGCTATCTTAGAAGAAAAGATAAAAGAAGTTATAGACGACCCCTACGAGATTATTTATACGGGTACACCGCCGTTAGATGGTACCGATAGTGCAAATAGAAGTATACAAACCAATTTGGGCGATGTGATTACTGCAGGTATGGCGTATGCTTTTGATGGTAAAGTGGACGCCGCATTGGTTAATGGAGGTTCTATTAGAATTGACGATTTGTTACCAAAGAAAACGGCTAGTTTAGACATATTTAGAACATTACCTTTTGGTGGCAGTATTGTAAAAGTGAAGATGTCAGGAGCCTTATTGAAAGAAGTCTTAGACTACGGCGTTGCCAGTCGCGGTACTGGCGCTTATTTACAGCGCTACAATATTACTGAAAATGAAACCTACGGGTGGAATGTAGGTGAAAGTGAAATAGAACTTGAAGAAGTATACACTATCGCTTTTAGTGATTTTCTTTTGAAAGGTTATGATATCCCATTCTTAAAAGAAGATAATATAGGCGTACTCGAGATTTATGAACCTAAGCCAAATGAGATGGCGCATGATATACGAAAAGCGGTGATAGATTATTTAAAATCTCAAAATAATTAGAAATTTTTCAAATGCTTGTTAGTTAGAATAATTCTAAATAAGTAATTTTGCCAACGCGATGTAAAACAAACTTCATGAAAAAAATTATAAAGTATTTCTTAATAGTAGCGCTCATAGCATTAGTAGTCATTCAATTTATACGCCCAGAAAAAAATAATGCAGGGTATGAATCTGTCATGGCTTTTGAAAAAGAGACAAAACCCAATGTAGAAGTTGCTGCATTATTAAAAAACAATTGTTATGATTGTCATAGCAATCAAACACAGTACCCTTGGTACGCAGAAATTGCACCAGTGTCCTTTTGGTTAGACGAACATATAGAGCACGGCAGTGGTCATTTCAACGTGTCTGAGTGGGAATCGTATTCAGTAAAAAAGAAAGATCACAAATTAGAGGAGCTTATAGAGATGGTCGAAGAAAAGGAAATGCCATTAGATTCCTATACTTGGCTTCATGGAAATCTTACTGAAGAGGAGCGCACGCTTTTAATCCAATGGGCAACGGTGGTAAGACTTCAATACAAAGAGCAGCTGCAAGTTTCTGCTAAATAATTCATTTTCAATCAACTCTAAATTTAAGAATAAGTTTATTTAAATTTAATCTAAATAAGCTTGCCAGAACTCAAAATCATTTTTATTTTTGCTGCTGAAATAATCAACTATTTATATTCAGTCTAAATAAAATTAAAAATGAAAAAACTTCTTTTTACAGCTCTTTCGGCTACAATCATACTTACTTCCTGTTCATCAGACGATGATTCTGGAACCATTAACAACGATGTGACAGCACCAGCCACTTATACGTTTGAAAGAAACAATCATTCAACCGTTTCTTTTGGAGGACAAACCACGCGTATTTTAATGGCAGAAGAAATTGTAAGTGCCTTTAATGATTTTGACAATACGACACAGACGTCGTTACAAAATATGTTTGCCCATGTGGAAGGTGCGAACGATTTTGACACGGCAGCGCTAAATGCTTCAGATAAAAGCGTACGTAGTAAAGTAGCAGCATCTCAAGATTTCTTCAATGCAAATGCAACCGAAGCTACCATCATAAAAAATACATTCGATGGGTACATCGCAGGGCAGGTTAATGAAGTGTTCCCTAATCAAAACACAGCAGCTGCTCCCGGAACAGCAGGTCAAATAGCAGACGGCACCAGAACACGGTATGTAAATAGTAACGGATTAGAATTCAATCAAGCATTTGCAAAAGGGCTTTTGGGAGCTCTTATGACAGACCAGATGCTCAATAATTACTTAGGTACTGCCGTTCTCGACGAAGCAAACAACAGAGAAAATAACGATAACGATATCACAGATGGTGATAACCCATACACTGCTATGGAGCATAAGTGGGATGAAGCCTATGGCTATCTATACGGTACCGCAGCAAATGAGGCGAATCCGAACCTAACCATTGGTGATGATGATAGTTTTTTAAATGAATATACAGGCCGTGTTAATAGCGACCCAGACTTTAATACCATTGCAACTGAAATTTTTGATGCTTTTAAACTGGGACGTGCCGCTATTGTCGCAAAAAATTACGAAGTACGTGATGCCCAAGCAGCGATTATTCGTCAGAAGGTTTCTGAAGTAATTGCCATCCGTGGAATTTACTACCTGCAACAAGGAAAAAATAAAATCGCAGACGGAAATCAAACAGCCTCTTTCCATGCACTTTCTGAAGCGTACGGATTTGTATACAGTCTTCGTTTTACACGAGACTCACAAAGTAATACCTCGCTTTTCAGTAGGTCTGAAGTAGATACTTTACTTGGTCAATTGGTGAATGAGGAAGCTAACGGTTTCTGGACGGTGACACCCGAAACCATCGATGCAGTTTCTGAAGCCATTGCAGCAAAATTTGACTTTACCGTGGCACAAGCTGCAACAACCGAATAATTATTTAAGTAGCTAAAAAGCAACTGGTTTTCAGTTTAAAAGCTGGTTGCTTTTAATTACTTTTGCAAAAAATTTGAATTATGAAATATTGGAAAATTTGGAGTTTATTTATGTTAGCGCTGGCAGTTGTTGCCTGCTCAAAGGACGACACCCCTTCTGAAGAACAGAACGACAGTTTTAACAGGGAAGCCATGTTAGTAAATTGGGCAGATAACATCATTATTCCATCGTACACTTCTTTAGATGTTTCACTTGACAACCTACAATCTGAAACAGCTATTTTTGTTACTACCCCTACGCTCGGCGGTCTTATTGAAGTTCGCAACGCTTGGGAAAACAGCTATGTAGCTTTTCAAAATGTCTCCATGTTTGAAATTGGAAAAGCCGAAGAACTTAATTACCGAAATAGATTAAATGTGTATCCTACCAATACTTCAGAAATTGAAGGATTTATCGCTGACGGAAATTATGATCTCAGTTTACCTTCCACCATTGATGCGCAAGGATTTCCAGCACTAGACTATTTGCTATTTGGACTTGCTGATACTGACGAAGAAATCCTCGCATTCTATACCACAAATCCCAATGCCGAAGGATATAGAATGTACCTTTCTGCACTTACTGAAACTATGGCAACCTTAACAAATACTGTGCTTACCGATTGGACTACCAATTTTAGAGCGAGTTTTGTAGCCAATACAAGTTCGTCTGCAACAGGATCTGTAGATAAATTGGCAAACGACTATATTCTTTATTACGAAAAATCCCTTCGCGCAGGTAAAGTGGGTATACCTGCAGGTGTTTTTTCGAGTGATCCCTTACCTCAAAATGTAGAAGGATTTTATAAAAGGGATATTTCAAAAAAATTGCTTACCACAAGTATTACCGCGTCTAAAAATTTCTTCAACGGAAAGACATTTAATGGCAGCGCAACGGGACCTAGTTTTAAAACGTATTTGGATTTTCTAAATACCATAAAAAATGAAGGAGATTTAAGTACGCTTATCAACACGCAGTTTGATGTAGCGTTAACCGAAGTAAATGGTCTTGAAAACAATTTTGTTAATCAGATAAATACAGATAACAGTAAAATGCTTACTACCTACGACGAGCTCCAGCGTAACGTAATCTTGCTGAAAGTAGACATGCTACAGGCTTTGGATATCAATGTGGACTTTGTTGACACAGACGGGGATTAATGACCTGGAATAGCACATCATATTTTAATAAGAATACAGAGGCTGCCCCATTGGCGGTCTTTCGTATTTTTTTTGGGTTGATGATGTTTGTAAGTATCGTTCGTTTTTGGAGTTATGGCTGGATCGATAAACTGTACATTCAACCCGAATTCTTCTTTTCTTATTATGGTTTTGAATGGGTACAACCGCTGGGCGTTTATACGTATTTGCTCTTTGCAGTTTGTGGTCTTTCGGCAGTATGTGTTGCTTTAGGGTACAAATACCGTATTGCGATTGTCGTATTTTTCTTGAGTTTCACGTACATCGAATTATTGGATAAGACGACCTATCTTAATCACTATTACTTTATTAGCTGTTTGAGCTTTTTGCTCATTTGGTTACCAGCCAATGCCTATTTTTCAATAGATGCATGGAGAAACACTACAAAGGCCTTTAAAAAAATCCCGCAATGGACAACAGATAGTATTAAAGCCCTGCTTTTTATAGTTTATTTCTACGCAGGTTTGGCAAAACTAAACAGTGATTGGTTGCTCAATGCCATGCCTTTAAAAATTTGGTTGCCGTCTAAATATGACCTTCCATTTTTGGGTGACATATTGCAGCAAGAGTGGGTACATTATGCCTTTAGTTGGGGCGGCGCGGTCTATGATTTGGCTATTCCTTTTTTGTTGTTGTACAAGCGTACACGTTGGTTTGCTTTTGGTCTGGTGGTTATCTTTCATGTAATGACACGGGTTTTATTCCCCATCGGGATGTTTCCGTATGTCATGATTGTAAGTGCACTCATCTTTTTTGACGCTGGATTGCACCATAAAATTTTAAATTTTATAGCCCGAATTTTTAAACTGAATAAACAGAAAATAGATAGTATTTCTGAAGAAAAAATAGTCCGTTTCAAATCGGGAATACCCATTAAGATTGCCGCTGCTTTTCTTGCCATTCAGTTGCTGTTACCGTGGCGTTATTTGGCGTATCCAGACGAACTGTTCTGGACCGAAGAAGGCTATCGCTTTTCTTGGCGTGTCATGTTGATGGAGAAAGCCGGATATGCACAATTTAAGGTCGTTGATACAGCAACAGAAAAACAATTTTTTGTGGATAATACAGATTTTTTACATCCTTTACAAGAAAAACAAATGAGCACACAACCTGATTTTATCTTGCAATATGCTCACTTTTTAGGAGCACATTTTAAAACGCAAGGGCACGAAAATGTGGCAGTATTTACCGAAAGTTACGTAGCGCTCAACGGGCGGTTAAGTCAGCCATATATTGACCCAAAAATAGACCTGATGAAAATTCAAGATGATTTTGCACATAAGGATTGGATTTTAAAATTTAACGATACGATTAAAGGGCTTTAAAAAGCTTTAGTACTTAAAAAGATATGATTTTGAAGATAAAAAATACGCTGTTTATCGCTTTACTATTACTGCTAAGCACACCAGTTTTAGCACAATTTATAGTTTCAGGAACGGTTATTTCAGAAGAAACAAAACAACCTATAGCAAATGCTGAAGTGTACAACACCACCTTGACACAATCAACGGTTACAGATGCTTTTGGAAAATTTCAGTTTGAAAATATTTCAGAAGGCACTTATAATTTTACGGTTTTTTCGTTTGAACATGACATTGTAGAAAAAGTGATTTCAGTTTCAGAAAACACTGAAGTTAAATTTGAATTGCCAATATTAGGTGAAACGCTTTCCGAAGTTATTATCACAAAACGAAAAGAAAGAATATTCGCCCTTAAACAACTCAAAGAAGTAGAAGGAACCGCCATTTACGCCGGTAAAAAAAGTGAAGTTGTTGTGCTTGATAATCTTACGGCGAATCTGGCAGGAGGAAATGCACGACAAATTTATTCGCAGGTTGTTGGCTTGAATATTTATGAAAATAACGATGCAGGATTACAATTAAACATCGGGGGTCGCGGACTAAATCCGAATCGAACCGCCAACTTTAATACCCGTCAAAATGGCTACGATATTTCTGCAGATGTGCTGGGCTATCCTGAGAGTTATTACACACCCCCCGCAGAGGCGGTTGAGCAGATTGAAGTAGTTCGCGGAGCCGCTTCGTTGCAGTACGGAACACAGTTTGGCGGATTGATAAATTTTAAATTAAAACAACCCAATCCCAATAAGAAAATAGAGTGGATTTCACGACAGTCGGTGGGTTCTTATGATTTATTTACCAGCTTTAATAGTTTGAGTGGAACGGTAGGAAAAGTAGGCTACTACACGTATTTTAATTATAAAGATGGAAACGATTTTAGACCTAATTCACAATACAAATCGTACAATGGTTTTGCTCATGTTGACTATGATATTTCTAATAAAACAAACATCGCGTTCGAATTCAGTTATCTAAATTACCTTGCACAACAACCTGGCGGCTTGACCGATAGGCAATTTGAGGAGGACCCAACCTTCAGTAACCGGACACGTAATTGGTTTAACGTAGATTGGAAGTTGTATGCAGCCAGATTGGAGCATGCGTTTAGTGCTAAAACCGATTTTAGTTTACAGCTTTTTGCGCTAGATGCGTTTAGAAAATCTGTTGGTTTTAGAGAAAACAGGGTGTCGCAAGAAGATGACGTAACAGCACCTCGTGAACTAATTGTAGGTAACTTTAATAACTGGGGCGCAGAAGCCCGATTGTTGACCCGTTATGATTTCTTCGGAAAGGAAAATACGGTGCTTTTTGGGGGTAAGTATTACCAATCTAATAACGAGGAACGTCAAGGTCCAGGAACCAATGGTAGTGATGCCGATTTCAGTTTTGCCGATGATGAATTTCCTAATTACCCGAGGCAAAGTGATTTTGAATTCCCTAATTTGAATTTGGCCCTCTTCGGTGAAAATATATTTAAAATTTCAGATAAATTCTCTGTGACGCCAGGTTTCAGGTTTGAATATATTATGACGGAAAGTCAAGGAGAATTTAAGCGCATTAATTTTGACATTGCGGGCAATCCTATCCTAAATGAAGACGTCCCAGACAATCGTGATTTTGAACGTTCTTTCGTTTTATTGGGTGTGGGTCTAAGTTACAAACCTACCACGGCGTTAGAACTCTACGGAAATATAAGTCAGAACTATCGTTCTGTAACCTTTAATGATATCAGGATTACCAATCCGTCATTAACTGTGGATCCAGATATTACTGACGAGCAGGGATATACGTTTGATGTTGGTGCGAGAGGAAACTTTAATCGTTTGGTTTCTTACGATGTAGGGGCTTTCTTTTTAAGTTATGAAGATAGGTTAGGCGTTATCTTAAGAGAAGTGAGCGACATACAAGAAGAACGTTTTAGAGGCAATATAGGCGATGCTGTGACCTACGGGATTGAAAGTTTTGTTGACTGGAATGTGTGGGAAACGTTTTCGGCCAATGAAGATTTTAAATTGAATACGTTTATAAATTTAGCCATTACCGAAAGTGAGTATACCTCCTCACAAGAAAACAACGTAGAAGGGAATAAAGTAGAATTTATTCCAGATGTTAATTTAAAAACGGGGGTAGGATTTGGGTATAAAAACTTTTTAGGGAGTTTACAATATACGTATTTGGGGGAGCAATTTACAGATGCTACCAATTCACCACGCGACTTGGAAAGTCAGAGTGGGATTGTGGGCGAAATTCCTGCCTATGATATTTTAGATCTTTCATTCTCTTATACCTATAAACGTTTTAAACTGGAAACAGGAATTAATAATGTGTTGGACAATAGCTACTTTACAAGACGTGCCACAGGATATCCAGGACCGGGAATTATCCCAAGTCAGCCACGTACCTTTTATGGGCTGTTACAGTTTAGGTTGTAATTAAGAATAGAGAAGTGTAAATTCCTAATTAAAAAGAGTATCTTTGCACGCAATTAAACAGTAACTTCTTTCTGGAACTTCAGAAAATAAATTTAATTGCGATGACTGCACACGAAAACAAAATTTTAGGCGAAGGATTAACCTATGACGACGTACTTTTAGTACCTGCCTATTCTGAAGTATTACCAAGGGAAGTCTCTATACAAAGTAAATTTTCAAGAAATATTACACTCAATGTACCTATTGTTTCCGCAGCAATGGATACCGTAACTGAAAGCGCCATGGCAATTGCGATTGCACGGGAAGGTGGTATTGGTGTGCTACATAAAAACATGACGATTGAGCAGCAGGCTGCCGAAGTACGTAAAGTAAAGCGTGCCGAAAGTGGCATGATCCAAGATCCTGTGACCTTGAAGAAACACAATACAGTAGGAGATGCCCAGAAAACAATGCGTGAATATAGTATTGGCGGAATTCCAATTATTGATGATGCTGGAAAATTAATCGGTATTGTAACCAATCGTGACCTGCGATTTGAAAAAGATTTTACCCGTAAATTAAGTGATATCATGACCAGTGAAAATCTGGTAACGGTAGCGAAAGGAACCTCTTTAGAAGAAGCTGAGATTATTCTTCAGAAAAATAAAATTGAAAAATTACCCGTTGTTGCCGACGATGGCAAGTTATTAGGATTGATTACTTTTAGGGACATTACAAAGCTCACACAAAAGCCAAATGCGAACAAAGATGAATTTGGTCGTCTTCGCGTGGCAGCAGCACTTGGAGTTACAGGTGACGCAGTAGAGAGAGCAGAAGCACTTGTAAATGCGCAGGTAGATGCAGTAGTAATAGATACCGCGCACGGACATACAAAAGGGGTGGTTTTAGTGTTGAAAGAAGTAAAAAAACGGTTTCCAAAATTAGACGTTGTGGTAGGAAATATCGCTACTGCAGATGCAGCTAAATATTTAGTCGATGCTGGCGCTGACGCTGTAAAAGTTGGGATTGGACCCGGTTCTATTTGTACAACTAGAGTTGTGGCAGGTGTTGGATCGCCTCAGTTTTCGGCTGTATTAGAAGTTGCCGCCGCCATAAAAGGTTCTGGCGTTCCTGTGATCGCAGATGGCGGTATACGATACACGGGTGATATACCTAAGGCAATCGCTGCAGGAGCAGATTGTGTGATGCTAGGTTCTTTATTAGCAGGAACAAAAGAAAGTCCGGGTGAAACAATTATCTACGAAGGGCGTAAGTTTAAATCATATCGAGGAATGGGATCTGTAGAAGCGATGAAACAAGGTTCTAAAGATCGTTATTTCCAGGATGTGGAAGATGATATTAAAAAATTAGTTCCCGAAGGAATTGTAGGGCGTGTCCCATACAAAGGAGAGCTCGTTGAAAGTATGACCCAGTTTATTGGCGGTCTTCGCGCAGGTATGGGCTATTGTGGTTCAAAAGACATTGAAACACTCAAAGAGACCGGTAAGTTTATAAAAATCACCGCTTCTGGCATCAATGAAAGTCATCCGCACGATGTAACTATTACTAAGGAGTCGCCTAATTATTCGAGATAATGTTGCTTATTCCTCTTTTAAAATAATACCAAGATCTTTAATCACTTTTAGAGTAATGTCTAGTTCTTTATCAAGATAAACAACCGTTTCATTGATCTGTAAGATTTGGGTAAATCCTTCTTGCGCAGCAATTTTTTCAACCGATTCACCAATTTTAGTATATAAAGGACGAAGAAAATCTTCACGTTTTAATCCGATGAGCTTTGCACCGTTTTGCTGAAATTTTGTGATATCTTGTTCAGTTTCAACAATTTCATCTTGTTTCTCTTTCTTTTGTATTAAGGTGTAATTAGCTTCATTATCTTGATATGTTTTTACCAAAGCTTCATAGGCTGTAATCTTAGCAGTCAAATCTTTATCCAATTGTCCACCGTATAATTCCACTTCTTTTTGCACCTCCTTTAATTGCGGCATTTTTGAGAGCACAAAATCGATGTCGATTGTACCAACTTTTGATTGAGCGAAACTGCTTACACAGATAAATAAAAAGAGAACTTTGATGATTTTCATTTTGTGATATTTTTAAAATTTGCAGGCAAAACTACTATTATTTTATAAATAATAGACGATGCTTCACTTTCAATATTACAAAGGTCTGTTTCTAATTAATGATACGGCACCTTAATCAACTTCATAAAGTTGCCCTCGATGCGGTTTTAGGCTTTCACGTAAGGCATTCATGTGCTTTTTTTCAACTACTAGATAGGCTATATGATACATAGGTGAGATGGTTTGGGTTTTACAGATGGTATGTTGTAGTTTTTCGGCAACAACATATTCTTCTAAATGCTTCACGTGGTGTATAGCTATGTGTTCAGCATTTGGACCTTTAAAATCCCAAATTAGTTTTACGCGTTCCATTATTGCTTGTTTGATACTGAAATACCTTTTTCAGCAAAATTTTTAAAATCATTTAAGTACTTTAAGGATTGTTTTTTAAACATCCCAGGCATAAAGAAAGCCATTAGTTTCATTCCGAACCCAGCAAATTTAAACACATTTTCACTCGTCCAACGCGTTTTCTTTTCCTCTAAGATTTCAAAATAATTTTTTTGGATGTTGTGTACCCCTTTGGTATCATAACTTGCGTGGAAAGCTTTTGGGAAATCATTTTTTATTATTGTTTCTGTCAGGCTCATGTTCCGTTTTCCCATTTTATAAGCTAGTTCCATTTTTGCACCATTCTGGCCTGGCGTTCCTTTTAATACTTTATAAGATAGAAGCCCCTGCTGCCAATGCTTCATATTATCTGGGTTGTCCAACTTATATATCACTTCTTCCCTTGGGAGCTCAATAATAATTTGATTGGTATATTTCATAATAAGACGATCAAAAATGCAAGTTACATATCTTTTTTGGCATAAAATATGTTTCTTTTTAATACGTTATTTTAGGTAAAAGCTTGGTATAATTTGTTTGCTTACACTTGGTTTTTATTACTTTTGCCATTCTAAAAATAATATTTCTTATGACAATAAAAAATTGTTTATCGTTAGTCGTGTTTTTTACAACCACACTTTTATTTTCACAGAACGATAAGGATGTATTGATGACCATAGACGGCGCCCCTGTTTATGCTAAAGAATTTAAAAGGGTCTACAATAAAAATCTGGATTTGGTAAAAGATGAATCCCAGAAAGATGTGGAGAATTATCTTGATTTGTTTATTGATTATAAATTAAAAATTGCAGCTGCGTTTGACGATAAATTGAATGAAGATCCTTCCTTTAAAAATGACTTTTTAAAATACGAAGCGCAATTATCTCGCAATTATTTATTTGAAAATAAAGTAACGTCAGACCTAGCAAAAGAGGCCTATGACAGAAGTCTCGAAGAAGTCGAAGCTTCTCATATACTTATTAAAGTGGATTATGCTGCACCCTCTAAAGATACGTTGGTCGCTTATAATAAAATCAAGGATATTAGGGAAAAAGCTAGCGCAGGAGAAGATTTTACCGAATTGGCAAAGAAATATTCTGAAGAACCTGGAGCTTCACAAAGAGGAGGTTATTTAGGTTATTTTTCTGCTTTTACCATGGTGTACCCTTTTGAGACGGCAGCGTATGAAACTGAAAAAGGAACTGTTTCTGAAATAATAAGAACCCAATTTGGATATCATATTCTAAAAGTTACAGACCGAAGAACAAAAGAACCAGAGATACAGGTGTCACATATTATGATAGGTCACAAGGGTGATTCGTCTATGACGGCCGCAAAAAAGCGTATTGACGAAATTTATACTTTACTTAAGCAAGGAGAATCTTTTGAGAGTTTGGCAAGGCAATTTTCAGAAGATAAAAATTCTGCTAAAAAAGGAGGTGAGTTAACCCCTTTTAGTAAAGGTGCTTTACGAGCCCCTAAGTTTGAAGAAGTAGCGTATTCGATGACAGAGAAAGGGGAAGTTTCAGAACCTTTAAGAACATCTTTTGGTTGGCACATCATCAAGTTTGGGTCGCGATTGGCCACACCTACATTTGAGGAGCAGAAAACAGAATTAGAAAAAAAAGTGGCTACTGGCGATCGTTCTAAGATTGTGACCACTGCAGTAAATTCAAAATTAAAGGAAACCTATGGTTTTAAAATGGTTACGAACTATCTTCCCTACTTTGAGAATTATATTTCAGATTCCATTCAAAAGAGACGGTGGGAAATGAAAGAAATTTCAGATTCTGAAAACAAGGTGATTTTTGAAATTGGAAATAAGAAACTTACGTATCGGGACTTTGCTGCTTTTATCCAGGAAAAGCAGCCTCGTTTAAAAGTGATGAAAACAAAAGAGGCAACATTGGCTAGCATTTATGAAGAATTTGAAGATGCAGAATTGAAGACCTACTTTAAGAACGAATTAGAAAAAAATAATGAAGAGTATGCTGGTACTATAGGCGAGTACAGAGATGGGCTTCTTATTTTTGAAGTGATGAATAATAATATTTGGAAGAAAGCAAAAAACGATACCATTGGATTGCAGGAATTTTATAATAAAGAAAAGGAAAATTACAGGTGGAAAGAACGTATAGATGTAGCGCTGGTTTCGGCAACTTCAGAAAAGGTGGCAGCGCGTGTTCAAGAAATGTTTAAAAAAGCGATGACTGCAGAAGAAATTAAAGCAAAACTTTTTGAAGAAGATATCACTTTGATCGTGACAAAGGATACGCTCGAGATAGATTCAAATGTACTCCCTGAAAATTTTAATGCTAAACGGGGTATTTCTGAAATATACAGAGATGAGAACTCTTATGTAGTGGCCAATGTGAAAGAGGTGCTGGCACCCAGTATCAAAGATTTTGAGGATGTGAAAGGTCGCGTAACAACCGATTATCAAAACAAACTAGAAAAAGACTGGATGGAAAGGTTGCGTAGTGGTCATACTGTTAAAGTCAATAAAAAAACGCTTAAGAAAGTAATTAAAGAGCTAAAACCTTAATGTTTAAAAAACTGCTTTTATTAGGAGCACTCACTGTTATGAGCGTATCCTGTAACTATTTTAAACAACCTCCCGAGAAAACTCCGGTGGCACGGGTTAATGACACCTACCTTTTTAAGGAAGATTTACAGGATTTAATTTCAGAAAACACGTCAAAAGAAGACAGTTCAATCATCGTAAACAGTTATATTAATAGGTGGGCAACACAGCAACTGTTAATGAATCAAGCCAGAATCAATCTTTCTGAGAAAAAACAAAAAGCATACGAGCGCCTCATAGAAGAATATAAAAACGGATTATACACAGAGGCCTACAAAAATAATATTGTAGCAAAGCAATTGGATACCACAGTCTCTGACTTAGAATATGAAAGTTATTACGATCTCAATAAAGATAATTTTAAGTTAAATGACGAGTTGTTAAAAGTGCGTTACATTCAAGTCTCAAAAGATTACAACAAACTTGCTGTAACAAAAGAAAAATTTACTCGTTTTAATAGCGAAGACCGAGAGGAGTTATCCCAGCTGAGTATTAATTTTAAAACGTTTAATTTAAACGACTCTATTTGGATTAAAAAAGAAGCGCTTCTCGAGGCTTTACCCGTATTGATTAATGATAAAGAGCAGGTTTTAAAAAAGAATGATAATCTTCGACTGCAAGATTCTTTAGGAGTATATTTGCTCGCTGTACAAGATGTCCTGCGAACCAATGATATAGCTCCCTTGTCTTTTATAAAACCCACATTGAAACAAATCATTTTAAACAAGCGGAGGTTAGAACTCATAAAAAAGTTAGAAAAAGATATTACTAAAGATGCCATTAAAAATGATGATTTTGAAACATATTAATTTTATTTTCCTTTTTTGCTTGCTTTTTTCTGCAGGTACTAGTATTGCCCAGGAGGTGATTGTGCCAGATAGTACTGGCGTGGTAAAGGAGCGAACAGAAGATATAACAGTGCCAATAGTAGCAAAGGATACGATAAAGCAACCTTTTAAACGCTATAAAGCGGAAGGTGTAACGGCCGTAGTGGGCGATTACGTTGTCCTAGATAGTGATATCGATAAGAGTTATGTGGAGTTAAAGCAACAAGGTATTTCAATTCAAGATATTACACGTTGCCAACTATTAGGTAAATTACTTGAAGATAAACTTTACGCACACCATGCACAACAAGATAGTATTACTGTTGATGTAGGTGAGCTTACAAGCCAGGTAGATCAGCAAGTTCAATATATGGTGAGCGAATTAGGCGATGAAGACAAAGTTGCTAAATACTACAGAAAAGCGAATATAGGAGAATTAAAATCTGAACTATTTGAAGTAAACAAGACATTAAAACTTGCGAGCGAGATGCAACGTAAAATTGTAGATAATGTTGAGATTACTCCTGAAGAAACACGTGAATTTTTCTTTTCGATTCCAGAAGAAGATCGCCCCGTTTTTAGTGCTGAGGTAGAAGTTGCTCAAATTGTTATAGAGCCTGAAGTTACCGAAGAAGCCAAACAAAACGTTATAAATCGTCTTAACACCATTCGCGCAGACGTTGTTGATAATGGTGCAAGCTTTTCAACAAAAGCAGTGCTTTACTCAAAAGATGGTTCTGCTCAAAAAGGAGGTCTTATTGAAGGGATACAACGAAGCTCTCCGCTAGCAAAAGAGTTTAAAGACCAAGCTTTTAGTTTGTTAGAAGGGGAAGTGAGTGAGCCTTTTGAAACCGAATTTGGTTTCCATATTCTATATGTGGATAAAATACGCGGACAGGAAGTAGATGTACGCCACATTATTTTATTTCCAGAGTTGAGTCAAGATAAAATTGATGAAGCGAAAGCTCAAATAGACTCGCTAAGAACTCAAATTATTAATGAAGAAATTACTTTTGCAGAGGCTGCAAAAAAATATTCGGACGAGAAAGAAACCCGAAATAATGGGGGACTTCTTGTTAATCCCGTAACACAGGATACGCGCTTTGATCTTAATAAAATGGAGCCTACCTTGAGTGCACAGGTGTATAACCTTAAAAATGGCGAGATTACTACGGTACAGAACGATCGTGATTATACAGGAAGAAGTAAGTTTAAAATTCTTACGGTAACCAATAAGTATGAGGAGCACGTAGCGGATTACGCAAAGGATTATGAAAAAATTAAAGCGTTGGCTCTAAAGGAAAAGCAGATACGGGCCATCGAAACGTGGCAAAACAAAAAAATTAAAGAAACATATATTAATGTCAATGAAGATTATTCAGATTGCAATTTTGCAAGTGATTGGCTTAATAAACAACAGTAAATTATATGTCTGACGTAGCAGCAGTAGAGCAACTGGTAAAAAAATATGCTAGCTTAAAGCAGGAAATAAAAAAAGTAATTGTAGGGCAGGACGTCGTTGTAGATGAGGTATTGCTATCTGTTTTTTCAGGCGGTCATGCGTTACTTATTGGAGTTCCAGGACTGGCAAAAACGCTTTTAGTAAATACGGTTGCGCAGGTATTGGGGCTTAATTTTAAAAGAATCCAATTTACGCCAGATTTGATGCCCAGTGATATTTTAGGATCAGAAATTCTTGACGAGAATAGAAGTTTTAAGTTTATAAAAGGGCCTATTTTTTCTAACATCATCTTGGCAGATGAGATCAACCGTACACCACCTAAAACTCAAGCTGCATTACTAGAAGCGATGCAAGAGCGTGCTGTTACCGTGGCAGGAAACCACTATAAGTTAGATTTGCCTTACTTTGTATTGGCAACACAAAACCCAATCGAGCAAGAAGGAACCTATCCATTACCAGAAGCACAGTTAGACCGTTTTATGTTTGCCATCAACCTTGATTATCCTTCTTTTGCTGAAGAAGTTGAGGTGGTCAAAGCAACTACAACAGGTGCCTCGGCAACTGTAAATGCACTATTTACGTCCCAAGAAATAATCGATTTCCAACAACTGATTCGTCGCATACCCGTAGCCGACAATGTGGTGGAATATGCTGTGACTTTAGTGGGTAAAACCCGTCCTAAAAGTCAGGCAGCTCCAGACATTGTTAAAAACTACATAGATTGGGGAGCCGGACCAAGAGCCTCCCAAAATCTTATTCTTGCCGCAAAAGCCAATGCTGCGCTACATGGTAAATTTTCACCAGATATCGAAGATGTTCAAAAAGTGGCACTGGGCATCTTACGTCATAGAATGATTAAAAACTACAAAGCAGAGGCAGAAGGACTTTCAATCGAAGAAATTATTAGAAAACTCTTCTAGACTCCATTCTACCATTTCGTATAGGATTACCTGAAGTCTGTCGGATTCCTTAAATTTTAGAATAGTTTTAACTGTCATGCACGATTCTAATCGGTACTTTTAGAGTTCGAGGATTTCTAAATTCTCATTTTTGGATACTTCAATTTATTGATTTATTAATTTTTTCGCTTAAAATTGATGTTTTATTGAATTATATTCAGTAATAGTCAATATTCGTTGTATATTTTTAAGTAATTTTAAATTTTTGTACTTTTGCAATAATTGTAAGTATTCAATAAAACACTAAAAACAACTAAAAAAACAAACTATGGCTTTTGATATAGATATGATTAAAAAAGTGTACGCCCAGATGGCAGAACGTGTAGATAAAGCACGGGAAGTCGTTGGAAAGCCGTTGACACTTTCAGAAAAAATATTATACAACCACCTTTGGGATGGAGCAGCTACTAAAGCATTTACAAGAGGTAAGGATTATGTAGACTTTGCACCAGATCGTATCGCATGTCAGGATGCTACGGCACAAATGGCACTTTTGCAATTTATGCAAGCAGGTAAAAAGAATGTTGCAGTGCCTACTACGGTGCACTGTGACCACTTGATACAAGCGAAGCAAGGCGCTGAAAAAGATCTTAAAAGAGCCAATGAAACCAGTAATGAAGTTTTTGATTTCTTAGAATCTGTTTCCAATAAATATGGTATCGGTTTCTGGAAACCTGGTGCTGGTATTATACACCAAGTTGTTTTAGAAAATTATGCCTTTCCAGGTGGAATGATGATAGGTACCGATTCGCATACAGTGAATGCAGGTGGATTGGGTATGGTTGCCATTGGAGTAGGTGGCGCTGATGCTGTAGATGTTATGGCAGGAATGCCATGGGAATTGAAGTTTCCGAAATTAATAGGAGTCAAGTTAACAGGAGAAATTAGTGGATGGACCGCTTCTAAAGATGTCATCCTTAAAGTAGCCGATATTTTGACCGTAAAAGGAGGAACAGGAGCCATCGTAGAATATTTTGGACCTGGAGCAAAAAATCTTTCTTGTACAGGTAAAGGAACGATCTGTAATATGGGAGCCGAAATAGGTGCGACCACATCAACATTTGGATATGATGACTCGATGGAGCGTTTTTTGCGCGCTACCGATAGAGCAGATATCGCAGATGAAGCAAATAAAATCCGTGAATATTTAACGGGAGACCCAGAGGTGTACGAAAATCCAGAGGACTATTTTGATCAAGTGATTGAAATCGATCTTACTGAATTAAGACCGCATTTAAACGGTCCATTTACGCCAGATTTGGCTACACCGGTTGGACAGTTGGGAGAAAAAGCAAAGAAAAACGATTGGCCTATAAAAGTTGATTGGGGACTAATAGGATCATGTACGAATTCTTCATACGAAGATTTAACGAGAGCCGCCTCGATTGCACAACAGGCGATCGATAAAAAATTAAAACCTAAGAGTGACTTCGGAATTAACCCAGGAAGCGAACAGATTAGATTTACAGCACAGCGCGACGGATTGCTTCAGGTATTTGAAGAACTGGGAGCAACTATATTTACAAATGCGTGTGGTCCTTGTATAGGACAATGGGACCGTAGTGATCGTAAAGGAGATGAAAAGAATACCATTGTACACTCTTTTAACCGAAACTTTTCAAAAAGAGCCGATGGAAACCCAAACACTCATGCTTTTGTAGGCTCACCAGAGATGGTTGCCGCAATTGCGATTTCAGGAAGATTGGATTTTGACCCAATGAACGACACCTTATTAAATGAAGATGGGGAAGAAGTGAAGTTAGAAATGCCTCAAGGTATCGAACTTCCTCCAAAAGGATTTGATGTGGAAGAAAATGGATATGTGCCACCTAATGAGGATGGAAGCCAGATTGAAGTCAAAGTAGCTAAAGACAGTGAACGATTAGAGCTTCTTGAGCCTTTTGAACCTATTAAGGACGAAGACCTTCAAGGTGTAAAATTATTGATAAAAGCGTTTGGTAAGTGTACAACAGACCATATTTCTATGGCGGGACCTTGGTTGCGCTACAGAGGGCATCTTGATAATATTTCTGACAATTGTTTAATTGGAGCTGTAAATGCGTATAATAAAAAAACAAACTTTGTAAAGAGCCAATTAGATGGGGAATACGGAGGCGTACCAGATACACAGCGCGAATATAAAAAAGAAGGAATAATGACCATTGTGGTAGGAGATCACAATTATGGTGAAGGATCTTCTAGAGAGCACGCGGCTATGGAGCCTCGTTTTCTAGGCGTTGCCGCAGTCTTAGTGAAGTCTTTTGCGCGTATCCATGAGACCAACCTTAAAAAACAAGGAATGCTGGGGCTTACGTTTGCTACAGAAAGTGACTATGATCTTATCCAGGAAGACGATACATTCAACTTTGTGGATATAGCAGATTTTGCTCCAGATAAACCGTTAACGATCGAGATCGTACACAAGGATGGAAGCAAAGACACTATCAAAGCAAACCATACGTATAATGATGCTCAGATTGCTTGGTACCGAGAAGGTTCGGCACTTAACGTGATCAAAAAGCAGAATGCTTAAATAAAAATTGATAGATAATTATAAAAAGCTGCAAGAATATTCTTGCAGCTTTTTTATTTGACTGAAAAGTCAAATTAGCGTATTTGATGAATACTAAAAAAACTATCTTGATTGGTTTCTAAAAGGGATAACGACTCTAAAGTAGATTCTACGCCAAAAGAAATGGTATCCCCTGTAATAAGTTGCAGTATTGTTTCTACCCTCCTCACGGGAGGGGTCACATTAATTGTAACTCCTAGTACGCCAACCCCAATATTGGCAAAGCTATTGCGGTTTTGTACGACGCCGTTTTTTAGGATGGTTATTCCAAAATTAGTGGCTACCGAAATGCCAGCGGCTTTTATTTGCGATGCCACTACGTAAATACCATCTTGCTTAGCCGTAAAAGTGTTTGTCACCGTGTCAAACTCATTATTGGTATCGAAAACTTCATTATTAAAAGGAATTTTTACTGAACCACTCGCCAAGGTTAAATCAATTAAACCCGCACTAGTGAATGATCCTTTAATTGTTGTAGGAAGCGAAGCCTTTATTAAAGCGGAGGCAGGTAAACTTTTTACAAACCCTTCGTTTATTACCATCACAGAGTCTTTAACGTTTGTTGGATTTGTTTCTTCTGGAATGACTCTAATTTTTAAGTTTCCATTAACGTCAAGTGTCGCATTGGGGTTTGTAGTGGCGATTCCAACTTGAGCATGTGCAGTACTACCCAACATTAAAACCATAGCTAGTCTAATGAGCATAGTTTATATTTTAAATTAAAAATGTAGGGGAATTTGAAGCTAAAATAGTATATTTTATCGATAAAGAGCATATAAAATAGATTAAAGTTTTAAAAACTAAACAATTTGTTAATTAATCTCGCTTTGTAGCGGTAAGTTGGTTTATACTTTTTAACTTTTGTTTGTTATTAGTTACATAGGATCACGACAGTTACGGTATGCTGCTGTGTAGGTTGATGCAACTATAATTGGCGGCATACACTTTAAACCGCTAACTTTGTAATATGATGAAATTCTTAAAAAAGAACTGGGGCAACCTTTTATTTTTAGTAGCAATCGCTTTGCTGATCATCCCACAAACACGAATGCCCATTCAAGTATTTGTACAACGGATCATCTCTTTTAGCCCTTCGGAAGTTCCTGAAGAAGAACAAACCATCGTTACAGACTTTAATTGGACGCTCACCAATCTCGACGGAACATCTAACGAACTAGCCACCTCTAAAGGTAAAGTCACCATCATTAATTTTTGGGCGACCTGGTGTGCGCCCTGTGTAGCCGAAATGCCGGCCTTCCAAAACCTCTATGACGCGTTTGGGGATCGTGTAGATTTCTACTTTGTCTCCAACGAAACTCCAGAAACCCTACAGGCTTTTTTAGATAAAAACAACTACACCTTTCCCGTACAGCGGTATATTACAGCTCCTCCTGGCCAATTGGAAGCCGAAGGATTGCCTACTACCTTTGTGCTTTCTAAAAGCGGCAAAACCGTAGTCAAAAAAGTAGGAGCAGCAGATTGGGATAATGAAAAGGTAAAAGAGATGCTCGTGGCTTTGTTGGCTGGGTAATTCAGGTTTTTGGATAAGGGCGTTTTTTAGACATTTTCTACTTGTCTTATAGATTTTAATCTAATTCTAATCCTTACTTTTAATCCAAATACATCAGAAATGTATCTTTGTATAATTTTCATGATTTAAATCTAAAGTCATCGCAAAGCAAATATTAGTTATAGAAGATGAGCCTAACGTAGCCGCATTTATTAGTCAAGGACTTTCAGAGTCGGGTTATAAAGTTTTTGTAGCATATGACGGCCTAAAGGGATTAGAACTGCTAAAACAGAAGGAAATCGATTTAGTGGTACTGGACGTTATTTTGCCAGGAATGGACGGTCGTGAAGTTGCCAAAGAAATTAGACGTCTGGGATACGACAGTTTGCCCATTATTATGCTCACAGCCTTAGGCGCAACAGAAAATATTGTGAAAGGTCTTGACTCAGGGGCCGATGATTATTTAGTAAAACCTTTTAAATTTAAGGAGTTACTGGCGCGAATACGTGCGCGCACCAGGAAAAAAGGAATCCCAATAGACAATGACCAGAAGTTAATGATCGAGGATCTAGAATTGGATATGGATGCTAAAATTGTTAAGAGGGCTGGCGAGGAAATCAACTTAACTTCTACCGAATTTAGATTACTCGAATATTTGCTCAAGAATAAGAACAGGGTGTCCAGTCGTATAGATATACTCGAGAATGTTTGGGATATTAATTTTAATATGGGTACAAACGTAGTCGATGTTTACGTTAATTATCTTCGGAACAAAATTGATAAAAAATTTAAAACCAAACTCATACACACCGTAATAGGGATGGGGTATATCATAAAAAGCGAATAAGTGCTTTATGCAATTAAGAACAAAAATAACATCCATCTTTATTGTGCTCACCAGCCTGTTTTTAACAGGTATTTTTATCCTTATTTATTATTTTTCAAAGACCTATACCGAAAGCGAATTTTACCTTAGATTAAGTCAAAGAGCTACAATCGCAGCCCAAGCTTATTTAGAGGCAGATGATATGAACCTCGATATCTATGATGATATTAGAATACGTCACTTACAGACGTTGCCAAACGAAAAAGAGGTGATCTATCCGGTGGATGCTGAAAGTAAAAAGCCTTTGGTGAAAATGGACAAATCATTACCAGAGCGTTTTTATCAACAAATTTTTTCTGAAGAATACGCAGAGCTAAAAAAAGATGATTATTACTATACAGGCTTGTTATACCACGATAACGAAGGTGATTTTATTGTAGTGCTTTCGGCAACAGATCTCTATGGCTTTGGAAAGCTTGATAACCTGCGTAACATTCTTATCATTACTTTTTTTATAAGTATCATTTTCATTTTCATTTTAGGTCGGTATTATGCGAAACAGGCCTTGAGCCCAATTGCTAAAATAATAAAAGAGGTAAACTCTATCCGGGCCGAAAGCTTATCGCTGAGATTGGAAACCGTGAATGGGAAAGATGAACTTACTCAATTAGCAACAACGTTTAACAATATGTTAGACAGGTTGCAAATATCCTTTGACCTTCAAAACAACTTTATAAATAATGCCTCTCACGAACTTAGAAATCCGCTAACGGCGATTTTGGGTCAGACCGAGATTGCCCTCAATAAAGCTAGGACGGAAGAAGAGTACCATTCCATACTTCAAAATATAGATCGGGAGGCGGCCCGGCTTGATTTTTTGGTGAACGGGCTGCTGAAACTTGCGCAAACCGATTTTGATTCCAAAGGATTTT
>Ga0207891_1000239_pt1 | contig 43517 bp, 38 predicted proteins | sample LinPmetageLP50_FD_184061 | JGI IMG/M metagenome (GOLD analysis project Ga0207891, IMG submission 184061) | Marine viral communities from the Pacific Ocean - LP-50 (SPAdes) | ecosystem: Environmental > Aquatic > Marine > Oceanic | place: Pacific Ocean | collected 2011-08-27 | reverse complement strand
CGCCTGATGCGCCGCAGCCGCGAACGCGACGCCCCCTAGCCCTTGCCCCGCCGCTGCGCTAGAGACGTGCAAAAGCAGTTTCGGGGTCCAAGTCATGACGCGCCACCTTATCACCTCCGCCATTCCGTACATCAACGGGATCAAACATCTGGGCAACCTTGTGGGCAGCCAGCTGCCCGCCGATCTATACGCCCGCTATCAGCGCGGGCGCGGCCAGGAGGTGTTGTTTCTCTGCGCGACGGATGAACATGGTACGCCCGCTGAACTGGCTGCTGCCAAAGCAGGTAAACCGGTGGCGGAATACTGCGCCGAGATGCACGAGGTTCAGGCCCGCATCGCGGAAGGCTTCGGCCTGTCCTTCGATCACTTTGGCCGGTCCTCCAGTGCGCAGAACAAGGCGCTGACCCAACATTTTGCCGCAGCACTTTATGATCAGGGCCTGATCGAGGAAGTGGAACAGCGCCAGATCTATTCCGAGACCGACGGGCGGTTCCTGCCCGACCGCTATGTCGAAGGCACCTGCCCCAACTGCGGGTTCGAGGATGCCCGCGGCGACCAATGTGACAACTGTACCAAACAGCTAGACCCCGAAGATCTGATCAACCCGCGATCGACCGTTTCCGGTGCCACCGACCTCGAGATGCGCGCGACCAAGCATCTGTTCCTGCGTCAGTCGCAGATGAAGGACAAGCTGGACGAATGGATCAACAGCAAGGCCGACTGGCCCGTGCTGACCACCTCTATCGCGAAGAAATGGCTGCATGACGGTGACGGGCTGCAGGACCGTGGTATCACGCGCGATCTGGACTGGGGTGTGCCTGTCAAACGCGGCGACGCAGATTGGCCGGGGATGGAGGGCAAGGTCTTTTATGTCTGGTTCGATGCCCCCATCGAATACATCGCCTGCGCGCAGGAATGGGTGGATGCGGGCAAGGGATCGGACTGGGAAAGCTGGTGGCGCACCGACAAAGGTGCCGACGACGTGCGCTATACCCAGTTCATGGGCAAGGACAACGTCCCCTTCCACACGCTCAGCTTCCCTGCAACGATCATGGGCTCGCAAGAGCCGTGGAAGTTGGTCGATTACATCAAATCGTTCAACTATCTGAACTATGACGGCGGCCAGTTCTCGACCTCGCGCGGGCGTGGGGTGTTCATGGATCAGGCGCTTGAAATCCTGCCGGCGGACTACTGGCGCTGGTGGCTGCTGTCCCATGCGCCCGAAACCTCGGATGCGGAGTTCACGTGGGAGAATTTCCAGTCCTCCGTGAACAAAGATCTGGCGGATGTCTTGGGCAACTTTATCAGCCGCATCACCAAATTCTGCCGCTCGAAATTCAGCGAAGACGTGCCAGCGGCGGGCGAATACGGGCCCGAAGAACACGCGCTGATCGCGGATCTGACCGAGCGGGTAGCCCGCTATCAAACCGCGATGGAGGCGATGGAAGTCCGCAAATCCGCCGCCGAGCTGCGGGCGATCTGGGCTGCGGGTAACGAATACCTGCAAGCACAGGCCCCTTGGACGACCTTCAAGACAGACCCCGACAAAGCCGCGGCGCAGGTGCGTTTGGCGCTGAACCTGATCCCGCTTTACGCGGTCTTGTCTGCGCCATTCATCCCGACGGCCGCCGCCAGCATGCTTGACAGTATGAAGGTTGAAAACGCCGCATGGCCGGATGATGTGCCTGCCGCCTTGGCCCAACTGGCCCCCGGTCACGCCTTCGAGGTGCCAGAAGTGCTGTTCGCGAAAATCACCGACGACCAGCGCGACGCATGGGCCGAAAAATTCGCAGGCGTGCGCAGCTGATCTGCCAAGGCTCCGCCGTCTGACCACACCGAAAACGATCAAAGGCCAGCGCATCGCGCTGGCCTTTGATTTAGCCCCACCAGAGAACCCTGAACGGCGTTCAGGCCGCCAGCAACGGCAAACGGAACTCAAATGTGGTAAGACCGTCATCGCAGGTCACATCGATCTGACCGCCATGCGCCACCGCGATGGAAGATGCGATATGCAGGCCAAGCCCCAGCCCCTCGCCCTTGGTCTGGTCGCCACGTTGGTAGGGTTGGAACAGTTTCTGCTTCAGGCTTTCGGGGATCGGCGCGCCGCGGTTGGCAACGGAAATCACGGCCTCCGCCCCGCTGACGCGCCCGCGCACCGTGACCTCGCTGCCGTCATCGGCATAGCGCACGGCGTTCGATAACAGATTCGACACCGCCTGCGCCACGCGCGCGGCATCGCAGCTCACGGGGCGGTCAAAATCCAGATCGACGGTGATCTTGTGATCGGGTGCTGCGGCGCGCACCTCTTCGACCACGTGGTTCAACGCATCCTCCAGCCCCGCGTCCGGCGTGGCCGAGATCCGGATACCGCCGCCCAAGCGCGATTTTGCGTGCAGCATGATATTGTCGATAAGCTCGCTCATCCGGTGGATAGAGGTCCCCATCAGCGGCAGAATTTTCCGCGCCTTGTCTGACAGCGGCTCCTTGTCGAGCTGGCGCACACCCGCGTTCAGCGCGGCGACCGAATTGCGCAGGTCGTGGCCCAAGACGGCGACGAACTCCTCTTGCACCGCGCCCATCTGGCGTTCGTGCTCTACCAGTCGCTCCTGCGCCTCAAGCCGTTCTTCGGTTTCCAGACTGCGGCCGATGATATCGGCAAACATCTCGAGCATGGCCACAACGCGGGGGTGTTTGACGTCGCGCGGTTCGGTATCGATGGCGCAGAGAGTGCCGAAGAACGACCCGTTGCTGCGGAAGATCGGGATGGAGGCATAGCTGACGATGCCGAATTGCGCGGCAATCGGATGGTTGCGATAGACATCATCCGTGGCGACATCGTTGAACATCACCTTCTCGGAGGTCTCGCGCACCGATTGGCAGAAGGTCTGGTCGATCCCGATCTCGTCACCTTCGGACAAGCCAAAGTTCACCTCGTCCACCGTGCGACAGGCGACCCAGCGATCGGTCGTCACCCGCGCCACAGCAGCAAAGCGCATATCCGTCGCCAGCATTACCGTTTCCAGCAACGTCCCCACAGTTTCGCTTGCCGCGAGCATTTCGATATCCGACTGGAAATCATGCGCACCGGCAAGATAGGCCTCGTGATCCTGAATGATCGCGCGCATGTTCGTTTCGTCGTCCACCCGATATCCCCCATTTGTTTCGCATCCGCTACCATATGCACAGCCAAGAGCAACGACAATGCCATGATAACCGGCCTGTCACGCTTTTCGGAGACTGGATTTAAGTGGAGGGATGAGTGGTGCGGGCGGTGGGACTCGAACCCACACGGGCACAAGGCCCAACAGATTTTAAGTCTGGTATGTCTACCATTCCATCACGCCCGCAGTGCCGCGCACAATAGCTAGGTTGCGGGCGGTGTAAATGGTCAGATGCAGGGCAGCCGGCATCAAAATCGCGATTGGCCCCGCGCGCCTTCGCGGCTTACGCCATGTCCGCGAGCATGATTTCCTTGACCGCTTCCATCGCCACATAGGTAGAGGTGTTGGCGACATAGGGCAGCGTGGTCACCGTTTCGCCCAGAAAACGACGGTAGGCGGCCATGTCACGGGTGCGCACCTTAAGCAGGTAATCAAAGTTCCCTGCGATCATATGGGCCTGTTCAATTTCAGGCACACGGGACACGGCCTCGTTAAAGGCGCGCAGGGCGACCTCGCGGGTGTCTTCCAAACGGACCTCTACGAAAGCCACGTGATCCAGCCCCAGACGGATCGGGTCCAGCAGGGCGCGATAGCCCAGAATGACGCCGCTATCCTCAAGCCGCCGCAGCCGCGCTTGGGTGGGGGATTTGGACAGCCCGATCCGTTTGGCGAGGTCAGTGATGCTGATGCGCCCGTCTTCGGCCAGTACCGTCAGAATCGCCGCATCGAAGCGGTCCAATTTAAAGTCGTCGTTTGTCACGCAAGAGGCCCAATAATAAAGCGGTTTACCCACCAAACTGGCCGGAATCAGGAACTAATACTACTATTCCCGAGCTATTCTAGCGCAATTATCAGTTGGAGTACCTCATGGCACGCGATTCTTCCCCTATTTTGCGCCACCAGATTGACGCAGGCACCTACACCGACCAAGACAACGTTTTGCGTGAACTGGTGCGCAATGCGCATCTGTCGCCAGAGGAACGGGTCAAGATCACGCAAGACGCGGCGCAGATCGTGCGCGATATCCGCGGCCATACCTCCCCCGGTATCATGGAAGTGTTTCTGGCCGAATACGGTCTGTCCACCGACGAAGGTGTCGCGCTGATGTGCCTTGCCGAAGCGCTGCTGCGTGTGCCCGACGCCGAGACCATCGACGCGCTGATCGAGGACAAGATCGCGCCCTCTGACTGGGGCCGCCATATGGGGCACTCCACCTCGCCGCTGGTGAACGCGTCCACATGGGCCCTGATGCTGACCGGCCGCGTGCTGGACGATGACCAACCCGGCCCCGTGCGCCACCTGCGCGCAGCCATCAAACGTCTGGGCGAACCGGTGATCCGCACCGCCGTCAGCCGCGCAATGAAGGAAATGGGACGCCAGTTTGTTCTGGGCGAGAACATCAACGCCGCGATGGAACGCGCCAAGGGCATGGAAAAGAAAGGCTATACCTATAGCTATGACATGCTGGGCGAAGCCGCGCGCACCGAAAGCGACGCCAAACGCTATCACCTGAGCTACAGCCGCGCGATCTCTGCCATCGCGACGGCCTGCGTCCACAAGGACAGCCGCAAGAACCCCGGCATCTCGGTCAAGCTGTCGGCCCTGCATCCGCGCTATGAGGTCGCGCAAGAAGCATCCGTCATGCGTGATCTGGTGCCGCGTCTGCGGGCGCTTGCCTTGCTGGCGAAATCCGCCGGCATGGGGCTGAACGTCGACGCCGAGGAAGCCGACCGTCTGGGCCTGTCGCTGGATGTCATCGAAAAGGTGCTCTCCGAACCTGCGCTGTCCGGTTGGGATGGTTTCGGCATCGTGGTGCAGGCCTATGGCCCCCGCGCTGGTGTGGTGATCGATGCGCTGTATGACATGGCGATCCGTCATGATCGCAAGATAATGGTCCGCTTGGTGAAAGGCGCCTACTGGGACACCGAGGTCAAACGCGCACAGGTCAAAGGTGTCGAAGGTTTCCCCGTCTTCACCCAAAAAGCCGCGACCGATGTGTCCTATATCGCCAACGCGCGCAAACTGCTGAACATGACCGACCGGATCTATCCGCAGTTCGCCACCCATAACGCGCATACGGTCGCCGCCGTACTGCATATGGCCGAGGATAAAGAGAAGTTCGAATTCCAACGTCTGCATGGCATGGGCGAAACCCTTCATAACATCGTGATGGACAAGCACGGCACCCATTGTCGCGTCTACGCCCCCGTCGGCGCACATGCCGATCTGCTGGCCTATCTTGTGCGACGCCTGCTGGAAAATGGCGCGAACTCAAGCTTTGTGAACCAGATCGTCGACGAAGACGTCGCCCCCGAGGTCGTTGCTGCCGACCCCTTCGACAGCCTTGCGGAAAGCGGTTTGCACATCCCCACCGGGCCCGAGCTTTATGCCCCTGCGCGCGTGAACTCGATGGGGTTTGATCTGATGCATACGCCGACGCTGGACGTGATCGAATCCGCCCGCGCGCCGTGGAAAGCCCACCGTTGGGCCGCCGTGCCACTGTTGAACGGCGAGGCAAAGCCCAAGAAATCGGCACGCCTGATGAACCCTGCCGCCTCTGGCCGCAGCCCCGGCACCGTGCGCAACGCGTCCGAGGCTGACGTCGCCAAAGCGTTGGACAATGCCGCCGTCTGGGACGCCCCGCTAGAGGAACGCCGCGAGGTCCTGTTGCGCGCAGCCGATATGCTGGAATCCCACTACGGCGAGATTTTCGCCCTGCTGGCGCGCGAGGCCGGCAAAGGCCTGCCCGACTGCGTGGCAGAACTGCGCGAGGCGGTGGATTTCCTGCGCTACTACGCACAGCAGGCGACCAACACGCCCCCCGCTGGCATTTTCACATGCATCTCGCCGTGGAACTTCCCGCTGGCGATCTTCTGCGGGCAGGTCAGCGCGGCACTGGCTGCGGGAAATGCGGTGCTGGCCAAGCCGGCGGAACAGACCCCGCTGATCGCCTTCCTTGCCGTGACCTTGCTGCATGATGCCGGCGTGCCCCGTCACGCGTTGCAACTGCTGCCCGGCGGTGGCGAGGTCGGCGCGGCGCTGACCTCGGACAAACGGATCAACGGCGTGGCCTTCACCGGATCTACCGCCACAGCGCTGCGCATCCGGTCCGCGATGGCTGAACATTGTAACCCCGGTGCGATCCTGATCGCGGAAACCGGGGGGCTGAACGCCATGATCGTTGACAGCACCGCCCTGCCCGAACAGGCCGTGCAATCGGTTGTCGAAAGCGCGTTCCAATCTGCCGGGCAACGCTGCTCTGCCCTGCGCTGCCTCTATATCCAGGAAGACATCGCCGAAGATGTGATCGAGATGCTCGAAGGCGCGATGGACGCGCTGGTCATGGGCAACCCTTGGGACATCTCGACCGACGTGGGCCCCGTGATCGACGAGACCGCGCAAAAAGGCATCGCCGAGCATATCGAGACCGCCCGCGCCGAGGGCCGGATCATCGCCGAGCTGACCGCCCCAACCGTCGGCACTTTCATCGCGCCGACCATGATTCGCGTGAACGGGATCGCTGATCTGGAGCGCGAGATTTTCGGCCCCGTCCTGCACATCGCCACGTTCAAGGCGACCGAACTCGACAAGGTCATCGACGCGATCAATGCCACAGGCTACGGGCTGACCTTCGGGCTGCACACCCGCATCGATGACCGGGTGCAGCATGTCTCGGAACGGATCGAGGCGGGCAATATATACGTCAACCGCAACCAGATCGGCGCGATCGTCGGCAGCCAGCCCTTCGGCGGCGAAGGCCTGTCGGGCACAGGTCCGAAAGCGGGCGGTCCGAACTACCTCCCCCGTTTCAGCGCGCCTGACCTCAAGGTGGTGGAGGACACATGGGACAGCACGCAGAAAGACCTGCCCAAGCTGCCCGGCCACAGTGGGGCCTTCCTTGAAACCATCACGCTGCCGGGGCCTACGGGCGAATCCAACCGGCTCAGCACCCTGCCGCGTCCGGCGCTCTTGTGCATGGGGCCGGGCAAGGACACCGCAGCCGAGCAAGCCCGCGCGGTCACGGCCCTTGGCGGGAATGCGGTGGAGCTGTCGGGCAGCATCGACGCGACCGCGCTGACCGATGGGCCAGCCTATGGTGGTGTGCTCTGGTGGGGTGACGAGGCGACCGCGCGCAAACTGGAACAAGCCCTGTCTGAACGCGACGGGCCGATCATCCCGCTGCTGCGCGGGCTTCCAGATACCGCCCGCGTCCGCGCCGAACGCCATGTCTGCGTCGACACCACCGCCTCTGGCGGGAACGCGCAGCTGCTGGGGGCTGCCGGCTGATCTGCCACATGGGCGGGCGTTCCGACGCCCGCCCTTGACCACACCCGCGCAATGGCTAAGGGTCAGCCCATGTTCCCCATTCGCGATCACAACCCGTCCGGCCGCACGCCCTATGTCACCTATCTGCTGATGGCGGTGAATATCGGCGTTTTCCTCAGCTATGTCGGGCTTTTCAGCGACGACCGCGCGCTCAATATCTTCTTCTTCGACTGGGCGCTCATCCCCGGCCGCGTCACCACGGGGGATGGCTATACCGGCATCCTCACCTCGATGTTCCTGCATGGCGGCTGGATGCACCTCGCGGGTAACATGCTGTTTCTCTACATCTTTGGCGACAATATAGAGGACGAGATGGGCCACGGCGGCTATCTGCTGTTCTACCTCGCCTGCGGGCTGCTGTCGGCGCTGGCTCATGTGATCTCTGCCCCCTATTCGCCGGTCCCGACAGTCGGGGCATCGGGCGCGATTGCGGGGGTGATGGGCGGCTATCTGTTGCTTTACCCCAAAGCCAAGGTCGACATCCTGATCATCTTTATCGTGTTCTTCCGCATCTTCCCGATCCCCGCATGGATCATGCTGGGCTTGTGGCTGGGGATGCAGTTTATCGGTGGCGTCGGGGCGGACCCGACCGTGGGCGGCGTCGCCTATTGGGCGCACGCGGGCGGGTTTATCGTGGGGATGGTACTGACCATTCCACTGTGGCTGCGCTTGGGCGGTCCCCGCTTCTGGTCGGCCACGGACGGCCACCCGCCGCACCCGCAAGCGACCTACCCCACCTCCGCCAGCCGTATCCCGAAAGTGAAACGAAAATGACCGCCAGCACCCATAGCGCGACCTGTCACTGCGGCAGCGTCACCCTGACCGCCACCCTGCCAGAGGGGCTCTCCTCTGCCACACGCTGCACCTGTTCCTTTTGCCGCCGCCGCGCGGCACCGGCGGTGACGGCGCTCACCAGCACGCTCAAAGTGACCAAAGGGGCCGAGCATCTGACGCTCTACACCTGGGGCACCCATACGGCGAAACATTATTTCTGCAAGATCTGTGGCATCTACATGTACCACCAGCGTCGTTCAGACCCCGCGCAATGCGGCGTCAATCTGGGGTGTATCGACGGGGCCGCGCCTTGGACGCAGGAACCGATCCCCTACACCGACGGTATCAACCACCCGTCGGACAAATAGCCGACGGGCGCTTCCAAATGGTTTAAATCCTCGCCGAAGGCATCCCGCCCTCGGCCACAGGATCACCCGCGTGCAATTTTTGAAAATCCGCTGAACAATGCCTCATTGGCGCAGACGATCTCGCCATCGTCCAGGATGTTGCCCTCGGGGTTCAGTGGCTCGACCATGCCGCCTGCTTCGCGCACGATCAACATGCCCGCTGCCAGATCCCATTTGTTCAACCGTCGCTCCCAATAGCCGTCATAGCGACCGGCGGCCACATAGGCCAGATCCAGCGCGGCAGAGCCCCAGCGACGCACACCGGCGCAGACCGGCAAGATGCGGCCCAGATCACGCAGGGTGTCCGGCAAATCTCCGCGACCGCCAAAGGGCAGACCGGTGGCAAAAACCGATTCAATCATCCGCGAACGGCCCGAGACGCGCAAACGGCCTTCGTTCATCCAGGCACCGGTGCCTTTTTCGGCAAAGAACATCTCGTCCTTGGCGGGATCAAAGACGACGCCGGCAACGATCTGGCCTTTATGCTCCAGCGCGATGGAGACCGCCCAATGGGGCAGACCGTGCAAAAAGTTTGTTGTCCCGTCCAGCGGATCGACGATCCAGCGGCGTGTGGGGTCTTGCCCCTCTTCCTCGCCACCCTCTTCGGCCAGCCAGCCATAGGTCGGGCGTGCGCCCATCAGTTCTGCCTTGAGCGTCTTTTCCGCCTGAATATCGGCGCGGCTGACAAAGTCGCCGGCCCCCTTCATGGACACCTGAAGGTTCTCGACCTCACGGAAATCCTTGACCAACCCGCGCCCCGCCCGGCGGGCCGCCTTGATCATGATGTTTAGATTTGCACTGCCAACCATATTTCCGTGTCCTTTGATGGATCAGGCCGTGCGTATAAGCCCCCATGCCGCATTTGCCAAGGGGGCAGCGGCATCTGACGCAACGTGGCGCGCGCGGTTGCCTTGCTTGCCTTCGATTTCCATATAACGTGCCAGAAACATTGCTAAGGAGGAAAGCAAAATGTCCGACCAGATGAAACGAATTGTGCTTGCATCGCGCCCTGACGGGGCCCCGACCGCCGATAACTTCCGCCTTGAAGAAGGGCCCGTGCCCACCCCCGGCGACGGCGAAGTGCTGGTCCGTGTGAAATACATGTCGCTTGACCCCTATATGCGTGGCCGCATGGACGACGCGAAATCCTATGCGGCCCCGGTGCCTGTCGGCGGCACGATGGAGGGCGGTTCTGTGGGGGAGGTCATCGCCTCCAACAGCCCCGACTTCAAACCCGGCGATCATGCGTTCGGGATGCTGGGCTGGGCCACACATGGCGTGCTGCCAGCGAACCAACTGCGCAAGGTCGATCCGGATCAGGTGTCGATCACCACGTCGCTTGGTGTTCTGGGCATGCCCGGATTTACCGGCTGGCAAGGTTTGATGGAATATGGTCGCCCGAAGGAGGGTGAAACACTCGTCGTCGCGGCGGCAACGGGTCCGGTCGGCTCGATGGTCGGCCAGATCGCCAAGTCGCACGGGCTGCGCGTCGTGGGCATTGCAGGCGGCGCGGACAAATGCGCCATGGCCAAGGACCACTTTGGCTTTGACGAATGCATCGACCACCGCGCCTATGACGACGCGAAATCCCTGCGCGCCGCGTTGAAAGACGCCTGCCCCAAGGGGATCGACATCTATTTTGAAAACGTCGGTGGCAAAGTGCTTGAGGCCGTGATCCCGATGATGAACCCGCATGGGCGCATCCCGATTTGCGGTATGATCGCATGGTATAACGCCGGTGGTCTGGGTGCCGGTGCCGCCGAAGAGGCGCTGACCGCGCCGAAACTCTGGCGCACAATCCTTGTGAACTTCCTCAGCGTGAACGGCTTCATCATCTCGAACCACTGGAACAACTTCCCCAAGTTCCTCAAGGAAGTCGCCCCCAAGGTCGCCGACGGCACCATTGCGGTGAAAGAGGACATTACCGAGGGTCTGGAAAACGCGCCACAAGCGTTCATGGACCTGTTGACCGGTGGCAACCAAGGCAAGGCCATCGTCAAGGTCGGCTAACACCCTACCGGCGGGGGCGTGCGCGCCCCTGCCCTTCATCGCATGAATGCGAGCCCCCCCCGCCCCCTTGAAAAACACCGCGACACGTGTCATATATTTTACGACACATGACGAAAAGGAGTTCAGCCATGGGTGCGACGGCCTTTCAATCCGACAGCAGTGCAATCCCCCTGATCGACGTGGATGCAGAGGACGCCGTGCGTGCCTTTCATCTGCTGGGCGGGCGCAAGGTGATCAACCAGACGGTGCGCAACTCGCTTGATGCACATGATGTGATCGTCAAAGGCATCTCCTCTAAAGCGCTGCTGCATCTGGTCGATACCGTGTCGGTGTTGTCCTCGGGCGATGCGCTGAACAAGGCGATCGGGATGAGCCTGCGCACGCTTCAGCGCAAGAAAGCCGACAAGGGCAAGGACCGTCTGTCCCCCGAACAAAGCAGCCGCGCGTGGCGCTTTGCCGAGCTGCTGGCACAGGCGACGGATGTCTTGGGCGATCAGGACGCCGCAGAGGCATGGATGCTGGCCCCTGCCATCGGCCTTGATAACCGCCGCCCGATTGACCTGCTGTCGTCGGCAGCGGGGGCGGAAGCCGTTGAAAACGCGCTCACCCGGATGGAGTACGGGGTCTACGCTTGACCCCTTTGCCCCCGCCGCTTGGGACGGGCGAGCTGCGTTTTTGGCGGCTGGATCAACGGCAGCATGCGCCCACATGGCACAGCGGCGAAGGGGCTTACCGCGTCGGGGGACGCTGGAACAGCAGCGGTGTGCGGGCGGTCTATACCGCGCTCGACCCTGCCACCGCGATCCTCGAGGTTGCGGTGCACAAGGGGTTCAAGGCGCTGGACACCGCGCATCACGTGCTGACATCAGGCCGTGTGATCGACCCGACGACGGTGCATATGGTGCAAGCCGCGGATGTCCCCAACCCGAACTGGCTGGTGCCCGGTGCCCATGGTGCGGGGCAAAAGGGATTTGGCGACGCGCTGCTGCGCGATCACCTGTTTGTGCTGATCCCGTCAACGGTATCGCGGCACAGCTGGAACCTGATCTTTGACGCCCAAAAGGCAGCCGATCACTACGACGATGTGGTGCAGGAAGACTTCGCGCTCGACCCGCGGCTACATCGCTAAGGGCAGCAGCGATCAGGCCCGCTGCAGTTTGCGCGCCTCTTCCCCTGCCAACCCCAAGAGCTTGGTCATAAAAGGTTTCTCCAGATCATCCTCGCGCACCGCCGCATAAAGCCTGCGGGTGATGCCGTTATCGGTCAGCGGACGGGTGACGTAATCATTGCTGTATTTCACCTCGCGCACGACCCAATCGGGCAACACCGACACGCCCCTGTTCGACGCGACCAGCAGCAGGATCACCGCCGTAAGCTCCACCTGCCGGATCGCCAGTGGTTCGACCTTGGCGGGGATCAAGAGCTGGCTGAACACATCCAGACGGGTCCGTTCCACCGGATATGTAATCAGCGTCTCGCCCCTGAAATCCGCCGCTTCAACATAGGGCTTCTGCGCCAAGGGATGCGTGCTGGAGGCAACAAAGACCGCCTTGTAATCAAACAGCTCGACGAATTTCACGCCCGGCAGCTCTTCGGGGTCGGAAGACACCACCAGATCGACTTCTTCGCGCAGCAAGGCAGGTAAGGCGTCAAAGGCCAGACCGGGGCGGATATCGACATCCACATCGGGCCAGCTTTTGCGGAATTGTTCGAGCACGGGGAACAGCCATTCAAAACAGGCGTGACATTCGATCGCGATATGCATGCGCCCTGTGCTGCCCGCGCGCAGACCCATGAATTCGGCCTGCGCTGCTTCAAGCTGCGGCAAGACCTGCTGCGCCAACTTAAGCAACCGCAACCCGGCAGGCGACAATTTCAGCGGTTTGGACCGGCGCACGAACAGTTCCACGCCAGCCTGATCCTCCAACCCCTTTACCTGATGGGACAGGGCTGATTGGGTGATGTTCATCGTCTCTGCCGCGCGGGCCAGCCCGCCTGCTTCGTGAATCGCCTGAATGGTGCGCAGGTGACGGAACTCGATATGCATATGAGGCGTTCCTCATGTTGAAAATGAAAGTTATGAGTTTGTTTCACAACCGCATCTGTGCGACAAGAGATGAAAGCTAAAAACAGGATCGTAAAAATGACCAGTCCCGCCGTTTCATTCGAAGTCTTCCCGCCCAAATCCGTGGACGCGTCGTTCCGTCTTTGGGACACGGCGCAGGCCCTGGCACCGCTGGCCCCACGTTTCTTTTCCGTGACCTACGGCGCGGGCGGGTCTACCCGCGACCTGACCCATGATTCCGCGCATGTGCTGCGCCGCACCTCTGGCCTGCCCGTTGCCGCGCATCTGACCTGCGTGGGGGCCAGCAAGGCCGAAACGCTTGAGGTCGCCGACAGCTTTGCCGAGATCGGCGTGACCGATATTGTCGCCTTGCGCGGGGATCCCGAAAACGGTGCACCGACCTTTACGCCCCACGCGGACGGCTTTGCCGACAGTGTCGAGCTGATCGAGGCGCTGGCAAAGACCGGCAAGTTCACCCTGCGCGTCGGGGCCTACCCCGAACCGCACCCCGAATCCCACGATCAGGCACAGAACGTCGAATGGCTGAAACGCAAGTTCGACGCTGGCGCGGACGAGGCGATCACCCAGTTCTTCTTCGAGACCGAAACATTCCTGCGCTTCCGTGACGCCTGTGCCGCGGCGGGGATCACCAAGACGATCACCCCGGGCATCATGCCGGTGACAAACTGGAAATCGGCGCGCAACTTTGCCACCCGCTGCGGGGCCAGCGTGCCTGCAGCACTGGACGAAGCCTATGCCGCCGCGATCCGCGATGACCGTCACGATCTGCTGTCCACCGCGCTATGCACCGAAATGTGCAGCGAGCTGGTGTCGGAAGGTGTCGAGAACCTGCACTTCTACACGCTCAACCGGCCCGAGCTGACCCGTGCTGTCTGTCGTGCCCTTGGGGTGACGTCGCAAACATCGCTGTCCGACGTGGCGTAAAACCACCGCACAACTTGCCCTTGAGTCAAGAACAGAACAGTCTTCTCCGGCATTCAACTGCCGGAGATTTTTTATGCCACGCCTCGCCGAAACACCCGAAGATTTGCTGAGCCAATCCGAAGCGCTCTCTCTCAGCGGGTTGGAATTCATGCAGAAGATCCTGGACGGCACCAATCCCGGCCCGCCCATTGGCGGCACCTTGGGCTATGCGCTGCATGACGTGTCCGAGGGCCGCGCGGTATTTCGCGGCACGCCCGAGTTCAACGTGACCAACCCGATGGGGACCGTGCATGGGGGCTGGTACGGCACCTTGCTCGATTCCGCGATGGCCTGCGCCGTGATGACCAAAGTCCCGCGCGGGTCGGTTTATACGACCCTAGAATACAAGATTAACATTCTGCGTTCGATCCCCTTGGGCATGCAGATCGACTGCATCGGCACGACCGATCACGTGGGTCGTTCTACCGGTGTCGCACATGGCGAAATTCGCGGGGTCGAGGATGGCAAGCTGTATGCCACCGGTTCAACCACCTGCATCGTGATGAAGATCACGGGCTAAAGCACTGCCTCGGGGCGCGTGATGCGCCCCGAGGCAAGCCAAGCTCACTCTGCCGCGATGGCGCTGTCGTTCAGCAAGGCCCAGACTTTATGCGGTGTGAACGGCATGTCGGCCTGACGCACGCCACGCTCCCACAGGGCATCCTGTACCGCGTTCGACACGGCCGCCAATGCGCCCACGGTCCCCGCCTCGCCACAGCCCTTCATCCCCATCAGGTTCGCCGTAGATGGCACGGGTTCGGAGTTGAAGGACACGAACGGCACATCCGCCGCGCGCGGGATCGCGTAATCCATGAAAGAGGCCGTCAGCAGCTGGCCGTCTTCGTCATAGACCACATGCTCCTGAATAGCCTGGCCGATGCCCTGCACCACCCCGCCATGCACCTGACCTTCGGCCAGCATCGGGTTGATCAGATTGCCGAAATCATCCACCACCGTATAGCGGTCGACGGTCACAACGCCTGTTTCGGGGTCGATCACAACTTCTGACACATGCGCCCCGTTGGGATAGCTGCGCCCCGGTAGGGTTGCCCGTTCGTGGTGCACCAGCAGATCGTCGCGGCCTTTCTGGCGGGCCATCTCGGCGACCTCCAGCATGGTGGGGGTCATGTTCGACCCATCCGCGCGGAAGCGTTCGTCGTCAAAGCTGATCTGCGCCGCAGGCACGCCCATTTCGTCAGACAGAAAGGCGGTGAAAGCTTCGGTCATCTTGGCCACCGTCGCCAGCGTTGCCGTGCTTTGCGTGGTGACAGAGCGCGAGCCGCCGGTCCCGCCGCCCTGTTTGATCAGATCGCTATCGCCTTGAATGACATGGATCAATTCAGCCGGGATCCCGGTCTGATCCGACAGGAATTGCGCATAGACGGTTTCATGCCCCTGCCCGTTCGATTGAGTGCCAACATAGATGAACACGGTGCCGTCTTCGTTGAACTCGACCTTGGCCCCCTCTGCCGGATCGCCAAGGATGCTTTCGATGTAATAGCAAAGCCCCTGCCCGCGCAGCAGCCCCTTGGCCGCATCCGCCGACTTGCGCGCTGCAAAGCCATCATGATCCGCTTCGACGGCGACGCGGGTCAGCAAGCGGTTGAATTCGCCCACATCGTAATGCTCGCCCGTGGCAGAGGTATAGGGAAACTGTTCAGGCTTGATAAAGTTGATCCGGCGCAGTTCCCACGGGTCGATGCCCAACTCGCGCGCGGCGCGGTCCATCAAGCGCTCCAGCACATAAATCGCCTCGGGTCGGCCGGCACCACGATAGGCATCGGTCTGCACCGTGTTGGTGTAGTAGCCTTCGACCTGCAGCCACGTGGTCTGCACATCATAGACACCCATCAAGACCTTGCTGAACAGCAGCGCCTGAATGGGCTGGCCGAACTGGCTGTTATAGGCCCCGAGGTTGCATTTGGTGCGGACGCGGTAGGCCGTGATCTTGTTGTTTTCGTCAAAGGCGAATTCCGCAAGCGAGGTCAGATCGCGCCCGCCATTGTCGCTGAGCATGGCTTCGGTCCGGTCCGACATCCAGCGCACCGGACGCCCCAAAGCCCGCGCCGCCTGCGCAACCGAGAAATATTCGGGATAGGCCGCTGCCTTCATGCCGAAACCGCCGCCTGTGTCGGGGTTTGTGACCTGCACATGGTCATCATCCAGCCCGAAAACGCGCTTGAGGTTGCCCTTGTGCACCCAGACGCCCTGCCCGTTGTTCGCAAGATGCACCTTGCCGTCGTTCCATTCCGCATAGCAGCCGCGCGGCTCCATCGCGTTGACGATGATACGGTTGTCGCCCACGTTCAGGCTGACGGTTTTCGCTGCGGCATCAAATGCCTTTTGCGTCGCCGCCTCATCGCCCATGCCCCAGTCAAAAGCCATGTTATCCGGCGCTTCGGGGTGCAGCGTCTCTCCGCCTCGCTCCAACGTCATATGGGTGGGCAAATCGTCAACGTCGAATGCGATCAGCTCCGCCGCGTCGCGCGCCTGGTTCAATGTCTCGGCAATCACCACCGCGACGGGCTCCCCCACGAAGCGCACGCGCCCCTTGGCGAGCATCGGACGCAAGGGCTTGGCCCCTTCCGTGCCATCGCGGTTCTGCAACACGGTCGCCGCCATAGAGATATCCATCCCCGCCGCTTCCAGATCCTCGATCGTGAGCACCGCATGCACGCCCTCTGCCTCGGCCGCATCGGTGACATCCAGCGTCGTGATCACCCCATGTGCGACGGGCGAGCGGAAGAAATAGGCATGCAGCGCGTCGGTTGGCGCGATGTCATCCACATAGCGCCCCTCGCCGGTCAGAAACCGCACATCCTCGACCCGTTTGACCGGTTGGCTTTTCCCGAATTTTTCCATCTGGCGGCATCCTTTGATCATCATCTTGGTGTTGCGCCCGACCTTAAGCGCCAAACCGGCGATGTCCATACGACGCGGGGCGAAAGCTGGGGCTGCTACGCCAAGTTTTCGGCCCCCCAGCCTTCCCCTTTACGCCCCGCTCGGCTAGATCATCCCAAAGCTCAAAGCGCTACGTGAATAGAAGGACGCTGATCATGGCCCTCGACAAGAATTTTGACGCCGCCCAGGCCGAAGCCCGCCTCTATGCCGCATGGGAAGAGTCCGGTGCCTTCAAGGCCGGTGCCAATGCCTCGCGCACGGAAACCTTTTCGGTCATGATCCCGCCGCCCAACGTGACAGGATCGCTGCACATGGGCCACGCGTTCAACAATACATTGCAGGATATTCTGGTGCGTTGGCACCGGATGCGTGGCTTTGACACGCTATGGCAGCCCGGTCAGGACCACGCCGGTATCGCGACGCAGATGGTGGTGGAACGCGAGCTTGCCAAAGACGGCAAACGCCGCACCGATTTCACCCGCGAGGATTTCACCGCCAAAGTCTGGGAGCAAAAGCAGAAGTCCGGCGGCACGATCATCGGCCAGCTCAAACGTCTGGGCACCTCGCTTGATTGGTCGCGCAACGCCTTTACCATGTCCGGTGCCCCCGGTGCCCCCGCGGGCGAGGAAGGCAACTTCCACGACGCTGTGATCAAGGTCTTCGTGGATATGTATAACAAAGGCCTGATCTATCGCGGCAAGCGTCTGGTCAACTGGGACCCGCATTTCGAGACCGCGATTTCCGACCTCGAAGTCGAATCCACCGAAGTCCACGGGCACATGTGGCACTTCAAATACCCGCTGGCCGATGGCGCGACCTATACGTACGTCGAGAAAGACGAAGACGGTAACGTGACGCTTTCCGAGGAACGCGACTATATCTCTATCGCCACGACCCGCCCCGAAACCATGCTGGGCGATGGCGCGGTCGCGGTACACACCTCTGACGAACGCTATGCGCCGATCGTTGGCAAGCTGTGTGAAATCCCCGTCGGCCCCAAGGCGCAGCGCCGCCGTATCCCGATCATCACCGACGAATACCCCGACAAGAATTTCGGCTCGGGCGCGGTGAAGATCACCGGCGCCCATGACTTCAACGACTACGGCGTCGCCAAACGCAACAATATCCCGCTCTACGCGCTGATGGACACCCGCGGTGCCATGCGCGCCGACGGCCTGCCCTATGACGCCGCCGCCGCCCGCGCGGCCGCCATCGCTGAAGGCCGCGAAGACGCGCCCGCGGACGCGACAGAGATCAACCTCGTCCCCGACGCATACCGCGGCCTCGACCGGTTCGAGGCGCGCACCAAGGTCATTGCCGACATCACCGCCGAAGGCCTGGCCGTCATGGTGCCGCCGACCGATCCGCGTTTGGGCAAACCCGTCAAAGCCCCCCTCGCCCCCGAAGAAGGCGGCGAAGAGCGGGACGAGACGCTGGTTCCGTTGGTCGAGCCCAAAAAGATCATGCAACCTTTCGGCGACCGGTCGAAAGTGGTGATCGAACCGATGCTGACCGATCAATGGTTCGTCGAGACCTCGAAGATCGTGCAACCCGCCATCGACGCGGTGCGCAACGGCGAGGTACAGATCCTGCCCGAACAGGACCGCAAGGTATACTTCAACTGGCTGGAAAACATCGAACCCTGGTGCATCTCGCGCCAATTATGGTGGGGGCACCAGATCCCTGTGTGGTTCGACGACGAGGGCAAGGAATACTGCGCGGCAACCGAAGCCGAAGCTCAGGCGATGGCCCCAGGCAAGACGCTCACCCGCGATCCTGATGTGCTCGACACCTGGTTCTCCTCGGGCCTCTGGCCCATCGGCACGCTCGGCTGGCCCGAACAGACGGATGAGCTGGCGAAATACTTACCCACTTCAGTGCTGATCACCGGCTTTGACATCATCTTTTTCTGGGTCGCCCGGATGATGATGATGCAATACGCCGTGGTCGATCAAAAGCCGTTTGATACCGTCTATGTCCACGCGCTGGTGCGCGACGAGAAGGGCAAGAAGATGTCCAAATCGCTTGGCAACGTGCTGGACCCACTGGACCTGATCGATGAATACGGCGCGGATGCGGTGCGCTTTACCCTGACGGCAATGGCCGCCATGGGGCGCGACCTGAAACTGTCGACCGCACGCATCGCCGGTTACCGCAATTTCGGCACCAAACTGTGGAACGCCCACCGTTTTGCCGAGATGAACGGCGTTTTCGAGGATGGCGTCGCGGCAGTGACCTACACCAGCCACACCCAGGTCGATCACACGCTGAACAAATGGATCATCGGCGAAACCGCCCGCGTCCGCGAAGAGGTCGACGCCGCACTGGACAACTACCGTTTCAACGACGCGGCCAATGCGCTCTATGCCTTTGTCTGGGGCAAGGTCTGCGACTGGTACGTTGAACTCTCCAAACCCCTGCTGCAAGACGATGCGCCAGAGGCCGCCGAGACTCGCCAGACGCTGAAATGGGTGCTGGATCAATGCCTTGTGCTGCTCCACCCGATCATGCCCTACATCACCGAGGAACTGTGGCAGACCACGGCGACCCGTTCCAAGATGCTGGTGCATGGCGACTGGCCGACCTACAGCACCGCCGAGATGCTGGACGCCGACGCCGACCGCGAACTCAACTGGGTGATCAGCCTGATCGAATCCATTCGTTCGGCGCGCGCACAGATGCATGTGCCTGCGGGGCTCAAAGTGCCTATGCTTTATACCGACATGGACGACGCCGGCCAAACCGCATGGGACCGCAACGAGGCGATGATCAAACGTCTGGCGCGGGTCGAAACCCTCGAGCAGACAGAGAGCTTCCCCAAAGGCACCGTCTCCATCGCCGCACCGGGCGCGAGCTTTGGCCTGCCGCTTGCGGGGCTGATCGATATCGATGCGGAAAAAGCGCGTCTGCAAAAGTCGCTCGACAAACTGGGTAAAGAAATCGGCGGTCTGAAGGGGCGCCTGAACAACCCCAAATTCGCCGCCTCCGCCCCGGCGGAGGTCGTTGCAGAAGCCCAAAGCAACCTTGATGCGCGTCAGGAAGAAGCGGACCAGCTTCAGGCCGCTCTGAACCGTTTGGCAGAGCTGGGATAATCCGGGCTGCTTCCAAATGGCTTTAAATCCTCGCCGAAGGCAAAAATCTCTTTTGACGCTCCAAAAGATGCCTTCGGCGAGGATTTTTTTACCATTTGGAAGCGAATACCGGTGCAAGATACGTCTGCGGTCCTCGCTGGGAAGCAAAGATCGTCCATTTGGAAGGCCCCGTCTGAGCGATCAGGCGGGGCTGACTTTTTTGCGGCGCTAGTCTTTGAAGACCGCGGGCCGTTTGCCGAATTCGGCGGCGATGACTTCCATCTGGTGCGGGCGTCCCAGCAGCGCCGCCTGTTCACGGGATTCCGCGCGCAAAACCTCTGTTTCGGTTCCCGTCTCTGCCAAGGCGGTCAGACGTTTGGCGGCCTTGATCGCGCTTGGACTTTTGCCCGCGATGGTGGTGGCAAGCGCCATCGCGGCGGCCAGCGGGTCTTCGGCGATCTGGGTGATGAGCCCCCAGCGTTCGGCTTGCTCTGCCCCGATGGGTTGCGCGGTATACGTCATCAGGCGCAGCACGTCGCCGCGCACCAGTTTGGGCAGCAGGACCATGCCGCCCATGTCCGGGACGATGCCCCATTTCATCTCCATCACCGCCATTTCGGTATCAGGGGCCGCGATGCGGATATCGGCCCCGAGCGCGAGTTGCAGGCCCGCGCCGTAGGTCTTGCCATGCAGCGCCGCGATCACCGGCACGCCGACGCGGGTCCAGACCATCGCGACCTCTTGCCACTGGTTGGTGGTGCCGTCGCCATGGGTGCGCGTCATCATCCGTTCCGTCGGGTCGCCGCCCGCCAGCGCCCCCATATTGCCGATGTCGATGCCTGCGCAGAACGCCCGGCCCTCGCCCGAGATCACGACGACACGCGCGTTCGATGCAGCGACCTCGTTCCCGGCGGCGATGACGGCGTCGATCATATCCTGATCAACGGCATTCATTTTATCGGCGCGGGTCAGGCGCACATGGGCGATGTGATTGTCATAGGTAACGGAAACGCGGCTCATTGGATCCTCCTTGAATTTTCGTCAGTTTGGGCATGAAGCCTGCGTGTTGCAAAGCGAAACGCTACGGCACCCAAAACCGCGCGCGGGCATGCTGATGTCACTTGCCCGAAGCATGGCAGATGCAGTAGCTGATCCCCATGACACAGTATCGCCTCACCCCGCTTGCCGACGCCCTGCCCTCTACCGTGCCCTTTGTCGGCCCCGAAACGCAGGAGCGCGCCATGGGGCGCGCCTTTGATGCGCGGTTGGGGGCGAACGAGAACGTCTTTGGCCCCACTCCCCGCGCGATAGAAGCAATGGCGCAGGCACAGCAGTGGATGTACGGCGACCCGGAAAGCCACGACCTGCGCGCAGCACTTGCGGCGCATCATGGTATCTCGCCCGCCAACATCATCGTGGGCGAAGGGATCGACGGGTTGCTGGGCTATCTGGTGCGGCTCATGGTGACGGAGGGGGACGCGGTCGTGACCTCGGACGGGGCCTATCCGACATTCAATTATCACGTGGCAGGCTTTGGCGGTGTGCTGCATAAGGTGCCCTATGCCGGTGATCACGAGGATCCTACGGCCCTATTTGCCAAAGCTGCCGAGGTAGATGCCAAGCTGGTCTATCTGGCGAACCCCGACAACCCCATGGGCAGCTGGCATGAAGGGCCCGTCATTTCCAGCGCGCTAGAGGCATTGCCGAAGGGCTGTCTGCTGGTGCTGGACGAGGCCTATATCGATTGCGCCCCCGAGGGCACCGCCCCCGATCTTGTCGCCGATGACCCGCGTCTGATCCGGATGCGGACCTTTTCCAAGGCCCATGGTCTGGCGGGGGCGCGGGTTGGCTATGCCATCGGTGCACCGGATCTGATCACAGCCTTTGGGAAGGTGCGCAACCATTTCGGGATGAACCGCGCGGCCCAGGCCGGGGCGCTTGCGGCCTTGCAGGACAGCGACTGGCTGGCTCATGTGCAGGCTCGAATCGCTGAGGCGCGGGACCGGATTGCGCAGATCGCTGCGGATAACGGGTTGATCGCCCTCCCCTCTGCCGCGAATTTCGTTGCGATTGATTGCGGAGCGGACGGCCGCTTTGCCAAGGCGGTGCTGGACGGTTTGGTGGCGCGCGGCGTCTTTGTGCGCATGCCCTTCGCGGCACCGCAGAACCGCTGTATTCGGGTCAGCTGTGGCACGCCAGAAAACCTTGATGCCTTTGCCGCGGCGTTGCCGAGTGCCCTTGAGGATGCGAAAAAAGGCTGACGTAGCGCATATCCCGCCTATGCTGGGCCATGATCCAGTTGCGAGGTGGCATCATGCGCTCTTCCGACCGCGGCCAAGCGGCCCCTAACTATACCAGCGCCTGTGTCGTGATGTTCGGCGTCAATATCCTGTGGCTATTCGTTGTGATCTGGGCGCTATGGGGCTTGCTGGCGGTGGCGCTGTCGGGCTGGGCCGTCAATGCCATGATCGATCGCATAGCCGCGCGACGGGGCTAGGCCCCGCCGATCACCTTCGCCGCCGCCTCTAGCGCGCCGGAGCCGCGTTTGCTCCCGAGTGCGGACATCCCGGCCTCTATCCCGCCGAGCATCCCCATGATCATCTGACCGTTCACGTGCCCCATGTGGCCCAGACGGAAGAAACCGTGGCTTTCGGGGCTGCCCTTGGGGGCCATGCCCAGACCGATGCCGAGGGTCAGGCCGATGTTGCCTTCGACCCAGTCGCGCAGCTCTGTCGCTTGGGGGGCCTTGAGCCGCAGCGCTGTCACCGCATGGCTGCGCAAAGCGGGATCGGCGATGTTCAGGGAAAGGTCGCCCTCTGCCCCCCACGCGTCACAGGCCGCCCACACCGCGCGCGCCAAGGTCTCGTGACGCTGCCAGACGGCCTCCAGCCCCTCGTCGTGGATCATATCCAGCGCCGCGCGCAGGCCGTAGATATGGTGCGTGGGGGCCGTGCCGCAGTGGTACTGGTAGAACTCCTCGGGATTGGCGCGCGGGGTCCAGTCCCAGAAACGGCTGACCCGTGGCATCGCATCGCGCACCGCAGCCGCACGGTCGTTGAAAAAGACAAAGCTCACGCCGGGCGGGACCATTAGCCCCTTCTGGCAGGCGGTGACCATGACATCGGCCCCCCAATTGTCCATCTCGAAGCGGTCGCACGCAAAGGACGCGATACAGTCCACCATCAGCAGCGCGGGGTGATCCGCCGCATCAAGCGCCGCGCGCAGACCGGCGATGTCATTGACCACCGAGGTCGAGGTATCCACATGCACAGCCAACACAGCTTTGATCTCGTGGTTGGAGTCCGCCTCCAGACGATCGGCGATCTGGTCGATGTCCATGGTGGATTGCAGGCCGAAATCCATCACCTCGACGTCTGCCCCGATCCCCGTGGCGGCATCGCCCCAACCGTGGCCGAACCGCCCTGTCGCGGGCACCAGCACCTTGTCACCGGGGGCTACGACATTGCTCAGCGATGCCTCCCAGGCGGCGTGGCCGTTGCCAATATACATCGCCACCTGATGCTGCGTGCCCGCGATACGGCGCAGATCTTCCATCAACGGCGGCATCATGTCGACGATCTCACCGGCATAGATATTGGGGGCCGGACGGTGCATCGCGCTCAACACAGCCTCGGGCATGACCGACGGACCGGGGATCGCGAGGTAGCCGCGCCCTTGTGAGAGGTTGGAAAGTTTCGGCATGACACGGGGGCCCTTCAGCAGGAAAAATCTCTTGCAACTTATCCGCAGCCAGCGCCGCGTCAATCACACAAAGCGCGCAGGCAGCTTGCCCTGCCCCCAAGGGCTGCGTAAACCCGTAGCTGTATATGCCCAAAGGAACCGGCCTTTATATGAGTGATGTGACCTATACCTCGCGCGAACTGCTGACCTGGCTTTGGCGCGACTATCTGAAAAAGCATATGTGGGTACTGCTTGTCGCGGTCATTTTCATGTCGATCGAGGCCTCGACCATGGGCGGGTTGGCAAAGCTGATGCAGCCGATGTTCGATCAGGTCTTCGTCGCTGGTGAGAAAGGCGCATTGCTCTGGGTTGGTCTGATGCTGGTGGGCATTTTCGTCCTGCGCGCCGTGTCGGGTGTGGTGCAAAAGGTGCTGCTGACACGCATCAAGCAGAAGTCGGCGGCTGATATGCGGATCGATCTGCTGGACCGGATGATGGTGCAGGACGGGGCCTTTCACCAACAGAACCCCCCAGGTTTTCTGATCCAGCGCGTGCAATCGGATGTGAATGCCATCGGGTCGGTCTGGCAGGCGGTGATCACCGGTGCCGGTCGCGACTTGATCGGGCTGATCGTATTGCTTGGCGTCGCGATCTCTATCGACCCGGTCTGGGCGCTACTGGCCTGCATCGGCTTGCCGCTGATGGTGATGCCCGCAGCATTGGCGCAGCGCTTTGTGCGCGCGCGGTCGCGCGAGGCAAGGGACTTGGGCGCGACCCTATCGACACGGCTGGACGAGGTTTTCCACGGCATCGTGCAAATCAAGCTCAACGCGCTCGAGAAGTATCAGGCCAAGCAATACCGCGACCTGACCAAAACCTATATCCGTACCGAGGTACGTGCCTCCTTCGGTAACTCGGCCATTCCGGGGATGATCGACATCATCTCGGGCCTCGGGTTCATGGCCGTGATCCTTTATGGCGGCAACGAAATCATCGAGGGCGAGAAAACCATCGGTCAGTTCATGACCTTCTTTACCGCGATGGGGTTCACTTTTAACCCGCTGCGCCGTCTGGGCGCGATCAGCGGGTTGTGGCAGACGGCCGCTGCCGCGCTGGAACGTCTGAAAGAGCTGATGGACGAGCCGGTACACCTCACCTCGCCCGCCAACCCCACGCCTGCGCCCACCACCCCACCGCATATCGCGCTGGAAGGGGTGAGCCTGTCTTACGGGGATGCCAAGGTGCTGGACAATCTCACGCTGCATGCGGCGGCAGGCGAGACGACGGCGCTTGTCGGTGCATCTGGCGCGGGGAAATCGACGATATTCAACCTGTTGACCCGTCTGATCGACCCACAAGAGGGCAGCGTCAGCATCGCGGGCGTCCCCCTAACAGAGATGGACATCCCCGCGCTGCGCGGCTTGTTCTCTGTCGTGACGCAAGAGGCGCTTTTGTTTGATGAAACCCTGCGCGAGAATATCGTGTTAGGCCGCGAGAATGTATCTGACGAAGAGCTGCAGCAGGCGCTGGATGCGGCCCATGTGTCGGACTTTTTGCCCAAACTTGAACACGGGCTGGAAACCCGCGTCGGCCCGCGCGGCTCTGCCCTGTCGGGGGGGCAGCGCCAACGTGTCGTGATCGCCCGCGCCCTGCTGCGCAACACGCCGATCCTGCTGTTGGACGAAGCCACCAGCGCGCTGGACGCGCAGTCAGAAAAAGTCGTGCAGCAAGCGCTGGACCGTCTATCGCAGGGGCGCACCACCTTGGTCATCGCCCACCGTCTGTCTACCATCCGCGGCGCGGATAAGATCGTTGTGATGGACCGTGGTCGCGTCATGGACGAAGGCAAACACGAAGACCTTCTGGCCCGTGGCGGCATCTATGCCGATCTCTATCGGCTTCAGTTCGAGGATGGAAAAACCGTCAGCGACGGGCGCAATCTAGCGGCGATGCGGCGCATGGAACGCGGCCTCAAACCTGTCGAGCCGAACCTGCTGCAACGTATCGGGCTCCGGCTGTTCGGCAACTAGGCCACCCCCCGGCACGCGGGTCACTTGGCATAGCCCTCGGCCAGCTTGGCCGGGGCCACCCCCGCGAAATAGCGGATCAATGTCCATAGGTTACGCGCCCCGCGACGCAACCAGCCCTGCCGCGCGTATTTGTCGGCCGACGTTACCGCGGTGACCTCCAGCCCCAGCAGATGGCCGCGCAAGGCACGCGCCAGCGCCACATCCTCCATCAGCGGCTGATCAGGATACCCACCAACCGATTGATAAAGCGCACGTGGCAGCAGCAGCCCCTGATCGCCATAGGGAAGCCCCAAACGGCTGCGCAGGTTCGCCCAGGCGGCCACCGCTTTGCCGGCCATGCCGCCCTGGTCAAATTGAAGCTGGCACCAGCCCGCTTTCTGCCCTCGCAGATGCGCGGTGACAGGCCCTGTCCACCCCTGTGCCAGCCGCGTATCGGCGTGTAACACCAGCAGCCAGTCGGATTGCGCTTTCGCACAGCCGCGCCGCAACTGTCCGCCCCGCGATGCCGGACCGGTGACGATCTCTGCGCCCCATGCTTCTGCCAATGTCAGGGTCATGTCGGTTGATCCCCCGTCGCTGATGATCAGCTCGCGGATGAGCCCCGCCTCCAGCCCCTCCATCAGGGCGGTTAGGCAACCGGTCAGGGGCGCTTCGGCATTCAAGGTCGGAATGACAACAGATATAGGCGCGCGCATGGTTGCCCCTTTCAGCTTCGAACTGCGCTGCTATATGTCATGTTAACCATTGAAAGGACAAGCGATATGACCAGCCGCCGCATCCTGAGACTGTCAGGCCCCGACACCCGCGAGTTTCTGCAGGGCCTTGTGACCAACGATATCCGCAAGCTGGATCAGGCCCCGATCTATGCCGCGATCCTGACGCCCCAAGGCAAATTCATCACCGATTTCTTCCTGTCCGCCGACGGGGACAGCGTTTTGCTGGACGTGGCCGAAGCGGATGCCGACGCGCTGGTGCAGCGCCTGACCATGTACAAGCTGCGGGCTGATGTCACCATAGACGCGACCGGCCTGCATCTGCACCGCGGGCTAGAGAACGCACCGGATGATGCCTATAGCGACCCCCGCGATGCCCGCATGGGCTGGCGCGCCTATCGCAACACGCCGCAAACCGATGACACCACGGATTGGGACGCGCTGCGGGTGACCTATATGATCCCTGAAACCGGGGCAGAGCTTACCTCGGACAGCTTCATCCTCGAAATGGGGTTCGAGCGGCTGAACGGCGTGGATTTTCGCAAGGGCTGCTATGTCGGACAAGAGGTAACGGCCCGCATGAAACACAAGACCGAGCTGCGCAAAGGCTTGGCCCAGGTCGAGATCAGCGCGCCAGTAGAACCCGGCACGGACATCACCGCCGATGGCAAACCTGCTGGTACGCTCTTTACCCGCACCGGCACCCACGCGCTGGCCTATCTGCGGTATGACCGCGCCAAGGCGGCGATGCAGGCGGGGGATGCCACGGTGACCATGGTGACGGACGGCTAAGGCTCCGCGACGGCGCTGCGCAAATATCAGGCACGCCAAGATGACGGCGCGCGCAGCCCGCCGGAAAAGTTGCATATCAGCAACAAATACCCGCGATTGGGGAGATTCGAGGCTCCCAAATCCGATACCCCGCAGCCCCGCAACGCAAAAGAGCCCCGGCGTCCACCGGGGCTCTGCACTGCAGCGAAGCTATGACGTAGCGTCACACCACAGCTTACGCGCGTTCGGAATATTCCATCGTTTCGGTGTTCACGATGATCTCTTCATCCTGTCCGACGAAGGGCGGCACCATCACTTTGACGCCGTTATCAAGCACCGCTGGCTTGAAGGAATTCGCCGCTGTCTGGCCTTTGACGACCGGTTCAGTTTCGACAATTTTACAGGTTACTTTTTGTGGCAAGGACGCGTTCAGCGCCTCTTCCTCGTGATACTCGACCACGACCATCATACCGTCCTGCAAGAAGGGGCGACGCTCTCCCAGAAGCTCGGCTGAAAGCTGCACTTGCTCGTATGTTTCGGTGTCCATCAGAACCAGCATACCTGCGTCTTCATACAGGAATTGTTGGTCTTTTTGCTCTAGCCGGACCTTTTCAACCTTGTCGGCGCTGCGGAAGCGTTCGTTCAGTTTCGACCCGTTGCGCAGGTTGCGCATTTCGACCTGAGCAAACGCACCGCCCTTGCCCGGTTTGACATGATCGACCTTGACCGCTGCCCAGAGACCACCGTTATGCTCGAGCACATTTCCTGGCCGAATTTCGTTCCCGTTAATCTTTGGCATGTATCAGCACCATAGCAATGAAGTTGAAGAGAGATTGGACCGACCTATATATATCAACGTCGACCCCCGCAAGACAGCGCACCCGATGCTGCAACCGCGAAAGCCATGCAGCAAATGCATGAGTGTTATGCAATAAAGGTGTATCCGAATCGAGCTCTTTCGGTCATAAGGAACCCCACGCCTAAATGACAAGAGCAAGAATAATAGAAAGGACGACGAGATGAAAGATTTCGTTGATGGCACTGCCTTTAACAATGAACAAGGTAACCGTGCCCGCAAACTTTTCGCAGCTGTGGTACTGGCTGCATTGGACGATGCGATTGCCGATGACAAGAAATACGGCAACGGTCCTGAACAGATTGCCCGTTGGGCCCGCTCCCGCGATGGCCGCGAAGTATTGAGCTGCGCGGGCATCGACCCCAACGAGCGTGTTGTCGAAGGGCTGATGGACTTCGTTGGCAAGGGTGTCCGTACCTCTGTCGCCCTGTCCCGCGAAGAGTCCGAGCGTCGCCACGCTGCACAACAGGCTGAAGCTGCCTGAAGACTGCCAAAAGTTTGAACAAAAAGACGCGGCTCACGGGCCGCGTTTTTTTTTGGCTAAATGCGATTGTGTTCTGCCGGAAAGCGTTTCGCCCGCTTGATGCGATAAAGGGCAAGGTGTGACACCCGAGCCCCCTACCTGATGCGTTGCGCCGAAACGGTAAAGCCCCGATAGTGGCGGATTTCTGCGAGAGTGCTGGGGTCTTGAATCTAGGTTGTGCGGACAAAGCTGGCGTTCGCTGAGGGTGCGCGATCAGGAAAAGTGCTCGCGCTGCTTTCCAAAAAAGCTGGGGAGTAGAATTTATCTGCGCATGAACTTCTGGCGAGCTTCACGAGCGATATTGTATCGCAGTTCAAGGCGAGCGAGTTCAGCCATCGCTTCCTTCCGTTCAGGCCCGTTCGCAAGTGTGGCGAGGTGGCTCTGATGCGCAGCCATCTTCTTCTTGAGTTCGATTTCTTCTGGCACGACACCGGCTTGAGCCATAATCCGGAACCCCGCAGCTTCTCCCGCATCCACAAAAGCATCCGCTGAGCGATCAGGCAGTGGTTTGCCTTCGCCCTCAAGACCTTCAAGCTGACCTTGCAGCTTCGCCTTCTGTATCTGGCGCTCGATGAGTCTCTGAAGATTTCGGATCATGCTGACCAATAGCACAGTGTTGAGGTAACGGATACTACGGGCTCGAAGCGGACGTTGCGGCGGCGGCGTCTTGGCCTGAGCTGCAACACATCTGGCAAGGGGCTTGCGTGACGCCCTGCCCCTTTATCCACTAAGGTGCGCCTTGGCGCTAAAGGCTCTTTATTCCAGATCTTGCGACGTCAGGGCGCGGTGAATTTCACGGCGCACCAGTTTGCGGACGTTGCGGGTGATCCGTTCACCCAAGGCCCCCTGCAGTTCTGTGCGGACGATTTCGGACACCAGATCACGCAACATCTCTTCGTCCAGATATTCATCCGGCCCGAAACCAAGCGTCGCATCATCATCCTGCGCCGTTTCGGCTGGGGCGTCGGTGGTATCGGTCACAGTCGCATCTGCCGCGGTCACACGGGTGGCAAAGGGGCCGTCGACAACACGATCTTGAGGTTCGGCATGCTCTTGGGGTGCATGGGGCTCGACTGCATCGTGCCATCCCATATCCTCGTCCAGCAGGCCCTCTTCCGCATCGTTTTGGGTGACATCGGACACAGGCGCGCCGGTGGCGTCGAATTCGACGTCGTCTTCCCAGGCCATCGCGGGGTCTTCGCTGCCGGAATAATCGCTTTTGCCGGGCTCGTCAGGTTCCCAGTTTTCGGGAATGCGGCTGATCGCTGTTTCGAGGGCAGCGATTTTCGCGCTCAACCGGTCCGGCGTCGGTGGCACGTCATCGACCAGCTCGGAAGAGCCAAGGTTGAGCATATCGGTGGAGTATGCCGCGGCACGTGGCGCGCTAAAGGCCAACTTGCGCGGCGGCTCGGTCGTATCCTGCGGCTTGCCATCCCCTGCGGGCGTGGCGAACTGGGCGCGAAAACGCGGTTCGCGGCCGGAAATAAACTTAAAATCTTCGGCAACTTGATTGCGATCCGAGGCGGACAAATCCGCCGCCTCGTCCGCCTCAACGTCCGCATCCATGTCCTGCATCGCATCCTGATAGGACGCCGACCGGGGCTGAACCGCCTCTGGCTTCGCCTCTTTCCGAGGGGCGGCCACAGGCGCGTCATTGGACACGCGCAAAGACGGCGTCAGCACAAGTTTCTCTTCAATCGCAGGCGCTTCCGACGGCTTCTGCGCCGGTTTGCGATCTTCTGAGACCAGACGGCGGATCGAAGACAGAACGTCTTCGACCTCTGCATTTGTGACGGTTTCGGACATATTTAATCACCACTCGTTCTTCGCGAATAGTCTAACCCGAAGGTTGGCTTCTCACAATGGGGGTGGTGAAAATGTCAGTCTTTTTGCAGCGCCTTCAGCACACGATCCAACTGCTTCCCCTCTTTGGAGTATTTCGTCGGACCGTCCTTAACCATATTATAATAGGCGGATGGATCATAGATTTGCACCGGCAGTTTCAGGTCCTGCGCGGTCAGCTGACCCGTCGCGGAGAGCACGGAATAGGCCGCAACATAAAGCTGCGATTGCGCTGATACACGGGCAGAACGGGCGTCGAGCAAGGATTGCTCTGCGTCCAGCACATCAAGTGTAGTGCGCGCGCCCAAGCTGGCTTCCTCGCGGATACCGTCAAAGGCGATCTGTGCGGCGCGGACCTGACGCTGGGAGGCCTCAATCTGCGCCCGGGCGGAGGCAAGCCCCGCATAGGCATCGCTGACCGCGCGCTCCACGTCTTTAACCACCACATGCAGATTGCCGCGCTGTGCGTCGCGCTGCGCCTGGCTTTTGCGAACACCGGCCGACAAGGCACCGCCTTGATAGATCGTTTGCCCGACCTGAAAGCCGATCGACCCGCTGCGTGTCGAGGCTTGGGAATCAAACGTCTCGGTCAGACCGTAAGACCCCTGCACCGAGACATTGGGCTTCAGCGCGGTTTCGTTGCTGCGTACCAGCAGATCGGCAGCCGCGACCTGGTGCTGGACGGTCAGGATATCGGGGTGCTGACGCACCGCCAGTGCCTTGGCCGTCGCGATGCTGTTGGACAGCTTCGGCAGGCTTGGTGGCGGGCTTAGACGACCGGGCTCGCGCCCCACGGCCACCTTGTAATAGGCTTTCGCGCTGATGAAATCGCCCTGCGCACCGGCAAGATTGCTGCGTGCGGCGGCCAGCTCTGCTTCAGCCAGCGATACGTCGGTGCGGGTCACCTCCCCCACTTCGAAACGGTCACGGGCAGCCCGCAATTCCTGCGTCAGAACCCGCACGTTATTCTCGGCCAGAGAGACAAGCTGCTGCGTCTGGATCACGGTCATATAGGCATCAACAGCGCGCAGCAGAATCTGCTGTTCGGCGCTGACCAGCGTTTCGCGCGTGGCAAGCACGGTTTCTTTTGCCGCCTCGATCGAATAGCGCGACGACCCGAAGTCATAGACCAGCAGCGACGCCACAAGGTTCACCGATGTCGTCAGTGAATCGGTAGAGCTTCTGAAACCCGCCGGGATGGTGCTGGTGCCCCCGCTGACCGACCGGTTATAGGATTGCGTCAGGTTCCCCGTCCACTGCAACACCGGCTTGAGCGCGGATTTCGCGATCGCCACATCTTCGTCTGCGGCGCGCAACACGGCGCGGTTCTGGTCCAGCAGGCCCGAGTTGTTATAGGCCCCGACCAGCGCATCGGCCAACGTCTCTGCCTGTGTGGCCATCGGTGCCAGCAGCCCCAAACCGACGCAGGACGCCGCGATCATGCTGCGGACGGACCGCATCTTGCCCGTATTCATCATATTTCACACTCCATCGGTGTCACTGCATCTGCCGTCATCTGCAGCAGTTCTGATAGCTTAAAGCTGGAATTCTTTCGCGCGGGTAAACCCGTCCAGGACAGGTGCGGCGGCGTTGAAACTTTTGCGCCAGCTGATGCCACGTTCGCTTTTGTAGCCCAAACGCACCTCGCCCAGGGGGCCGTCCATGAACAGGCAAGCGATCCGCCCGCCATCCTTGAGCTGCGCCAGCAGCGCTTCGGGCACGTCAGCCACGCCGCCTTGCACGATCACCACGTCATAGGGCCCATGTTGCTGTGCCCCATCAGCCAGCGGGCCGTGGTGTACGATGACATTGTCGATATCCGCGTTGATCAGGGTTTCCTGCGCTTCTTTCGCCATCTGCTCGTCATCCTCGACGGCGACGACCGCTTCGGCCATATGTGCGATCACGGCAGAGGAATAGCCGTAGCCACAGCCGATATCGAGCACCAGCTCGTCATTCTCGACCCCAAGATCGTCCAGCATCTTGGCCAGCGTCCGCGGCTCAAGCAGCACGCGGCCTTCGCCCAAGCTGATGTTTTCGCCCAAATAAGCTGCCTCGCGGCGGGCCACCGGCACAAAATCCTCGCGCGCCACCTTGAGCATCGCATCAATGATCGGGAACTTGGTAACATCCGAAGGGCGCACCTGAGTATCAACCATCATGGTGCGGCGGGCTGTGAAATCTGTCATCAGCTAAACTCTTTCGTTCAGTTATTTGTCTCGTGAGATGCCACATCACCGCCCGCCGGGCAACGGCCAGTCGGGTCAATAGGCGCAATTTTCCGTGTTTGGCGGATAATACGGTTAAAACATAGAGGATGCCATAGCCACGAAGCATGCCACGCGCGGCCAGCCTGTGAGAAACGTAATTTAGAGAGGGAAATATAGTGGAGGCGAGTAGGAGAATCGAACTCCTGTACACGGATTTGCAATCCGCTGCGTAACCACTCCGCCAACTCGCCTCGGCCGCGATGACGCGGCTGGCACATGGGCCGCTGGCCCTTATGCGTTTGGCGCTTATCCCGATTTTCTGGGGAAATGTCTAGCCCAGTTTAAAGCAAAACGGCGGGAAAAATATCTCCCGCCGTAAAATGGACAATTACAGGGAAATGACGGGCTTGTCGTCTTCCTCGGGCGCGTCGAGCTGCAGGTGATGATCTTCGAGGATCAGGATGTTTTCCGCCCCCACAACCGCGCTTTTGGTTTTGTAGCCGATGACGTCTTCGATCTCCATCTCGGGGTTACGCGCCATCAGGATCGTCTCTTCGGACGAGAAGTTGGTCAGCCCGCGGGCGAACTCGTTCCCCTGCTCGTCATAGACGTGCAATACGTCACCTTTGGAGAATTCGCCTTGGATCGACACCAGATCATCACGCTGCAAGCCGCGCTCCTTGGCTGTGATCGCGCGGACAGCCTCGTCCGTGACGACCAGCGTTCCGGCAACCTGCAAACGGTTGCTTAGCCAGATCATCAGCGGCGACGCGGCCTTGCCCGACGCCAGACAACGGGTGTGGCGGCGTTCGTTGTTCAGTACCGAGGAAATCGGGCGTTCAATGATGCCGTCGGCGATGATCGTCTCGACACCGGCGTTCTGTGCCATATTGGCCGCCAGCATCTTGGTCAGCATGCCGCCGCTGCCCAATTCGCTGATGCTTTTGGTGGATTCGAGGTGTTCGGACACATCTTCGATTTCCTCGATGAACTGGGCACCGGGTTCGGACGGGTCACGGTCATACAGGCCTTCGACGCTGGTCAAGATGATCAGGTGATCGGCCTCGACCATCTGGGCCACCTTGGCGGAAAGACGGTCATTGTCGCCCACTTTCAGGTCGCGTGTGGCGATGGAATCGTTCTCATTGATGATGGGCAAGATCTGGTTTTCAAACAGCCGCAGCATGGTGTTCTTGATGTTCAGAAAGCGGCGACGCTCTTCCATGTCTTCGACGGTCACCAGCATTTGCGCCACGTCAAAATTGTATTCATTCGCAACCTGACGGTAGGCGTTCATCAGCAGGGGCTGACCACAGGCGGCCGCCGCTTGTTTGTCCAGAATACCGGCCTCTTCGGGGCGTTTCCCGATCATGTTCAGGCCAAGTGCGACCGAGCCTGACGAGGTCAGGATGATCTCGTATCCCTGGTCCTGAAGGTCCCCCAAATCCGCCATGAGACCGTTCATGAAAGCATAGCGCAATGTCAGCTTTTCTTCATTGGCCAACAGGCTGGATCCGATTTTAACGACGATACGTTTCTTCTTGGACACGGGGAGATTTCTCCGGTTTATTGTTAAATTTCAACGCGTCATCCCGCGCGACACAGAATGCCGCAACGCAGAAAAACGCTGTGATTCGGGGATGTATAACATGTGGACACCAAGCATTTGCAACCGCCAAGCTAGGGCGCGCGGGATTACGCCACGCTCAGGCCGTGGTTTTCAGCCCTTCTAGCGCGGTACGGGTCGCGGTGGGAATCTCGGTCGGGCGGTGGTCGTCGCGGTTTACATAGACATGCACAAAGAACCCTTCGGCAGAGGCGTTTTCCTCGTCGTTCCGGAACAGACCCAGCTCCATCCGGACGGAGCTTTTGCCAAGCTGCGCCACCCGCAGACCCGCTGTCACGCGGTCGGGGAAGGCCATCTCTCCGAAATAGCGGCAACCGGTTTCCACGACGAGCCCGAAGGCGGGGCTGGTCTGAGGGTCCAGCAGCCCCCGTTCGATCAGCCAGCCGTTTACGGCCGTGTCAAACAGCGCATAGTGCACGACGTTGTTCATATGCCCATAGGTGTCATTGTCGTTCCATCGCGTCTGCAATGGATAGAAATCCGCGAAATCGGCACGGGTGGCAGCGGGTGCGCGGGCGGCCATTACCAAGCCGCCTCGTAGATCGCCTGAGCATCGGCCTGTGTCACCTCGCGCGGGTTATTCACAAGCAGGCGGGCCTGCACCATCGCGTCTTCGGCCATCTTGGGGATCGCGGACCGGGGGATATCGACATCGCGCAAGCGCGGCGGCAGCCCAAGCCGCTTGGATAGATCCGTCAGCGCATCAACGAAGGCGGCGGTGCGCGCCTGACCGCCTTCGACCTCTGCCAGGTCGGGGAAGGCATCGGCAGCGACCTCGGCATAGACACTGCCCGCTTGGGGCGCGTTGAAGCGCAGCACGTGGGGCAGCACCAGCGCGTTGGACAGCCCGTGCGGGATATGGAAGGTGCCACCGATGGGATAGGCCAGCGCGTGTACCGCCGCGACGGGCGCATTGGCAAAGGCTTGCCCCGCCAGCATAGACCCCAGCAACATCGCGCCGCGGGCCTCAAGGTTGCTGCCATCCGCAACGACGGTTTCGATATTGGCCCCCAGCAGGCGCAGCGCCTCGCGGGCAAGTAGCTTGGACACAGGGTTGTTGTTGGCATTGACCGAGGCATAGGATTCGATCGCGTGTACCATCGCGTCAACGCCTGTGGCCGCGGTGATCGACGCGGGCAGACCGACGGTCAGGGAGGCGTCCAGAATGGCCATGTCAGGCAGGATCACGGGCGAGGAGACACCGCGCTTTTCCTCTGCCCCGACGGTGATGATCGACACAGGCGTGACCTCTGACCCGGTGCCAGCGGTGGTGGGAACCAACACCAGCGGCAGGCGCGGCCCCTTGGCCTGCCCTACCCCCCAAGCGGCATCGAGATCCTCGTCAGAGCCAAGCAAAAGCGCCACAAGCTTGGCCACATCCTGCGATGACCCGCCGCCAAAGCCGATGACTCCGGTTGCACCCGCGCTGCGCCCTGCCTCTACCGCGCGCATCAATGTCTCGCGCGAGGGGTCGGCCTCTACATCATCGAAGACGGTGACCTGATGACCGGCTTTCTCAAGCGCATCGATGCAAGGGTCGCACAGGCCAAGTTTGCGCAAACCGGGGTCGGTGATCAACAGGCACGCCTTGCCCAGCAACCCGCCTGCCAGCGCGGCGATACGCTCGGCGGCCCCGTTTTCGAATACGACGGATTTTGTGGTGTTGAATACAAAAGGGTTCATATGCCCGCGCCTCTCCCATAGCTGGCTGCAGCGTTCCTCCGCGCTGCGACTTGGGGGCATTAAAGGGAATTATCCTGCACGCGCATAGCCGTTATTTCGGTTACTTTTTTCGCTCTGCGAAACTGCGGGATGAGCTTGGCCCGCTACGCGGCACATGTGCACAACCGCCCTGCGCGATTGGCTTTTTCGACACGGCATCCGGCGTCTGCGTGGATAAATCGGGCGCGTTTGACACATCAGACAAGCCGCCGGGCCCTTCAGGGCAAGCGGCGGACTTCGTTGGTCTGACTGCGCAGATACTCCATCACCGCGGGACGTACCGATTGATCCCCCCGATCACGTGCGGCATGGATCACCTCGCGGATTTCCCCCAGATCAGAGCGGTGCAACATGCTTTTGACCGGCCCGATGGACGCGGGACGCATGGACAGCGTTGTGATCCCGATGGCAGCAAAGCACAGCGCCTCTATGGGGCGACCCGCATCCTCGCCACAGAATGACAGTGGCGTACCGGTTTCGCGGCAACGGTCCACGATGTTCTCTAGGAAGGTCAGGAAACTGACGTTCAACGTGTCATAGCGGCGGCGCACCAGCTCGTTCTCGCGGTCGGCGGCAAAGAAGAACTGCTTCAGATCGTTGCCCCCGATCGACAGGAATTCGACCTCTTCGAAGAACTTCGTCGGGGCAAAGGCCAGCGACGGGGTCTCCAGCATCGCGCCCACTTCGATTTGCGACGGCAGCACATGGCCCAAGCGCGCCTCGCGGGCGAGCGTCTTGTCCATCTCGGCACGGGCGGCGCGGTATTCTTCGAACTGCGCGACAAAGGGGAACATCACCGACAGGGGGCGCCCGTTCGCCGCACGGATCAACGCCTGCAATTGCATCCGCATCATGCCCGGCTTGTCCAGCCCGACACGGATCGCACGCCAGCCCAAAGCGGGGTTCGGTTCGTCGTTGGGCTTCATATAGGGCAGCACCTTGTCCGACCCGATATCCAACGTACGGAACACCACACGTTTGCCTGACGCGGCATCCAACACGCGGCTATAAAGCGCGGACAGTTCCGACCGTTTCGGCATCTGGCTGCGCACAAGGAACTGAAGCTCTGTGCGGAACAGCCCCACCCCTTCGGCCCCTGACCCGTCAAGCGAGGGGAGATCCGCCATGAGACCCGCGTTCATGTGCAGCCCGACCCGCGTGCCGCATTTGGTGATCGCCGGTTTGTCGCGGATCGACGCATAGCGTTCCTGCGCCTCGGCCTGCATCGCGATTTTGTCGCGGAAGGCAGAGGCAACGGTTTCCTCGGGGCGCAGATGCACCACGCCCTGTTCGCCATCCACCATGATCCGGTCGCCGTTCAGCGCATCATTGGTCACGCGGCTGGCATGGACGATCAGCGGGATCGCCAGCGCCCGCGCGACAATCGCGGCATGGCTACCAACCGATCCGCCCTCCAGCACGATACCGCGCAGGGAACGGCCGTATTCCAACAGCTCAGCCGGTCCGATGTTGCGCGCCACCAGAATAGGATCGGTGGGCATCTCGGCACCCGTGTTCGACCCCTGCCCTGTCAGAATGCGAAGCAAGCGATTGCTGAGGTCATCCAGATCGGACAGACGTTCGCGCAGATAGGCGTCGGCGGCCTGCCCCATACGGGCGCGCGCCAGAGACTGCTCTTTCTCGACAGCCGCTTCGGCAGACAGGCCACGGCCGATGTCTTCCTCCATCCGGCGCAACCAGCCTTTGGAGTTGGCGAACATCCGATAGGCTTCAAGCACCTGTTGCTGGTCCTTGTCTCCCCCCGCCATCGCCATCATCTGATCCACGCTGACGCGCAAATCATCGACCGCCTCGTTCAGGCGTGCGGTTTCACTTGCAGGGTCATCGGCCACAAGCTTTGACACGACAACACGCGGCTCGTGCAGCCAGACGTGGCCCTCGGCAACGCCCTCTTGCGCCACGGTGCCGCGGATCAGAACCGCCTGACTGTGCCGCGCCGACATCGCGGCACCCTCACCGACAAAGGCCCCTAGCTCGGTCATTTCGGCCAGTACCATGGCGACCACTTCCAGCGCATAAACCTCGTCAGCCGAGAATTCCCGCGCGGCTTTGGATTGCACGACCAGAACGCCCAGCATCTCTCCCAAGCGCTGCACCGGTATACCCAGAAAGCTTGAATACAGTTCTTCGCCCGTTTCCGGCATAAAGCGGAAACCGGGGGCCTGCGGGGCATTTGGCGTGTTGATAATGCGCTTGCGTTTGGCGACGCGCCCGACCAGCCCCTCGCCCATCTTCATGCGCGTCTCGTGGACCGCATCGGCCTTTAGCCCTTCGGTCGCGCAAAGTTCCAGCGTGTCTTCATCGCGGAACAGGTAGATAGAGCAGACCTCGCAGCCCATAGAGGACGCGATCAGATGCGTGATCTTGTCCAGCCGCGCCTGCCCTGCATCATCACTGGCCATGGCATCGCGTAAGCGACCCAACAGCTTGCGGCTTTCTGTCTCTATCCCATCAGCCATGTGATCATTTCCCCCCGGCGATGCCAGCTTAGATCACAGGCGTCCCAAAATTGAAACGCCTGATATCATTGACATCTATCATCTGCTCCCCGAGGCCGGAAGATGCGTTTTCCCCTGTTGCGGGAAAACGCTGTGATCTTCGCAGGTGGGGTGCCCGGGAATTAGGCGCGTTTGTCCAGCTCGAACGCGTCATGCAGCGCCTGAACGGCCAGCTCCATGTATTTGCGGTCGATCAGAACAGAGATCTTGATCTCGGAGGTGGTGATGACCTTGATGTTCACACCCTCGTTCGACAACACCTGAAACATCTTCGCCGCAACGCCGGTGTGGCTGCGCATGCCGATCCCCACGACCGACACTTTCGCGACATCAGTATCCGCGATCAGATCGTCGAAATTCAGCTCGCCCGATTTTTTCGCGGCATCAATCGCGACTTCCGCGCGTTTGATCTGATCGACGGGGCAGGACCACGTCATATCGGTGCGCCCCTCTTCCGAGATGTTCTGAACGATCATATCGACGTTCACGCCACCATCGCTGAGCGCGGTGAAGATCGCGGCGGCAATGCCGGGGCGATCCGCGACCGAAACCAGCGTCATCTTTGCTTCGTCACGCGAAAACGCGATACCGGATACTACATTGCTTTCCATAATTTCCTCCTCGGCGCAGACCAGCGTTCCAGCCTCGTCTGATTGTTCCTCAAAACTGCTCAGCACGCGCAGCTTGACCTTGTACCGCATGGCCAGTTCGACCGACCGGGTTTGCAGGACCTTGGCCCCCAGCGACGCCAGTTCCAGCATCTCTTCAAAGGCGATCTTGTCGAGCTTGCGCGCCTTGGCGCTGACCCGCGGGTCGGTGGTGTAGACCCCGTCCACATCAGTGTAGATATCGCAACGCTCTGCATCAAAGGCAGCGGCAAAGGCGACGGCAGTGGTATCCGACCCACCACGCCCCAGCGTGGTGATCCGGCCCTCGGGGGAAACGCCCTGAAAGCCCGCGACAACCGCGACGCGCATGCCTTCGCCGAATTTCGCCATGATATTTGCAGGAGGAATTTCCTCGATCCGGGCCGAGGAATGCGCGGAGGTCGTCTTGACCGGCACTTGCCAGCCTTGCCAACTGCGTGCCGGTACGTCCATTTCCTGCAAGGTCAGCGCCATCAGACCCGCGGTGACATTCTCGCCCGAGGAGACGACAGCGTCATATTCGCGCGCGTCATATAGCGGAGAGGTTTCGTTTACCCAGCCGACCAGCTCGTTCGTCTTTCCCGACATGGCGGAAACGATGACGATCACGTCATAGCCCTTGGCCACTTCAACGCCCACGCGTTTGGCCGCGCGGCGGATACGGTCCAAGGTGGCCACCGACGTGCCACCAAACTTCATCACCAGAACAGGCATATGTCCCCCGTTGCAAAACTCCGGCGCGGTGTACGCGCAAGCGCCGCCCTTAGCAAGCCCGCAGGCCGCTGTCGTAACGCAGGGAAATTATGTGTGAACCGCAAGTTGCAAGGTGACGCGGCGGGGTATCCGCCCGCCTAGGGTCGCCTGCGACCCGCCGTCTATGACGTGGTGCGTTTGGCCCGAAACGGCAGCGGGGTCAGCGGGATACCCTCTTCGATCAGGGCGACGGCTTCGTCCAGACGCGCCTCGCCATAGATCGAGCGATCGGGCGCATCCCCGATGTGGATGGCTCGGGCTTCACGCACGAAATCATCGCCCACATATTCCGAGGAGGTTTCGACCTTTTCGCGCAGCGCCTTCAGCGCCTCTTCCAACGCGCTTTGAGGTTTCGATAGCACCGGCACTGCGGCGTCCGGCTTTTGATCACCCTCATTGCGGTTCTCGCGGCGCTCGCCGGTTGTGACACGGGGGGCCATCATGCCCTTGGTCACCTTGGTCGACCCACACAGCGCGCAGGTCAGATGCCCCGCCTGCGCCAGCGCATCAAAGGCGGCGGCAGATTTGAACCAGCTTTCAAACTGGTGGTCCTGATCACATTTCAGCGAAAACTTGATCATCGCGCCCGCAGGCATCCTCTCGTCGTTAAGATATGTTAAAAATGGGGGCGCAAGCCGGTCCCGTCAAGCGGCTCAACTCCGCCCACGCGGATCGAAGTCCCGGATCATGCGCGCCAGCTCGGGTTCTGACACCATTTTGGCGGCCTTCTTGCGCGACATCCACTTGCGGCGCCGCTGGCCGGCTTCGGGGTATTTATCGGCGGTGATCTTGACCTCTACGGGATAGAGCATGGCCACCACCGGCAACATCTCTCCGTCGTCCATTTCCTTTGTGTAGGAATAGACGCCAAGGCAGCCGCCCGTGACCCGCCCGCGCACGCCCGCTTCTTCCCATGCCTCGCGCGCGGCGGCGGCACCGGGGGTTTTGGCATCCATCGGCCAGCCTTTCGGCACAATCCAGCGTTTCGCCCCCCGAGACGTGATCAACAGCACCTGCACCTTGCCTTGGCGCACGCGGTAACACAGCGCGGCGAACTGTGTTCGCACCTCTCCCTTGCGGGCACCTTGCAGTGATATGGGCAGCTGTTTCATGCGGGGCATTCTGTCTCCGGGGTGGTACGGCAACAAAAGCCTACCCGTGCCGTGATGACAAGACCAGTCGCCCTTGCACGCCCCTACGGCATGGCAGATACTGCGGGAATGAAACGTTTTTTGCCGCTCATTTTTGCAGCGCTGCTGCCCACCCTCACGCAGGCAGAGCAGCCTTCGGTGACGGTCTTTGCGGCCGCCAGCCTGCGCGGTACCCTGGACGAGGTCGCGCGCGGCTATGACGGCGATGTGGCGCTGTCTTTTGGCGGGTCCGGCACGATGGCGCGGCAGATCGATGCGGGTGCCCCTGCCGATGTGGTCTTGCTCGCGGCACCGGTCTGGATGACATGGCTGCGGGATCGCGGCGCGATCGAGGCTGACGCGGTGGTTGATCTGCTGGGCAATTCGCTTGTGCTGATCGCCCCCGCAGACAACAATATCGCGCCGGACCCCGCCGATCTGGCGGGTGCCCTTGGCGATGCGCGGTTAGCGATGGGTCAACGGGACGCCGTGCCCGCCGGTATCTATGCGCGCGAATGGCTTGAGGTTACCGGACAATGGGAGGCGATCGCCCCGCATCTGGCAGAGACGGATAACGTGCGCAGCGCACTGGCTTTGGTCGCACGGGCAGAGACGCCTTTGGGCGTGGTTTACCGCACCGATGCTTTGGCCGAACCACAGGTCCGCATCCTCTACGATATCCCGCAGGGGACACACAGCCCGATCACCTACCCCGCTGCTGCGCTTACTGACATCGGCGCGGCCTTTTTGGCGCATCTGCAGTCCGACGACGCCCGCGCGGTCTTTGCCCGCCACGGCTTCAAGCCGCTGCCCGAATGAACGCAGACGCCGCCGCCTGGGACGCGCTGCGTCTGTCGCTTTGGGTTGCAGTTTGGGCGACGCTACTGGCGATCCCGCTGGCGCTTTGGGTGGCGTGGCTGCTGGCGCGGCGGGATTTCTGGGGCAAGGCGCTGCTGAATGCCGCCGTGCATCTGCCGCTGGTTTTGCCGCCTGTGGTCACGGGGTATCTGCTGCTGATGGCATTCGGGCGGAACGCGCCCTTGGGCCGCGCATTGGACGCCATCGGATTGCAACTGGCGTTCCACTGGTCCGGCGCGGTGCTGGCGGCGATCATCATGGGCTTCCCCTTGATGGTCCGCGCCATGCGCCTCGCGATAGAGGCGGTGGACCCCAAGCTTGAAGACGCCGCTGCCACGCTCGGTGCCCCCCGCGTAGCGGTTTTCGCCCGTGTCACGCTGCCCCTCATTTTGCCGGGTGTGCTGGCGGGGTCCGTGATGGGCTTTGCCAAAGCTATGGGCGAATTTGGTGCCACGATCACCTTTGTCGCCAATATCCCCGGCCAGACGCAAACCCTGCCAAGCGCCATCTGGGCCGCCTTGCAGATACCCGGTGGCGAGGGTCAGGCGGTGGCGATGGTGCTTATGTCTTCGGCCATCGCGGTCAGCGCCGTGCTTCTGTCCGAGCTGCTCGCCCGCCGCGTTGCCAAAAGGATCGCGGGCACATGACGCTTTCCCTGTCCCTGTCGCACCGCTTTGACGGCTTCGCGCTGGACCTCGCGCTTGACGCAGGGCCCGGCATCACCGCGCTGTTTGGCCGGTCGGGGGCCGGAAAATCCACCGTGATCAACGCCGTTGGCGGCTTGCTCCACCCCGACCGCGGGCGCGTCGTGATCGAGGACGAGGTGCTGCTGGACACCGAAGGCGGCATCTATGTCCCCCCGCACAAGCGCCGTCTTGGCACCGTGTTTCAGGACGCGCGGCTGTTCCCGCATCTCAGCGTGGCGCAAAACCTGATGTTCGGTGCCCGCTATGCGCCGCGCGGCAGCAGCGGCCCGTCACAACGCGACGTGGTGGCACTGCTTGGGCTAGAGACATTGCTCGACCGAGCGCCTGCCACGCTATCAGGCGGCCAAAAGCAGCGCGTCGCCTTGGGCCGTGCCTTGCTGAGCCACCCGCGCATGTTGCTGATGGATGAACCGCTCGCCAGTCTGGACGGGCCCCGCAAGCAAGAGATTTTGCCCTTTCTCGAACGGCTGCGCGACGGGCCGCTGGGGCTGCCGATCCTGTATGTCAGCCACGCGGTGGACGAGATCGCGCGGCTGGCCGATACGCTGGTACTGATCCAGAACGGAAAGGTTCAGGCGCAGGGCCCGCTGTTCGATGTCATGGCCGATCCCGCCGCCGTGCCCCTGCTTGGTGTCCGCGAGGCGGGTGCCGTGATCGAGGCGGATGTCCTCGAGCATGGGAATGACGGGATCACGACCCTGCGGATCAGCGCCGGAGAGCTTGAGCTGCCCGGTGTGCATGCTGATGCCGGCGCCCGCGTGCGTCTGCGGGTGCTGGCCCAAGACGTGATCCTGTCCCTGACCCGCCCCGAGGGGCTAAGCTCGGTCAACGTGCTGCCCGTCACGGTCGAGGCGGTTCACCCGGGCGACGGTCCGGGCGCGGCCATTGCCCTGCGTGCGGGGCGTGACCGGTTGCTCAGCCGTGTGACGGCCCGCGCTGTCGCCGAGCTTGGCCTGACACCGGGCATGACCTGCTATGCGATCCTCAAGGCCACCACGGTCGCGCCGGGCAGTATCGGGCGCTAGGCGATCTTGCGCAGCCCGACCTTGGCGCGCAGCCGCTCGACCAGTTCTTCGTGGGGGACATCCGCATCAATCGCCAGCTTGCGCAGCCCGAAATGCACATGGGCCATATCTTCGTAATAGCTGGTATAGGCATAGTTGGTCGCCGCACCGGCCACCGCCCCCAGCACCGGCACCGCCTGCGCGGCCAGTTTCTGCCCCAAGACC
>Ga0207891_1000231_pt1 | contig 44493 bp, 38 predicted proteins | sample LinPmetageLP50_FD_184061 | JGI IMG/M metagenome (GOLD analysis project Ga0207891, IMG submission 184061) | Marine viral communities from the Pacific Ocean - LP-50 (SPAdes) | ecosystem: Environmental > Aquatic > Marine > Oceanic | place: Pacific Ocean | collected 2011-08-27 | reverse complement strand
CGATCTCAGCGAGTGCGGCGATTTTGGGCACAATTTGCCGCGCTGTGGCGTGCTCGGTAATGGCGGGAAGCACACTGTGCTCCGCCTCGAGCAGGCCGCGCTGACACTCGTTGATGAGCAGCGCGCTTTGCCCTAATAAATCGAATGCTTTCATCGCCTCGCTGTTCCTAGCAGTAGAGTTTACGCAGGCTTACTTTGTCGATTTTGCCCGTGGGCATTTTGGGAATGCTGTCGGCAAATATCACCGTGCGCGGTTTTTTGTAGCTGGCGATCATGGTTTGGCAATGGCTTATGACGTCGGCCTCGGTCAGGCGCTCACCCTCGCGCATAATGACAACGGCGCAAACCGACTCGCCCCATTTTTCGTCTGCCAAACCGATAACCGCACACTCGCTAATGGCCTTATGGCTGAGAATGGCGTCTTCCACTTCGCGGGAGTAGATGTTTTCACCGCCGGAGATAATCACATCCTTTTTGCGGTCAACCAGATACAGCATGCCGTCTTCGTCAAATAAACCAACGTCGCCGGTATAGCACCAGCCATCTCGGAAGGTCTCCAGAGTGGCCTTGTGATTATTCCAGTAGCCCCGCGCCATGGCGGTGGATTGCACCACAATTTCACCGGCGACTTCGGGCGGGCAAATATTGCCATTGTCATCTTCTATGCGAACCCGGGTGCCGGGAAAGGGTTGGCCTACTGAGGTCAGCCAGCGCTTTTCCTGCTCACTGCCGTCAGGGCGGTGTTGCTCGCGCAGCAGTCCCGAGCTAAAGACCTCGGTTTGGCCGTAGAGATTAATAAAGATGGGGCCGAGTAAGTCCATGCCGCGCTTGAGCAGGGGCAGGGGCATGGCGGCTGCGGAATAGACAATGGTGTGGAGCTTGCTGAAATCGCAATCTTGTAAGTTAGGGTGGTCGAGCACCATCTGCACTAATGTTGGTGCCAAATGAAGGATGCTAACGCCGTCGTCATTGACTGCTTTAAGTAGCGTTGCGGGGTCAAATTGGCGGTGGAGTACCACTGTGCCGCCGCGAAAGTGAATGCCCATGCCCATCGCCATGGCGCCGATGTGGAACAGCGGCATGACCAATAAAATACGGTCGTTTGGCCCCGAGCGGGTTTCCACCGACATGGTCTGCGCGCCGAGGCGCATTTCCCGCTGGCCGAGTATGCAACCCTTGGGTTTGCCGGTGGTGCCACTGGTGTAGATCAGTGCCGCGATATCTTCTTCGCGGGCGCGAAAGCTTGAACCTTCGGGTTGGCCGGTGGCGATAAAGGCTTCGTAGTCACTGGCCCAGTCAACGTGGCCGTCGATGCAGACATAGGTTTTTATGCTGGGTAATTGTTCGCGAAGACCAGCAAGCAGCTCGCTGTACTGGGCTTCAAAGAACAGTATGCTAGGGGTGCTATCATTGATGATGTGGGCAATTTCAGGCCCGGCAAGGCGGAAGTTAACCGTGGATAAGATCAATCCGCTCCACTGGCAGGCGGCCATCAGCTCGCCGTAAGCGAGATTGTTCATCGACAATACACCAACGCGGTCTTGGCGTTGCAGGCCGCTGTTTTCGGCGGCAGAGGCAATGCGCTTGGCGCGCTCTAGAAGCTGACGGTGCGTAATACTATTGCCGTCCATTAAGTAGGCGGCTTGATCGGAAAAGCGCTGAGCATTGTCTTCCAGCGTGTCAGCAAGTGTAAAAGGCACGTGGTTTCTCACAATTATCTCTCTTTGTTATCTGTCTGGTGTTGGGCTTTTATTGCAGCTGCGTAAAACTGCCACTTGAAAACTGAATATATGTTAGTTTATTATCTATTGCAATGCTTGCATAGAGACTGATAACACCAATGAACTTGTATTTAACTGATGAACAGAACATGTTGCAGGAATCAGTGGCCCGCTTATTTGCCGCTGAGTCTGGCGGTGAGCGCGTGCGCGCCGCCGAGGCCACAGGTTTCGATCCCGCTCTTTGGCAGCAGTTACAGGAAATGGGTTTGAATTTAATGCGTCTGCCGGAAGAAGTTGGCGGCCTGAATAGTAGTTTGCTGGATGCGGTGCTGGTGGCCGAGCAGGCGGGGCGACACCTCGCCTCAGTGCCCTTGTTTGAACACATGGCTGCGTCGCGTTTACTGGCGCAATTTGGCGGTGATGTCGTTTCAGCAGCGCTAACAGAACTTGCCGAAGGCGCATTGATCACCTTTTTGCCCCAATCGTTTTGTAATCGCCAAATGCCGATTAATGGCGCCGCTGTGGCCGATTATGTTCTGCTCGCCGATAGCAATGCGGTGTATTTGCTGGGCAAAGCGCAATTTAGCCCTGTTGCCAATTTAGGCAGTGGCGCGCTGGCATTGTTAAATGAAGCGGTAAACTTAAGTGATTACATCGTGGCCGAAGGTGCCGAGGCAATGGCCGAATTTACCGCCGCCTGCGATGAATGGCGGGTGTTATGCGCCGCCGCGCTCAGTGGTTTGGCCGAGCAAGGTTTACGCCTTGCGGCGGAGTACGCCAATGAGCGCAAGGCATTTGGTGTGCCGATTTCCAGCTTTCAGGGTATTTCACATCCCCTGGCTGATGCTATTTCGCAAGCTGAGGGCGCACAACTGCTGACCCGCAAAGCCGTGTGGGCGCTGGCAACAGGCCGCGGTGATGCCGCCGCAAGTGTGGCCATGGCCTTTTGGTGGGCGGCAGAAATCAGCTCTAAGGCCATGGCCAAGGCGCTGCGCACCTTTGGTGGCTACGGTGTGTCTTTGGAATACGATATTCAAATGTATTATCGTCGCGCCAAAGCCTGGCCAGCCTGTGCTGGAGACGCGCAGCGTGTGTTAATAGCTGTTGCCGACCGCTTGTGGCCAGCGCAGCGCGCCGCTGCGCCAGTGACCAAGCTTGTCGATGCCGGTGAAAATCATCAGGATTACAGCTTGGGCGCCGACGCCGACGCCTTTGCCGAACAAACCCGCGCGTTTTTTGCCAAGCATATGACCCCGGAGTTGCGCGCCCACGCCCACCATTCGGTGGATGGGTTTCACCCTGAGTTTAATAAACTCGCCGCCAAAGAAGGTATGTTGTTTCCCCATTGGCCTGCGGAATACGGCGGTCTTGGCAAAAGTGCTTATGAGCAAGCGGCGATGGTCGCAGTGATCGAGGCCGAGGGTTGGGAGCATGTGACTGCCCCCATTACCAATCAGGTGGCGCAGATCGTCATGCTATTTGGCACCGAGGAGGCTAAGGCTGAGTCCTTGGGGCGCTTCGGCTCCGGTGAATCATTGGCCTGCATGGGCTTTACTGAGCCGTCCTGCGGCTGCGATGTGTTTGCCGCAAAAACTGTCGCTGAAGCCCAGGAAAATGGCGATTGGTTGATTAACGGCCAGAAGATTTTTACCACCGCCGCCAATCTCGCCGACTATTGCTTTTTATTGGCCAGAACGAATACCGATAAACCCAAGCACAAGGGCTTGAGTGTGTTTTTGGTACCGATGGATTTACCGGGTATTGAAGTCCATGCCGTGCACACGCTGCAAGATGAACGCACAAATATTGTGTATTTTAGTGATGTGAAGTTGCCCGCCAAATATTTGGTTGGCGAGGTGGATGGCGGCCTTAAAGTCATGGCCTCTACCTTAGAGATGGAGCACGGCTCCGCAGATCAATATCGCCACGGTCATGTCACCGCATTCCACGCCGCCGAGAAGTGGGCGCTTGCCGCTGAGCGTGATGGTCAGCCCCTATTGGCAGACAATCAAACGGCCAGCCGCTTGGCGCGCGCTAAAGTGCATTTAGAAGTCTCTACCTTGCTGTGTTATCGCGCCATATGGTGTATGTCAGAACGTATTCACAATCGCTACTGGGGACCGATGGCGAAGTTGTTTGCCACTGAATACTATCAGCGCGACGCCGACGATTTAATGGATATGTGCGCGCCTTACAGTGTGGTTCAGCAGCGCGACGGCCTTGGCCATCTCGAGGTCGGCTACCGGCAGTCTATTGGCACCACCATTTACGGCGGCACCAGCGAAGTTCAGCGCAGCCTGGTCGCCGAGCAAGCCTTGGGTCTGGCGCGTTCACGCGGATAAAAAAGTTTTAGGAGAAGTAGTATGGAAAAATTTCCCCGAGGGAAATCCGCGATTGTCGGCGCTGCCACCTTTGGCATGGGCGAGGCCCACGGCTATAAAGCCATGGATTTGGTGGCGCGCTCTGCCCACTTGGCACTGGCTGATGCCAATTTAAAATTAAGTGATGTTGACGGTTTGTTTGTGTGCACTGGTGACGATGCCTTGTCGGGCTTGGCGGCGGCGGAATACCTTGGCATTCGCCCGCGCTTTACCGACAATAATCGCACTGGTGGCTCGGCGTTTTTCTCCCACGCCATTAATGCTGCGATCTTGCTGGAGATGGGCTATATCGATACGGCCTTGATTTGCTACGGCAGTAATCAACGCACTGGTGCGGGCGGATTGGTGTCGATGCGTCAAGCCTCGCCCTATGAAAAACCCTACCGGCCAATGAATCCGCTGTCGTCCTATGCGCTGGCCGCGGCGCGGCATATGCATGAATTTGGCACCACCGAAACCCATTTGGCCGAGGTCGCGGTGGCGGCGCGGGCTTGGGCAAACTTAAACCCCGATGCCTTTATGTTTGGCAAGGGCGAGCTGACGATTGAAGACTGCCTCAGCTCGCGAATGGTGTCGGACCCTCTGCGTAAAACCGATTGCTGCCTGATTACCGACGGCGGCGCGGCCATTGTGATGACCCGCGCCGACCGCGCTAAAGATTTAGTGAAAAAGCCGGTGTATTTACTCGGCGGCGCAGCGGCGGTGTGGCATTCCAATGTCGATCAAATGGAAAACCTCACGGTGACTCCGGCGGCGGAATCCGGTCAGCGCGCCTTTGCATTGTCGGGGTATACGCCCGCCGATATGGACGTGGTCAATGTTTACGACGCGTTTTCGATCAACACCATTTTATTCCTCGAAGACTTAGGTTTTTGCCCCAAGGGCGAGGGTGGCAATTTTGTTGCTGGTGGTGCTATTGCGCCGGGCGGTAGTTTGCCGGTGAACACCAATGGTGGCGGCTTGTCTTGCTGTCATCCGGGTATGTACGGCTTGTTCACGATAATAGAAAACTGCATGCAATTACGTGGTGAAGCAGGGCTGCGGCAAGTCGCCAACGCCAATCTCGCCGTCTCTCATGGCAATGGTGGCACCTTGTCCAGTGAAGCAACATTGGTCTTAGGCACTGAGTCAACACTATAAAAATCTCGCAACGGAGTGAGCAATATGTCTTTTTTTGATCGTTATGAATTCTTCAAATTTGAGCGTCGTGGCAAGGTGCTTAATATTATTTTGAATAACCCAGAGAAGCTGAATGCCTTTAGCGAAACTGGCCATAAAGAATTGTCGCGGGTGTTCTTTGACGCCGCCGAAGACCTTGAGAGTGAAATTATTGTGGTGACCGGTGCGGGTCGCGCCTTCACTGCCGGTGGTGATTTGGAGTATATGCAAAAGCTGCGTGACAACCCTGAATTAATGCACCGCACCATTCGCGAAGCCAAGCGCTTTGTGTACACCTTGCTGGATTGTGAAAAGCCGGTAATTTGTAAGGTCAACGGTGACGCGATTGGCTTGGGCACCACCTTGTCTTTCTTGGCCGACATCACCTTCTCAACAGAAGCGGCGAAGTTTGGCGACCCGCACAATAACGTCGCCTTGATTGCCGGTGACGGTGGCAGCGTAATTTGGCCACAGTTGATGGGCTATGCCCGCGCCAAACACTATCTGTTTACCGGCGAAGTCATCAAGGGTAAAGAGGCTCAAGAGATGGGTTTGATTCACAAGGCGGTTGCGCCTGAAGAATTGGATGCAGCAGTAGATGCCTACTGTGATCGCCTGTTGGCCATGCCAATGCAGTCGATTCGCTGGACCAAGCAAGTGGTGAATATTCCCCTAAAGCAATTGGCCCATAGCATGATGGATGCGGGTATGGCTTACGAGCATATTGCCGGTCAGACCGAAGACCATCAGGAGGCGATTAACGCCTTCCGCGAGCGTCGCAAGCCTGTTTTTCAAGGTAAATAAATAAGCCTTAAAAACGGCGAGCCATGTCTGGCCTTGGGCAATGGTTTCGCCGTTTTTTTACATGAGAATTCACATCGGGAAAGATCATGAGCGAATCCACGTCATCAGACAGCCCCATTATTCTGCGCAAGCAGGGTGTCATTACGCATATTGAGCTGAATAATCCCAAGCGTCGCAATGCTCTTAGTCGTGAAATGACCACGCTATTGGCTGATGCGCTGCGCGAATCCCATGCCGACGAAGATTGCCGAGCTATTGTCTTAAGTGGCCGTGGCGAGCACTTTTGTGCCGGCGGTGATGTGTCGGCCATGCAGGCCGATAGGCCCATTTTGGGTTCCCGTCTGCGTATTGAACACGCTCACCATATTGTGCGTCTGCTTGCGGCTGGCCCCAAGCCAGTGGTGTGTGCTGTTGAGGGCGTGGCCTTTGGTTTGGGGATGTCGCTGGCGCTGGCCTGCGATGTGGTGGTGGCCGCCGAAGGCAGCTCCATGTGCGCAGTGTTCAATAAGGTTGGCCTTGTTCCCGATATGGGGATTATGTGGACCTTGGCCCAGCGGGTGGGTGTGCCTAAAGCCAAGCAATTATTTTTTAGTGCCGAGGTATTAGACCAATCGACTGCGCAAACCCTAGGTCTAATTGACCATGGCGCCGCCAAAACTGGCGCATTGACAATGGCCTTTGAGCGCGCCGAGGCATTTTGCAGTGCAGCGCCCATGCCCATCGCGCTGATTAAAGCCGCGTATGCGAAGGGCTTTGGTTCGCTGGAAGATGCCCTGCGCGCCGAGGTGGACTACCAGCCCGCACTGTATCTTAGCGAAGATCACCAGGAAGGGGTTAAGGCGTTTTTTGAAAAGCGCAAACCGAGCTTTAAGGGCAAATAATTTCTGAGCCAAGCTTCACTGACAGGAAACTAAATAACATGGCGACCAGCTATGAAAAATTACTGGCCCTAAAGGTGCCAGAAAAGACCGTGCACTACACGGCGAAAGACTGCCAGCTGTATGCGCTGAGCTTGGGTTTGGGAAGCGACCCTATGAATCTTGCAGAGCTGGATTTTGTTTACGAGAAAAACTTAAAAGTGCTGCCGAGCTTATCGATGACCCTCGCCCATCCCGGCTTTTGGGCGCGGGATTTAGACAGCGGCTTAGACTGGGTGAAAATTCTTCACGCTGGCCAGTCGATGACGATGCATCAAGCCTTGCCAAGTGAGGCCAATATTGTGGCCCGCAGCCGTATTGTCGATGTGATCGACAAGGGCGAGGGCAAAGGCGCACTGGTTTACTTCGAGCGCCAACTGCTGGACCAAGATAGTGATACCTTATATTGCACCATGGTGCAGACGGTATTTTGCCGTGGCGATGGTGGCATGGGCGGCAATCAAGAACTCAAGCCAGTTACTCATCAAATCCCTGAACGGCCTGCGGATGCCGCCCTCGTGCAGCAGACCTCGGCGCAGATGGCTTTGTTGTACCGCTTAAACGGCGATATGAATCCTTTGCACGCCGACCCAGAAATCGCGAAAAAAGCAGGGTTTGAGCGGCCAATCCTGCAAGGTCTTGCCAGCTTTGGGGTTGCTTGCGCCAGCTTGATTACACTGTGCTGCGACAATGAGCCGTCACGGATGCTCAGTATGGATTGCCGTTTCAGCGCGCCGGTCTACCCTGGTGAAACCCTGCGTACTGAAGTGTGGCGAGAAGCAGAGGGCATTTATTTTAGAGTGTCGGTTGCAGGGCGCGAGGTACGGGCTATCGACAATGGGTTTATGAAAGTGCGGGCGGCCAGCTGAATTTCTTCGCTTTGAAAATAACACGATAGTGAGTTTGATATGAACGATAGCAGCGACAGCGCGGCGGCCGAAATGACCGCCGATAATCTCGACTTTCCGGTGTGGGATGCCGACAGTCATCTTTACGAAAGTGAAGAGGCATTTCTGCGTCACCTGCCGAAAAAATTTGCTAAAGATTTTCAGTTTATTGAAATCAATGGCCGCAAGAAATTGGCGATTGCCGGAGTGATTACTGACTATATTCCCAATCCTGATTTTGCGGTAGTCGCCGCGCCGGGTGCCCACGAGAAATGGTATCGGGGCCAAAATCAAGATGGTCTGAGTATGCGTGAACTCAGCGGCAAACCGTTGGCACCAGCGGAGCCGTGGCGCACCGGTAAAGGCAAAGTAGCCGAATTAGATCAGCAGGGTATACACGCGTCAATGGTGTTCCCAACCTTGGCATCAGTCGTCGAGGCGCGACTGGGCCACAAGCCCGAGTCTATCGCCGCATTATTTTCGTCGCTTAATAGCTGGGTGGAGGATGAGTGGGGTTTTGCGCGCAGCGAGCGCCTCTATCCTGTGGCCATGATCAATTTGTCAGATGTCGATCTGGCGGTGAAGGAATTGGACATTGCACTACAGCGCGGGGCAAGGGTTGTTGGTATTCGTCCTGCACCAGTGCCGGGGCCGTTAGGTGGCCGTTCACCGGGTGATCGCGAATTCGACCCATTCTGGGCGCGGGTCAACGAGGCGGGTATTTTTGTATGCCTGCACGCCTCAGATTCTGGCTACGACGATATGAGCCGACGCTGGGAGGGTGGTGGCAAAGAGTGGATTCCCTTTGAGCCTACCCCCTTTAAAGCTTGCCTGGATGCCTTGGGTCGGGCTATTAGTGACACCTTGTCGGCCCTAATTTGTCATGGTGTGTTTGAGCGATTTCCGAATGTTCGGGTGGCGTCAGTTGAAAATGGTGCCCACTGGTTGCCAGCGCTATTACACCGTTTGCAGGTGGTGTACGGGCAAATGCCGAAATATTTTAAGCAGAATCCGGTGGCGCAATTTCACAAACACGTTTTTGTAGTGCCCTTTTACGAAGACAATATTCGTGAACTGGCGGAATTGATTCCGGTAGAGCGGATTTTGTTTGGTAGCGACTTTCCGCATCCCGAGGGTCTTGCGCAGCCGCTGGATTATGTTAGTGAGTTTGCGGTGTTGCCGAAGTCGGATATACGCAAAGTGATGAGCGAGAACTTGCAGGGCTTGTTGCAAGGCACTCGTAATTAGGGCTTTTTAGCACTTATTGTTTGTGCTGGAGGTCATCTTTTCCTCCAGTCTAGCGGTCTTCGACAATGCCAATCCAGAGGTGGCCTTGTCCTGTGATTTAGCCCGTGGCTTGCATTTAGCTTAAGGCGCGTTAGCCGGCGAGCGTAACAGCTACATCGAGAGTGGTTCGTTTCTGCAATGCAGGGTTTGATAAACCTTTGTTCTGGTAAGTATCTAGTGTAGCGCTGCAGCGTGCGCCCAGTGACTGGGCTAGCTTTGTTTCAGGTAGAATCAGAGTTTCTCTAAATCACCTCAAATTCCAATATGCCATTGTCCATTACTACGGTGTCGCGTTCTATACAAATAACTCGGAAGTAGGCTTTACCCGGCGATTCGTCATACCAAATTTCGGTGCGTAGCGTTTCTTCTGCAAATATCGGCGCCTTGTAGCGCAGCCCCATATGTTTAAGGCGCTCTGCCTGGTCTGCGCAGGCCATATGCAGCAGTGCGCGACCCGCAACACCAAAGGCGCAAACACCACGTAGAGGTGGTTTGCCCTCGGCGCCGGGAACATTTTTTAGCGCGCCAACAAATTGCTCACCAAGGTGGTAGCGAGTGTTGTCGCGACTGGGGGTTAGCAAGTCTAGTTGTTGGTCTGGCTTGCGGTCGGTGGGGACTTTAACCGGCGCGGGAGTGTGGGTGGCGTCGCCACCAAAGCCGCCGTTACCTGTTAAGAATGTGCCAATGCGTATGGTGGCAACTGGGCTATTGTCTTTGTCGCTGAGCACTCTTTGTTCATACATAAAAGCGCCTTTGCCTGGGCCGCGGTCATACACTTCCTCTACGTGGTAGTTGGCGGTGAGGGTGGCGGCAGTGGTAATTGGTTTGTGGATGGTGATGGACTCTTCGGCGTGCAGGGTTTTGCGCCAATCTATGCCAGTCTCGGGGTTCATAGTCCACATACTGCCTTCATTTAGCACAATTGCCATCATTGGTAAGGCTTTGAGCTGGTCACCGCCAATGTACACCTGCTCATTGTTCTCAATGCTGGCGGTGGTACCGGCGGCAATGCCTAGTGCATAGGCAATACAGTCATCTTTGTTGTAGGCCTCAGTTAGCGATTCGAAAGGCCAGTTCATGACGGCCTCGTAATTGAGTTGCTGGGCTGTGCTCTGTTTACTTGCTGAGCTCATAGTGTCATGTCTCGATTGGAGGCGCGGGATGATTCACGGCGGAATGTCGCAGCGCAGAACGGTCAGTGTGATGTCAATAATAACTTACAATGTGTAAGTTTTAAAACTAATAATTAGTTATTTGTTCTTATATAGTAAAGCAATAGGCTGAATTTCATTGATTTTATTTTTCTGCATTTTGACTGATTGTGTGTTGGTTATTGCTTCTTCAGGTCTTGCTAATACGTGTTAGCCTCTCGGCGAGTAGTTTTGGTTCAGCGATCATGATGTCGTGGCAGCCGTCCACGCTTTCAATGCTGCTGACGTCCCCTAAATTGTTGATGAATTCGCGCTGACGGCTTGGGCTTATGGCGCGATCTCGCTCAAGCAATATCCAATGTCGCGGGCATTGTGGCATGTTGATGCGGCTTACCTTTTCGCGGGTGATGGTGGTTGTTTCTCGGCACAGGGTGGTTGCTAAGAACTGCTTTTGTTGCCGAGTCATGCCATTGCCAAATACCCAGCTGGCAAATGCTTTTGGCAGCGGCGGGAAGGTTTTCAGGTATTTGGCCGCGAATTTCGCAATCGGTGCCATCGGGGGATCTAGCGATTCAACTACGCTGTAGCCCTCTTTAGGTATGCAGCAGCTAATAAACACCATGCTGTGCAGGTTTGCCTCAGTTAGCTCTGCGGCTAACGCGGGCATACTAATCCCTGCCATAGAGTGGCCTACTAACATGAGCTTGCCCTGCAGTCTTGCCTCGCGAATTTGTTTGAGTACGCTGTGAACGCATTCAGCAATAGTTAGCGAGCTTAAGTTACCAGGTTCACCATTGCGCCCCGGCAGATTAACCGCGAGCAGGGGGGTTGAGCTCAGCTCTCTAAGCGCGAGCAGTGTTGGGTCCCAGCAGCGCGCATCGTGCTGTCCACCGTGAATAAACACTATGGCATCTGCTTTCATTGGCTTGGTATCTCCTCGAGAAATGTAAGTAGTGCTTGGCTAGCTATGTCGTTGCGATGACCCGCGACCATATGGCCGGCGCCGGCGATATCGACAAATTTGAGGTGGGGGATGTCGCGCTTAAGTTCGTCGACGCTGGCCATACTGACAATGGTGCTTAATTGGCCGCGAATTAATAAGCTGGGCTGGCTGATTTTTGGGGCGGCCGACTGCATCAATGCGCTGAGTTCGGCGACTTTGCCTTGCCAGTCACCACTTATAAATTGTGGGTCCCAATGCCATATCCAACGGCCGTCAGTGCGTTGGCGAAGTACTCGGCGGAGGCCCGCTTGACTGGCTTGCTGAGCGCGGTTTGGATTGTATTTGGCAATACTTATTTCGGCCTCTTCGAGGTTTGCAAAGCCGTCAGGATGGGCGCGCATAAAGTCGACAATACCCTGCGCGCCACTAATGTCGATGCTTGGGCTGACATCGACTAATACTAATGCGCGGCACAGCTCTGGGGTGTGAGCTGCAAGTAATAGCGATAATGCGCCGCCAATTGAGGCGCCAACTAAAATTGCTGGGCCTGCAAGCTGTTTACAGCAGGCAGCAATGTCGTCGAGCATTGACTCAAATTGGTAGTTACCGTCGCTTGCCCAGTCGGATTCGCCGTGACCACGCAGGTCTATGCTAATAGCGTGATATCCGTGTGTGGCAAGGGTTTGCGCTGTGTCCTGCCACGACTGCCGAGTTTGTCCACCGCCATGCAAAAGGAGGATGGTGGGTGCGTCATCTGTACCAAAGCTGTCTGCCTTTAGCTTGATTTGGTTTTTCCCTAGAAGCGTTAGGTGTTTGGGTGTGATGTTAGAGGCATTGGTCATTGTTATTATGGGTCTCGGTGTTATTTGGTGTGTAATCTCTTTGTAAAAAGGACGATATCTCATTTATAAAAAGATGATAAGCCGAGTAGTAGTAGGTTTCGCGGCTGTATTAAGCGTTTAAATTGCAGATATATTCTATCTTGCGTTCCAAGATTTATTGCTACAATAAATGACTATATGTTAGTTTATGCTATTCATATTTAGCTATACAGTCAATGCTATGGAGGCAGTGTGCGCGAAGCGGTGATAGTGGCAACAGCTCGAACCCCCATTACTAAAGCCTATAAAGGGGCTTTTAATAACACCAAGTCGCCCAGTATTGCCGCAGCGGCAATCCGTGGGGCAGTTGCTCGCGCGGGTTTGGCTGGCGATGAGGTAGAAGATTTAATCTTGGGCTGTGTGCTTACTGCGGGCACCCAAGGTTTAAATGTTGCCAGAGCCTCGACCTTGGCAGCGGGCCTGCCGGTGACGGTAGCTTCGCAGACCATTGATCGCCAGTGTTCATCGGGTTTAATGGCGATTGCTATTGCGTCGCGACAAATCATCGTCGATGGCATGGACGTGGTAGTTGCCGGTGGCGTAGAGAATATTACCGCAATGAATGCCCCTTATTTTAAGTGGGCGCGGGACGAGCGTGACCCGGCGGTTCTCAAATTTCATGAGCACGCATATATGCCGATGCTCGAAACTGCGGAGTTTGTCGCTAAAAAATATAAGGTCAGCCGCGAGGTGCAAGATGCTTACGCGCTGGACTCGCAATTGCGCATGGCTCAGGCACAGCTTGATGGTCGTTTTGATCAGGAGATTATTCCTGTCACGGTGAATCAAGCCTTCAAAGACAAAGGCAGCGGTGAAGTGAGCTATAGCGATGTGACTGTCGAACGCGATGAAGGTTGCCGACCCGGCACCACCTTGGCGGGCTTAGCATCATTGCAGCCAGTTGTTGACGGCGGTTGCGTTACGGCGGGCAATGCCAGCCAATTATCCGACGGCGCCGCCGCCTGCGTCGTGATGGAAGCGGCTGAAGCAAGTCGCCGTGGCTTGGCGCCGCTGGGTCGTTACGTTGGTATGGCGGTAATGGGCAATGCGCCAGAAGAAATGGGTATTGGTCCAATTTATGCGATCCCTAAATTGCTTGAGCGTCATGGTTTGAGCGTAGACGATATCGGGCTGTGGGAATTGAACGAAGCGTTTGCTGTGCAGTGTTTGTACTGCCGGGATGCGCTGGGCATTGACCCCGCACGCTTCAATGTTAATGGCGGCGCGATTGCAATGGGCCACCCTTACGGCATGAGTGGTGCGCGCATGGTCGGTCACGCCCTAATTGAAGGCCGTCGTCGCGGTGTGAAGTATGTGGTGGTGTCAATGTGTATTGGCGGCGGCATGGGCGCGGCAGGCTTGTTTGAAGTCTTTTCCTGAGGTCTAGAAATATGAATGACGTTGCTCCAACGGCCCTGCTGACGATTAACGGCGCCATCGCCGAGGTATGCCTGAATCGCCCCAAGGCGCTGAATGCCATCAATGTAGAGATGGCGATTGCGCTGCGGGATATTTTTGCAGAACTCGCCCAAAATACCGAGGTTCGCGCCGTTATTTTGCGGGGCGAAGGCCGGGTGTTTATGGCTGGCGGCGATCTAAATTATTTCCGAGAAGCGAGTGATAAGCACGCCGCCGCTGAAGCGTTGATAGGCCCCATTCATGACGCGGTAAGCTTAATGGCTGGCCTGCCGCAAATTGTGATTGCTTGTTTACACGGCGCTGTAGCAGGTGCCGGTATGAGCTTGGCAATGGCGGCCGACTTGGCCGTGGCAGAGCAGGGCACGGTCTTTAATATGGCCTACGCCAAGGTTGGCAATAGTCCTGACTGCTCTGGTTCCTGGTCCTTGCCGAGAATTGTTGGTGTGCGTAGAGCCTTGGAAATTGCGCTGTTATCTGATGATGTTAGTGCAGAACAAGCCATGAGCCTGGGCTTAATTAATCGTCATGTCGACAAAGGGCAGCACGAGATCGAGGCTAAAAAATTGGCTGAGCGTATTGTCGCTAGCTCTCCTGCTGCGATGACAAATATAAAGAAATTAATGCGTCAAAGTTATAACAATAATCTCTCGCAGCAACTAGATGCAGAGGCGGAGGCGTTTGCCACAACCGCCACGGGTGAGGATTTTAGTGAGGCGATTGAGGCATTTTTTGAGCGACGTAAACCGGTGTTTCGCGGTCTTTAATGTGTCTAAGTCGCTTAACAATGATCATCTGGCAAACCAAGCGCCGCTACTTGTTTTGTGAGCATGGTCGCAGTAAAGGATTCTGTGTGTGATCGACAATAATATGGTGCGACATCGCATCCCCGCCGACGGTGCGGTTTTAAATGTGTTTGAGTTACCCGCACCGCCGAATAGCCCCGTTATGCTATTTGTGCACGGTTATCGAGCCAATGCCCATTGGTGGGACGAAGTCGTTACTGCTTTTGCGGGTGATTACCGCATTATTGTGCCTGAGTTTTCGGGAATGGGGCAAAGTAGCTGGCGAGATAGCTACGACCAGTGCCAGGGTGCTCGCGATTTAATTGCGGTTATAAAGGCGCTCGATCTGATGATAGATGTCGCTGTGGCACATAGTTGGGGTGGTCATCAAACGGCGGTTGTATGCCGCGATTACCCTGAGCGAATCCGACAGCTTATTTTGCTTGATAGTTTTTTTATGGTTGGTCCAGATCAGGATATTCCTGCGGGCGCAGCGATTGGTAATACGCGAGTTTATGTTAACAAAGATGAGGCAATCTTACGCTTTCGGACTTCCCCGCGTCAGCCTATTCCTGAGCGTCGGCGTGCAGCGTTGGCGGCGTCGTCGCTGTGTGAGGTAGAGGGTGGCTGGTCGTGGGCCTACGATCCTAAGTTGCCCTTGTTAGATCCTAGCGATGACGATGAAGCGCTGCTCAAGGCGCTGTACATGCCCTGTGATTTTATTCTCGCGGGACAGGGCGGCGTGGTGAGTCACGAGCGCGCGCAGGCCACTGCTGAATTGTCGCGCTGTCGTTCGTTAATCGTTTTTGACGATGCCCATCATCACCTGATGTTGGAGTGCCCTGAACGTCTTGCGGATTGTGTTCGTGATTTAATTTTAGACTAAATTAGTTTGCATAGGATGGCCTAGTGTGAGTTTGGATAAAAATAACAACGCTGTGGAAAAAAATCGTTTGTCTGATCGCTACAAGCAATTGTTGTCTATCGGCGTTTTCGCCGCGCTATTAATTGTCATCTATTTGGCTTGGTCAATATGGTGGACTAAGGTGGGTAGTCTTTCGGAATCGACAAAAAACGCCTATGTGGAAGGCTATCACGTTGCAATTACCTCTGAAATTAACGGCAGAATCGCCTCGCTAAATATTTTAGAAATGCAGCGCGTGGAGGCGGGACAGTTATTGCTGAGTTTAGATGATGCTGATACTGAAATCGCTCTGGCTTTGGCCGAAGCTGCGCTGCGTGATGCGGTGCGCAATAGCAAACAGCAGAATTACAGTGCTAGCTACGATCAAGTACAAGTTGAAATTAGTAAGTTGCGACGCAAGTTGGCTGAGTTGAATTTAACGCGCCGAGAGCCATTGCTAGGTAAGTCGGTGACCCAGGAGCAGATTGACCAATCTCGGGTTGATTTAGAATTGGCGAAGGCGGAGCATCGCGCTGCCAAGCTGCGCTCAATGTCGAGTCAGGTGTATGCGGGGCACGAAGATATTAAAGCTTCGCCAGCGGTTCTCGCCGCGCGTGCAAAGGTCATTGAGGCGTGGCTGGCGCACCAGCGCACTAAAATTTACGCGCCTATTGCGGGTGATGTAGTAATGATGTCGGCCCAGCCTGGCCAGGGTGTGATTGCAAATACGCCACTGCTGCAGATTATTCCGCAAAATACAATGTGGATCGAGGCGAACTTTAAAGAGAGTCAGTTGGCGACACTAAGAGTAAATCAGCCAGTTGAAGTAATAGCTGATATTTATGGTGATGAGCATATTTATACCGGTCGTATCAGTGGTTTTAGCGCCGGCACAGGCGCGGTATTTTCCTTGCTTCCGCCCCAAAACGCAGTGGGTAATTGGGTGAAAGTAGTGCAGCGCCTACCAGTTAGAATCGATTTAGATCCCGAGCAATTACAAGCTTACCCCTTAAAGATTGGTTTATCTGCAGCGGTAAAAGTAGATACCTCAAACCGCAGTGGCAGCCCCCTCGGCAGTGCATTGCATGGGCCAGAGCTGCGAGAAACTTCGCGCTGGTCTTTGTTAGAGGGGCAGGCGGTGGCGGATAAAATTATTTCAGAAGAGTTAGCGAGGTGAGTTCGCCAGCGCTTGACGAGCCTACTTACCCGCCGCTAGAGGGTATGCCCTTACTTCTGATGAGCATTGGCGTGACGCTTGCGGTGTTTATGGAAGTGCTAGACATCACGATAGTGAATACCTCGGTGCCGGCGGTGTCGGGAAGTTTAGGCGTTAGTATTAACGAAGGTTTATTAGTTATTAGTGCTTACGCGTTGGGTTCGGCCGTGGTGCAACCGTTAACTGGCTGGCTGACTCGTCGCTTTGGCGAGGTGCGGGTATTTCTTATCTCCACCATGCTTTTTACGGCGATGTCGGCACTGTGTGGCTTTGCTGGTTCGCTAATGGGGTTGGTCGTATTTCGATTCTTGCAGGGCTTGGTGTCTGGGCCTTTGCTCGGCTTATCGCAGTCCTTATTATTGAGTAATTGCCCTGAACGACTTCGCGGTATTGCCCTTGGTGTTTGGTCAATGACGGTATTAGGCGCGCCGGTTATTGGGCCCATCTTAGGAGGGTGGATTAGCGATAATTTTTCATGGCGTTGGATATTTTTTATAAACGTGCCACTAGGATTAATTTCAATTGGTACGAGCTGGTTCGCATTAAAGGACCGAGAATCTCGGGTTTTAAAAGTGCCGGTGGACTATGTCGGTTTATTGTTCTTAGCCGTGGGTATTGCTTGTCTGCAGTTTATGCTTGATCACGGTCAGCAACATGATTGGTTTCAGTCTGCACTGATTCGAAATTTGGCTATGGGCGGTGTTGTTGCCGCTGTTTGCTTTTTATTTTGGGAGCGCTTTGAGCGACATCGAATTATCGATTTTTCGCTATTTAAAGAAAGAAATTACAGCTTAGCGGTTGCGATGGTTTTCATTGGCACTGTAATTACCTGTGTGGTGGTAATACTGACGCCGCTGTGGTTGCAGCAGGTAGCTTCTTACAGTGCGACTCAAGCGGGTTTGGCTTCCGCAGGATACGGAATTGGTGGTGGACTGGCTGCGTTGGTGCTGGGGGCATTTTTACATCGAATGCCCCTTCGAAGTTCCATGGCATTATTTTCATTGCTTAATGGGGTGGTGTTAGTCTGGATTGGGAGCATTCCTTATACGGCTTCTTTTGATCAGCAGTTTTGGCCGCGTGCTGTATTTGGGGTGGTAAATACCTTATTTTATTTATTGCTGTTCGACGTGGTTACCAAATCGGTAAGGCCAGATCAGCTAACATCGGGAACCAGTGTGTCGGGCTTTTTTCGTGTTTTTGGAATAAGCGCCGGCGCTGCAATTACGGTCACCGTGTGGACGCACCGCAGTGATATGCACCATTTTTTCTTGGCGGATCAGCTGAATAATCAAAGTCTTGAAAACCTAGGTGCAAGCGCTACACAGATTGCTGAATTTTGTATGTCGTGCGTGTCAAGTGAAGTGCTGTCTGGAATGGTAAAAATCCAGTCTGGGGGGATTGCCCATGGCGATGTTTGTTGGTTGGGGGCACTTGGCTTTTTTATTATCACTCCGCTGTGTCTATTATTTAAAGAGCCCGAATTTGTAAATGAAGGCAATGCTGTAATGGTGCACTAAACGCGATTCAACGTTGGGCCTTATCGTTCAAATATTGTATGAGGGAGTTTCTATGCAGCAGTTAAGCCCTATTGACGCTTTGATGTTATATATCGAATCGCCTAATGCGCCAAATCAACTAAACCCATTGATTATTTATGAACCTTCCTCGACGGAAACTGGGGTAGTGCGATTTAAAGCTATTCTCTATAATATAGAATCCCGACTGCATTTGGCGCCTAGTTTTCGTCGCAAACTAATATTTCCGCCGTTGAGTTTGGATGATCCATATTGGGTCGATGATGAGCATTTCGATTTAGAGTTTCACGTGCGTCACATCGCATTACCCAAGCCGGGAGATTGGCGCCAGTTCTGTATATTAATCTCACGCTTGATCGCCCAGCGAGTAGATCTGAGCCGCCCGCCGTGGGAAATAATTGTTATTGAAGGTTTGGATAACATCGAAGGCCTTCCGCCAGGTTCTTTTGCTGTACTTTACAAAATTCACCACGCCTGTATGGATGGTGTTTCTGGTGCTGAATTATTGTCGGTATTGCAAGATTTAAGCCCAGAATCGACAGGTGGTCGGCTTGCGCCGCCATGGCAGGCTGAGTCTGCGCCAGGTCAATATTCATTGCTTTATCGTGCGGGCAAGAAAATGCTTACTCGCCCAACACATACTTTTGAGGTGTTGCGCAAAATTTTTCCCGCGCTGCGTGCCGGCAAGTCGATCGAAAAGCGCAGTAGTTCGGGGCTGCGGGTGCCGCACACGCGCTTTAATCAAACGCCATCACCGTATCGGGTATTTGATGCCTGCTTTTTTCCATTGAGTGATATTAAAAAAATTCGGTCTCTGGTTGAAGGTGCCACGGTCAATGACGTCGCGTTGGCTATTGTTTCTGGAGGACTGCGGCGCTATTTACTTGCAAAAAATGAATTGCCCGATGGCTCCTTGGTTGCCGGTGTGCCGGTATCTACTCGCAGTGCTGGCAGCGCTGGTGGGAATGAAATAAGCGCGCAGACGACAAAATTATTTACTGAGCTTGAGAACCCGCAACAGCGGCTTCAGGCAATTTGTAGCGCGATGTTTGATAACAAGGCCTATTTGAATGCAGTTGGTGCCAAAGAGTTGGCCAGTTTGTCGACGGTGATGCCAGGGCAAATTCTGGCGTATATGGCGAAAACGGCGTTGTCGGTATCTCAAAAAATGGGGCGCGATTTACTGTGTAATACCATTGTTACCAATGTTCCAGGTGCGCAAGTTCCCTTGTATTTTACCGGTGCAAAAGCGGTGAAAATGTTTGGCGGTGGGCCGATTTTACTGAATATATCCTTAACTCATGTCATCAGCAGTTATTGCGGCGAGATGGCCGTTAATGTTACTGCGTGTCGGAAAATTATGCCGGATCCGGCGTTTTACTCTGAATGTATTCGAGAGTCCTATCAGGAGTTGTTGGACGCGGTGTCCATGTAAGAGTTGTCTTAAATTTGTGGGTGGCTTGCTATGTAGCAAACTACCCACAGATGAATTTATAACGGAATAACAAGTACGGGAATGGGTAAGGTTGCGCCTAAAGCCGGCGCTAATATTGTGCCGCCGCTTAACAAATAGTTTGGCAGCGCCGTGGGATCTGTGGTGAGGATGTCAACCGGAGGGATAAGGTCCTGAAGTATAGGAAGTCCAGTTGTGGTGCCTAAGTTTAATAGGGTTTGTGGGTTGGTCAATACTGAGCTACCCAAACTTGTAAGCGCGCTTAGAGAGCTGAGCGGTGAGTTGCTAAGGAATTGAACTGGAAAGGTATTAAGTACTAACGAATCAAGAGATAGGGTGCCATTTTCGAAGCCAGCCAGAAGGTTGCCAATTACAGGAACCTGAGCATGTGAGCTTATAGAAATAGCGAGCAGGGTAGTGCTGACAAGGCCGAACTTTTTAATGCTCATATTATTTTATCCATTATTAGTTGAGATGTTATTAGAGTAGGTGTCAACTACTTATAAGTAATAAACTATCAGTTTTTGTATTATGTATCAATAAGCCCAGAATGCCTTGTTTGTAAATTGTGATGTAGCGCGCGCTGGGAAGTTATTTGAGTTTAACTGAATTCAGTTATCTTGAGCTGTATTGGCGGATTATAGAATTGTAGCGCGGCATGTCGGAATGTTTGAATATATATAAAATGATTTTTATTCGTTATTAATATAATAAGTGAAGTTAGAAATGTTTTCTTCTTGTTGTGGGGTGAGTTTGCTGATTTCATGTTTTTATATGAAGAAAATACAACGAGTATACGATGATAATCGAGCCTATTCTAATCTATAAATCACTGTGTAATTGATTGAGAAATGACGGTTAATCAGTTATATTTTAGGTAATAAAGATTGAGGCTTAGTAGGCAGTCCGGTTTGTAAATAAGGCATTCAAATTTAAAGAGAAATAATATGGAAGTTCAATTAAGCGCTATTACTGGGCCAAATCCGAATAGTGATGTTATCGATTGTTTTGAACCAGCAACGCGTGCCGTTCTAGGTCAAGTCCGAGTAGATTCTGAGAATGATGTTAAAGAGGTTGTAGCACGGGCGCGCAAGGCGCAGAGTGAATGGAAGCACTCTAGTTTTGCTCAGCGGCGCAAAGTTCTTGAAAATATCCTAGATTATATTCTTGAACACAGCGATGAAATTTGTGAGATGGTGGCTAGGGATGCTGGCAAGACTCGTGAAAATGCCTTGCTGGGTGAAGTGCTACCCGCCTGTGAAAAAATTCGCTGGACTGTCAAAAATGGCGAGCGCTATCTTCGTGACGAGAAAGTCTCATCTGGATTTATGCTGCATAAAAATGCCCGCATTGAATACCATCCCAGAGGCGTTATCGGCGGAATCATTCCGTGGAATTATCCCTTTCAGAATATGATGATGCCCGTGGTTCCCGCATTGTTCGCTGGTAATGCTGTCGTGTTGAAACCAAGCGAGTGGGTGGCTTGGTCTAGCCAGCAATTTGTAAAGATTTTTCACGATGCCTTGAAGGCGGCAGGTGCGCCGATTGATCTTATTCAGATTGTCCAAGGTTTTGGTGCAACCGGCAACGCCTTGGTGCGCTCGGTCGATGGCATTATTTATATCGGTTCGTGTGGTAATGGGCGCCGAGTCATAGAGGCGAGTGCGGAGCGCATAATTCCAGTAACGATGGAACTTGGTGGCAAGGACGCGTTTATTGTCTGTGAGGATGCCAATATCGATCAGGCGCTATATGCGGCTATTACCGGAACCTTTCTTAACAGCGGTCAAAACTGTATCGCTTCTGAGCGTATATTGGTTCACGACAAAATTTATAAACAATTTGAATCCTTGGCGACTGAGACCGTAAACGCGTTTCAGCAGAGTAATCCGCTCGGTGGTGCTCGGCCGGATATGGGGGCTATGAATACACCTATTCAGTTAGCGCTCGTTGAAAAATTGGTGAATGATTCGATAGCTGCAGGCGCGCGATTGGTTACTGGCGGTAAGCGTGTTTTGACCGAGCAGGGTGAGTATTATGCGCCAACGATTCTTGCCGATGTTGATCCCTCGATGCCAATAATGCAGGAAGAAACTTTCGGGCCAGTCTTGGTGTTATGTCGTTTTCATAGCGATGATGAAGCAGTGGAAATTGCCAATAGCACGCCTTTTGGACTTTCAAACAGTGTGTTTTCCGGTAGCAAGGCGCGGGCTAATTCGATTGCACGTCGCGTAGAATCGGGTATGTGCTCTATAAATGAATTGGGTGGAATGACCTATTTCGTTGGTGACTTACCTTTTGGCGGAGTAAAGCAGTCCGGCTTTGGTCGCATCGGTGGGCGCGATGGATTGCGCTCGCTGTGTCACGCTAAGGCAGTATTAGATGAACGGATTCGGCTTCCGTTTGCATTTAGTATGCTACCCAATAACCCCAATAGTTATGAAACCGCTAGTGCGGCTATTCGCACTGTCTATAGCAGAAAAGCGGGAGATAAATTTAGCGGTTTAAAAGACCTAATGCGCTTGCGCCGGTCGAAAAGTAAAGACAGTTAAATATGGTAACTGGAAGGGGTAGCGGCCGAATACGGCCGCTACCTGTTTTGCTTAATTAGATATACTTTACATAAAATCGATTCTTAACAATTTACGAGAAATTCCTAATCAAAATAAGTGGTGTGATAGGGCAAGCCAGTAGCAGCTATTCCATACTAGAATCCAGCAAAATACTTTTGCTATTGGCCGGTCATTTAGATTCTTTTTGCTGAAAACTTCCTCAATATGGAGTTGACCTTTGGCGTTGCGGTAGTGCTGTAAAAAAGCCAGTAAAACTGCAAACATGGCAAAGGGAATACCGGGGTAAAGTAGCGGCATAGTACCGGCTTCGGTACGCAGCGCTGGACCGATGGTGTCGGTGTAAGTCCAAAGTCCAGCCTTAGCGACGGCGAGGTACTCGGTAACGACATTGAAACCATATAGCGTTGGCCCGGCGACCATTGCGCAAACAATAAGTAATTGCAGGGGGCGATCAGCGCATTTTACTCTGCTCAGAAATGCTGAAATACAGGTGAACGCCGCCCACATAAAGACTGGGTAGGCAGCAATGTTGAACCAGGGTTTGTTTTCGATAGTCCACAGGGTTTTCCCCCAGGGCATCATGTGGAAGTCAGTGTTCCAGATTAAAAATGCCCCCCAATCGGCGTAAAATTCTTGCCAAAATAAGCTGCCGCCACAGATAAAAAATAATAAGTGGCGACTTAGTTTAGCGCTGCGGTGTGAATCGTAAATGCTGTAGCTAAGTAAGAGTAGCGCCGCAGTAATCCAAAAGAGTTCAAAATGGCTGGTAGACATTTATTTTTATCCTTATTTTGGCAAACGGACGTAGTCACGTTTGCCAACGAGTTATCTACTCAATTAGAAATTCCATTGCAGCGCAAGGCTGTAGTTAGTCGGTGGTGCCAGTGCCTCTAGGCGACCAAAATCACTGGGAAATTGCGAATAGGCGTAGACGGCGTCATTCAGGTTCTTTCCTGAGGCGGTTATCCGTAGATCCCATTCTTCAATCAAGAAGCTGGCGCGGGCATTAATTAAGTAGTATTCCTCTTCAAAAAATAAGGTATTTTGCGCCTGATAGGGATAGCCAGAGTTGTAATAGCCATCAACTGTCACTTCAAGTGGCCCCGGTTTGAACATAAATGTTTTGCTTATTGCCATCGTGGCGCTGTATTCGGGAGTGCGCACCATGCGATTTCCGGTAAAGTCTTGTCCACCGACGAATATGCCAGTTTCTTCATCGAATCCGGAGCCGTTTTTATAGTCGGTATAAATAGCGTCTAGATAGGCGCCGCTTAGAGAGAAAACCAAGTCGTCTACTAAGCTGGGGAAAACCAATATCTTTGAATCAAAATCAATGCCGCGAATGCGGCCTGCGCCGGCATTTTCAAAGGTGACTGCGCCACCGTTTAGTAACGATGAAAATTGTACTTGGATATTCTCAATTTCAGTTTGGAATATGGCACCGTTAAGAGTAAATCCATTGCTGTTGGAATACTTCGCGCCTAGCTCGTAGGCTACAACATCTTCTGGTTCTGCATAGTCGATGTCGTCGGTGACATTAATAGTGTTGAATGTTCCGCTTTTGTAGCCCTCTTGCCAGCTCAAATAGATCATGAGTGCATCGCTGGGATAGAAGTTCAAAGCGACCTTGGGCGAGAAGTTGGTGGACTCCACCGATGTGTCTCCAACACCGTCATTGGCCCAGTCAAACAAAGTTGTTTCTGAGTCATTTCCACTGAGTATTTGTGTACTTGATTTCAGCACGATACGCTCTTCTTCTTGATATCGTCCCCCCAGTGTTAACTCTGCCCAATCCGTTAGTTTAAATGTGGTTTGCAGGAAGGCGGCGGATGATTCAGTTGAGAGCAAGCCGTGAAGACCTAAGTTGACTCCGCCGGTAAGGGGTACGGAATTGAGTAGGTTCGATAGTGGTGCGGGAAGCAGGTCTAGTACGTCACTGATGGGTATGCCGAGTACGTCGCCTTGTTCACCGCCAAATAGTGAAAATTGTGGATCCAAGCCGGCTACGCTATCAATGTAGTAGAATCCACCTATCCACTCAAGCCAACTTGAACCCCAGCTGTCTTCATTAGAAATAAATTGAAGTTCTGCGGTTTTTACGTCTGAAAATGTTGGTGAGCCAAAGGATATAATTGGTGCGTTGGTACCGTCAAAATCCGTAAGGCTTTTGGGGTTGAGCAAGGATTGTTTGCTTAATATTAGCTTACTGTCAAATTTATTAAAACGGAAATTGGCCTCGGCAAAGTAAACCTCGTTGTCGATATCGAAATTAATTGGTGCGTTTACAGAGGCTGTGTGGTTTCGTGCTTGTTTTTCGCCACCTAGTGATGCAGTGAGGGCTGAGGGGTTGGTATTTGGTGCCAAAGCGGTATTGAAACCTGATTGGTCAATACGTACAGCTGCCAGAAGAATATCGAAGCTGTCGTAGCTAAGCATGGTCTTTACGCGATAGCCTTTGGCCACTTCTTCAGGGATGCCTTGTTGGATAGAGTCAGAATCAAAAGTGTAGTAGTTGTCAGACAGATTATGAAAAACAGCAAGGGTAGTAGCCCAGTGATCGGTAATGGGGATGTTAATAAGCCCGCTGGCTTTTTTGGTGTCGAAGCTGCCGTAGCTGGCTTCGATCGAACCGTAAAACTCCTCTATATTTGGCTTTTCTGTGGTTATGCTTATGGCACCACCGGTGGTGTTGCGGCCAAACAGCGTACCTTGGGGGCCTTTTAGGACTTCGATTCGCTCTACGCGTCCGAATGACTGCGCAAGACCACTTGAGAAAGGGTAGTAAACGCCGTCGATGTAGGTGGCGACACTGGGGTCTGCCATAAGAAATGCGTCGGAGCCGACACCACGTAAATATACTATAGAGAAGCCGGTGGCGGAATTGTAGGTGAGGCCTGGGGTGATGGCTTGCAGGTCGGTTGGGTCGTCAACCCCCATTGCTGCCAGCATATCGCCGCTAAACGCGGCCACTGAAATCGGCACATCCTGTAAATTTTCGGCGCGTTTGGTGGCCGTGACCACCACCTCTTCGAGCATGCGATTGCGACTTTGTCGCTCTGCCGGCACTTTTTCTTGGGCGTTGACGGTGGTGTGGCAGAAAATTGCCAGCACAGCCGTAGGCAACAATGTTATGACGGTATTACGTTTTTTGTAGGAATTATGAAGTGTATTGTTATTAGTCATAGTAATTCACCTTGCTTATACAATAATTTTATTTTTGTTTGTTTAGAATTAGATCTGCCGCCCGCCATCCAATTGCCATTGCTGGCGAATTGGTATTTCCTGAGATCATTTCGGGGAAAACTGATAAATCTACAACTCTTAAATTTTGTATTCCGCGTACCTGCAGCTTTTCATCTAGTACGGACTTTTCATCGCACCCCATCTGACAGGTGCCGGTTGCGTGTAATGCAGAATTGCCCATATCCAAGTAGTAATTTAGTATTTCTTCGTCGCTTTCAACTTGCTGTCCTGGCGCCATTTCAGTGGCTTGGTAGGCCTGTAGTGGCGGCGTTTTAAACAATTTTCTAGTTAATCTAAATAAATCGATAGAGTCCTTCTGATCATCTGGATGTTGTAAATAATTGGGCTGGATATACATTGGCGCGTCGGGGTCGCTGGAGGTGATTTGCAAGTGACCGCGACTTTTTGGTTTGAGAATATAGCTGCAGGCTAATACTCCAGGTTCTTTGTCTGGGGTGATTGAGGTGCCGTGGCGATCTATAGACACAGGCGTAAAACCTATTTGAGCATTGGCGCGTGGTAGCTGCGCAGCGGTTTTAATTAGAGCACTCACTTCAAAAGCACTATATGCCATGGGGCCATCGCGGAGCGCGATATACTTCGATAAAGTTTTTATCAAGCCCAGTGGTCGTAAGTCGCGATTTAAGCTGCCATGCGATACACGGAACCTTGGCATGGCGCAGCGTTGTTCGATAAGGTTTTGACCGACTAAAGGAGAGTGGGCCTTAACGTCAATTCCTAATGAGCGCAGCAGTGATTCATCGCCAACTCCAGAGAGTTGTAAAAGTTTTGGTGTGGCAATGGTGCCAGCGCTTAAGATAACTTCTTTGTTTGCGAAATAATTTACCTGTTCTCCTTTGCGTGTTTTGACATGCACACCTTTTGCCGTTTTGCCCTCAATAATAATTTTTTGTACATTGCTATGGGTTTTTATAGTGAGGTTCTTGCGATGGCGAATTGGTGCTAGAAAGGCCTTTGCCGCACTTTGTCTAAACCCTTTATAAATGGTTCGCGGCTGGTAACCAGCGCCCTGATCGGTGATGTTATTTAAGTCTTCGCAGCGGGGGGCACCAAGTAATTCCGCACCGTGGATAAACGCATCGCAAATTGCCGATGGCGTCGGATGCTGGCTTACTTTTAGGGGGCCGCCGACACCGCGAAACTCCGCTTCCCCGAGCTCGTGATCTTCCATTGCCTTCATGGCACCACCGATCTCTTTCCAGCCCCAGCCGGGTATGCCCAAGGCGTCGTAATCTGCGGCAAAACCGCGCATATATACTTGGCCGTTGACTGAGCTTGAGCCGCCTAATACTTTACCTCTGACCCATTCCTCATTTGTTCCTTCATAACCTTTGTGGTCTATTGGGTAGCGGTGAATAAGCTTGTCGCCGAGCAAAATTTTTGCAAAACCACGGGGTATATGAATAAATGGATCGCGGTCGATGCCTCCGTACTCCAACAGGAGAACGGAGCACCCTGGATCGGCACTTAAGCGATAGGCTAGAGCACTTCCTGCAGAGCCGGCGCCAACAATGATGTAATCGAAACTTTGCATTATTTTTATAAGTTCCTTTGCTAGTTCTTTACTTTAGACTCGTCCGGTAACGGGAAGTAATGCGCCGGTGATTGGGTCGGCTTTGGCTGATAGTAAAAAGCATAAGACCTCAGACAATTGCCGTGGGCTTACCCAGTTTGAAAAGTCTGCGTCGGGCATGTCACTGCGATTTAGCGGGGTGTCGATGACACTGGGTAGCACCGCATTAACACAGACATTTTGCGACTTACATTCTTCTGCTAGTGATTCAGTTAATTTTGCCACCCCAGCTTTTGACGCGGCGTAGGGGCCAAAGCCCGCGCCTGCCTTGCTTGCACCCGCTGCGCCAATATTAACGATTTTGCCAGCGCTCTTAATGAGTGCGGGTAGGGCCGCGCGGCAGGCGTTGCTGGCGGTAAGTACATTGATGCGAAACATCTTGTCCCAGCTGCTGGCGTCACCGTCGGCCAAGGTTTCCCAGCAAAAGCCGCCGGCAATGTTGGCGAGGCCATCGATGCGACCATATTTGCTCGCTATTTGTGTAAATAGCGCAGCGGTGGCCTCTGTATTAGTGAGATCGATGCCGCTAAAACCTTCAAAATTCTCAGCTTGAAAATCGAGTTGAGCGTAGTCCAGGCCGATGACTTTTGCGCCCTCATTGAGTGCGGTGCTAATCATCGTGGCGCCGAGATTGCCCTTGGCGCCAGTTACCACAATTACTTTCCCGTCGAGTAATGCCATGCGTAATTCCTTAAATTCATACCGATATGGGGCTTAAGCGCGTTTTAATACCGAAACTACGCAAGCACCACCGAGGCCAATATTGTGTTGCAGGGCAATATTGGCATTGGGCACTTGGCGCTCGCCTGCAGTGCCGCGTAAATGCCAGCTCAGTTCGGTGATTTGTGCCAAGCCGGTGGCTCCTAATGGGTGTCCTTTAGAGAGCAGACCGCCAGAAGGGTTAGTGACGACTTTGCCGCCGTAGGTGTTGTCGCCATCGTGCACAAATTTTTCTGCGCCGCCCTCTGGGCATAGACCCAAAGCTTCATAGCTAATGATTTCATTTGTTGAGAAACAGTCGTGCAGTTCAACGAGATCGACGTCGTCAGGTGCAATACCAGCTTGTTCATAAACTGCAGCCGATGCGCGTCTGGCGGCGTCTGCGCCAATCACATTGATCATGCTGCCGCTGTTAAAGCTGGCTTCAGTATCTGTGGTTAAAGCCATCCCAGCAATTTCAACTAAATTGCTTAAACCTTTCTTTTTCGCATAGCTGTCAGATACTACTAGTACGGCTGCGCCGCCACAGGTTGGTGGGCAGCACATTAAACGTGTTAGTGGGCCGAATATGGCTGGTGAACTCATGACCTGTTCAAGACTAAGTGGGTCGGTAAACATCGCAAAGGGGTTGCGACGGGCGTGGTCGCGAGCCTTAACAGACACACGGCCAAACAAGTCGGCACTTGCGCCGTATTTTTCCATATACTCACGCCCTGCGCCGCCAAAGTACTGAGCTGCTTGCATGGCTTTGTCGTCCCAGCCTTGAATGCTGGCTACCGCTTGATCTAAGCGCGCGGTAGTGGCTTTGCGGTCACTGGTATTACTGGCCAGAGCGCCGCTGGGCATTTGATCAAAGCCTACGGCTAGGGCAACGTCAATCGCACCGGATTCCACGGCTTGGCGCGCTAAAAATAGCGCGGTAGACCCAGTTGCACAGGCGTTGTTGACGTTGATAATGGGAATCCCAGTTAGGCCAACAGAATAGAGTGCTGTTTGGCCAGAGCAGGTGTCACCAAACACAAAACCGGCATAGGCTTGTTGAACATCACGGTAATCGATGCCAGCATCTTTTAATGCAGCGATGGTGGCTTGGGCGCCGAGTACGTCGTACTCTTCGCTTTTTCCGGGTTTAGTGAATTTCACCATGCCAACGCCGGCGATTAATGCTTTGCTCATAAATTTGCCTTTCTCTGTTGCTGTGCTGATTACTTGGCGAAGTCGTTGATGACCATCGTTGGTGCGTCGAGGAAGATCTTGTCGCTGGCTGCGGCAATGCCTTCGGCTGTCAGGCTATTGTTTTCACCGCGGCCGCGAATACCGTCGGCGGACACGAGTTTCAGTTCACGAATACTCTGGCCAGAGGCGAACAGGCAGTGTCCGGTTTTATTTCCCGACAGATCGCTGACCATATATAACACCGCCTCCGCCACATGTGCGGGGTCGAGAAGTTGCTTTTGTTCTTCGTTCATTAGTGGGGCTGTTAGTGCGGATGTGGCTGCAGGAGCTAGTGTCCATACTCGAATGCCCGCTTTAGCACCTTCAATGGTCAAGACATTAGACATACCAAATACCCCAGCTTTGGCTGCGGCGTAATTTAATTGCCCAAAGTTGCCGACTAAGCCGGACGTGGAGCTGGTGTTGACGATTACGCCTCCCCCATTTTCTTTCATCCATGCAAATACCGGCTGGGTGACGGTAAACATGCCTTTTAGATTAACACCTAGCACGCTGTCCCAATCGGCTTCCGTCAGCTTTAGGAAGCTTTTGTCGCGCAAAATACCGGCGTTATTAATAAGAATGTCGGCCGAACCGAAATTGTCTAATGCGGTTTGTAATAGCGAGGCACCTCCGTCCATAGTGGCAATATCAGCGGTGTTGGCTGCGGCCTTGCCACCTGCAGCGACAATAGCTTGAACGACGTGCTCGGCCAAAAAATGACCGCTTTCGTCTTTGCCTAGGTCGTTAACGACCACGGCGGCGCCGTGTGCGGCAAGCAGTTTTGCATAGGCTTCGCCCAGTCCTCGGCCTGCGCCGGTGATAATGGCGACTTTGTCTTTAAGAAGGGCCATGTCTACTCCGTTAAATGACATAGTGTCAGTTGCTGTTTTAGTGTAAAGCCCGTCGCGCATACTGCGGACAGGCTTATAGTCTTAAGACTGACTATATTGTTGCCTGATTATGTCTTCGCGCCGACATCAATCATTTTGCTTAGTTGACCGGTTACATCGCCAAAGGTCACGGGGCCACTGTGTTCGGCCGGTGGAACGCCCTTACCTTTGGTGTCGGTGAAGCTAAGGTCGACATCGCCCGCTTGTGCGCGCAGGGCGCCAACGGTGCAGTCTTCTTTCTTGATGTGTTTGAAAGGGTCAAACTGGAATGCTTTCATGGCATTCAAGTGCGTGATCATGTCGATCTCGGCAGCTGGAATGTCTTTAATGCTAGGCCAAAGTGTTTCAGGGGCCTTAGGCCAGGTTGAATCAGAGTGGGGGTAGTCGCACTCCCATGTCATTTTTGACAGGCCGGCATCGTGGCGTACTTTGATGCCAACTTTGTCATCGATGAAGCAGGTATAGACGTGCTTTTTGAATAGCTCGCTGGGCTTCATGCCGCCAAAGTCTTGATTTGTCCAAGTGTGGCGCTCATGAACATAGTCAATACGCTCTAAGAAGTGTGGAATCCAGCCCACGCCGCCCTCAGATAGGGCGAAACGAATGTCTGGGAATTTGCGTAAAATGGGTGAGAAGGTCAGATCGGTCGCCGTTGCGTAAAGTGAAACCGGCATATTGGCGATCATGACATCAACAGGCGACTCTATTGACGGTACGGCGTTTGACGCGTCGGCGATGTGTAAACACACAACCACACCGGTATCACTGCAGGCCTTCCACAGCGGATCCCAAATTGGATTGTGCAAACTAGGCAATTTGCTTAGGCTTGGGTTGGGCGGGAAGGAGATGGCGTAGCAGCCTTTTTTGGCAATGCGGCGTACTTCTTCGGCGGCGGCAATGGGATCCCAATTGCTGACGATACCAACGGGAATAAAGCGGCCAGGGTAGGCGCCGCACCATTCATCTATGTGCCAATCATTCCACGCGCGAACAATAGCTAAACCCAGTTCACGATCCTGTACTTTTTCTAGGGTTTGGCCACCCACACCCACAAAAGAGGGGAAGTTCAAGCCCGCTAATTGACCATTTACGTTCATGTCACCGATGCGTGCGTGTACGTCGTAAGTGCCTTTGCGAAGCTGGGCAAAGCCGGTGGGCTCAAATCCGTATTCCTCAGGGCGGCGACCAGCGACAGCGTTTAGCGCAATATTGGGAACCGGCATCGCGCCAATCATCCACATGTCCTCGCCCTGCGGGCCTTGCACGATGTGGGGCATACGGCCTTTAAATTTTGCTGGTGTATGGCGATCAAACATATTGGGCGGTTCAATCAGGTGGTCATCAACACTGATCAGGACCATATCGTCCATATTCATACTGGCTTCTCCTTTCGGGCCAGCAGAGCTGGCAACGCTATTATAGGTGTCTGTAAAAAATAACTAGTAGTCAGTTATAGTTTGCGCATGTGGCAGAAATTTGTCAAAGCTTTTTGTGTTACTTCGACTTAATAGTTGACATACTGTCAGTTATTGGTCGGTAAATCAAATGCACTTGTGCTGCCAGTCAAACGCAAAGCTATTTCAGCGTGATGGATGAGTTTGTTACTCGGCAAAGCGAGGAGTTCAAACTGTCCATAATTAGTACTTATTCCTCTTATATTGGTACTTTGTATTGTAGCTAGGCGGGTATAAATGATGGTTAGTATCACTTTTTTTCTCTTAGTTGTGTCACTTTCAGGCTTGCTGCCACTGAGATATTGTCAGCTTAAAATGTGGTCTGCGTTATATTGGCCGCTGAGCATTGCTGGGCAATTATTTGTGGTGCCCATTATCGTGGTGACGATGGTTATCGTCTTAGCTTGGCGAAATGAAATCTGGGTAGCAGGCCCCGCTTTTGCTGCACTATTAATATCGATGAGCTCGCTGTTTATGCAGTGTAAAGTACGTAGTTTGGCAGCTGGCATGGCGCTGCAGCTCGGTGTTGTTGGGCGGGGAGCGCGCGCATTTTCGCTAAAGGATATCTGGCGCTGGCTGTTGGTTTTGCGTTGCGAGCGGCGGGGATTAAAGATAACTCGCGACGTGGCGTATGGGGAATTATCTGCGCAACGTATGGATATTTATGCATTGGCAGACCACTGCGAACCAAAGCCTATTTTAATTCATATTCACGGCGGCGCTTGGGTAACGGGTAAGAAGGGGCAGATGGGGCGGCCCCTGGTTCATGATATGGCGCAGCGGGGTTGGTTGGTATGTGATATTGAGTATCGGCTTGGCCCTGAGCATCGCTACCCTGCAATGATTGTTGATGTGCTTTCGGCGATACATTGGATAAAAACCAATGCAGGGCAATATGGTGGGCGAGGGGATTTTGTGGTGCTTACCGGCGGTTCCGCTGGTGGCCATCTTACCGCTTTAGCGGGCCTTATGTCGGCAGCGCAGCGGCGGGAATATGTTGATGGCGATACGAGCGTGCAGGCTGTCGCGCCGTTTTATGGCCGCTACGACTTCCTTGATCGTTTCGACATTATTAAGGACCCCAAAATTGTCGAGTTCACCGAGAACAAAGTAATGCCTGGTGCTGTGGCGCAGGTCGGCGAAGCGCTATGGCGGCAGGCGTCGCCAATAGATCATGTTGGCCCGCATATGCCACCTTGTTTAATGGTGCATGGCAGCAGTGATTGTTTGATTGATTACAAGGAAGCTGTGGCCTTTGTTAGCGCTCAAGCAGCCTTAGCGACTAACGATTTTAAATTCCTGTTAGTGCCTGGGGCGCAGCATGCTTTTGATTTGGGACATTGCCCGCAAAGTGACGCGGTCAATCACTTGGTAGAAGCGTATTTTGAAAAATGTTATCGCGATCATTGTGAGTCAGTAGGGGAGTCATACCTATGAATCAGTCTGTGGCAAGGGGGGCTGAGCGCGGGAATACAAAGACGATAATGTTTAATCCACTTGCGAGTAAAAAATTAGCGCGGATCGAAAAAGCTATGTTGGATGCCGCTAATTACAATGAGTGGCGAAGCCTCGCGATGGAGCATGATGTAATTTCCCGCGCCGAGCAGTGGAAGGCTTGCAATGACAGCGGGCTATTTGATTCGAATCAGATAATGACACGCTATCGGCGCTTGAAAGATTGTATGGACAAGGACGACTACGAGGAATTGTTATTCACTCTTAACGAGGGCATCCACGGTAATATGGCCGGTATGGGTAGCGCTCAGCTTTATAGTCATGCGCGTTTTGGTACTAAAAAACTTATAGCTGAATTTGTTGAGTTGATTGCTAGTGCACTTCATCGCGTTGTAGATGCGCCGGACGCGGAGATTAGCCGTGAGCAAAAACTGAATTTCTTTCGCCGCGCAAGCCACTGCTATGGGCGTTCTTCGCTTAGCCTCAGCGGTGGCGCGGGTTTAATTTATTTTCATCACGGCGTCGTAGATGCCTTGTTTGACGCAGATTTGCTGCCTAAGGTCATTTCTGGCGCCAGTGCGGGTTCTTGGGTAAGTGCGCAAATTGGCACATTAAAAGACGACGAGCTGCGAGCTCATTTTAAAAATAAGCGCTATGACGGCCGGTTTTTTAAGGCCGCTGAACTGCTGCGAGCGCGCTCTAGCAGTGTGGTAGCCTCGGCTCGGGACGACATGATTGACTCGTTTGTTGGGGATATGACGTTTGAAGAAGCCTACGAGCACACTGGTCGCCATATTAATATTTCTATTGCGCCGCATGAAAAACATCAAAATTCGCGGTTGATGAATGCCATGACCTCGCCCAATGTGACTATCCGTTCGGCGGTAAAAGCGTCGTCATCACCCAGTGGTTTGGCACCGCCTGTCCAGCTAGAGGCCAAAGATTCCAGAGGGCGACTTAAGGCCTATTTGCCTGGTCGACTTTGGGTGGATGGTTCAACAGCGGAAGATTTACCATTTAAAAAGCTCTCGCGTTTATACGGCGTGAATCATTATATCGTCAGCATGATTAATCCGGCGGGGCTTCTCTATACAATGGAGCTGAATCCTAAATACCAAGAAACGCTGTTTCGCTCGCTGAAGCGCGTTTATTTCACCGCTTTAAAGGAGTCTGTTCGAAATATTCGCCGCTGGACTGGCGATCAAGCCATGTTGGGGCCGCTAGACTTTGCCTTGGGTGGTTTTTATCAAATTCTCGATCAAAGTTATGTCGGTGATATCAATATATCCCTAGATTTAAAGCATCTACGACTGCGCAAACTGCTTTATCAATATCGCAATGACGATGAGATTCAGGAGGTTTATCGTGCTGGGTTAACTGCTACTTGGCCTAAACTGGAACAGGTGCGTATGGCGAGTTTGATAGGTAAGGAAATTGACGTCTGTCTTGAAAAACTTGAGGTTGAAGCAATTCAGCGTGACGGTGCTAGGCTTGCGTTCAATCATCCTATTTTATAAGGAGTAAGGCTGCGGATTTTGTTTATTGGGCAGATATATCGCGAAGCGTCGCTGCTAGGCTCGACATGATCTCTTTGGCATGAATGCCAAGCTTGCCATCTTTTAAGGTTACCAAGCCAATGCTGCGGAAATCGCTGCGATCAGTAATGCGATGATCTATTCTGACGAGTTTGCCCTTTCGGCACTCTTCTGCTACTGATAGGTCAGAGCTGGCGAGTACCGCGTCGGAATTTATTGTGACATCTTTCAATATTGTCATATCGGGACAAATTAGTTGTTGTCTGCGTTCGGTTTTGTCGGCGTCAACTCCGTGCCACCTTAGCTCTTCCCAAATAGATTCATGGACATTGGCAGGGGTGAGAATTGGGTAGCTGTAAATGTCTGCACGGGAAACATGCTGTTGTTGGCTTAGTGGGTGGCGACGACGAACAAAAAAGCTCCCGCGCAAGTGTTGCAGGTTTTCTATGTTGATATTGCTTGTATCGCTCTGTTTAAAGTCACTTATGTCGGCGATGAAAAAATCGATACTCTTATCTAGCAGCATGGCTAGTAAAGTACTGCGTGAATCCACTTTTACTTGAATTTGCATCAGCCTAGATTCAGAAATAAGCGTTTTCAACTGAGTTGATAAAAGGTTGTGGGAAAGTATTGGGTCGAGTCCGAATGATACGACACTGCGTGAACCGCTGCTTAGTGATCTTGCTTCGGAGCGAAATTCCCCAGCTTGTTCTAGTAGGGCACGGGCGCGCTTCATCAATCTTTCACCCTCGTTAGTCAGCTCAACTCCAGTAGATTTTCGGCGAAATATAGCAATGCCCAAGTCATCTTCTAGTGATTTAACGCTTCGAGTGAGTGCCGACTGGGTAATGTGTAGCCGTTTGCTGGCTGCGACCAGCGAGCATTCCTCTGTGACCACTAGCGCGTGGAGTAGCTTCTGTAGATTGAGGGCTTTCATGGTGGTGACCGCTTCTTTCTCAATACTTTGATATGTATATAAGTCATAGCAACATAGCATTATTTGCATTTGGATTATATTTCTTTATGGCTATAATCAATTGATATTCGAATAAATGATAAGGAGTTAGTTATGCGTGCACCCTATAAAGTAATAGTTTGGGGGCCTGGTATTGTTGGTAATGCCTGTCTAAAAGAAGTGATAAAAAAGCCAGAGCTGGAATTAGTTGCGGTGTTGGCATACAGCGAGAGTAAGAACGGTGTAGATGTCGGAGAGTATCTGGGAATGGATGCTGTTGGCGTTTGTATGACCACCGATCAAGAGGCTGTTATTGCAATGGCGGCTGACGTGGTTTTGTTCTCGGTGAATATGAGTGCCGAGCTTAATGTCGATTCTGAGGCCACGAATATCGCCTGCCGCCTGTTGGAGTCTGGCAAAAGCTTGGTTACTTCGGCGGGGTGGTGGTATCCCGCTTATCACTCTCAAGCCCTACACGATAAACTGGAAGCAGCATGTAAAAAAGGGGGAAGTTGCTTGCATGGTACGGGTGTCAATCCTGGCTGGCTTTATGAGCGAATTATCTCAACCTTTACTGGCGCGTCTACCACAATAAAGCATATTCACGTTCAGGAGCTTTCTGATAATAGCCATATCGAGAGCGCCGATATGATGGGTGGGTTGGGCTACGGTTCTGAAATGTCTGAAAAGCCTTGGATTGAAAACGTAGGAGATCGCGGCTACGAAGAAACCCTAGCGCTGACTTGTCATGTGATGGGGGTGGAGCTAGATCGTATAGAGTCGGAGAAGAAATATTTTGTTGCGCGTGAAGACACCAAGCTGATTCCTTTTACTGTTCCAAAGGGTACGCGAAATGGCGTGAATTTTCTTTACCACGCGATTGTAGATGGTAAAAAATTCATCACCCTCGAAGAGATCTGGTATGTGGATGAACGCGATTTGCCCGATGGTTTACACCGCGGCGATTACTACAATATTAAAATTGAAGCAGAGCCGGTGTCGGTGCGCGGCCAGTTCCAACTAATGGCATCAGTAGAGGAAAATCTGGAGCACCGTGAAGGGGATAATACCCTGCCTGCTTATTACGCCACTGCGATGCCCATGATCCAAGCTATTCCTATTGTTTGTGGGGCAGAGCCAGGTATTGTATTGCCGTTTAACTTTGCCAATTACAGCCCAGATTTGCGTAACTTCAAGAGCCCATTGATTGTTCGTTAGAGTTTGGTCTAATAAAGCAAGCCGCTGTTGAGTAATTAGCAGCGGCTTTTTTTTGAGAGGGAGGCGCTGGACGGGAGGCGGTAAACGCAAAAGATTGGATCGGCCCTTCCATCTCCCGTCGAGTATCTTCCAGACATAAAAAAGCTCCGGGCCGAGTGCTCCCGGAGCTATCAATAAATGAGCCCGCCTATTTACTCGGCGTAGGATTTCAGCGGAATGGCAGTCCAGCCATGCTCGATGTAGGTGCGCATGTCTTTGAGCTCGAAGTTGCGGCCATCGGTCAGCTTCATGCTGCCTTCGGCGTGGGAGTGCAGGCCGTAGTGCATGGTGGCGCCCGAGGTGGTCAGGTAGCTGTAGAAGGTTCGGTGCGCAGCTTCGATATCCAGGTCGATAACGCCGTTCTTGGATTCCAGATTGAAGTGCCATTTAACCGGTACGCGCATACGGGTTTTGGGATCGATCCAGAACTCTTTCTCTTCCATGGAGATATTGCTGTGACCATTTTCGGAGAATTGGATTTCTTCGCCATCAACGGTGACATGGCTGAAGGTTTTGCCTACTGATGGGTAGTAGTAAATGAATACCCGTATGTTTTCGCAGGCCCACCAGTTCCAGTAATACGTTTCACCGCGCAAAATGTCGGCCAGATCCCACGCTGGCTGGATGAACTTTTCCTGGCAGCCAAAGGTGTTTTCTTTACTGATGTGATAGGTCTTGCCTTCGGCTTTAACGGTGCCTTCTGCACATATGGGGTGTTCAAATCCCGCGATGTTGTTCTTTTCCAGGTCGACAAAGGGGCCTTTGTGGTAGGGGGCGTCGCCGATGCCGGTGAGTTTTAGGTCGAATTCGATGCCCATATGCTCCCCTTTGATTTCCCAGTAGGGAGGGCGGCAGATGTGTTGGCGCTTGCCTAAGGTCCAGATTACCGCGTCGCCGACTTGTTCTACACTACCAGATTCCCAGTGGTCGGTAGCCCAGGTGCGGTTGCCGATAAAGTGGTTGTCCTGCATGCCGCCAGTGTGCCCTTTAGGGACTGCCATAAAGGTGGTATGACCTTTGTAAACGTCATCGACCTGCCACGGGCCATCTTTGCCGCCGCCGACGCGGAAGATACATGAAACAAATGAAAATTCTTCACCTTCGTCGGTTTCACCCATAATCAAGAAACCGTTATTTTCCATGTAGGGCATGCCCTTAGGTAACTTATCTACATAGCTCAGTTGATCCGCCAATGTGACATTTGTGTGCGCTTTTATCTCTGTCATTTATATGCTCTCTTTTGATGAGGGATAAGTATGTTCCACCTACATAACTAACATTATATCAGTTAGTGGGTGGTGTATCAATGTTCGTTGGTGAGCTTCATCAGGGTTTAAATTCTGAGGTGTTCATCTGATTTTTCCTCATCAGCAAGAGGCATATATTTTAATGGGTGATGAAGCAGCATAGGTGTTTAAATGCATTCGATATGACCGAATGGGGATGTTTTAAGTGCAAATCAACAATAGAAGCTTTCATGCGCTGATAATCCTCATAGTTAACTATCTCAGCATCCTTGCCCCTTACGCGGGAGGTTACCCGCCAAATAGCTCTCAACTCGCACAGGTCGATAGGTACATGACGGGTAAGCGGTGGATATCGTGCGCTAATGTGACGCTTAGCCATTCATGCAGCTTAATTTAAGAAGCCATTTACTAAAGCGCTTAAGCTGGGTATTCCGTTAAGCGAGTTTCGAAATCCACCCCCATAAGGGTGCCAACTCTGCAGTTCTTCACCGATGCACGCTCATTTTGCGTTGCTAAAAAAATCGCATACGTTGGTTTTTTTGTGGAGAAGAACATGATACCGCGTTATGAACTCGATGATATTGTAGATTTTACGATGACGGAGCTACGCTTTGCTGGGGAAGCTGCAGTACGGATTATAGGGGAATGGGGCTTTAGTGATGAGGAGAAGATTGAAATTCTAGGTTTTACTCTCACGGAAAAGTTTCCAGATGGCAGCATTACGGATGCACATACGATGGCGATTTCTTGTGTGATTGTCATCAATAACTTCATGAATTGTTATGGCATAGATACCACTATTATTTGTCGGCCTATAGGGCTAGGTCCATTTTGGGGGCGCGATCTGAAAGATGCGATCCTCGCTGGTGGTAATGAGTGGGGTTCGAAATTGGCGTTGGATTTTTTGGGATGGCTTTATATGAATAAGCCATGGCCATTTATTGAGCCAGAATATCAACATTGACCCTGAAAATATCAGGCACACTGGCATTTTTATCAAAACATCAGCGGTATTCGATTTACGTGGCTTTACGCATCCCTGCTTCGGCCAGACGATATCTTAGTCTGGATCACAGGACTGAACGGTTAAAAGAGCGCAATTTGCTTGTGGATTGCTTCCTAATTTGACGCCAATCTTAGGCGTGTTACGTTAAATCATCGTCTACGAACTGTGTGGCGGATATCTGGATGGTCAAGTGGGGATATATCGAGGTGGCATGTGGGTAAAAGTATTAATTTGGATGATGGCTTTGTTCTTGAATCAACAATTCGAGCAAAGGCTAGCGGGCGCAGCAAATTGAATACGATGCCAAGATTGGACGAATCACTATTGAGAATCCGGACCTGAGCTAAGTGTTTATTAAAGAAGCATTGCTAGCTAAAGGTGAATTGGACAGTGGTGAACTGAAACCTTACTTAAGAAAAAAGAATAGGCCACTAGATTCGTAAATTGAGTAAAGGCATAGGCAAAGCTGCTCTTGTCAGTAAACCCTAAGAAATACAGTTTGTGATATTAATCGCGAGCTACTGCCCGCAAACGCCCAGAATACGTGAGGTTGCGCCGGGATGTTCCCTGATTTGACGGCTATTTTGAATGAGTTACGTTGATATCTTCATTAACAAATGGAGATGGCGATGTTAGTAACTAGTTTGATTTGGCACATATACAAAAAGGGCATGAGTAGTGGCTTCGTTGAGATCGATCCTGGATATATGCTCCTGGATCAAGGTGAGGCAGCTGGGTACTATTATTCAGGATGCTATTTTGATGAGTTTGATTTTGAAGCCGCTCCATTATGGCTTGTGGAAAGAGCAATGTGCATGGAGCCGATTCCTATTCATAAAGCGAAAGACTTGTATATTGCGCTCTGCGAGTGGGTGCCAAACTTCCGATCTCTCGATTTGGATCAACTGAGGGCATGGGAATGACGGTGCATGAAGGAATGTCGACAGTGGAGGGGTGCCAATGAAGCTATTAGTTTTAAGCGACCTTCATCTTGAATTTGGGCCAATCTGTGTCCCTGATACAGATGCTGACGTCATCATTCTCGCGGGCGATATTAATCTCAAAACCCGCGGCATTGAATGGGCAATAAAGACTTTTCCCAATACGCCTGTCGTAGCAGTGCTCGGAAATCATGAATACTATGGTGAGAAGTACCCAAGCCTTATGAAAAAGGCAAAGCAGCTTGCCGCCGGAACACATGTCCACCTACTTGAGAATGACGGCATTGAAATAGATGGTGTATCGTTCTTTGGCTGTACCCTGTGGACTGATCTAAAGTTATTTGGTGATGCGCGGCTAGCGGGGTATTTTTGTCAGCAGGAAATGTCTGATTTCAAGAAGATCAGAGTTGAGCCAGGGTACTCCAAGCTTAATCCGGTGAGCATGACTGGCATCCACAATCGCTCCATGGATTGGCTTAGTAGTGCGCTTTCGGAAAACGCCGGTAAGCAAAACATAGTAGTGACGCACCATGCGCCATCGTTAAGATCGATAGCGTCAGCGCTATCTGAAGAACTCACTAGTGCTGCCTATGCCTCGCATCTCGATGGCATGATCGAAAGCCATGATATTAGGCTTTGGGTGCACGGACATGTTCACAATAGCTGTGACTACCAAATTGGAGATACGCGCGTTGTGTGCAATCCGCGCGGGTATAGTCCCGACTGGCTGAATCCGGATTTTGAAGATAATTTCATTGTGGATATCTGAATGCAGTAATGACAAATTTGTATGTTGATTTACATAATTTATGTTTTCGCCATCACCGTGCCATTACTGTATTTCAATGCTCTTTGCCCGGTGCTCTCCTTTGTGCGTCAGCTCTTTGAGGTCACCGTTATGGTAAGTGACATTAAGAAATTCGTACTGCTTGATGGTAGTTACTAGACGCTCGCAAATGGCGCACTTCCTGTCATCAAGGCGCTAGATTGGCTTTCGCGAAAAGATATCTTTGATGAGCATCAGCGCCAGCGATTTTTGCCGTAGCGTTGAGTCGAATTTAAATATTGCGGCGCAGACCGAGTCATCGACATACAGCTACAAAAGCGAGATTTGGCGATGGTGATAAGCATAGAGCACTTTCATGAGGTGCTGAAATTTCCTTTAATGTCAGAAAGAAAAACTATACGTGTACCCGTTTTTGACAGGATTAAATCGGTGCGTATAGTGAATGTGTAGCTCGTAATTATTATGACGCATAGCAAGTAGCATGAATCATTTTTGGGTGGCTATTCAAGATAAGCTGACTGAGTTACTAAAGCCGCGTATCTACCAAAGTAAGGTGGCGTTGTAACATGAAGATACTTATAACTATTGTTTAAGACATTATATTGCTTTTACACGAACTTTTGGGGATTTGAAATGAGTAAGATAAAACGCAAGTCGGAACGCAAAATAAATAGCGCTCTAGGTACCTATAGTCGAGCGGAGATTGCCGAGATACTTTCAAAGCTTCGCGGCACGGCCCGCTTAAAAGTCGGGCTAATGTACGGAAGCGGCCTGCGCCAATCAGAATTGCTGTCACTGCGGGTGAAAGACATTAACTTCGATAATAGCAATATTTTTGTACGTGGAGGAAAAGACGGTGGAGATCGCACCACTTTACTTCCGCAAAGCCTAATTCCCGCGTTGGTAAAACAAATTTCACTTGTTAAGAAGATTCACGCGCAAGACATTGCAGATGGCTACGGTGACGTTTCCTTGCCCGCGGCGGAAAGTGTTGCGAATCCGTCTGCAGCAAAGGAAATATCTTGGCAATTCCTATTTTCATTTCCTCGACGAGAAAGGGATCTAGCGTCAGCGGTCATGATACGCAACCAATTGCACCCATTCAGCTTAACAAGGTTATTAAATCTTGCATTCGCCGCCGCAAAGATTCATCAGCCACCAAAAGCCCATGTTTTTAGAATGAGTTTCGCCGCACACCTTCTCGAATCTGGGCAGAATGAGCGGACTATACAAGGATTACTTGGTCTTAAAGGCTTAACTGATAATGAAGCCGGTGCTCACGTAATGTATCGAAACTGGAAGGGCGTTATAAGCCCGTTGGATAACGTTACTATATGAAATTCGTAATGTTTGCCAATATAAATCTATCTTGACTATAAAGGACCAATAGTTATTAGCCAACTAGATGCTTCGAAAAAACTAACGTGATACGGCGTACGGGGGGTATTTATTTATCGCCCTATTTAAACCTGAATTTTTACGAAGAGTCTGAGTTACTATATCTGACTCACCAGCTACACTTCATCCGTTGAGCCGAATATCTCATCCCAATCAATATTTCGATCTGGATCAGGAAGTTGATCGCCTCGTGTAAAATCTTCCCCGACTTGATGCTGCTTCGATTTGTCAAAAAAATCCTCCCAGGCATCGGGCTTTGCCACCGGGTCTATAACACGCCGATCTTTATCACTAGGTTCTTCAATATGTGTTTTTTTATCAGTTGGTTCAGTCATGACGTCTCCGCTACTCTTTATAGTTGCCGGCTGAAAAATCAGACTTATAGTAATTTTTCTCCTTGTGTCTAACAGCTGCTTCTTGCAGCGAATCGGAAACCGGAGGAGGGTTTTTTAGGGCGGTGAGCATTTGTTCTGCACCATTCATGGATAGTGTAATCTGTGTTACCTGCTCGGTTACTGTCCGCGCCTTTGAAACAACAGCGTCTGCAGTAAATTGGGAAACATCGCAGCCTGTTGATTCAGCTGCTGTCTGGATGAGTTGATATAAGTCTTTGCTTACCCAGGCAACAAGTTGAATATCTTCATCTGGCGTTTTCATATCTTCTCCCTGTCGCTATCTGTATTGACAAATGATGTTGGGTGGCTGGTTATTGTTTCATAATATTTGAAGGATGACATATGTGGGGTAATGGGTAATCGACAAATCAACTATAAATTCTTTGAAAAATCGTATTATTGATAGCTCGTCGGATACCGAGGAATTCTTCTGTTAAATTATCCTGAGAGTGCTTGGCAAAAGATTGTGTCATTTGAAATAGAAAAGATTAGGTAATCCGCTAATTTGACGCTGCGTAAACCGTAAATCCCTACATGTATACTTACAGTCGGCTTGGTCACTCCTTATAATTTGGTTTGATTGTGGTGGTATAGTAAAAGGTATTTTTCTATCGACGACTATTTCTTAGATGATTCACAGCTAGTGCTATAGCTATGGCGTCGTCTTGGGCATTGTGAACTTGGAGTTCACCGGACTCTCAGAAATAGGCGCCTGTGTCGGCCACCGCCGACTTTTGAGGAGGGGCTATAAGCGTTTGCTGGGCGTACGTTTTCAATGGATCGAAGTTCTCAATAGCAACTATCTATCGCCGAACCAGCGGTTCGTCGGCCATCAGGTCTCGTAACCCCTTGGTTGGCTTGGCTGGAGACATTAGTGCATCCAGTAATGCGCCATGCGCTTCACTCATCAAGGTGAGTCGGCTGTATTGTTCCATCACCTCACGGGCTCGCGCTTCTGCGCTGGCGAGTACAAAACTGGTAAGATCTTGTCCAGATATTTGAGCAGCCTTTTGCAGGTTCGCTTTTACAGAGCTTGAAGTTTTGAGCTCGATGCGGGCATCTTTCAGCGCGGCAGACTTCATAATTGGCCCAATTCATTAGATAGGGATGACGTAAGTATAATATCATTCCTGAATCTGGGAGCGCAAAAAAGGAATGTTGGCTGTACGCCATGTCTGCGCATTTAGGCGGTCCGCTCTGGTGACGTTCGGTAAAACTGGGCATTGGCCTCCAAGAAGAAAATGACCCTTCGAAGGGTAATTCCCTTTATTCTATCGTTTCTGAATTTAAGAGAATCCTAGCCTGTTATTGCTAAACATTATTGGCGCGGACATGACGTGTCGGGCCAAACGAAAGCTCTTAAACCGGTGAGGTGTGTAATGACTGAGAAAAAAGCCATTGTGTACGTAGATATGGATCATGTGCTCTGTGACTACGCTGCCGGCTTTGTGAGCCATAAAGCTAAGTATCCGGCACTTGCTTTTCCACAAAGCAAACCAGGTCTTTATGAAAACCTTGATCCTATCCCCGACGCAATTGAATCATACACGTGGTTGCATGAGCACCCAAAGCTGGATGTGTATATCTTAACAGCGCCCTCGATAAAGAATCCTCATAGCTATGCTGAAAAGCGAATCTGGGTGGAAAAATACTTAGGCATGGCTGTCGTTGAGAACTTTATTATCAGTCCACATAAGCATCTCAATAAAGGCGATTATTTAATCGACGACATGCCGTCGGGGCAAGGACAAAACAATTTTGAAGGTCAGTTGATACTATTTGGATCTGAGGAGTTTCCGGATTGGTCGAGTGTCACTAGATATTTTAAATACAAAATTGAAAGTTGAACATTAAGCAGTTTCTGTTACAGCAGTTAATGCGCTTTTTTTTAAAAGCTCCTGGCTATATATACATATTTATAGCCAGCGGGCTGGGTCTATTAACTAATTATCCGTAGCGCTGTGCATTTCAGTTTTCGGCTGATTCTTTTTCTCAATGGTAATCTCAATATTTTTGGTATTGCCAGAAAACCATTTTTGTACATATAAAGAGCCGATAATTGGAGCAGTGTCTTCCGGTACTTCTTTGTAGCGAACACTATTTTTTGTTTCTTTTTCGTATTCAAAAAGTACCAATTATCGTAAAAATTTGCAGGATGACCTGACCCACTTTAACGCACAAAAGACGCAGTTCGTTCAATGCCTTAAGCTGATTATAGCGGGTTACCTTTTTGTGCAACTAGAGGGTCAATATGAGATGCAAATCTACAGCCATGATGAGTTTGCGGCGCATCACCGTGATGTAGATCATGGCGATATCGTATTAATTGGCGGTGGGCTACAAGAGATGGCTGATCGATTTTTGATTCGTATTGACGACATCTGTA
>Ga0207891_1000221_pt1 | contig 45809 bp, 33 predicted proteins | sample LinPmetageLP50_FD_184061 | JGI IMG/M metagenome (GOLD analysis project Ga0207891, IMG submission 184061) | Marine viral communities from the Pacific Ocean - LP-50 (SPAdes) | ecosystem: Environmental > Aquatic > Marine > Oceanic | place: Pacific Ocean | collected 2011-08-27 | reverse complement strand
CTGGAGGGCGATACGCTGGTATTGAAGGCGGAGCTGCAGGTTGAGGTTCGCTCGGTAGCGGAGCCAATCGACCTTAATATTGTGTATGAAGATGATCATGTTCTGGTGATTAACAAGCCCGCGGGCCTGGTGGTTCATCCCGGTGCCGGTAATCCTGACGGCACCCTGCTAAATGCGCTGCTCAATCATTTTCCAGAAATCGATAAAGTCCCCCGTGCCGGTATTGTCCACCGCCTCGATCGCGACACCACTGGACTGATGATTGCCGCTAAAACCCTGGAAGCACACACCAGCTTGGTTGCGCAGCTGCAGGCGAGGGAAGTACACCGTGAATACGACGCGGTCGTCTTTGGCACCATGACAGGCGGTGGTACGGTTGACGAGCCCATGGGCCGGCATCCACGTCAGCGTACCAAAATGGCGGTGTCACAAGTGGGGGGGAAGGAAGCCGTTACGCACTATCGGGTGACGCGTCGCTTTTTAAATCACACCCATATACGCTGTTTCCTGGAAACAGGGCGCACCCATCAAATCCGCGTCCACATGGCGCATATTAAGTACCCTTTATTGGGTGACCCGCTTTATGCGGGGCGTCCGCGTCTGCCCAAGGGCGCAACCGATTTGCTGATTACCACGCTGCGTGGTTTTGGCCGACAGGCGCTGCATGCGCGCAAATTGGAGTTAGAGCACCCAATCAGTGGCGATACCATGTCGTGGGAAGTGCCTTTGCCCGAAGATATGAAAGCCCTGTTGGCGGTATTGGCAACGGAAGATGTCCGCTAGCTTCTCTCAGCGCCAAGATGTTGGCTTATTCATTGTGAGTCGAGCAGAAAAATGGCCTTTGAAGAACTCATAAAGCCCGATTGGCCAGCTCCCACAAATATTGTCGCCTTGGCAACGACACGGCTAGCGCCAGCAGGTCTCGTTGGTGCTAGCGGTGGTGCCTACGAGAGCTTCAATTTGGGCGATCATGTTGATGACGATGCCGCTAGCGTGCAGCAAAATCGTGCTGGACTGCTCGACGTTTGCGACGGACTGCAATCCATTGTCTGGTTGCAACAAGTGCACGGCGTTGACGTACATTGTGCCAGCGGCGCGAGCCCGGCTCCCATTATTGCTGATGCCTCGATTGCAGCGCAGTCAGGACTCGCATGCGGAATCATGACGGCAGATTGTCTGCCGGTTTTATTCTGTCGCCTGGATGGTGGTCAGGTGGCCGCTGCACACGCCGGTTGGCGAGGCTTGTGTGCAGGTGTGTTGGCAAATACGGTGAAGTCCTTCGATTGCCCGCCGCAAGAACTTATGGCGTGGATTGGGCCCGCGATTTCCGCCGCGCACTTTGAAGTTGGCGCTGAGGTGTATCAGGCATTTATTGATAATTTTGGCGCAGTGTCAGCGGAGCAAATCACCCAAGCATTTACGCCATCGGTGCAAAGAACGGGACATTTTTACGCCGATCTCAATGCGCTAGCTAGCGCTCAACTCCAAAAATTGGGTGTGGCTTGGGTCGGTAGCAGTAATATGTGTACCTTTACAGATGCCAATCGTTTTTATTCCTTTCGTCGCGATGGTCAAACCGGTCGTCAGCTTAGTTTGATCTATATCAAATAGTCCCGTAGTTAATACCCCTTATTCTATCTAGCCTTGAATTTCATTTGTTAACGCCCCATTTATAGTTCAGGGAGGGCGAAGTATCACTTCGTCGTTTCATCGATTTTTTGGAGAACCTGACATGCGTGCTGATCGTTTCACTAATTCATTGCAAACCGCGCTGGCCGACGCGCAATCGCTCGCGCTGGGGAAAGATCATCAATATATAGAGGCCGTACATTTATTGTCTGCCCTGCTAAAACAGCAGGGTGGTAGCACGCGGCCATTACTTGGCCAGTCGGGCGCAAATCTTCCAGCGTTGGAGCAGAAAGTCGCCGCTGAGTTAGACCGTTTGCCCACGGTGCAGGGCGCGAGCGGTGATGTCCACGTGTCACAAACCTTGGCAAGAGTATTTAATGTTTGCGATAAGCTGTCGCAGCAACGCCAAGACAGTTATATATCAAGTGAATTGGTTTTGTTGGCCATGCTCGACGTCGGCGGCGAGACGGCAAAATTACTCACTGACAACGGCGTTGTTAAACCCGCGTTAGTTGCCGCCATAGATAAAGTGCGTGGCGGCCAGCCGGTGAACGACGCCTCGGCAGAAGAGTCTCGGCAGGCATTAGATAAGTATACAATTGATCTCACCGAGCGTGCCGCATCGGGCAAACTCGATCCCGTGATAGGGCGCGATGATGAAATTCGCCGCACCATTCAAGTTTTGCAGCGCAGAACCAAAAATAATCCAGTATTGATTGGCGAGCCGGGGGTGGGTAAAACCGCCATTGTTGAAGGCTTGGCGCAGCGTATTATTAATGGTGAGGTTCCAGAAGGCTTAAAGGGCAAGCGCGTACTGTCGTTGGATTTGGCAGCGCTGTTGGCGGGCGCCAAGTTTCGCGGTGATTTTGAAGAGCGTTTAAAGGCGGTTTTAAATGAACTCGGCAAAGAAGAAGGTCGGGTCATTTTATTTATTGACGAGCTGCATACCATGGTTGGCGCCGGTAAGGCGGAGGGGGCCATGGACGCCGGTAATATGCTCAAGCCCGCGCTCGCCCGTGGTGAGTTACATTGCGTTGGCGCCACAACTTTAAATGAATATCGCCAGTCTATTGAAAAAGACTCGGCACTTGAGCGACGGTTCCAGAAGGTCTTGGTAGAAGAACCCTCTGAGGAAGATACCATCGCTATTTTGCGCGGATTAAAAGAACGCTATGAAGTGCATCATAGTGTCGATATTACCGATTCGGCGATCATTGCTGCGACGAAATTATCCCAGCGCTACATCACCGATCGTCAGCTGCCGGACAAAGCCATCGATTTAATCGATGAAGCGGCGAGCCGTATTCGCATGGAAATTGATTCCAAACCAGAGGTGATGGATAGGCTTGAGCGACGCTTAATTCAATTGAAAATTCAGCGCGAGGCGGTCAAAAAAGAAGACGATGATTCGGCTCGTAAGCAATTAGAAAAATTAAATATTGATATCGAAAAGGTTGGCAAAGAGTTCGCTGATTTAGAAGAAATTTGGAAGGCAGAAAAAGCGGCCTTGCAGGGCTCTGCGCAAATTAAAGTTGATCTAGAAAAAGCCAAGATGGATATGGATAACGCTCGCCGTGCTGGCGATCTCACGCGCATGTCAGAATTGCAGTACGGCGTTATTCCCGGTTTAGAAAAACAGCTACTTGACGCCGATAAGGAAGATCACGGTGACATGCAGCTATTGCGAAACAAGGTCACCGAAGAAGAGGTGGCAGAGGTGGTGTCGCGCTGGACAGGCATTCCCATTAGCAAAATGCTAGAGGGGGAGCGTGACAAATTATTGCGCATGGAAGACGAATTGCACCGCCGCGTGATTGGGCAAACTGAAGCGGTCGATGCAGTCTCGAATGCGGTGCGGCGGTCGCGAGCAGGTTTGAGTGATCCGAATCGCCCCAACGGCTCCTTTATGTTCTTAGGGCCAACCGGTGTCGGTAAAACCGAACTGTGCAAGGCCTTGGCGATGTTTCTTTACGATAGTGAAGATGCGATGGTGCGCATCGATATGTCTGAATTTATGGAGAAGCACTCAGTCGCACGATTAATCGGTGCGCCTCCAGGCTACGTTGGCTATGAAGAGGGCGGCTATTTGACCGAGGCCGTGCGCAGGCGTCCCTATTCTCTATTGCTATTGGATGAGGTCGAAAAAGCCCATCCCGATGTGTTTAATATTTTACTGCAGGTTCTAGATGACGGCCGCTTAACCGATGGCCAAGGTCGGACGGTGGATTTTAGAAATACCGTTATCGTGATGACCTCGAACTTAGGTTCTGATGTCATTCAAGAGATGACCCTGGCTGCAAGTGGCTACGATAAGATTCGAGACGCTGTGTTGAACGTTGTTTCGGGTCATTTTCGCCCCGAGTTCATAAACCGAGTCGACGAGCTAGTAGTGTTTGAGCCCCTGGACAGAACCCAGGTACAGGCGATTGCCGGCATTCAATTAGAGATTTTGAATAAGCGGCTTGCTGAGCGAGAGTTGCGTTTAGAAGTGAGTGATGAGGCCATGAACCGACTTGCCGATGTCGGTTTTGATCCGGTTTACGGCGCGAGGCCCTTGAAGCGGGCTATTCAGCAGCGCTTTGAAAACCCCCTCGCGCAACGGATATTAAAAGGCGAGTTTACTCCGGGGCAAGTTATTACGGCGACGGTGGAGGACGAAAATATTGTATTTAAGGTGCCGCGCTTGCAGTAGGTTTTATCGGGCGAGCTGACTGCCGCCGCGAGGATATTTTTATTTTAGTGATCTGTGTTGTGTGGGGCCGCGTACAAATGGCGGTCAATACATAATAACCGGGGTGTAAAAATGAAAATATCTAAACGGGGGCAGGTTTTCGCACTGTCATTACTCAGCGCAAGTATCATCAGTTCATTTGCCCTAGCATCCAGTCACCGAGAGGCGCCGTTTATTGCGGGATCGCCCAAGGTAGATGGCACGGATTTCTATATGTTCCGCAGCTATGAAGCGGATCGTGGCGACTTTGTGACCTTGATCGCCAACTACCAACCGCTACAAGATGCTTACGGCGGTCCCAACTATTTCACCATGGATCCCACTGCGCTTTACGAGATTCATATTGATAACGACGGCGATGCCGTTGAAGACCTCACCTTCCAATTTAAATTCAATAACGCCTACGGCCAAGCCAATGCGACTGGATTAATCCGCGATGGCGGTATTGATACCGGCGCAGGCAGTGATGTACAAGTGCCCTTGGCCGCAGTAGCGCCTGCCAGTGCAGTTGGCGGCATGACTGGCCTACTTAACGTGGTGGAAACTTACACGGTCAATGTGGTGAGTGGTGACCGTCGCACCGGCAGTAGCAGTGTTGTAAGCGAAGCGGGCGGTAGCAATGCAAGCTTTACCAAGCCCGTCGATAATATCGGTGCTTTAACGATCCCCGATTACGAAACCTACGCCAATCAGTTTATTTACGATGTGACCATACCGGGTTGTTCCACCCCGGGGCGTTTGTTTGTAGGTCAACGTCAAGAAGGCTTTGTGGTAAACCTCGGCGAAATTTTCGACCAAGTTAACCTCAACCCACTGGGTGCGCGTGACTCTCGCAGCAATACCATTGCTGACAAGAACGTAACCTCTCTAGCGCTGGAAGTGGCGTCCGACTGCTTAACAAGCGGCAGCGATACCGTAATCGGCGCGTGGACGACTGCAAGTAAGCGTCAAGGTCGTGTGCTTAACCCATCACCTACTGGCCCAACTGATACTGCCTCAGGTAAAGGCCCTTCGGTCGAGCTTGGTGCGTGGACACAGGTTTCGCGTCTGGGCAGCCCCTTGGTAAACGAGGTTGTCATTGGTATCACTGATAAAGACAAATTCAATGCCAGTGAGCCGAAGGATGATGTGGAAAATTTTGGTGTCTATGTCTTGTTTCCGACTTTGCCGACATTAATTGAAGTTTTGTTTGGTGTGCCAGCGCCAAAACCAGAAGGTGGTCGTGCAGACTTATTGGCTGCCTTCGTAACAGGTGTTACGACCGGTCCTAATGACACGCCTGCAAACTTTAAGTTTACTGCCCCTGCGAATTTGACGACTCCCGGCGAAATGTTGCGTATGAACGTAGTCATTCCTCCAGTTGTGCCTGGTGCTGTGGGCTATAGTGACCTCGGCTTCCTGGGCTGCGATTTAGCGGGCTTTCCAAATGGTCGTCGGGTGACTGACGATGTTGTGGATATCGCTTTGACGGTTGCCGAGGGTGCGCTGTTGGGTGTTAACGGTTTGCAAACTTGTGATCTTAGTGGTGCTTCGCCAGCCGTCGCTAATCCTGGCGCAGTGGTGAATGACGGTGCCTTGCCTTCAACTGCAGATTACCTAACGGTATTCCCATACCTAAACACACCGATTCCTGGTGTGGCCACAGCTAACAGATAAGGAGGCGTTTATGAAAACCATCATTAAATGTAGCCTGTTTGTGTGCTTGGGTCTTGGTCTGGTCGCGTGTAACAGTGATAGCAAGTACGACGGAAAAGGCGCTGGCGCGAATGCGCCAATAAGCGGCGAGCAGCTAATCGCATCTGTGGCTTTACAGGGCGAGAATGGCGAGCCTGTATCAGTGAACGACAAAAATATTACAGACAGTTTCGACCCGATTGATGTCGATAGTTTGTAATCCCACCGGCCATAGTTTGGCTCATGGAATAGCGCGGCGATGGTTTCATCGTCGCGTTATTTTTTTTGGCGCTGCAATGTGGTTTGTCATGTCAATGTTGTCTGGGCCTGTGTTTGCAGTATCAGTTGACGGCCCGGCAATTCATCGGCCTAGCGACGACAGCACCATAATACTGAGTCTTAATGCGTCTTCGACCGTGGTGAGTTCACTCTCTGCGAGTAGTCCGCAGGAGCATCTCGTTGCAGCGAAGCGTGCACTAGTTCAATTTAGACGCACTGCAAATCCCCGCTATTTAGGCGATGTTGACCGCGAACTAGCCGCTATTCCCGATAGCGATCGCAGTGGTCAATTCTATTTTTATCGCGCATCTCTCAAGCAGAGCCTGCATTTATTTGACGAAGCTCTAGCCGATTTAAATACCCTTTCTCAGCAAGGTGGCGACAGTCTCGAATCCTTGATGATGCGTTTTTCTATCAGCTTCGTCTCCGGCGAATACCAAGATGCAGAGAAGGCTTGTACCGCCCTAAAAAATGATGAAAACAGCTTGTATGCGGCGAGTTGTAGCCAGCAACTGCACGCTGCTACAGGAGATGCTGAGAAGGCCTATCACGATTTGAAGTTAGCGATGGCAAAGTCGGGATTGTTGGCTGATAGGCAGGCCTTGGCGTGGGCAACCGGGACCTTGGCGGATATTGCCGAGCGTGCGGGTCGCGATGATAGCGTGGCAATTTGGCAGTTAGCACTGCAGCTCGAACCAGATGATTTATATACCCGGGCGCGCTTGGCGGGTGAGCAGTTAAGGCTGGCCAATTATCAAGACGTCATTGTCGTAAGTAAGGATTACTTGGCCGTTGACGCCTTGGCGGTCAGTGCTGCAATTGCGCAAAAGCAGCTTGGCGAGGGCGAACAGTTAATCGCCATGCTAAGAAAGCGTTTTGACGAAGCGCTGTGGCGCGGCGAGATTTTACACAAGCGCGCTTACGCCCAGTTCCTATTAGATATCGAGCAGGATGCTCAAGCTGCTTTGGTCATGGCTGAAGAGAATTGGGCTCATCAGCGGGAGTGGCCAGATGAGGTCATTCTTGCCCGTGCTCGTGCCGCCAGTCGCGGCGGAGCAGAACCATTATGAGGCGCTCAATCTCCAGTCTTGTCACAGCGCTAGTGATGGTTATTTTTGCGCTGCCCGCTTTGGCTCATAAAGCCAGTGATAGCTTTATGTATATTACTGCCGAGCATATCCGCTTGGATATTGCCGTACAGGATATGGCGCGTATTCAGACTCTGGATGCTAATGCCGATGCTGCCGTTAGTTGGGGGGAGTTGCGAGCCGTCGAGACTGAGTTTTCAGAACTATTGCGCCGGCAAATTTCACTGAGTCAGAGCGCTGAGCCCTGTGCCTTGCTCATTAGACTGGACGGTATTAGTGAGCACAGTGACGGCAATTACGCTGTTTGGCAGCTCGCCTCAGAATGCTTGTCGAAGCCGGGCGTGAAACTGGACTATTCTCTGTTATTTGATATTGATCCCCTCCACCGCGCCTTGATAGTAAGCGATCTCAGTGGTGGAAAGCAGATCAGTGTTTTATCACCAGCTTCCCCTTCGCTTGCGTTGGGGGAGGCAATCTCGGCATTGGACACCGCAGAGGTCTTTATATGGCAGGGGATTATTCATTTACTGCTTGGCTATGACCATATGCTGTTTTTACTAGCGCTACTCTTGCCGGCAACACGTCGCAAGCACGCAGGGGGAGCTACGCAAACTTTGCGCGTCGTGTTCACGGATGTTGCTGTAGTCGTTACGATGTTTACCCTTGCCCATAGCTTTACCTTGATCGCGGCCAGTTTGGGTTGGTTTAGCTTGCCCTCGCAACCCGTTGAAATAGCGATTGCGCTTTCAATTAGCTTGGCGGCGGTGTTGGCTTTGCTGGATGTCGATGTTCGTTTTCAGCGGGGGCTGGCGATGGGAGTTGGCTTGATTCATGGCTTTGGTTTTGCGGGAGTGCTGTCAGACTTACTTGCCGCAAGCCCCTTAAAATTACTGGCGCTTGGCAGCTTTAATGTGGGTATTGAGCTGGCGCAGCTGGCCTTGGTGATTTTAGTGTTGCCACTTCTGTATCGGTATAGCTTCCATCCTTGGTATCAGAAAAAGGCATTTCCACTGGCGGCTATCGCTTTGGCCGCCAGCGGTTTGTATATGGCATTGCAGCGAATCTAATTAGGTCATTGACCACAGTTTTGGTTGATGACCTGCTGCGCGCGATACTCCTGTTCTTTAATTTCTTCGGCATTTAGCATCCGGCTGCTACCGTCGGCATTGGTGATGCGTATCCTTGCGCCGTTGGCCTTTAATGACTGCATATTCCCCTTGGCTTTTTCGCACAGCTCTGGGTCCTTGGGGGGGATGATTTCCATTTTCACCGGCGCATCGTTATTGCTACTGGCATCTGTTCCCGATTCGCTGTCGGTCTCATTTGTCGCATCACCGAACTCTTCGCTCTGCATGGTCGCGCCGCCACGGGTTTCTACAAAGTGGTATTTGCGACCCAGTGGTGGTTGCTGGGTGAAATGCTGCTTGCCGTCATCGTCAGCCCAGCGGTAATAGCCGGTTTTGTCGGCGTAGGCAGAAAAATGGGTAGCGAATAAGCCAGCGCAAAGTGCAATTGTGAGGGCCGTAGTTTTCATAATTAGTAATAACCGTGACATATCGTTACTTAGATTATGGCAGATAAATTGCGGCGTGGAAAAACCGCGTTCAAAACAAGGCTAAGTGTTAGTTATTTCTTAGGCTATCGGCAAATCACCTGAATTAAGTCTTTGTTTGGTATTGACATAGAAGGCCATAGGTTAAAAAATACGCGGTCTATCTTTTTGATAGCAAATGGCTGTTTTCCGCGCCGCTTACCTGCGGCCTAAGTACAGAGTATGACTCATCGTGTCGTACTGCTACCTACGAGTAGTTCCATTCACTCTGCAGACACATGACCTGTGTTGCGAGATTGCCCGCACCGCGTTATCCCGCGATGCATATAAACGCTGCCTGGCAGCATTTTGGCGTTTCGCCCGGAAATCAGCCGTGTCGGCTGAGAACCGGTGGTAATGTGTTTCGACATCTTTGTTCTTGTTTCATACCTTTTGCTGAGGATTTGCCTCGGCGATGCTATTAACAAGATTTTTGCGTATTCAAACTGAATCGAGGATATTTCAGTGGAGTTGTTATCTGGCGGCGAAATGATCGCGCGTGCCATGGAAGACGAGGGTGTTGAATTCATCTTCGGCTATCCCGGTGGTGCAGTACTGCATATTTACGATGCTTTGTTTAAAAGCTGCAAAGTACCCCATATTTTAGTCCGCCATGAGCAGGCAGCTACTCATGCTGCCGATGGTTATGCGCGGGCGACGGGTAAGCCTGGCGTGGTCCTGGTCACCTCTGGTCCCGGCGCAACCAATGCCATTACCGGTATTGCGACAGCGTACATGGATTCGATTCCAATGGTCGTTTTGTCAGGTCAGGTCATGAGCCATCTGATTGGTGAAGACGCCTTCCAAGAAACCGATATGCTGGGTATTTCTCGTCCCATCGTAAAGCACAGCTTCCAGGTTTCTCGCACCGAAGATATCCCTGAGATTATTAAAAAGGCGTTTTATATCGCCTCTAGCGGTCGTCCTGGTCCTGTGGTTATCGATTTGCCAAAAGACCTAACCAACCCTCATGACAAGTTTGAGTACAACTACCCTAAAAAGGTGAAGTTGCGCTCTTATACGCCAGCTGCACGCGGCCACTCAGGACAAATTAAGAAGGCCGCCAGTTTACTGCTTGGCGCTAAGCGCCCAGTTATTTATGCCGGCGGCGGCGTGGTTCAGGGTAATGCCTCTGAGCAATTGCGGGTCTTGGCGCGCGAGCTGAATTTTCCGGTAACACACACCCTGATGGGCTTGGGTGCCTACCCTGCCAGTGATAGGCAGTTCCTGGGTATGTTAGGTATGCATGGTTTTTATGAAGCCAACAACGCCATGCATCACAGTGATGTGATTTTAGCGGTAGGCGCGCGTTTCGATGACCGTGTGACCAACACCTGCAGCAAGTTCTGCCCAGGTGCAAAAATTGTTCATATCGACATCGATCCTGCCGCCATTTCTAAAACAATTGCGGCTGATGTACCGATTGTTGGGCCGGTGGATTCTGTGCTGACGGACTTGTTAACGGTAATTCGCGAAATGCGCCAGGCCGATAGCAGCTTGCCAGATGCCTCGTCACTCAAACATTGGTGGAGCCAAATTGATGAATGGCGCGATGCGCATGGTTTGTGGGTTAAGCCACGCTATGACATCTCTACGCCATATATTAAGCCACAACAGGTTATTGAGGCCCTGTGTAAAGTAACCCACGGCAAAGCCTATGTGAGTTCTGACGTTGGTCAGCATCAAATGTTTGCCGCTCAGTACTACAAGTTTGATGAGCCGCGCCGTTGGTTAAACTCCGGTGGTCTTGGCACCATGGGCTTTGGTTTGCCAGCCGCGATGGGGGCCAAGTTGGCATTCCCAGATGCGGATGTTGCCTGCGTCACCGGCGAAGGCAGTATCCAGATGAATATTCAGGAACTGTCTACCTGCGCCCAGTACAATATTCCGGTCAAAATTATCAGCTTGTACAACGGCTATCTCGGCATGGTTAAGCAGTGGCAAGACATGCAGTATGAAGGCCGTTATTCAGAAAGCGTTTACGAAAATTCACTGCCAGATTTTGTCAAACTGACCGAAGCCTATGGTCATGTTGGTATTAAAGTGACTCAGTTAAGTGATTTGGAAGAGGCGATGAAAGAAGCCTTTGCCCGTAAAAATGACTTGGTATTTATGGATATTCACGTTGATCCGCACGAGCATGTTTACCCTATGCATATAGCGCCTAACGGATCGATGCGCGATATGTGGTTGAGCAAGACGGAGCGTACATAATGCGACATATTATTTCGGTATTGATGGAAAATGAGCCGGGTGCTTTGTCGCGTGTTGTCGGACTGTTTTCACAGCGCGGATACAACATCGAGACACTCAACGTTGCACCTACAGAAGATCCAACCCTGTCGCGTTTGACCCTGACGACAATTGGCGACGATCACAAAATTGAGCAAATTACCAAGCATCTCAATCGCTTGATCGATGTAGTGAAGCTGGTTGATCTGTCAGAGGGGTCGCATATCGAGCGCGAACTGATGTTGGTTAAAGTGCGTGCTACCGGTGCGCAACGTGCTGAAATCAAACGCTGCACCGATATCTTTCGCGGTCAGATCGTCGACGTTGGCCCTAGCGTGTACACTATTCAGGTCACCGGCGCGGCTGACAAGCTGGATTCATTTCTAGAAGCTGTTGGCGAAGCGGCGATTATGGAAGTGGTTCGCAGCGGCGTGTCGGGTATCGCTCGCGGTGAAAAAGTACTGAGCTTGTAAGCTTTGTTTAGCGAAGTGACAAGGCGCCTTTTGGGCGCCTTTTTTTCGTCAGTAGTTTCTATGCTTGCACCAAGCCAGTGTGGGCTCTATTGTTTAGTGGCATTGTTATGATCCGGTGGAATGTCGTTTTGACGTAAGCTTAATCACTGACGGTCTAGTCTGATCAGCAAATCCAGATTTAAAAATTATAGGTGTGTGAATAGTGAGCCAGAAAAAAACACTCGATCAGGTGCTCGCTGAGCAGCGAGAATACAATGCTAAGCGCGCAACGGGTTATAGAGAGCGCGCCTTGAAATTATAGTTAGAGCTTAATAGGTCTCGTGTGTCATTTCCAGCGAGAACAATGGGTTGAAATTGTGCGATTTGAGCTGCAGGGAATCGCAATAAGTCGAAAGTCGAGCACGTTTTTGGTGTCATGACGGACCAGTTTGATCGCAGTATCTTAGTAGGCGTCAATGGTTTAGACCTTCTCTAACCTTAAGCGACGGGATTTACCTTGAAAGGCATGTCCCACAGCAAAAACCTCAAAACGTTGTTAAAATCTGTACACGATACCAAACCTGCTTTCGCACTTCATAAAGATTACCCTCCAGCTACGTGCTTTGGGCGGCCCGATTCGCAATCCGAAGACAATGGACTTACACAGCGGCAAAACGCTCACTAATATTCAGCGCTAACGATCCAAACCCAATAGACGCATTTTTCGATAAAAAGTCGCCCGACTAATTCCTAAGCTGCGCGCAGCGGCGGACAAGTTCCCGTCGTGCTTCCGTAGCGCCACGATGATAGCTTGTTTATTTTGGTCGGCCAGGGTTTGCGCCACTGGCGGCGAAATCGCCTGGTTACGCAGCGCAGATGGAAGATGGTCAAGCTCAATACAATCATCTTCAGCTAGCGCAACACCCAGCTTGAGTGCTTGCTGCAGCTCTCTAATATTTCCTGGCCAGCTGTAAGCGTGAAGCGCTGCATGAGCCGCAGGGGAAAGCATAGGTGGTGCACTCGGTGCGGCCACTTCACATAGAATGTCGTCAATCAACTTTTCTAAATCAGAGCGTTCGCGCAAGGAAGGTAGAGTGAGTTGAAGGCCATTAATACGGTAGTACAAGTCTTCCCGAAATAGACCGTCTTGGATTCGTTCGTCTAACGAGTGGTGGGTGGCGCATACTAATGAAAAAGAAACAGCTCGAGCGCGGCTGCTCCCAAGACGCGTCACTTCTCGATCCTGAAGAACGCGCAGCAACCTAGCCTGCATATCCAGCGGCATATCGCCAATTTCGTCGAGGAATAAAGTGCCGCCATCGGCTTGTTCAATTTTTCCCGCCATGCCACCACGGCGGGCGCCTGTAAACGCGCCTTCTTCGTAACCAAACAGCTCGGACTCGATAAGGGTCTCGGGAATTGATGCGCAGTTAACGCCAACAAACGCGTCTTTACTCTGGGAGCCGTTTCGATGTAACCAACGCGCCAACACGTCTTTGCCTGTCCCCGTTTCGCCATTAATCAATACAGGTACATTGCCACTGAATGCCTTCAGAGCACGTTGATATAAGGGAGAAATTACTTCTGCACTAGTGCCAACGTACTCAACGGCGGGAGTTTGGTGGCGCGCACTGGCCGCACGCGATGGCTGTGCTTCAACGCGCACGTATAGTTGACTACCATCCTTAAAGCGAAAAGCTACAGGCTCTCTTGCGGCTCGCTGTAAATGTAGTCCGCTAGCGTTACACAGATCGTCCAGTGTTACGATTACCCCTTCGCGTTCCAGATTACTGATATCGAGTAATTGCCGAGCGGCGGGGTTGGCCCCCAGCAGTAGCCCCTGCTTGTCAAAATGAAGCAAACCGCGAACGGGTGAATTTGTTAGTTCCGGGGCGTAATGAACAGCCAGACGTACATCGCCATTCAGATCCTCAACCATACGGTTTTCTATGGCGCGGGCAGCCAGCGCCAAGGTCTCCAAAATGTTTATATTCCGCCCGTCAAGACGGCGAGACGCGTTGATTACGCCTGCCAAGGTGCCATCTGGGAAGAAAGTAGGCACCGCCGCACAACTGAAATTACGCGCCTCTTCCAGAAAATGCTCGCCGCCCCGGACAATATAAGGACGCTGCTCTGTGATCGCGCATCCTGGGCCATTAGTCCCTGCGGCCTTTTCATTGAGGTTGCATCCTACTCGCAAAACACGGGCGAGCTCGTCACAGGCTCGTTCACCGCGAAAGGAACGGATAACCCGTCCCTGAGTTTCGATAAAAGCCAGTACCCAGTCTGTGCCGCCCAAGACGTTAAATAAGTGATCCATGTCTTTGTCGACGTAACGCAATATTGTTTCGCGCTGCTCGCTCAGTTCTCGCAATTCCTGACTTGAAAGCGAGCAGAACAGACGTTTATCAGAAAGTACCAGTCCGCTCTCCCGGGAGCGATGCCAAGAACGAACCACTTCTCCGCGTACCCAGTGGGGTGGCACTTCCCTACCTTCTTCAAATAATTGCCGCGCTTCTAGAAGTTGGTGATCAAGCTGTAAGGCGGTTGTGTTCATCATTGTCTCCGACAAGTGTTTTATTCTTATACGATCGGTTGAGAAGAGACTGTGTCAATACGATACAGCTTGATTTAAATAGTCAAATTCAAATCGTGGAAATGACTCATAACTATTTGATTTTATTTCTTTTTTATATGTGTCCAATTGTATGGCACGGAGCGTGCTATTAATGATTATTACCAACCATACCAATAAGGATAAACAATGACAAACAGAAAGCATTGCTCGCAACTTTTCTCCATCGCACTCGTGGCGTCGATTACATCACATGTAGAATTTGCGGCCGCAGTAGACGTGGATGCTGGTGACTATACAGCCTTACCTGCAGGTACAAATCTAGCAATGGCCTATTACCAAGATGCCACCCGTGACGCCCTGTATAGCAGTGGCGATAAACAGCCGATAGATGCCGGCTTAGATTCCCGTGTCGGTATTTTACGTGGTGTACACTTTACCGAGATTGGGGGTTATATCGTCGATCCGCAATTTCTTCTGCCCTTTGGTGAGCTTGAAGCAAAAGATGACCTCAGCGCATTAGGGGACGCAAAGGGGTTCGGTGACTTAATTCTTGCGGCCACTGTTTGGCTAGTAAATCAGCCGGAAAGTAGCACCTACTTTGGTATTACCCCTTTTGTGTACGTCCCTACCGGAGATTATAAGCACGATGATGCTCTCAATCTCGGAGAGAATCGTTGGAAGTTTGTTCTGCAGGGCGGCTATATCACCGGTCTTAGCGATAAATGGACTTTAGATCTGATCGGTGACGTCACCCTGTATGGCGAGAATGATGAGTTTGGTGCAAGCAAAGCCACGATGAAACAGGATCCATCAGTTCAGCTTCAAGGTTTCCTTAGATATCAGTTGGCAGCGAATTGGGATTTGCGAGGCGGTCTATCTCACACCTTTGGTGGTGAAACTAAAGTAGGCGGAGTCAATCAAGATGACCAAATCAAAACGAGTAAGTTTACGCTGGGTACCAGTTGGTTTGTAGCGCCTACTCTTCAATTTAGCGTCAATTACGGCAGAGATATCGAAGTAGAAAATGGGTTCGAAGAACAGCACCGTCTGAACCTGAGAGTACTGAAAATATTATAAATAGTAATCGTGGCGCTAGGCTTCTGACAAAGGCCTAGGATGCGCGAAAAAAATAATACATAGCTGAAACAACAAGGAAATTCTCATGTATCCGTTACCTAGAAAAATTGCAAGCTGGCATTCAGCATTGACTCTGGTCGCGCTGGTTCTCACTCCCTCGATGGCTTTGGCAGGCAAGGTAGATGAGCAAACTTATGTCAGTGTGAAGAAAATTAATGACAACCGAAAAGTTGGACATGATTGGCCGGCACACGGCTTCGATTATCAAGAAACACGCTTCAGCCCGCTCGATCAAATTAATGACAAGAATGTCAGTAAACTCCGCCTTGCGTGGACGTATGACCTGAAATCCAAACGGGGTATACAAGCCACCCCTATTGTGGTCGATGGCGTAATGTATGTGTCTGCTTCGTGGAGCATCGTGCATGCCATTGATACACGTACTGGTAAAAATCTGTGGACTTTCGATCCGAAAGTTCCGAGTGAAACCGCAAGGATTGCCTGTTGCGATGTGGTTAACCGGGGAGTCGCGGTATCTGATGGAAAAGTATACGCCACTACTCTTGATGGCCGCCTGATTGCGCTCGACGCCAAAACCGGCAAAGAAATTTGGTCACAAAACACGATTACTGGCACTTCCCATGCCTACACCATTACCGGCGCGCCGCGGGTGATTAAAGGTAAGGTGATTATCGGCAATGGCGGCGCGGAATTTGGTGTCCGCGGATATATTACTGCCTATGATGCACTGACCGGTAAACAAGCTTGGCGTTGGTTTACAGTTCCTGGCGATCCATCAAAACCATTTGAAAATAAAGCTATGGAGGTCGCCGCTAAAACTTGGGACCCAAGCGGTAAATATTGGGAAACAGGTGGTGGCGGAACCGTGTGGAACAGTATGGTATTCGACCCGGAGCTGGACCTGATGTACATAGGTACTGGAAACGGTTCACCATGGTCGCACTCTAAACGCAGCCCTGCTGGTGGCGACAATCTCTATCTCGGATCCATCGTCGCGCTTAATCCAGATACCGGCGAATATGTTTGGCATTATCAAGAAACGCCCGCGGACAACTGGGACTACACCTCGACTCAGGATTTGATTCTGGCCGATTTAAAAATCAAAGGTAAGCTCCGCAAAGTTGTTTTACATGCACCCAAAAATGGCTTCTTCTTCGTCATTGACCGTGTCACTGGCGAGTTTATTTCAGCGAATAATTTCGTTGATGTAAATTGGGCGACGGGCTACGACAAAAATGGTCGCCCCATCGAAATTCCTGGTGTTCGCAGTACAGACAAAGCCTTTGACATCGTGCCCGGCCCTTTTGGTGGACATAACTGGCACTCCATGTCGTTTAGCCCTAGCACCGGCTTGGCCTATTTTCCAGCGCAGAACGTACCTTTTAACATGGCGGTGGATCATGACTGGAAAGGCTACGGCAGCAATAAGCCCGGGCAGCCCATGAGCGGTGTTGGCTGGAACACCGCAACCAAAATCAATAGCGTGCCACCAAAAGTAAAAGCGTTTGGACGATTGGTTGCCTGGGATCCGATCAAGCAGCGTGAAGCTTGGAGCTATGAGCATGCCTCACCCTGGAATGGGGGTGCCTTGTCTACTGCCGGCAATTTGGTTTTCGAAGGGACAGCCGATGGCCGTTTCATGGCATTTGATGCGAAAAAAGGCGCCGTTTTGTGGGAATCCCCAATGGCCACAGGCGTTATCGCGGCACCAATCACCTATCAGGTCGACGGCGTGCAATATATTGCTATCGCCGCTGGGTGGGGAGGAGTTTACGGCCAGTCTCAACGTGCGACAGATAGTAGCGCCAATCCCGGCACCGTGTACATTTTTGCTCTCGAAGGGAAGAAAGATTTAACGGTTCAGCCTTCTCCGAAGGCTGAACAAACATTGGTAGAAGGTGTGCCTTACGACCCTGAACTGGCTGGCGAAGGTACCGCGCTTTACGTGAGTAACTGTGTTTTCTGCCACGGTGTACCTGGTGTTGATCCTGGCGGCAACATACCAAACTTGGGCTATGTCGACGAAAACTTCATCCGCAATTTGGATAAGTTCGTCCTTTCTGGTCCGCTCACCTCACTTGGGATGCCCGATTTCACAGGCAAGCTCAGTAAAGATGATGTGGAGAAAATAAAGGCTTTTATTATGAGTACCGCCGATGCCGTGCGCGGCAGTAAATAAGTATGGAGAACGCTATGACCAATTTTAGAGACATTGAAGGCCTGCTGGACGAGCGGACCCTCCGCTTCCTAGGTGACCACGAGCATCGTATGCTGATTGGCGAGAACTGGATTGATGCTCAGGATGGCACTCGGATCGACATCATTAATCCAGCTACAGAGCAGAAGCTGGGCAGCATTCCGGCCGCGTCAGCGGCTGACGTAAATACTGCCGTCAATACCGCGAGAGCCGCATTCGATAGTGGCTCTTGGGCGCGAGCACGACCGGCTGACCGCGAGCGACTGTTACTTAAGCTAGCGGATTTAATGGAGCGCGACGCCTTAGTGCTAGCGCAACTTGAGTCTATTGATAACGGCAAGTCTGCCCAGATTGCAGAAGCGGTGGACGTCACTCTGGCGATTGGCTTTTTTCGTTATATGGCGGGTTGGGCAACCAAAATAGAAGGTGGCACCCACACTGTCTCTGCACTCGCCGCGCCACGCGAAGCAGAGTTTTCTGCTTTTACCTACCGCGAGCCTGTCGGCGTTGTTGCAGCCATTGTTCCGTGGAATTTTCCATTGTTGATTACAAGCTGGAAGCTTGGTCCAGCACTCGCGGCCGGTTGCACGGTGGTGCTTAAGCCCGCAGAGCAAACTTCACTTTCTGCGTTGTATTTGGGTAGATTGATTCAGGAAGCAGGCTTCCCCGCGGGTGTTGTCAATATCGTCACCGGTGATGGCCCCAATACTGGCGAAGCACTGATCCGTCATCCAGGTATCAACAAGATCAGCTTCACAGGATCAACAAAAGTAGGGCAGTTGATCGGTCGTGCTGCCATGGACAATATGGCGCGAGTGACGCTTGAACTCGGCGGCAAATCGCCCGTAGTTATCCTTGAAGACTATGACCCCGAGCAAGCTGCTGCCCAGGCCGCTCAGGCGATATTTTTCAATCACGGCCAAGTGTGTTCGGCGGGCTCTCGGTTGTACGTCCATAAAAGCAAGTACGACAGTGTCGTTGATCAATTGGCAAACCTGGCCGATACCATCAAGCTTGGTCATGGGCTGGATCCCGCACATCAAATGGGTCCGTTGGTTTCCAAGCGGCAGATGGATCGAGTTTGTGGATATATCAATCTCGGTCAAGAATTCGGCGCGGAGCGGATTACCACCGCAAACAGCACACCGGAGCGCGGCTACTTTGTGCAGCCAACGGTGTTTGCCAGTACCGATGATAAGCTTGAAATAGTTCGCGAAGAAATTTTCGGGCCGGTAGTGGTGGCTATGCCCTACGATGACCTCGACGAGGTTGTACGGCGTGCGAATGATACCCCTTATGGCCTCGCCGCGAGCATCTGGTCTAATGATCTTTCGCGGGTCCACAAACTCGTCCCTCGTTTGAAGGCCGGCAGTGTGTGGGTGAATTGCCACAATATGCTGGATGCCGCAATACCGTTTGGTGGCTACAAGATGTCTGGCTTTGGTCGGGACATGGGACGTCAATCATTGGATGCTTATCTAGAGACCAAGTCAGTGGTTATGGCTTTGTAAACTTGCCTTTTGTGGGTTTCGGATTCATTAGTTTTCTTTGCGTGAATATTTTTAATCGAGGAACATCAATGACGCTTTCTTATACTCAGGGGTCAACTTTGACTCCCTTGTTGGAAAAGACAATTGGCGAGGCATTTGAAGATACCGTTCAGAGGTATGGAAATTGCCTCGCACTGGTTGATCGCCACCAGAGGCTACGGTTTACCTGGGCGGAGCTGGGGCAACAGGTTAACGATTATGCTCGTGCAATGATGGCCCTGGGCATCAATCCCGGCGATCGGGTTGGTATTTGGGCACCAAATTGCACAGAGTGGTGCATCGCCCAATTCGCCACGGCAAAAATCGGCGCTATTCTCGTTACGATAAATCCCGCCTATCGCCTCGAGAATCTGCGATATGCACTTAAGCAGTCGGGCTGCAAGTGGCTTATTTGTGCCGATAAATTCAAAACCTCTGACTACCACCAGATCACACTTGGGCTGATATCAACAGCTGCCACAAGTGAAGTGGGTGAAATAAACGACGAAAACGCGCCTCAATTGCGGGGTTTGATTAGTCTGTCCGAAAATCCACCAGCAGGATTTCTATCGTGGTCGGATTTAGCTACACGTGCTGAGGGGGTCTCCTATCAGGCCTTATGCGAACGGGAAGCTTCCCTGGACGCCAATGACCCAATAAATATTCAGTACACATCAGGTACCACTGGCTTTCCAAAAGGTGCAACACTCAGCCATCGAAATATTCTTAACAATGGCTATTTTGTCGGCCAAAGTCTGAGCTTGACAGAAATCGATCGTTTGATCATTCCAGTGCCGTTATACCATTGCTTCGGTATGGTGCTGGGCAATCTGGCTTGTATCACCCATGGTTCTGCCATGATTTATCCCGGTCCTGGGTTTGACCCGGAAGTCACGCTCCAAACGGTAAGCGATGAAGGGGGCACCGCTCTTTATGGCGTCCCAACAATGTTCATCGCTGAGCTCGCACATCCGGAGCTCGACAAGTTCAATCTCTCAACATTGCGGACAGGGGTCATGGCCGGCGCCAACTGTCCAGTCGAAGTGATGACCAAGGTCATTGAGAAGATGCACATGGCTGAAGTCCAGATTGCTTACGGTATGACGGAGACCAGCCCTATCTCGACCCAAACGGGCGCAAACGATGAACTGGAGCGTCGCATTAGCACGGTGGGCCGCACCCAGCCACATCTGGAAACCAAGATTATTGACCGGGAGGGTGAAACGGTCAGCCGGGGTGAAGTTGGGGAGCTATGTACCCGAGGGTACTCCGTGATGCTAGGCTATTGGGAAAACCCTTCGGCCACAGCGGAAGCGATCGACAATAATGGCTGGATGCACAGCGGCGATCTCGCGGTCATGGATGATGAGGGCTTTATCTCTATTGTTGGGCGGGCGAAGGACATGATTATCCGCGGCGGCGAGAATATCTCGCCCCGTGAAATCGAGGAATTCCTTTATACCCACCCCGGCGTAGAGGACGCTCAGGTAATTGGTATTCCTGACAAGCAATATGGCGAGGTCGTAGTCGCATGGATCAAACTAAGTTCAAATGCAACGCTGGATGACAAGGAGCTGCGACGCTACTGCCAAGACAATATTGCTCATTACAAAGTGCCAAAATGGTTCCGCTTTGTGGAGGAATTTCCAATGACGGTAACAGGGAAAATCCAGAAGTATCGTTTAAGGGAAATCAGCGAAAAGAGCTTAGCGGAGAACGGGGCGGCGTGACCTTATTTGATGCGCGTGCTTATTGTGATTCATGGCACGCATTTCAACTTAACCTGGTCTAAATCCACATGATGGTTCGCCGCCTCGCTTGTTGCGTGGCACATCAGAAAGCAAGGCTTTTAGGCTAAGCCCCAATTACTGGCTTGGTAATACTACTGAGTCAGTAATGGCATCAACAAAAATTTTTCACTGAGGCAGATCTTCGCGCTTATGACAATTCTCTCTGAGGAATAGCGGATTACCACGGCGCGTTAGCCCACGCAAAAGATATTTTAATAAAAAGACCTTTTTAAACCCTATTCGAGATATACCCGTGATCATAATAAATAGACAGGGCGTGATAGAACACGTCAAAAATACAGTATTGCTTTCGTGCCTGACTGTAGCGCTTGCCTTAGCCAGTTCCACTGTGGCTTTTGCTGTGGAGTCGGAAGCCAGCGCCGTCAACGATACCCTCAAATTGGAAACAATGTCCGTTACCGGAAGCCGTATTGGTCGAGCACTGGGCGATGACAGCGAAGCGATTTCTGTCATTGGAGGTAAGGATATTGAGCTTACCGGCCCCTCACACATTAACGAAGTGCTGAATAACGTTCCGGGTGTTTGGCTAAGCCGAGGCAATGGCCAGGAACACCTCACTGCCATTCGTTCAGCGGTACTGACTGGCCCTGGCAGCTGCGGCGCATTTTACTTTGCAGAGGATGGAATTCCCCTCCGCGGCCACGGCTTTTGCAATGTTAATGCTTTGTTTGATACCAATAGCGAGCAAGCGGGGAGGATTGAAGTACTGCGGGGCCCCGGCACTGTGGTGCATGGCTCAAATGCAGTGAACGGTATCATCAACGTAATTAGCCAGGCACCTCCCCAGCAGAGCGAATCCCGTATATCAATCGAGGGAGGCCCCCACGATTATCGTAGATTGAAGCTGCAAAATGGGAGTACCAGCGGCAATCACGGCTATCTGCTTAGCGTACATGGCGAAAGTGATGGCGGCTACAAGAATGACTCCGGCTACGATCAGCAAAAGTTTAATTTGCGTTACGATTATGATGGTGACACCTGGAAAATTACGTCCCTGTTGTCTGGAGCAAATTTAAACCAGGAGACGGCTGGCTATTTGGTTGGCAAAGACTCCTACAAAGACGAATCCCGTAAAAAGGAGAATCCCGACCCGGATGCCTATCGAAATTCAAAGAGTATCCGCTACTACTCCAGCTTTTCTCGCGATAGCGCCAAGGATCTTCACATAATCATCACACCCTATCTGCGTTACACTGAAATGGATTTTCTACAGCACTTTCTACCCGGCACACCAAACGAGGAAAATGGGGAGCGAACGGTCGGTTTGCAAAGCATTGCTCATCTAAATTCCTCTGCTGACTTCACACTATTCTCCGGCCTTGATATGGAACTCACCAAGGCCTACTTAAAACAAACTCAGGGTGGCCTAGGCTTTGGCCCATTCCCGTCGGGAAAGCAATACGATTATGAAGTGGATGGCGTGTATACAGCATGGTTCATCGGCAGCGACTGGCAGGTTAGCGAAAACCATCTACTAAAACTCAGTGCCCGCTACGACATTCAACTTTACACCTATAACAATCAAATGGTTGATGGGAATACAGCCGATGATGGCAGTTCTTGTGCCGGCCAGCCCTGTCGTTACGCTCGCCCCAGCGATGACAGTAACCAATTTCGCAATCCCTCTTACCACCTGGGGTATATTCATAGTTTAAACGACAACACGGACCTTATATTCAATGCAGCTCATGGCTTTCGTGCCCCGCAGGCGAGTGAAATGTATCGGCTGCAAGCCACTCAGGTGGATGTCGAGCTAGATGAAGAATCGCTCGACAGTGCGGAAGTCGGTATGCGTGCTCGCTTTTTCCGCATGCAGTGGCAGGTACTTGCCTATTGGATGGAGAAGGATGACCTTATCATTCGCGATGCGTTTGTTAATTTCAACGGCGGCAATACCATTAGCAAAGGCCTTGAGATTACGCTCGACTGGTCGCTAACAGACACCTTGAACTGGGCCTTTCAGGGAAGCTATGCCAAGCACAGCTACGACAATGATGTTGTTGCAGGAACAGAAGGCAACGACCTGGACACAGCTCCTCGCCAGCTTTTTAGCACGGAGGTCATCTGGCAGCCTTGGTCTGGCGCGTTACTTAGCCTGCAATTGACACATCAAAGTGAGTATTTCCTTGACGCAGAAAACACGCTGGAATATCCAGGCCACACGCTGACAAACCTGCGATTTCGCCAGGACTTTGAATGTGGATTATACGGCGTGGTTCGAGTAAGCAATCTTGCAGATGTCGACTACGCAGAACGGGCTGACGTGGATTTTAGCGGTGATTACCGATACTTTGTTGGGGAGCCCCGTAGCGTTTACTTGGAGTTAGGTATGAGTTTTTGAGAGAAAGCTCGGGCGAGTTGAAGTTATAAAAGGGACTCAGCGTGGTGGTCTAGTGAAACCGGGCACCTATGTAAGTGGTAAAATAATATTGGAGACAAGAATGAATGCATTAGTTGGAAGTATAGGGGTAGAGACGATTGAAAAGCTGGTCGAAGTGTTGTTCGGGCTGCCAAACACCTGCGGCCTCCCTTCTTTGCGATTATGTGATATCTGAGAAATAGTATTTAGCCTAATTTACGCCAATTTAAATTTCGTAAATGTAATAACAGAGAGTTGAGAGAAAGCTTCAAGAGATTCTTTGGTGGTGGATTTGATGCATTAGGAGCAACGCTGGGATATAGAGTTGCCATTTTAATGCGTAAGAGGGGCGAATATTTTGTTCCGTCAATACTCTTGTGGAAATTCATAAAAACTAACAAGATGAAAGTGCGTCTGCGTTAAGTTTGCCAAATGCATCTTTTGCCGGGGAAGCGTTAACATCGGACGTTAATCTGTGCGTGAAAGTCCGTGATCATTATGTGCAATCTGAAATTAGAATGTTGGTAGGTAATCCTCATGATCCGGCCCTTTAAATGCCCATAAAAGCACGATCCATGGGAGCTTCTTTACCCGATCTATCCTAAAGTCAGGCCCAGATGACTTCGCTGATGTAAACGAAGTTAGCGGGTTGATAAACCGCGAAACGTTTATCAAATCCGAAGTGCATCAAGGTTTAAGCTGCAATCGCAGCCCGGTAATCACCCATTAATTGATCTGGTGTTTTAAAACCTAAATCTTTTCTTGGGCGAGTATTTAGTCGGTTCACAGCTCTATCTACCTCTGCCTTAGACACTAACTTCAAATTTGTGCTCTTTGGAAAATACGTAAACGCTCAGTGAAGTGCATGGTTCCCACGAAGACTAGTGCGTGCTAAGGATTATTCTTTACTGAGAGATATTCCAGGGCAATAACGCTTCGATGTCTTCAATACAGGTTGCCTGAGGTAATCGAGAGTAAACTTGGGTGAGGTAGTGATGCGGTTCCAGCCCGTTGGCTTTTGCAGATTCGACGAGGGAGTACAGGTTGGTACTCGCCGTCGCACCGTTCTGGGTATCGCAAAACATCCAGTTACGCCGCCCAATCACAAACGGCCTGATACATCCTTCTGCACGGTTGTTGTCCAGCGGTACGCAAACGTGATCCATAAAGGTGGTGAGCTTGGACCATTGCCCCAGCGTATAGAGCACAGCCTTGCCCAGATCGTTGTTCGGTGGCACCTGCAATGCCATGTCGTCCAGCCAGATCTTGAACGTCTGTAAAATAGGTAACGCAAGCTTTGCCCTGAAGGCCAGGATGGCCCTGTCGTCAGGTGGAGGGTGTGCTTCCCGTAGCTTTCGTTCCAGGGCATACAGTTGGCCAATATAATCCAACGCTATTTTGGCACGACTATCGTCATGCCCCGCCGATTTTTTGGCATCGTGGAATTTCCTTCGCGCATGTGCCAGGCATCCAGCGTGTACCAACCCCTGAGCCTTGGCGATGCTGTCGTAACCCTTGTATCCATCCGAGATCAGGATGCCTTGAAAGCCTTCTAATAGGCGTTGGGCGACATTTTTGGCCCGGCTGGCATCGTAATCAAACAAAACCACGCGACGGTCTGTCGCACCGGTGGCACGTACCCATACCCAGTGATCGGCACTGGGATCTTTGTGGCTTTTCAGTACCTGCACCCGGGTTTCATCCATGTGCAGCAGGCGGCTGTTGCGACATTCATCGTTCAGCAAGTTAATCAACGGCTGCACGTGGGTGCCGCCAATCTTGATCATCCAAGACGCCATGGTGGCACGATTGAGTTGAATCCCTAATCGGGCAAACTGTTTTTCCTGTCGATGCAACGGCAGGCCGTCCACATACTTGGCGGTAGTGATATGGGCCAGCAGTGACGGGCTTGCCAAACTCTTTGGCAGCAAGGTGTTGGGCTTGTCCGCCGTCTTCATTGTTTCGCCACAACAGTTGCAGGCGTATTTGTAGCGGATGTGCCGTAACACCCGTAGCTTGGCGGGAATAAAGTCCAACTGTTCACTGGTGATCTCACCGATGCGCTTTAAGGGGGTCCCGTCATTACCGCAGATCTTTTCGTGTTCCGGTAAGTCGTGAATGACATCCACTCGGGGTAGGTCAGCGGGGATGCGCTTGCGGCCTTTCTTCTTGCGGGTGTGTTCGGGAATGGTAACTGCGTCGGCCACGGCTGGCGTGAGAACCGCAGTAACCTCCGCTTCATTGAACAGCCGGGGCTGGTCTGGGTTCACTTCATCTTTCGGGGTTTTCTCTGAGGAGCGACCAAAGATTTGTCGTTTCAGCCAGGCGTTCTGTTCAGCCAGTTGATCTGCCCGGTGCTTTTCTTTTTCCCGGGCTTTCGATTCCTCAATCAACAGCGCAATCACCTTGTCCTTGGTAATGCCCTCGTCCTTTAGCTGTTGCGTTGAGAAACTCATGGGGGCAGTATAACGGCCAGAATACCCCGGTCAACTCGCTAGGGAATAACGCAGTTTTTGGTGCGGTTTTAAATCAAAAATATTGTAACCGTCCAACAGCCAACTCAGCTGCTGACCCGACAAAGAGATCGTCTCTGCGTCTTCTTTTAACGGCCAGGAGAACTTTTCCGCTTCCAGTCGCTTGTAGTAAACCACAAACCCATTCGTTTCCCAGTAAAGAATTTTTAAACGGGTTCTGGTCTTGTTGATGAATACAAAAAGCGCGCCACTAAACGGATCGCGTTTCATGATACCTTCCACTAATGCCGACAGCCCGGTCATCTGCTTACGCATATCCACCGGCTTGCGATAAAGATACACCGCATCCAAAGTAATGTCGGGCCGGATCACTGCGAGCCTCCCAATGAGCGCAGCCACTCGACGGGTGGCCACTCATGACAGGACAGGGTCCAACCCGTAGCATTGCGAAGCGAACAAACGGGTTTGGGCTCACCATAAACGTCACGGTCAACCTGGACTTTGACGAAGTCATCGAGGGCAGGCTCACTCTGTTCGGCACCTTTGAGCAAGGCCAGGTCAACAGCGTACACCTCCGCGTATTCCTCGACACTCACGCCAAGTTCCTTGGCCCGTTCGATATGTTCTCGAATCTCTGGATCCAACGTTTTCCGCGCCACTGATTAACATCCTCTTTACAAAACGAGGGGAAGCATGGGGCAAGCTTTCAACTTTGTATAGAGTGCACTTCGTTGATCGTTTACGAAAATACTGCCGTAGTAGCCCATTCGTATTTTCATTTAATCCGCGCTCCCACGAACTGTACGGATGTGCAAAATAAATATCCGTTGAGAGCGCTTTGCTTATCTCAGCATGATAAGCAAACTCTTTCCCATTGTCCGCCGTGATACTGTGAACCACATCTTTAAATGGCCTTAACAAACTGATCGTAGCTTTGGTGACAGCCGCAGCACTTTTGTTATCGACCTGCGCAGACAAGGTGAATTTGGTGACCCTCTCCACTATGGTGACCAGCGCACCGCTATGGCCTTTCCCTATCATTGTGTCAATTTCCCAGTCACCAATTCGGGATTTGTTGTCCACAGCCTCAGGGCGGTCATCAATGCTTATACGGTTCTTAATGTGTCCTCGTGTGGATTTGCCATTACGGCGCTTGTCGTACTTCTTGCCTTGACGTCGCAAGTACGTATACAAATCTCCGTTAGATCGCTTATCCGACCAAACATGCAGATAGATCGTCTCATGGCTAATCAGAAGCTCTAGATCATCAAGTAGCCACCCCGATATTTGCTCCGGACTCCATTCTTGCCGAAGCTTGGACTCAATCAGTGCGATCATAGCCAACGTCATTTTAGAGCGCCTAGCTGCCGCCTTACGACGTAAGGACGACTTAGCCTGAGCTTGTTTGTGACGGTAACCTCGGCCACCTGTATTACGAGCTAACTCTCTACTGATTGTTGACTGACTTGTACCGACGTTCTTAGCAATCTCTCTTTGTGAACAACCTGTTTTATTTAGGGCTGATATCTGGCATCGTTGCTCATAAGTCAGCTGCTGGTAATATCTCATTGTGATTTCATCTCTTGCCGGAGAAAAAAATGATGAGCTTACCTTCAGCTGACCCTTTCTTCTACTGCATCAGATGATGCACTTCAGATTTGAAACCACGTTTCTATATATTTTTAAATCGAGAATTTATATGTTCAAGCTTAAGATGATTGGTCTTATATGGTGTGTTTTTTTAATGCAAGCTACTATTTTACAAGCGGAAGAGAGTAAGCCAAAGCTTGTTTATGATGCTGAGCTGAGTGCGTATGATTATGATTTTGCAGTGAACTACTTTGCTGTTAAATCGCAACAACAATCCTTAAAGATGGCCTTTATCTATTTGAAAGGCGATGCAGATAAGCCGGTTGTAACCCTATTGCATGGTAAAAACTTTAATGCCGATTACTGGAGCGAAACCGCGCTATTTTTGCAGGGCATGGGTTATGGCGTTGTTATCCCCGATCAGATTGGCTTTGGTAAATCATCTAAACCCGCTAACTACCAATATTCCTTTGCGGCAATGGCGCAGCAGACGCATTCATTGTTGAGCTTTCTGGAAATTGAAAAATCGATTGTGATTGGGCATTCCATGGGCGGGATGTTGGCAAGCCGCTTTGCCTTAATGTATCCACAAGTGACGCAGCAGCTGGTTTTACTTAACCCTATCGGATTGGAAAATTATTTGCACTATGTGGAGTACAAGGACACAGATTTCTTTTACAAGGGTGAGCTTGCCAAGACCGACGAAGGTATTAAAACTTATCAGCAGAAAAATTATTACGACGGCAAATGGAATGATCAATATGCGGCGCTAACAGACTTTATGATCGGCCAGCTTAACGGTCCGGATAAGGATTTAATCGCTTGGGTCAACGCTAAAACCTACGATATGATTTTCACCCAGCCCGTGGTGACCGAGTTTAAGGATTTATCCGTGCCGGTCAGTTTGATTATAGGTACCCGTGATCGAACGGGGCCTGGGCGGAATTGGATGCGGGACAATGTCGATTATGAGCTTGGTCGCTATGATCGTTTAGGCAAAAAAGCTGCCAAAATAATACCGAATGCTAGCTTGTTTGAGTTGCCGGGTTTGGGGCATTTGCCCCATATTGAAGATTTTGAGCAATTTAAAAAGGTGCTACTTAAGGCTTTTAAATCAGGGCAGTAAATTTTGGCTGCGCCGCGTACCTGTAGGTCCGATTAATGTGCGCTAAACGCCTGCACGCAATAGCCCTTCGCTAAGGCTTCGGTAATTTGTGGATCTTTCGCAAAAGCTGGGTTTTTAGGTATTTGGGTATTGTCGATCATCTTGCGTTTGATGATAGTAACGTCTTTGAAGCCCTCGGCCATGACAAAAAGCTGAGCCAGCTTTTCCGCCCCGAACATGTCTTTAAAATCGATGTAGACAATAAATGGCGCGCTTTCGCCCTCGGTGAATTCGCCCTGGGTTTTCTTGGCCGTGGCGTTTACTGAAAATAGATACATGCTTTTCTCCGGCCAGTTTTCTGCTGGGCAAATTATTGACTAACGATGGCCAGCCGCAGTGCTGACATATTTAATTGCAGTGATGTTAGCGCGCTTAAGCCGAGTTCGGTTTCGTGGTCGAAGGTCGCCAACTCTTTTGGATCTACGTGGGGGTTGCGGCTCATTAACGATTGCAAACGCTCGCGTTCGTTGCTGCGATCCAGTTGGTAGGCTTGGGTCGCGGTCGCTATCCATTCTTTACTCGTTTCTTCTGCAAGTTTCTCTATGTGTGGAATCATGGCGGTAATACTGGCGCGCACTTCGCGAAGCAGAACTGGCATTAACGTCTTTTTGACGCCTTGGGCAATCTGATTCAATTTGCTATGCGCAACCGCATTAGACAGGTTGCGATTTTGCTGGTCAGTTACAAGGCGGAAACTTTGTGCGGGTAAATAGCTTTGTAACTGCAGCCAAGCCGGTGCTTGTAGCGCGGGGCTGAAAAATGACTCAAGTAAAAGTGTGCCGGGTTTGAGGGCTTTTACCGCAATAGTACAAATGCTGGCGCTGCCGAAGTCGCTGGACATCACCATATCCATTCCGCTAGTAATTAGCGGGTGTTCCCAGCTGAAGTAAGCCATGTCTTCGCGACTGAGTGCGCGGTCGCGATCAAAGGTGCCGGTAATACCGTCCTCGGGTAAATGCGGGAATGCTTCAGTGATCATGTGATCGCCGGGCCGCAATATAATGGCGTTGTCGCTATGATCTTCGTGGTCTAGACCAAACTGTTCGGCGAGCATTTCAACATACTCGGCTAATGCGTCACTGCGTTGCTCTGTTTCTAGTGAGGTAATTAATTCTGCGGCGCGCTGTGGTTGGCAAGAGTTTAGTTCGAGCAGGCGGTTGCGGCCTTTGCGCAAATTTTCCTGCAGTACTATGGCTTTATCGGCGGCGCGTTCGATAACGTTATTGATCTCGCTCGCGCTGTCATTGGCCAGTGCTGTGCGGAGTTCGTCACCAAACTCCAGCATCAAGGCATTGCCGACGGTGCAGGGCTGTTTGAAAATACTGACCGCGTCGCGATACCAATGCAGTAATTTTTCTTGCGCGCTGCCTTTGTAGTAGGGCACGTGTAAATTGACATCGCCGAGCTGGCCGATGCGATCAAGACGACCAATACGCTGCTCAAGTAGGTCAGGATTTAAGGGCAAATCAAATAAAATCAGGTGTTGAGAAAACTGGAAGTTGCGACCTTCGCTGCCAATCTCTGAGCAAATTAATAGTTGGGCGCCGTCCTCTGGGTCAGCAAAATAAGCCGCCGCGCGGTCGCGCTCGATAAGGCTGAGTTCTTCGTGAAATACTGCGCTTGCAATGCCGCGACGCAGCCGCAGGTGCAGTTCTAAGTCTCGGGCCCCGTTTGCGTCAGCGGCAATGAGCAAGACTTTCTCGTCTGGGTTTTGCAATAAGAACTTTTCTACCCACGCGACTCGGGTATCTGCTTTTAACCACGCAGCGCCGAGCAATTGCTCTGGGTGTAGCGACTCTTCCAAGCTAGCTGTTGTGCAAGCTTGCTCGTACCCCGCCGGTACATCAAGCGGGTGGGCGTGTAATACTCGCTGGGGGAAGCCGCCAACTGAGGCGCGGGTGTTGCGGAACAGCATGCGGCCTGTCCCGAAGCGGTCGAGGAGATCGCGGATGGTTTTGTCGAGCTGTTCAGCGCCAGGGCTTTTTCCTAGCGCACAGAATGCGTCTTTACCTAATAACGTCTCTAAACGCAGACAAAACTCGGTATCGCCAAGCGAGGTCTCCGGTGAATCACTCAGGCCCTGAATGAGCTCACTGATGTCTTCGTAGTGGCTTTGCTCTTCAAGGAAGGCGGCCAAATCTGGATAGCGGGCCGGATCGAGTAGGCGAAGACGAGCAAAATGGCCGTCTATGCCAGCATTTTCTGGCGTCGCGGTTAATAACAGTACCGAGGCAATTTCTGCGCTTAGGCGTTCGACCAGTTTGTATTCAGCGGAGCTGCTGCCGTCTTCGTGCCAGTGCAGATGGTGAGCTTCATCGACCACCAGCATATCCCAGCCGGCGTCGCATAATTGCTGCTGACGTCGATCATGGCTGCTTATCCAGCTAAGTGGGCAGATGATGAGCTGCGCATCTTCAAAGGGGTTTTCTTCGTTTTCTTTCGATTCTTCTTCGTCGAAGAAAATACTGCTCGGCTCGTCTTCGTATTCGTCTATTTGACGGCAGCGCGCCTCATTAAAAATACTGAATTTGAGGTTGAAGCGGCGCAGCATTTCTACCAGCCACTGATGAACTAAGCTGTCTGGCACCACGATCAGTACACGTTTTGCGCGCTCAAGTAATAGCAGTTGATGAATGATTAAACCGGCTTCAATGGTTTTGCCTAGCCCCACTTCGTCGGCAAGCAACACGCGGGGTGAGGGCCGACTTGCCACTTCTGCGGCGATATACATTTGGTGGGGTAGTAACTGAACTCTCGGCCCCAACAAACCGCGGGTGCTAGCGGCTTGGCTGGTGTTTTGCTGTTCTAAGGTTGCGGCTCTTAGTGCAAAGCGGCGATGATGTTCTACTTGGCCGGCTAGTAGGCGCTCTTTGGCATTGCTGAGTTTGATATTGGCGCTCAGAATTTGCTCGGGCACCGGGTGCACGTCACCGTTTTCGTCTTCGGCAAAGTAGACGATGCAGCCATTGTGTTCTTGCTGCTCTTTTACTATCAGCGGGCCCTGGTTGGGTACATCGATATTGTCGCCAACTTGAAATAGTACTCTCGATAGCGGTGCGGCTGCAGCGGCGTACGTGCGTTCTTCTTCTGCTGCAGGAAAGGCAATGACCACACGACGGTTTTCGGCTTCAAGAATAATACCCAAGCCCAGGTCGGGTTCTGGGTTGCTGATCCAGCGTTGGCCGGCGATAAAAATAGTAGACATAAGGTATGAGTATAGCTCGATGTATTGAGTAAGTTCAGCGCTGAAACAGCCTGATTTCTGGAGTGCGAATGTTACGCATCGCTGGCGCCAAGGGAAAGTCTTAATACCGTAAATCTGCCCAAGGGCGACTTTAAATGGTGACAGAGACCATAGTGACCGCTGCAATGTAGACTATTGTCGAGTAGCGATGTGCTCGCTCTGCGCTAGACTGTAAGCATTCGCAAGATGGTTGCCAAAGATAGGCGTAATGAGGCTAAGAGTTGGAAAGTCAGTGGCTGGTATTGTTGGCGTTTATATACGTCGCTTGTTTATTTCTAATAGCTTGGTGGGCCGATCGGCATACCCAGCGGCCGCCGGTCGTGCGCGCCTTAGTTTACAGCCTTTCGCTGGCTGTTTATTGCAGCTCTTGGACGTTTTTTGGGGCTATTGGTCAGGCCGTTAACGACGGCTGGTCTTTCGTTCCAATCTACCTTGGTCCTATTCTTTTGTTTGTATTGGCGTGGCCGTTTATCCGTCGCTTATCGGTTGTGAGCACGCGTAATCGAGTGACTTCAATAGCAGATTTTATTGGTTCTCGCTATGGGAAGCATCAATTCCTTGCGGCATTGGTCACCTTGATCGCCGTCGCTGGCAGTCTTCCCTATATCGCTTTGCAATTAAAAGCGGTAACACAAGCGTGGTTGACCGTGCAGCATATGTGGCAACCAGACTTGGCTACAAGTCATAGCAGCACTAGTTTCATAGCAGCGCTAATTTTAGTTGTCTTTACGGTAGCCTTTGGCACCCGGGTTGTTGATAAACGACATCGTCATCGGGGCCTAATGGCGGCAATTGCGGTGGAGTCCCTTGTAAAGTTGACCGCGTTTGTGGCGGTGGGCGTGTTTGCGCTAAGTTTCTTGTTTAGTGCGGGGAGTAATGGGCTCGAAATTGAATACGGGAAGCTGGCCAGTTTACCTGCCCCAGTCAATTTCATAACTCAGCTGGTGATAGCGGCGGCCGCGATAGTCTGCCTGCCTCGGCAGTTTCACGTTATGGTGGTAGAGAATCACAGCCGTCGAGATATGCGCGCCGCGCGTTGGATATTTCCAATCTACCTAGCGTTGTTCTGTGCGCTTATTGCACCAGTTGCGATTTTGGGGCAGTCCCTTCTCGGGAGTGGCGCGCCACTTAGTCCAGATATGTTGGTGGTGTCTGCACCTATGGCGGCTGGCAGTAATACCTTAGCGGTAGTGGCTTTGCTCGGTGGTTTATCGGCGGCTACCGGTATGGTTATTGTTGCCTGTGTGACCTTGTCGGTGATGGTCTGTAACGAGTGGATGGTGCCGCTCTGGCAGTTCTTCAACCGTGCTCACAGTATTAACGCCCGCTGGTTGCAGCAGGTGAGACGTGGCGCGATAGCGGCATTGTTGCTGGCAGCCTGGTTATTGGAGCAGCAGTTAAGTGGTCGCGGTGGTTTGGCGTCTCTGGGCTTGCTGTCTTTTGCTGCGGCTGCGCAATTAATGCCATCAATTATTGCGGCGTTGTATTGGCCTAGAGCGCACTCTCGGGGGGTTATTGCCGGTTTGTTTGCTGGTGGTGCAATTTGGTTTTACTGCCTATTACTACCTGCTTTGCTGGGCCTTGGGCATCCCTTGCTCAGTGATGGTCCGTTTGGCTGGTCGTGGTTGCGGCCAGAGGCACTGCTCGGTTTACAATTTCCAGATCCCTTAAGTCATGGGGTATTTTGGAGTCTATTGCTTAATTGTGCGAGCTTAGTGGTGGTGTCTGCAGTGAGCCGGTTTAAAGCGATTGAGTTGCGACAAGCGCGCGCCTTTACCCAGCTGCGTTTAGTGAGGGGATATCAAAAAGCCGATTTTGAGCTCACCAAAATTGAAAGCTGGCAGTTGCAGGGAATGTTGACGCCACTTTTGGGCGCGGATAGAAGCAGGCAACTCTGGCAGCGTTTCGAACAAAGGATAGGCCAGCGGTTGCTGGCTAACGACAGGGTGCCGCGTTTTGTTGTTAAGGATGTAGAGGCGGCATTAGCTGCCATTGTCGGAGCGGTCTCAGCACATCGCACTTTAGATTTATTGCGGCGTAAAAAGCCATTACAGCTTGATGAGTTTGTGCTGTTGATCGGCGACACATCTAAGCAGTTGCAGTTTGGTCAGGATTTATTGCAAATCACCTTAGAGACCATACCTCAGGGTGTTAGCGTTGTGGATGCCAATTTAGATCTGGTGGCATGGAATAGCCGCTATATCGAACTATTTAGTTTTCCCGAACGCCTGTTGTATGTCGGCTGTCCTATCGCCAAGGTTTACCAGTTCAATGCTGAACGAGGGTATTTGCATAATGCGGATACTGATGTGGATGGGGCAATTGAGCGCCGCTTAGCTTTATTAAGCAGTGGAAAGCCCTATCGCATTGAGCGGTCTCTCCCTAATGGCTTGGTTGTCGAAATTTGTGGTACGCCAATGGCGCGGGGCGGCTATGTGACAACCTATACAGATATCAGCGAATACCGGCGTATGTTCAATGAGCTAGATGGCGTGAAGAACCAGTTGGAGCGACGCGTTATTGAGCGGACCTCGGCGTTGGAAGCGGCGAATGAATCACTGGCGACGGAGAACCAAGCGCGGGCGAAAATAGAGCGTGAGCTGAATACTGTTTACGCCAGCAAGAGTCGTTTCTTGGCGGCAGCCAGTCATGACTTACTACAACCAATAAGCGCGGCACGTTTATTTACCGCCGCACTTTCACATCGCACCCAAGGAAGTGATTTTGCCACCGAGGTTGGGCACATTGATGCCTCATTAAGCGGTGCGGAAAATTTGATTACCTCGTTGCGGGAAATTGCACGTTTGGACTCGGGTAATATTCAGCTTGATCGCCGAGATTTCTGTCTGAGAGATTTACTGGAACCTTTGACGCGAGAGTGTGCTCTACTTGCGGAACAAAATGGCCTTACCTTGAAGGTTCGCCCCGGCGATTTTTGGGTGTATAGCGATCAGCAGTTATTGCGACGGGTGATACAAAACTTCCTTTCTAATGCCTTGCGTTACACCCGGGCAGGTGGCGTTTTACTGGCCTGCCGACGTCGAGCTGACAATATCCTGATTCAAGTCTGGGACACCGGGCCTGGCATCGCCAAGTTAGATCAGCAGCGGGTGTTTGATGAGTTCGAGCGGGCTCAAGGTGCGGCCCATAATGATTCTGAAAAAGGGCTGGGTTTGGGCTTGTCTATAGTTCAGCGTATTAGCGGTTTACTTGGCCACGAAGTCACACTTCACTCTACTGAAGGACAGGGCAGCGTGTTTGCCATTCAAATACCTATTGGCCAGCGCCAGGAACGCCAAGCTATAAATAAGTTAGCCGATTTAGAGTCTGAGTTGGCGGGGATCAGTGTGCTGTGTATAGACAATGAAGTGGGTATTCGCGCCGGTATGCAGGCCTTACTTAGTCAGTGGGGCTGCCGTGTTTTTAGTGCTGCGAACCTTGGTGAGGTTTTGGGTCAGTGGCAGTTAGAAGCCGCGCCAGATATTGTGCTGGCGGATTTTCATTTGGACAACGACGAGACCGGCTTGGCGCTGCTACAGGCATTAAATTACCACTGGCATACTCGCTTACCTGCGGTGGTGATCAGTGCAGACAATAGCCTTGAAGTACGAGAGCAGGTAGAAAGCGCGGGGTATCATTTTTTGGCCAAGCCGGTCAAACCAGCTGCCCTGCGAGGCGTGATGCGGCAATTGCTATTGCGTCAATAGTTATGCGCTCAGGCTAGGTGTTGGGGGTTAACGTCTAATTGGCTAAACGCCATGGCCGCTTGGGTACGAGAATGAACGCCGAGCTTACGAAAAATTTCTGTCACGTGAGCTTTCACCGTGGCTTCGGTGACACTGAGCTCGTAGGCGATTTGTTTGTTGAGCAGGCCCTGTACCAGCAGCGTGACTACTCGAAATTGTTGTGGGGTGAGGCTGGCGATACCGCTGGCCATTTTTTGTTCTTTGCTATCAAAGCCCGCCTGATAATTAACTCCCTCAGGTAGCCAACGGGCACCACTGATGACGGCATTAATAGCCTTGGTTATGGTATCTGCGTGGCTACTTTTAGGAAGAAATCCTGCTGCACCATGATCAATGGCGCGACACATTACCTCTGGTGCTTCGCTGGCTGAAATGACCATAACTGGAATTTCTGGGTAGTGGGCTTGCAGATGTATTAAGCCGCTAAAGCCTTGCGCGTCTGGCATATGTAAGTCTAGCAATATGAGGTCGCTGGTGTTGTCGCTAAGTAGCAGGTTTTGTAATTCAGTGACGGATGCTGTTTCGCTGACGATACAGCCCGCAAAATTCTGGGTAAGGCTTGCTTTAAGTGCCGCGCGAAATAAGGGGTGGTCGTCGGCAATGATAAATCGCAGTGTGTTCATCTGACGCCTTTTTTATTAGTTTATTTAGGCTACAGTGTATAGAAAAAGACCCTTTGGTGCAGGGTATGTCTGTTAATTTCGAGTTCTTGATATTGAATTTGAATTGAATGGTACTCGCACCCTAGCGTGCAAGATGCTAAACGGGAGATAGAAAACGCTGAGATAAAAACTCAGGTTTGTGTCTCTCGTAAAGCATCCATTAATAGATGGGAGCACCTACAATTATAGTTCGACCTCCGGTATTGAGTTCAAGCGATATTTGTATTACTCGACTTGTGGTTTTCGATCAGTTTCGCAACAACGGCGGGATCGGCAAGAGTCGATAAATCACCGAGGTTTTCGGTATCGTCAGCGGCAATTTTGCGCAGTATGCGGCGCATGATTTTTCCGGAACGGGTTTTCGGTAAATCGTCGGTCCATTGAATAATGTCCGCCACCGCAATTGGGCCAATTTCCTTGCGCAACCACTGCTTTAATTCATTGCGCAGCGTTTCGCTCTCGGCGCTTTTGTCGGTCAAGGTTATATAGGCGTATATGCCTTCGCCCTTGATGGTATGGGGGTAGCCCACAACGGCCGCTTCGGCAACCAAATGGTGGGCGGCCAGAGCGCTTTCCAGTTCTGCTGTTCCCAGGCGATGACCAGATACATTGAGTACGTCATCAACCCGCCCGGTAATCCAGTAATAGCCGTCTTCGTCGCGACGAGCGCCGTCACTACTGAAATAGTAGCCTTCAAAGGTCGAGAAGTAGGTTTCGATGAAGCGCTCGTGGTCGCCAAAAATGGTGCGCATTTGTCCGGGCCAGCTGTCACAAATGACCAAATTGCCCTCTGCCGTGCCAGATAGCAGCTGGCCTTCATTGTCGACCAGGGCGGCATGGACACCAAAGAAGGGCAGCGTTGCGGACCCCGGCTTTAAGTCGATCGCACCCGGTAAAGGGGTAATCATTAAGCCGCCGGTTTCCGTCTGCCACCAGGTATCTAGAATCGGGCATTGGCTGCGGCCAAATTGTTCGTAAAACCACGTCCACGCCTCGGGGTTGATGGGCTCGCCTGCTGTGCCTAGCAAACGCAGCGAGCTGCGGTCAGTGTTGGCCAAGGCCTCGGTGCTATGCGCCATGAGCGCTCGGATAACAGTGGGCGCGGTATAGAGAATATTAACTTGATGTTTGTCGATGATTCGGGCCAATCGACCCGCATCGGGGAAGTTGGGAATGCCTTCATACATGACTATAGTGGCGCCGTTACTTAGCGGGCCATACACGGCGTAGCTGTGACCCGTGATCCAGCCGATGTCGGCCATACACCAATATATTTCACCGGGCTTGTAATCAAAAACCAATTGATGACTGAGCGAGGTGTAAACCAAATAGCCGCCAGTGGTATGAACCGCGCCCTTGGGTTTTCCTGTTGAGCCTGAGGTGTAAAGAATAAACAGCGGGTCTTCTGCGTTCATGATTTCTGGCGCGCAGTCGCTAGCCTGAATATTCATGAGTGTGTGATAGTCAACGTCTCGAGATTCCTGCCAGTCAATTTTGTCGCCGCAGTGTTTTACCACTAAGACCTTTTCAACTAATGCCGGCGGGCATAGAGCGATGGCGTCATCCACATTTTGTTTGAGACTGACGCGTCGGCCACCGCGATTCCCTGCGTCGGCGGTAATGATTAATTTCGACTGACCGTCTTGTATGCGACCAGCTAGTGCTTCGGGTGAGAAACCACCGAAAACGACAGAATGTACTGCCCCAATTCGCGCGCAGGCCAACATTGAAATGGTCGCTTCCGGAATCATGGGCATATAGAGCGTGACAACATCGCCCTTGGCGACCCCTAAACTTTTTAAGCCGTTGGCGAGCTTGCAGACCTCTGCATGTAGCTCCCGGTAGGTGTATTTGCGAACCGGGGCTGTCTCGCTGTCGGGCTCCCAAATCATCGCTATTTGATCAGCTTGTTGGTCTAAATGACGATCTAAGCAATTCACGCTGGCATTCAGTTGGCCGTCTTCGAACCAGCGAATGGACAAATCGTGTTTTGCAAAGCTGCAATTCTTAATGGTGTTTGGTGAGATGATCCAGTCCAGACGTTTTGCTTGTTCCGCCCAGAACTCTTCTGGACTGTCGAGGGATTGTTGATATAGCGAGGTATGAGTTTCACGGTCTATGTACGCCGCATTTTTTGCGTTGGCAGAAACGGGATAATGGCCTGCATAAGGCGTTGAAGTGGTCATGACCGTAGTCTCCATTTTAAATTTATTGTGTTCTACTATCCTCGCGCTGTGAGGTAAATAGAATTAGACCTTGGTCTAGTTCCCTTTTTTTGTTGTGTCTTCTCGGTTGCTTTGCAACATAGACTTTGGTCTATACATGACTAATGGCTAATATCCTTGGTGGTGTGGTGGGATTATAAATTTCGTGTCATTTACGATTCGAGAGAGCCCACTATGATAAATAATAAGAAATTGACTCCGGCGGTGCCGGCTAATATGCAGTTGAGATCAAGCGTACTTGCTGGCCTGGTTTTCGCTGCGCTCCCGTTGTCGGCGGTCGCTGAAACATTAGAACAACGAGTGGAACGACTGGAGCGCGCACTTGCAGAAAAAGAGGCGCCAAGCCAGGTTCAGCAGTTAGAAGGTAGTACTGAGTACTCATTTGGCGGTTATATAAAGTTAGATGCCATCGCTAGCCACTACAGCGACGGGGAGCGTGCGCTGGCAGGGGTGGGCGATGATTTTCTGGTCGCCTCGGTCATACCTGTTGGAGGGGAGTCCGGCGATACAAATCTCGATATGCATGCTAAGCATTCTCGTATTTGGTTTAAAACCAATACTGCAACCGATGTTGGTGCGATTGGCACCTATATCGAAATGGATTTTGGTGTGAATCAAATTGGCGATGAGCGTATTAGTAACTCTGCTGCCTCGCGAATCCGTCATGCCTACTTGAACTGGCAATACGACGCCGATAGTTCAGTGCTGGCCGGTCAGACGTGGAGCACCTTTTTTAATGTGGGTAGTCTGCCAGATACCTTAGATTTTGTTGGTCCTGTTGGCACTCTGTTCGAACGGCAGGCGCAAGTGCGCTGGACTCACGGCTTAGGTAATGCGCGCTCGCTGATGTTTGCGCTAGAGAATCCGTCTAGCGGTTTATATGGTCAAAGCGGGTCGGATGCCGGCGCGAGTGCTTATGATAATAACGCTCTGCCTGACATGGTGTTGCGCTTCAACGGCAAATCCGGAGATTTTAGCTATAGTTTTTCCGGTTTGCTGCGAGAGCTTGCCTACAAACAAAACTTTACAAACAGTCAGGCGCAGGCTGTTCCCGGCGACGACAGTGTCTATGGTTATGGTGTGAGTTTTGCGGGTGTTTGGCAGATAGGTGCCGATGATGTTCGCGTGCAACTTAATGCCGGTAATGCTTTGGGGCGCTACCTGGGTTTGCAAACATACCGAGATGGTGTGATTGAGGATGGCGGTGATATCGAGTTAATTGACTCTGTCGGCGGCTATGTCGCGTATCGACATTTTTGGGCGCCTAAATGGCGTAGCAGTTTGGTGTTGTCGGCGAGCTCTGCTGATAACCCCGATTCGGTTGCCGATACTACAGCGGCGTCTTATCAAAGTGTTCATGCGAATTTAGTTTACGCGCCGATTACGGCTTTGAATTTTGGTGTCGAATATATTCACGCCAGCAAAACCATTGAGAGACCAGTAGGTGGAGATGATAGCGGCGATTTAGATCGTCTGCAGTTCAGCGCGAAATACACTTTTTAATATTAAGGTAGCTCTTAAATGGCGCCAATCGACTAAGGTCGAATGGTGAGATAGCGACTTAACTGTAATGCTAGGTTTATAAGACGGGAAAAGTCGAAAATAACAGGAGAATAACAATGGCGTTTCATTCAAAAGAACTGGCGAAAGCCTACTGGCGAGAAAATGTGAAGCTCTTACTTAGCTTACTTTTCATCTGGGCCTTAGTGTCCTTTGGCTTCGGGATCCTCTTGGTTGATGTGTTAAATCAAATCCAGTTTTTTGGTTTTAAATTGGGTTTTTGGTTTGCTCAGCAAGGGGCAATTTACACGTTTGTAGTGCTGATTTTTGTGTACGTATACAAAATGAATCGGCTCGACGAAAAATACGACGTCCAAGAAGACTAGGGGTGCATTATGGATATTAAAATTTGGACATTCCTAATTGTTGGCTTGAGCTTTGTTTTGTATATCGGCATCGCCATCTATTGTCGGGCGGGCTCAACCAAAGAGTTTTATGTTGCAGGGGGAGGCGTTCACCCTGTTGTTAACGGTATGGCGACGGCAGCGGACTGGATGAGTGCCGCCTCGTTTATTTCGATGGCCGGTCTCATTTCCTTTATGGGATACGACGGCGCCGTCTATTTAATGGGGTGGACCGGGGGCTATGTGTTGTTGGCGCTCTGTCTTGCTCCGTATCTTCGTAAGTTTGGCAAGTTTACCGTGCCTGACTTTATCGGTGACCGCTATTATTCCCAGACCGCGCGAACGGTAGCCGTTATCTGCGCGATCTTTGTCTCCTTTACCTATGTGGCGGGACAGATGCGTGGGGTTGGCGTGGTATTCAGTCGCTTCCTTGAAGTAGACATTACCACTGGCGTGTTCCTAGGCATGGCAATTGTGTTCTTTTACGCCGTACTCGGCGGCATGAAGGGCATCACCTATACCCAGGTCGCGCAATACTGCGTGTTGATGATGGCCTATTTGGTGCCGGCAATCTTTATCTCGATCATGATTACGGGTCATGTTATTCCCCAGTTTGGCTTCGGCGCGACCTTGGCCGATGGTTCGGGGGTGCATCTGCTCGACAAGCTCGATGGCTTGTCGGCTGAACTCGGGTTTGCCGCCTACACCAGTGGGACGAAGTCGACGATTGATGTGCTGTTTATCACTGCAGCATTGATGGTGGGTACGGCGGGTTTGCCTCACGTGATTGTGCGCTTCTTTACCGTACCTAAGGTGAAAGACGCGCGTAAGTCTGCGGGCTGGGCGTTGATCTTTATTGCGGTGCTTTACACCACAGCACCCGCGGTTGCCGGTTTTGCACGGCTGAATATGATCAACACCATTAACGGTGCCGATAGTCAGGGTACTGAGTACAGTGAAGCGCCGACGTGGGTGACCAACTGGGAGAAAACCGGCTTAATCGGCTGGGAAGATAAAAACGAAGATGGCCGTATGTTCTACTCCGGCGACGAGCGCAACGAGATGCATATTGATCGGGATATTATGGTCTTGGCCAACCCCGAGATTGCCGATCTTCCTGCATGGGTGATTGCCCTAGTTGCCGCGGGTGGCGTTGCTGCAGCCTTGTCTACCTCGGCAGGTTTGCTACTGGTTATCTCAACATCGATCTCCCACGATTTGCTGAAGCGAAATCTGATGCCGAATATATCGGACAAAATGGAGCTTCGTTATGCACGTAGTGCGGCAGCGGTGGCGGTGTGTATCGCTGGCTATCTGGGGATAAATCCGCCGGGCTTTGTCGCCCAAGTGGTGGCCTTTGCCTTTGGCTTGGCGGCATCGAGCTTTTTCCCTGCCATCATCCTCGGTATCTTTTACAAACGCATGAATAAATACGGTGCGATAACGGGCATGGTTAGTGGTCTCTTGTTTACTGCTACCTATATTGTGTATTTCAAATTTATCAATCCTGCGGCCAGCGTGCCTGAGAATTGGTGGTTTGGGGTGTCGCCAGAAGGGATTGGTACCTTAGGCATGATTGTTAACTTTGCAGTGGCCGCTGTGGTGTGCCATTTAACACCGCCGCCACCGCAAGATGTACAGGATATGGTAGAGAGTATTCGCTACCCACAGGGAGCGGGTGAAGCCCAAGTTCACTAAGCTCACATAGCGCGAGGCGCCAAGCCGCTACCGATTTTCGGTGGCGGCTTTTTTTGTCTTATGGTGTTTTCACCCTTTTAGACGTTAACTTGGTAAAATGCTGGGCTGCGGCCGTTTATACTCGGTCGAATAGCTATTTCGGGATAAATAATGGCATTGGATTTTGAAGAGCTACTTCGTTTCGTTGATACCGTTTTAACGGCCAATGAAGGCGATCATTTTACGACCTTAGGCATTCGCCCAGAATATGTTGAGCGTCATCGGGTTGGTATGTCTATGTCCTACAGCGACACATTGATTGGTGACCCGGATACGGGCGTTATTCATGGCGGCGCAATCACCGCCTTATTGGATACTTGCTGTGGCTTTGCCGCCGCGACGGTATTAGTAGATTTGGCGATGACGCCAACCATCGATTTACGTATCGATTATATGCGCGCGGCGACCCCTGGCCAAACGGTGTATGCCGACGCGGAGGTTTATCGCGTCACTGAGAGTGTGATTTTTGCGCGAGCTCTTGCCCATCATGGTGATCGCGAGAAGCCAATTGCATCCGCTGTTGGTAATTTCTTCCGAATGGAGCTCGCGTTGTTTACCGATATGCGTCGTGAGTTTCGTGCAGCGCAAAAATTGAAACAATCAGGGCAGAAGTCCCGTGGTAGCGACAATGAATGATTTGGAATTGCATCAACTTATTAACCGAGTTCCTTATGCGCAAACGCTTGGTATACAAGTGGGAGGGGAGAACGATTGCTTTTTGTTACCGACCAAAAAGAGCAATATCGGCAACCCGACACTGCCAGCGTTACATGGTGGGGCAATTGCTGGTTTTATGGAGTTGTCGGCAATGATGTATGTCTTGCGGCATAGCAACAGTGAAAAATTTCCCAAGGTGGTCGATTTCGCGGTGGACTATGTGCGTGCAGGCAAGTATGTGGCTACACATTCGCGCTGCAAGTTGGTCTATCTCGGTAGGCGAATGATTAACGTGAGTATAAGTGCGTGGCAGGAAGATGAAGCTGCGCCTATAGCAATGGCTAGGGCGCAGTTTTTGGTTAAAGAGTGAAACTTTAATTTAGCCTAAGGTTTGCTTTGCAAATATTGTTTTGGCGTCATATTAAACCAGCGTTTAAACGCTCTATTAAATGAGCTTTGTTCGTTGTACCCCAATAAACCCGCTATTTGTGACATGGGTATGGCGTCGTGCGCAAGAAGTTTTTTAGCTTCAGTAATCCTAACTTCGTCAACAAGTGCTTCAAAGGTATACCCTTCAGATTGCAATTTTCGGTGCAGGGCACGTTCATGAAGTTTCATGTTTTCTGCAATTACGGGGCGTGACAGTTGGCCGGTCGGTAGCAGTTTTTGAATTAAATGACGAGCTTGCTTGCTGGTCGATAAATTCGGTTTACTTGTGGAGTTGGAATCTATTTCTACCATCGAGAGGTAGCTGGATACCAAACCGTGAAGCTGAGGGTTGTGGGAGCTCAATTCGATATCTAAAAAGTCGGTGTCGAGCTCTATTGAATCATATTTTTGATTAAATACCGTTGGGCAATTGAACGCGCTTTGATAATGCTTTTCGGGACCAATTTTTGAATGGCGGAAATGAACGGCCCGCGCTTTAAATTTTCCTTCGGTAAGCAGGTGAATAATGTGAAGTGTGCAAGCGACAGCGTGCTCTACTGCCTGGCGGCTGTTATTGGCGTTGACGAGCTCTAAGCAGGCATAGCTTGGCTGGTCCTCACTCTCTCTCAATGTGAGTGAAATGGCGGGGGTGAAATGGTACAAAAATTTTCCTACACTTGTTAATGCTGACCTGACATCGTGCGCAGATAGTGCTAAAAAAGCAACTGGACCAAGAATAGAGTGATCCTGTCGCATAGCAAGTTGTAAGCCAATATTGGGTAGATTTAGGCTTGTGGCACTTAACTCAAGTAGGTCTATAAAGCTTTGATATGGGAAAAAATAGTCTTCCTGATCTAGTTGACTGTAATCTATACCTGCTTTGAGGCATAAATCCTCAGCATTACCTTGTAGCTCCTCAATTAGGGATACAAAATTATTTAGGCAGCTGGCCCGTACGCGTGCAGTCATTGAGTCTCACAGGTATATAGGTATTGTTATCGTTGTGGGTACGTTTTTGATCTGCTCGGAGCATAGCAAGAATATGCAGAGTTTCCTACTCAGGGAATGAGTGGCACTTCGGTGTAGGCGGGGGAGCTACCCATTGTCTGCACGGCTGCTTTGGTGCTGTTTGTTTATATTGGTTTCGGGGGGCTACTGTATGACGAACTAAATATAGCGCGGGAACACTCGCCCGCATTTAAGGGCGAGCGGTGAAAGGTGTTTTAAAGTTGTGAATTAATCAGCCCATCGATTAGGGGAAGGGTTGGAATAAATGGCTTTAAATTTTCACTGTAAGTCGCCTGTATTACATCGCCACCAGGTAATCCGGAGAGAACGTTATTTATGATTAGGTTGCCCTGTAGTAGATCGCTGATAACGATAGTATTTTCCGGCCCTTTTAATAGAACATCATAAGTGATTAGTAATGGATTATTTGGCAGTATATTGAATAGCGGTGACGAATTTAACCCAATGGCTGCGGTGGTTGCTTGGAGTGGGTCAACTAGCGTCACCACTAATCCCCCGCTTAGGCTCCCCAATGTGTCGGTAATACCCTGAAGCGGACCTAAGCTTTGGGCGTTGACAAGTGATGGGCCAGTCATTAATGCTGCGGTTAAAGTTGAGTATGGAAGTAGTTTTTTTAACATTATTTTCTCCGGTATATAAAAGTGACGGGGTTATACGAGCGTCCATGCTCTTTGAGTAAGCTAATACATCCAGTATTACGCTGCTTTAATTCGCTCCTCTCAGCATACCGCTTGAACAATTTTAGCCATCGCTGCAGGGGGTATATTGTAAAACATTGCGGCAGGGTCAGATGCAATCGCATGGTAAATAGCATCTTGCTTATCTTGGTTGACCTCCCAGCGTTTAAAGTTGGTTGTACAGCCTATGCGCTGTTGGAAGTCTATTAAGAATTTAATGCAATTGCCCAATAGTTCTTGGTCACTACCATTTTGAGAAAGATTGAGTGCTTTGGCGAGCCGCTGCCCTTTGCCTGCATAAAATTCAGGGCATGCTTCCATCACGACGGGAAGGAGCGCGGCATTGGCGTCGCCGTGGGGGATGTGGAACATGCCGCCGAATGCGTGGGCGCAGTTGTGAATGGGGATTGCGTTTAGGCTACCGCCGAAGGCGTCGATTGCTAGGCTGCTCGCTTGTAACATATTTGAGCGCGCGACAACGTCCTTGCCATTATCGATCACCTTGGGCAAATTTTCGACAATCATTTGTGCGGCATGAAATGCGTGAGCATCTGTCATGGCATTCGCAGTTGGCGAGGCGACAGCCTCCAGTGCGTGTGTTAGAGCATCCATTCCTGTTGCAGCGGTGAGGAAGTCCGGTAGTCCTAAGCACAGATTCCCGTCTAGTACCGCCATGTCGGGCTCTAGAAAAGGCGCGACAAGGTTGGTTTTAATACCTAAGGCTTCATTGTAGAACACCGCTACTGGTGAAACCTCTGCTCCTGTGCCAGCAGTGGTAGGTACGCCGATATGAGGGATCCCCGAGTGCTGGCAGCTTGGCCAGGCATCAATTTTAATCCCACTCTGAAGTAAGTCGGCGATATCTGTTGCCCCGTGTTGAAGGGAGTATTTGACACCTTTTGAGGCATCTAGAACACTGCCGCCACCCACTGCCAGAATGGCATCGGCCGCCACGGACCTAGCATAAGCAGTTGCAGCGTTTACGGATTGGCAGGCTGCGTCTTGGCTTATGCCGGTATAAA
>Ga0207891_1000219_pt1 | contig 46185 bp, 35 predicted proteins | sample LinPmetageLP50_FD_184061 | JGI IMG/M metagenome (GOLD analysis project Ga0207891, IMG submission 184061) | Marine viral communities from the Pacific Ocean - LP-50 (SPAdes) | ecosystem: Environmental > Aquatic > Marine > Oceanic | place: Pacific Ocean | collected 2011-08-27 | reverse complement strand
GGCAAAGCGCGCTGCTCATCAACGAGTGTCAGCGCGGCCTGCTCGAGGCGGAGCACAGTGTGCTTCCCGCCATTACCGAGCACGCCACAGCGCGGCAAATTGTGCCCAAAATCGCCGCACTCGCTGCAGCATTTCGGGAGCGTGGTCTGCCGGTGATTTACATTAACGTAGAACACCGCGCCGACTTCGCTGGGGTCAGTATCAATAATCCCGCCGTGGCCTATATTCGCCACAAAAAGGGGCTTGTTGAGGGTAGCCCCCAAGTGGAAGTCGTCGCCGACCTTACCCCCCACGCAAGCGATCATATTGTGCGCCGATATTCTGGCATGACCGCTTTTTACGGCAATCAGCTGGAGTCTTTACTTCACAATTTAAATTGCAAATGTTTGGTGCTAGCTGGGGTATCAACTAATGCGGCTATACCAGGTATGTTGCTCGGCGGCCTTGATCGTGGCTATCAGGTCGTCATTCCTGAAGACGCTATCGCTGGCTCCAGTCAAGAAGCCCATGACGCTATTCTTCATCACATGCTGGCGCCACTGGCTACCGTTACCAATAGCACTGAACTTACCCACTTGCTATAAGTAACAAAACATTAAAGTTTAGACACCCAATTGACATATCGTCAGTTTTTTAAAAGAATATATCTACAGCGTAGAATTAATACCTACACAAGTACCATTACCCTAATAACAGGATCAACTCATGAGCGCCAAACAACTAATTGAACAACTCCCCGCCGCCTTCCTCCCTGAGGTAGCTGGCAATGCCGACGCTGTTTTTCAATTTGATATTAGCGAGCCCTGCTATCTCAGTATTAAAAACGGTGCCTGTAAATTCAGTGCTGGGCATGCCACCAACCCCAGTCTGACCTTAAGCGCTGACGACGACGTCATGAAAAAAGTACTGACCGGAGAAACCAACGGCATGGTCGCGGTCATGACCGGTAAAATGAAAACCCGCGGCAACTTAAAGCTCGGTCAAAGTATGACCACCTTTTTTGATATGGACGCCTTAACGGGTGGAGGTAGCGAGACAAAACCGAGCTGGCTGAAACGGACCTTAGGTAAACTGCTATCCGGTACCGCCGTCAAGCCAAGTACACCATCAGCCTCTAATACTGACGTTAAACACGCTGCAGATTCTGGTTGCCCCTTCCATCAGAACGCTAGCGAAAAAGATGGCTTCGTTGACCGGCTACTCTATATGGAGACGCCAGTTGATCCGCCAGGTGATGCCCGTAATCCTTACCCAGAGTGGGCTGCTCGCCGCAAGAAAAACCGAGTTGAAATTGAAACAGACCGCTATGGCGAAAATGCTGGCACCCTTGTATACCTTTATGGCCACGCCGAAGTAGCTGAGTGCTTACGCAACAATGAGGATTTCTCAAACGCCATCATGCAGAACATGTTTGGTAGCGTGATGGGAGATCATATTCTGGTTGGTATGGACGAACCCGCCCACGCCACCTACCGTAATCTAGTGGCGCCAGCACTGCGCCCCAAACTCCTCACCAAATGGGAGGAAAGTTTAATTCAGGTAGTTGTAGATGAACTTATCATCAATCTGAAAGCAAAAGGCAATAAAGCCGATTTAGTCGCAGACTTTACCTTTGCTTACCCTGCTCGTGTCGTCGGTCAAGTTATTGGCCTGCCACAAGAGAACTTTGAACAATTTCAACAATGGGCGGTAGGCATTTTAGAGGGCGCTGCAGACCCAGACAAAGCCGCAGAATGCGCGAAAGAAGTCCGTGTCTATTTGGCACCATTTATCGAAGCACGGCGCAGCGACCCACGTGAAGATATGATTAGCGAGCTGGTTCACGCTGAGATCGATGGCAAAAAATTAAATGACGAAGAAATTTATTCCTTTTTACTGCTGCTCTTACCAGCCGGTATCGAAACCACCTATCGCGCGCTAGGTAGCACTCTCTTCCACTTACTGTCCAACCCCGAGCAACTCAATGCTGTTCGCAATGATCGCAGCTTAGTCAACAAAGCATTAGAAGAAACCTTGCGTGTAGATCCACCTGTCCAGCTTACACCACGTATTGCGCTGCGTGAAAGTAAAATAGGTAGCACCATTATTCCAGCCAATGCAGTGGTACTGCCCCTGCTAGGCGCTGCCAACCACGACCCAGAATTCATTGACGATAGTGATCGCTTCAACATCCACCGCTCACCACTTCGCCACATTACATTTGGCAATGGCGTACACACCTGTATTGGCTTGCATTTAGCACGCTTAGAAATCAAAATTGCGCTAAACAAGCTGTTCGATGCTTTACCAGGCCTGCGTTTTGACGATGATGAAGTTGTTAAGCAAGATGCTCATATTCGCGGTAAAAGTTTTCGTAGCCCCACTGCACTACCGGTAATCTGGGACACAACTGATGCCAAAACAACCGGCCAAGATTAACGCCGCCAACAATACACCTACTCCTCCAAAAAGAGGCCGTCGACGTAAGGATGATACCCCCACACCCAACCGCGCCGATTTAATTAGCGCAGTTTTAACTATAGAAAAACGTGATGGTCCTGGCAGCTTGTCTATGCGCAAGCTCGCCAGTGAAGTGGGTGTTTCCGCACGCCTCCTGTACACCATGGTAAAAAATAAAGAAGAGCTTTACGATCTGGCAGTTAACTCCACACTCGCCAACTGGCAAGTGCCGTCGCCCTCGCTATCTTGGCAGAAGCGTTTCTCTACGCTCACGAAGACCGGGTTAGAACTCTGCATGACCTACCCTGAGCTAGCCCGTCATGCATTGCGCTTTAGCCTAGAAAATAAATATCCAGAAAATGCCTACCGCCTAATAGATGAAATTAGCGCCTACTTTAAAGAGGCGGGATTAAGCAAGAGCGAAGCTCGGCAAGTACAAATGCTATTCAATGCGCTGCTGCTTGGCGCACTGGATTTGACGCGGAATTATCAAAATGACCAGCAAGCCAAGCTAATTAAAGAGTTCTACAAAGCACTAGACATTGCGCTCTCTCATATTCTGAAGGGAATACGTCTAAAGTGAAAATAATTACTACAATTACGTAATAGCGGAATAAGGAACTACTGCAACTGAAAACGCCGTACTTAACACCGTCACATGCAAAATAATCGCTATACTGTCCACCCACCATCTACATTCAGTACCTGACCGGTAATAAATTTAGCCCGTTTAGAAGCGAAAAACACAACGGCTTCGGCTATATCATCTGCTTCACCCAGCCTACCTAACGGCGTAGTTTGAATGGCACCGGATACAAAATTTTGCGGCACGTCACCTGATTCCAAGCCGGCCTGTGTAATACCTGCATCAATAACACCGGTACCAATTACGTTCGCCCGCACACCGTAGCGTCCCTCTTCCCTTGCGAGCCCCTTTACCAGTGCCGCAATACCTGCCTTAGGGACTACCGATAAAGCATCTTTAATCGGCCATTTCTCAAGACCACAGCTGCAACATGCAACGTATGAACCTTGCAACTCACGAATATAAGGCAAGCTACTTTGTACAAGATTAAAAAATCCCATAACATCGCTTTGCAAATGAAAATTCATCCTATCCGATTCAATAGCTCCGATATAACGAAGATAAAGAGGCGCACCTGCCGAATAGACAAGTGTATGAATTCCGCCTCCGGCCGCAGCTACCGATTCAACGACGTGACTGATGCTTGCACTGTCCATCAAATCCATTTGATAAGCAGAGACAGCGACGCCGCTATCATTGTGTTCCGCTAGCAATGAGTCAACGGCAGCAGTATTACTATGATAGGTAAATGCAACCGCAGAACCATTCGCGATCAACCTACTAACAATGGCACGCCCCAAGCCACCGGTTCCACCAACAACTAACGCTGTTCCCGACGCTGGAAACTGACTTTCCTGATTATTTAACATGTAAATTTCCTAACTCACTGCACGGAGATACCGCAAAAATACTGCCGAGGTATTAGGCGCTTAGACTCCAACATCACCACGCCCTTATCAGCAATGACTTAATCACGCGCTCCTGCCAATAAGCCTCGTAGATTTGACGACATTATTTTTTCGACCGCTGCCGAATCGAGTTTAGAAAATTCCTTGTAGTAATCGAGGGGATGCTGCAAACCTTCGGGATGTGGAAAATCACTGCCGAACAAAATACGCTCCACTGGTAACAGCGATGCCAGTTCGCTCATATTGTCTTCATAGAAAGGTACTACATAGACGTGCTTATGAAATTGCTCTACCGGATGCTTGGCGAAATAGCCTGGCATTTGCCCGTAAACCATCTCTAAGCGATGTAATAAAGTGCGCACCCAATGCGCGCCATTTTCCACCGACGCAACCCTCACGTTTGGAAAACGTTCAAACACGCCGTGACAAATTAGCGCCGACAAACTATCGCTAATTGCCCGTCCCAAGGCGTCTAAACACGCTTTGAATGGGGTGGGTTCAAATGGTATCCACTCCTTACCACCGCCTTCCCAGCGCCGGCTCAAATCGTCATAGCCAGAATCTGAGGCATGTAAGCACACGAAAATGCCAGCTTCATTTACCCGTGCCCAGAATGGGTCAAACTCGCGGTCTCCTGGCGAACGGCCTCCCAATATTCCAGGCACAGGCGCGGGACGGATACCTACCACTCTCGCCCCACGCTCCAACGCGACTTCCAATTCTTTAACGGCAAGCGTTACATCTGACAGATTAATCATGGCGACTGGGTATAAACGGTCACTTCTTGAAAAACCCCACTCATCTTCTATCCAACTGTTCAATGACGAAAACAAGCTCGCAATTGCCTCTGGCTTGTGCCCTAGTCTAGCCTCTACAACCGATGCCAAGGTTGGAAAAACCATAGATGCATGGACACCCTGTTCATCTAATTCAAGTAATTTTCCTCGTCCGGTACGCCACTGTTCTGGTGGTGAAAGAGGCTTACCGCTTAACTCGCGCATTGATAAACCCTCTGTATTCTGACCGCGATACCACTTTTCATGCGCACCAGGCGACGCAACTACGGCAAAATCGGGATTAGGAATATAGTCAGTAATCACACCAGAAATTGCTAACTTCTTGCGACCATTGATATCGATAAACTGAAACTCTTTAGCAAATTTTTTCGGTAAATGTCTAAGAAATGCATCCTCCGGCTCGTAGAGGTGACTGTCGGCGTCGTATACGGGAAAATTAATAGTTGCGTTTATTATACTCATTACTGCGATCTCCTGATCTCGCTTAATCTATAGTGAAATAATCGTTATAACTTGATAGGTGTCTTAAGTGTTCAGAGGGCGTACCTAAAATATGGGAACACACGGTAAGCGCTCTAAAGTAATGACCAATTACAAACTCCTCGGTCAAACCAATAGCGCCATGCAGTTGCACGCCTTGCGCAGCCACAAAAGCAGCATTTTTGCTTACTAAATACTTCGCCTCAGATACGGCAATAACGCTATCGTCGTCACCACACTTAGTCATAGCAATGCCGCGATGAATAATTGCCCTAGACTCCTCTATCGCTATTTTCATATCAGCAATTCGATGTTGCAGACTCTGAAACTTACCGATAGCCGTATTGAATTGCTTACGCAGTTTTAAATACTCTACGGTTTTATCAATCACTGCGGCCATCATTCCAATGGCCGACGAACACAAACCGAGTACCGCCACGCGCTCAGCGTACTGTGTTGCTGCAATCAACTCTGATCCAGTGGCGATCAGACTCTCTGCCGGCACCAGCACTTCACTCAAGCCAAATTTTGCAGCCTTCGACTCATCCAATAATGTCAGGGGCTTTAAGTTCAGGCCCGCTGAGTCAATTGGGACAAGAAACATAGCCCGCTCAGCGGAATTCCCATCGATGATATTCGCCGTCACCAATAGATGAGATAACGCATTAAGACCATAAACATGACCACCACTACCAGTGATCGAAAATTCTGTAGCGCTAACTTTTTTTGCGGATGCCGTTTCATTTTGCTTAACTACGCCACTCAATATAGGCGATGCCACGACGCTTCCGCCAAGAATATCTCCCAATAACGCAGATGCGGAGGATGTGCACAATGACGATAGCAAGGCGGTTGGCGCCATCGCCAAAGCCCAATAAGGTTCTAGCGGCATTGCTCGACCAAGCTCTTCTGCGATCAAGCAGCTTTCGATGATGCCACCACCAAATCCGCCGCAGCTTTCTTCTAAGCCAGCGGCCATCCACCCCTGACTGACCATGTATTCCAGCGCTTGCCGATTGACTTCACCACTAGCGGCGTAATTAAGGCGATTAGCAAAGCTGTATTCTTTTTCTACATAGCGACGCACGCTATCGCGCAATAACGTTTGTTCTTCATTTAATAAAAAATTCATTCACGCCTCCACGCTAGTACGTCAAAATTTTCCCAACATGGCACTAGCGATAATGTTTCTTTGAATTTCATTACTCCCACCGTATATGGTAGTTGCACGTCTATACAAATAATCCGCCGCCACACCGTGAGCTAACTCAGGCCCCTGAGGATAGCCGTCCTCTAGTTTTGTCGTATATTTAGGGAAATATACCGCGCCGTAGCTGCCTAGAGCCTCTAATGTCAACGCACCCATTTCCTGCTGCATCTCTGAGCCTTTAACATGTAAAATTGATCCTGCCTCCCAAGCCGATATACTTTCCCCGGCACTCGCCTCATGCTCACTCATGGCCCTTAAGGTCATATATTCAAGGGCATTCAAGCGCGCACTGAGATCGCAAATTTTTTCCTTAAAGGAATAACTATCTAGCAGCGGAGGCTGGCCATCAACAGACTGTGATGCAACTTTAATTAAGCGTCTCAGCAACGCTTTATTTCTTGGAATTTCGGCGCTCCATGAACGCTCGTTCTCAAGAAGAAATTTTGCGTAGCTCCAACCCTTTCCAAGCTCACCAACTAAGCCACTGGCGGGAACCACAACATCCTCAAAGAAAAATTCATTTAAAGTATGGCCTTTTTCAATAGAGTAAATTGGGCGCATAGTAATACCAGGTGAATCTGCTTTAACAAGAAAAAATGAGATCCCCGTCTGCGGCTTTACCGTCTTATCCGTTACCGCTAACAAAAACAGCCAATCAGCAAACTGGCCTAGTGTTGTCCAAATCTTATGGCCATTAATAATATAATTGCTGCCGTCAAACTCAGCGCTGGTTTTAAGCGACGCTAAATCCGAACCAGCATTCGGCTCAGAAAAGCATTGCCCCCACCAGCTTTCAGCATTTTTTATTTTCGGCAAATGCATCTGCTTTTGTTCTGACGAGCCATAGGTATAAATAACCGGTGCCACCAGTGACAGACCAACAATAGGCTTTTGCGGCGCTCCGGCGCGCATACATTCCTCTTCAAAAACCAACTGTTTTGCCGTCCCCCAGCCCGTGCCGCCGTACTCTACCGGCCAGTTGATAGCTGACCAGCCTTTTTTCTCAAGAATTTGCATCCATAAAATTACGTCTGCTTTTTCTTCATGGTAGGCACGTAAGCCGCGCTGAGCCACCTCGACTGGAAGATTATCAGCAATAAACTGACGCACCTCTTGCCGAAACCCTACGATGGATTGATCGCTAGTTAAGTTCATGACACCCTCGAAATAAAACGTCCTTAAAATAATTTTTTAACATCTGACAATATAACTTTTAAGGTCGGCGTACGCGGCAGGCTATCAACAATCGTCCATTTCGCCGGTATTTGATAAGATAACAAGCGGTCTCTCGCATGCTTTTCAAGCGCTACAATTGTTAATTCAAATCCCTTAGCCAACTCGACGGCTGCGGCGGGAATTTGTCCTAATTTTTCGTCTTCAATGCCGACTACCGCAGCGTCCAGCACGGCTGGGTGCTCACGCAATGATTCAACAATCTGCTCTGGCAAAATTTTGAATCCGCCACGAATAATTGCGCCATCCCCCCGACCTTTTACGAATACAAAGCCATCCTCGTCTAATAGGGCGAGATCGGTGGTTCTTATCCACGCTTCGCCCAAACTATCTACTTGCGCTTCTAGCCAACCAGTCTCTCCTGCTGGTAACACGACGTCGCTATCCACATCTATGATGCGAACTTGTACGCCCGCAATGGGTTTACCGGCACTACCCAATTTTGTAAGCCCGAAGTCTTTGCGCAGCTGGAATGTCCAACTAATAATAGTACCGCAGAACTCCGTTGCGCCGTAGGCCCACAATAGTGGAATACCATAGCGCTCTTCAAAGCGGGTCTGCAATTCTGGCTCCAGTGGCCCTGCCCCGCCCGACACCACCTGAATGCTTTTCAATTTCTCTTTTGGCACATCAGCATCAAGCAGCGTTCTCAAGATAGTTGGCTGAACAAATAATATTTTTGGCTGGTATTGCTCAACTGCTGCCAGCCAGTCATCCAGTTTAAATTTTTCTAAGAGGGCGATGGGACGCTGCAACGCGCTCGCCGTGACCAATTGGCATAATCCACCTATGGTGCCAAATGGCCAACTCACAATATCTGCAGATTTTGCCACTTCAGGGCCAACCGCTAAGATACTGTCTAACGCACGCTGAATAACTGAAAATGGCATGACGGTACGTTTAGGCGCGCCAGTAGTACCGCTGCTCAGCACTTCAAACCCCAAACTTTCTGGCGAACGACGGTGGGCAACATTTTTGCAATACACACCAACTGCTCGACAAGACTCGTCTCGATTCACTGGCAGCACAATACCGAGAGCGCCACTGTTCTTTACTACTGCAGTGATGTGATCGCTCCAATCCTGCTGATCACCAATCACAACCCCTAAATTTAATTGCTCGATGTCATTGGCCATGGCAACAGCAGATTGGTAGGCATGAACCATTGTTACCGCTCGGTTTTGAGCGATCATGCCCAGAATAACCGCAGCCTGTTGTGGCCGATTACGCGCGATAAGGCCAATACTTATGTCGCCGCCAACATTGTGCTGAGCTAGAAATCGTTCAAGCTCGTCGACAATGACAGCAAAGTCTGACCAACACCACGCCTGCCCGTTGTAGCTAAGCAGAGGAGCTGTATTGTCGGCCCTCAGTAAAGTCGTTAACTTATTTTTAACATCGCTCATATAATTCTCTAACTCTTCGTGATGTGCTCAAACAGAGACTCTGAAGTTAACTGACGCTGATACTCTGCAAGAAACCTTCCTGCATCTGCACCATTGATAACGCGATGGTCGTAACTGAGGGATAGCGGCAACATATACCTGATACTTGCCTGCTTATCTGCAGAAAAACATTGCTTGTACTCCGCCCGTGACACACCAATAATCGCAACTTCTGGCGCATTAATAATCGGTGTAAAGCCAGTACCACCCAGATCGCCCAGCGAGCTTAGGGTAATGCCGCCACCAGACATTTCCTCCATCGTCAGACCTCGACTGCGAGCCTTAATCGACAATCTCGAAATTTCCTCAGAAATGTCGACAATGCTCGACGAATCGCACTGCCTAACAACACCGACCACCAAGCCCTTTTCCGTATCAATGGCGATACCAATATTGTAATAGTGCTTTAAAATAACGTTCTTTCCAGAGTCATCCAGAGACGAATTAAATATTGGGTACACCTTTAAGGTAGCGACCAAGGCTTTTATAAGCAGCGGCAACATAGTTACTTTCTGCTCTGGAAATACGCTATTCCACTCCCTTCTTTTTTCATCCAGTGTAGAAATGTCAACACAGTCGTGGTGACAAACATGAGGAATAAGTAAGGCATTTCTGCTTAAAAATTTTCCACCTATAACTTGATTCGCAGACAGGGATTTTAGAGACACCTCTCCATACTGGGAGTAATCAATACTGGGGAGTGACGGCAATGCGGCAAAATGGTCGTTCATCAAACCAGCTCTCCGAGCACGGCACCAACCTCATACATCTCGTCTGCTGGCGCAATTATTTTTAAAACGCCAGCGCCTGGCGACGGAATATCCTGAACCGATTTATCGCTTTCGAGGGCAAACAGTAAATCCCCCTCAGCGACACTCTCACCATCGTCAACAAGCCACTGCGCGAGTTTTCCTTCGCTCATAGAAAAGCCAATTTTTGGCATGAGGATTTTCATCGCCATATTATTCTCCTTGAAACCGTCTATATTTACTTGAGAGCCAGTCTAATTTCGTTCTCTAGATCCGCTTCGCTAGTCATAAAGGCCAACTCTAAGGGTCTTGAATAAGGTACCGGACACGATGGTGCACCCACCCTTCTTACGGGCGCAACAATATCTCCCCAAAGCTCTTGCTGCACCACTGCTGCGATTTCAGCACCAACGCCAAACGCTTTAACTGCCTCGTGATTTATGACTAAACGCCCAGTGCGCTTAACTGACTCTAATACCGTTGCTTTGTCCCAAGGGCTGATGGTACGCAGGTCAACGACTTCCAGTTCGATACCTTCCGCGCTAAACTTTTCTGCTACCGCTAACGCAACCCCGACCTGCGGGCCATAACAAACCACCGTCACATGCTTGCCCGCCCTAACAATATTTGCCTTGCCTAAGGGTATTCTCGAATTTTTCTCCGGCGCAGCACCTTTTTGCGCGTAGGCGATAAAATTCTCAATAAATATGCAGGGATCATTATCAAAGATACATGACTGTAATAAGCCATAGGCCTCGGCCGGACTTGAATAAGTAACCACCTTTATTCCAGCGGTGTGAGCAAACCACGCCTCTAAATAATCTGCATGCTGGCCGGCAGTAGACAATCCCGCCCCTGTCGCCATTCTTATCGTCAAAGGCACTTGTGTCTGTCCACCCGACATGAACCTCAGTTTGGCGGCATGATTGACGATCATATCCATCGCGACCGTCGCAAAATTCATCATCATTATTTCAACAACAGGCCGCATGCCTGCCATTGCAGCGCCAATGCCCGCGCCGACAATAGCTTGTTCAGAAATCGGGGTGGAACGCACTCGGCTATCACCAAAGCGAGTCGACAGGCCTCGGGTAACACCCGCAACGCCACCCTCTTCTGGATCAGCGACATCCTCCCCCAATAAAATGATGCCATCTTCGATAGTCATGGCGTCCGCCAGCGCCGAGTTGATCGCTTCTACGGTGGTAATTTGAGTATTTAACGATTCCATTATTTTATTCCTCAGTGTTGAGCTGCCGCGAGCACGTCTATGTTTAATTCGTCCAGTTCAGGCCACGGTGCCGATAAGGCGCTCGCAATCGCCTCTTTTACTTGCTTGTCAAAACCCTCCTCTAAATCCGTCAATGATTTCTCAGAGGCATAAGCCTGTTCAATAAGCCAAGCTCTAAACTTGGGAATCGGGTCATCGGCCATAGCCTTAGACTTCTCCTCCTTGTCCATATAGCCGTCCTGATCACCGAAGACATGACCGTAAAACCGAAAAGTCATTGCTTCGATTAACGTAGGCCCCTCACCATTTCGGGCTCTATCAATTGCTGTTTTAGCGGCGTTATACATTGCAATAGGGTCATTGCCGTCAACATGAATACCCGGCATGCCGTAAGCAACAGCCCGGTCTGAAATCTTCGCCACCGAGGTCGCTTTTTCAAATTTAGTATGCTCTCCATAACGGTTGTTCTGGCACACAAAGACAACCGGAAGCTTCCAGATTGAGGCCATATTTAATGCTTCGTGAAAAGCGCCAATATTCGAGGCAGCGTCACCAAAATAGGCGACACACACTTTCTTTTCATTCTTGATTTGATAAGACAGCGCCAAGCCATTGGCAATGGGAAGACTGGAACCAACAATTCCTGTGGTTAGCATACAGCCCGTCTCTGGATGGGTAATATGCATGGGGCCGCCTTTGCCCTTGCAGGTTCCTGTAGATTTGCCGGCGTACTCCCCCCATAATTTTTCTAGGGGAATACCTTTGCAAACCATATCGTGCATACCACGATAGATAGTGCATATTGAATCGGTATCATTGAGATTAACTGATATCGCCGCAGGAATGATTTCTTGCCCGCGAGGCGAATAATAGATCATCGGCAAACTGCCATTCATGATCACGCGGCGGGCATTCTCGTCATTTATTTTTGCAAGCGCACTTTTCTTATACATCTCAAGCAGTATTTCTTGATTCGGAATATCTTGATTTGCCATGATATAATGCCTCTTTTTTTCATTTATTTACTTGGAACTCGATACTTTCTATGCCCACAGAGCCGGAACTATCAGACACTCAGAAAAACATTATTAACGAAGCTGAGAAATTATTTGCCAACCGAGGCTATTACGGAGTCTCGTTACGAGACATTTCTGGTAGCTGCGGTATTTCTCTCAATCTTATTCGTTATCACTTTGGCTCTAAAGACGATTTATTTCGTTTTGCAATACAGCGCAGAACAAAAACCATGAATCGCATAATGCTGGCCTCGCTAAGTAAAAATAGGCAGGACGCACAAAGCCCCCCATCCATTTATTCCGTTGTATCTGCCTACGTCACCGCCTTTGACGTTTTAAATTCAAAAAAACATAAATGGCGTAACTATTTAAAACTTCTTATTCACTGCGACAGCCTTACCGACAAACCCGAATTAATTAAAGGGCTGCGAGAGGCTTACCAGACAGTTTTTGAAAGTTATGTCTCTGCCTTTGAACGTTGTGGGCTGAACAAAAAAAATGCAAATCTGGCTGTGTATTTTATGCATACGGTTGTCGGCCAATCCGCTGTTGAAGTTTATTCAATATCCCACCTTTCAAATAACGTGTGCGACCCCAATAATGACCCTACACACACCGAGCAAAAAATTCGCTTTATAGCCAACGGTCTTTTAACTCTCACAAGCGAAGTCAAGTAGAGCAAATATGTTTCGCGGCCCGCCTTCCGGAATAAACACAATCAGCTACGGCTGTACCACTTATATAGAAGCCTGAAGGTATACCTACAGCACATCTCCCCGCCGCATACAATCCCTTTATTGCACTCCCGTCTTCCCGTAAAACAGAACCTGTCATTTCATCGATACTTAACCCCCCCATTGGAATGGAGGGGCATGGAAGCAATGGATTTTTTGTAGACAAACTTAGCGCGTAGTAGGAACCACTACCGATTTTCTTCAAATACTTACTGGCTTTCTCAAATTCATCGATTCCCACATCAACCATTTTATTATAACCAGCGACCGTATCGACCAACCCACTTGCGTCAATACCACAGGCTTTAGCCAGCCCCTCAAGGGAGGACGATTTTTTTAAATTTACAATTAAATTTACAAGAAATGCAGCACCTAAGCTTAGCCATCCACTATTTACACGCGGCAAGGTTTCTAAGTAAGCTTGCTTAAGCTCTGACTTTTCAATTATTATCCATGCTGAATCATTTTGCTGCTCAACAATCGCACGCCCTATATGCCCAAGGTATGAATCCTCGGCAATAAATCTACGCCCCTCCCTATTGACAATAATACCCTTAACAAAGCAACTAGGTGGCGAAATTGAACGCCAAGCAGATACGCGATCCATATATGAAACCGCGCCGCCGACGCTTTGCCCCAGACGTATTCCGCTACCATCACAACCTACAGTCCCCACCGGCATCGCATTGATATAATTTGGCGCATAACGATTAATCATCGCCCGATTAAACGCAAAACTACCCGTAGCGAGAATCACGCCTTTACTAGCCTTTATTCGGCACAATACGCCTTCAGCGTCCTCTAGCTTGGATATCTGCCTTAACGTGTTTAGCGCTATATGTGGCAAAAATCGTTGATATTTATTGACTTTGCGTATCAGCTTTTTATGCCGCAGGGCAGCTCGAGACGTAGATGGAATAACTAGTGCCTCTGCACCGACAATTTCACCCGAATCGCCCACAATGAGCCGCCTCACCCTTGCCTGCAACCTCACGTCAACACCTTGCGCAATTGCACTCTGTATTAACTTTTCAGCCAACACCCCACCAGTAAACCCCTTACCGCTAACCCGATGCCCTCGAGGTGCAGGCTTAGACAATTTTTTATTACTGCTAGCCCGCTCATTTCCGGAATAATACAAATCGTAACCAACGCGGGGATAAGATCGCTTTTCCTCGTCTACTCTACAGCCAAATTCGACACCTTGAGCTTCCAGCCATTTCAGGTTTTCCGCACTACTATTACAAAAATCACGCAAAGTCGTATCCTGAACGGCACCGTCTATCTCGTTTTTTAAATAGGAATACATTTCATCTACGCTATCGGCAAAACCCGCCGCCCGCAGTTGTTCGGTAGCGCCGCCATAATAAATGCCGCCGCTGAGCGCCGTAGCCCCCCCTCCTTCAAACCGTTCAAGCACCATAACCTGCTTCCCACCAGCACGCGCCTCTATTGCCGCGCTCGCTCCAGCAGCACCTAAACCAATTACAATAACGTCGGTATCTCCGTTCCAAAACCCGCCCTCATCTCGTACTGTGATAGGTTCACCGGCCGCATAAGATGCGGAGTCATAATGACCACTCTCAGTTATAGAATTAGCGAAGCCACTCATCTCAAGAATCTTCCTGCAAATATGAGTCGATCACACTGTGAAAATGTATTATTTGCTGCTCTTGCACTGGGTTGGGCCTAAGTATATCGATGCCATCCGAGTGCATACCCTTCTGAACTTCTTCCATGTTTTTAACGTCTTGCAGTAACAACATCGGAATATCATCTGAATTAGCTCGCCAGTTCTCGTACCGCTCCTTTTCAACTTTAGGTGCCTTACCTTTACCCCAAGCGATAATCGCACAGAGATCCAGCGTACAATAATTGGGATCGCTATCATGTGGCCGAGCGCGCATCACCAACGTACCGTCATAACCAAATACCAAACTCATGTTTGGAAAAACATTCCAATCCACACCAATTTTGGCCGCTGTTTCCGGATCGACCAACGGGAAAAAAGCACCTTCGGCTTGAGCAGCCTCATACATGCTGGTCACCGCTGCCATCATAATTTCCATGTGGTCCAGCCCTGCAGGCAAACCCTCTATCGCTTTAATCCCAGCATCCATTGAGCGCTTAGATTGCTGTCCATTTCTGGTTTTATCTGCAACCTGATCAAAGGTTTTGAAGAAGTTAATGATGGCCGAACGGTAGTCCTCAGGCATGTCGCGACCAGTGCGACGAGAAGGCGAACCCGGTGGACGCTCCCAGGTATAGACATGGTGACCGTGAATCCCCTGAGACTGACTGAAGTTACTTTCATCGACATAAGGCAGAAATTGCGGGTGAACCCCCATAACATGGTAGCTCTCCATAAAGGCCTCTTGCGCTACTTTCCAATTGCAATTCAATACCAGTGTCTTATGCCAGCAATACTGCATATTCTCGAAGCCGAGGACATTCAAAAACTCGGGAACGGGCTTAATAAAATCTTCAAATGGCTGACAGCCTTCATCAAGATTAATAAATATAAACCCACCCCAAAAGCCAACGTGCACCTCCTTCAGTTTGAGATCGGCGTCTTGCATGTGCTCGCAACCCTGCCAATCCTCTCTGTCTAGGACTCGCTTAATACTGCCGTCTAAATTCCATTGCCACGAATGAAATGGGCAAGTCACATGGGCAAGGTGTGCACTGTCCTGAAGTAGCTGGCGACCGCGATGCGGACAAACATTATGAAAAGCCTTAACACTCATATCCTTTTGGCGTATCAGCAGAACAGACTGACCAACAATATCAAATGTCACTACGTCGCCAGCATTTGGCAGTTCTTCTTCACGGCACGCCCATAGCCACGCTCTTTTCCAAAGTAATTGCTGCTCTTTCTCTGCAAAGTCTTTCGAAGTATATCTATCGGTAGCAATGGTGAATTGATCACTCACTTTTGAGTTGATTTTATTATTCATCGTCATATTCATTATAAATTCCTCTCGACTTTTTGGCGCAGCAAAACAGACAAAACACCGAGCCATATATTTATTAAAAATTATTCGTTAGGTCAGCTAGTAAAAAGTCAAATTTAAGAATCTCGCCTACTACAATCACTGCTTACCTCCGGCCAACCCAGACATCCTTAAAAGGAATATTTCGCAAGGCGCAGAAAGCTATACAGTCGTACAATTGAAATTCATACTATCCACCACGTTATAGCTTGTCAACAATAAGTAACTATGTGTAAGTTTTTTATTTAAGGCTACGCGCTGATTCATATAAGTCGCGAATTGCAGAAACTACTTGGCCTATCAAGCAAAACTGCAACACGCCCTTCTTTGACTACAGGCCAAACAGCGAATAGGTTTCTAGATCGTCGATGGCAGCTCCGAATCTGCGCATGGTTTCCAAAATAACCTCCTTTGGCTGCCAGCCATCTTGAGTAACTGCCCAGCAGATAAAGCCCCAAACTGGCCAGTGGCGATACTCCAGCCATGCATCGTCGAAACTCATGCCGTGATCGACACCATGAGCGCTTAACGCGCTGAGATAATGCTTTAGCAAATCTCGTTCATGTTTACGCCTATCCTCTACACTTAAGCTACAGCCAATAACATAAAAGACCTCTCTTATCGGACGCCCTCTCCGCACCAACTGCCAGTCCAACCAAGCCATGCGACCATCCACCCAATAGCTGTTACCCAGATGGGTATCGCCATGGATCAGACACCGAGGCGCCGTTGAGCTCGCTTCTCGCTGCACGAGCGCATCGACCACTTTTGCAATTTTCTCAGCGTCGTTCGCCTGAGCAGACAAGGTAGCCGCGCGCTCTGGTGGCGCCAGCAAACACGCCATACCCTCTGCGCCGCCCTGAAAATTTACAAACTCAGCATCCAAGGTACCTTCGCCCTGGGCCAAGGGCAGCCAGTCCATTTTCATTAAATCTTCGCTATCCCACCAGCGCGCATGTAAGGCGGCAAAGTCCTCCAACGCTAGCATCAACTGATCAACAGACAATGTATTCAGATTACTTCCGAAGGTGACATTTTTTTGTACAAGATCCTCCATTAAAATAATGCCTTGACCACTGACAGAGTCATAATCGGAGTAATACGCAACTGGCGCCAACATATCGATATGCGGCCTAATACGCTGATAAAACATGGCCTCTATCGCCCACAAGCCCGCCACCATCGTAAAATCTGCATGTTCAGTCCAGTTTGCCTTTACACACAAATACTCGGGAATCCCAGCTGCAATCGCCACCTCATTGCGCTCAATTCGTACGCGAATACGACTGGACGTGCCCTCAAACACATTGACTATTTCAACGTTGTGGATTTTTACGCCGACTGAATGCTGGGCGAGAGCCCAAGTCATCCACTCTGGGGTAACTTCATTGATATTTTTGGGTATGGAATACGTGCTCATTTTTATCTCCGCTTAGTCCAATCCAGGCCAGGCCTGGGTAATTTCCCCCGCCGGCTCGATATCCAGCATGGTCGCCAGATATTGCATTCCGGTATTATTGTTCAGCATCCACTCAGATTCTGGCGGTAAACGTTTGGCAGCCTGCAACATACGCGACAACCTGAGCACAATAACCGCCAGACGATAGGCATTAAAAACTAAATAAAACTTCATATTTTGCGCTTTTCGACCCATACGATCTTCCCATCCAGCAATAAGCTCGGCCGGCGACATAACCCCTTCTAAATGCGGAATCCCCAAGCTCAATGTTGTTGCTCGATCCATACAAGACCACCACGCCAAATCCAATTCGGCGCCACCCAAAGAAGCCATTTCCCAATCAAATACCGCTACGCAATCTTGTTCTTTAAACATCATATTGCCCATGCGCGCATCACCCCAAGAAAAGCCCGTGGGTGTATGGTCTGGGTAATTCGCCTTTAGCCATTGCTCTGAATTAACGATAAGCTCAGGTAAACCCTCTGGCATTGCCCATCGCCCGTATTCCAAGTAATAATTAAATTCTTGATCAAAACCGCTGGAGCCACGTGCCGGACGATTCAAAATATTTACCGTATTTACATCTACTTTATGCAAATTCACCAAGATATCTAGTGCGCTGCTACACGTCGCTTTCCGCTGCTCTACAGTTTGATCAGCCACCCAACCACTCAGATGAAATGGCGGATTATCTGCAGGCACTTTGCCCGCTATACACTCCATAACGTAAAACGGCTGACCTAGCAGACTGGCGTCAGCTTCAAAACCAAACAATTCCGGTACCGGAAGTATCGTCTCTGCACGAAGAGCATTAGCCACTTCATACTGCGATTTTAAACTGGCGTTCATATACAGGCCGTTGGGAGTATCTACCTTCACCACATAGCGCCGATCTACGCCAGCGATCACGGCATCAACCATCAAGGTTTCGCTGGAAACACCGCTACCATCTGGCATTGTTACGCGATTAACCTGCACACCGTCCTCAGAATGCAATCTAGCGCTAAGCCATTGTTCAACAACTCGCTTAGCCTGATCTAAATCCCGTTGTTGAGATTGCGTTGGCACGCCAATGTTAGGACTTCTCTCGGCACTCATACCTGCCTCCTACATTTGAATTTTTTAAACAATTTACATATTCAAGCGAAGCGATTTGATCGCTCCGCCAGACCGTAGCTGACTTCGCCATTCCATGTCCAACGCGCGAACGACGGTGCTAATATCAAGCGCTGATTTCCAGCATCAGCGCCAAACGCCATACCCCAATCTTCAAGGGCGGTGGCAAATATAGAGCGGATAACTCCACCACCAATCACGTGCTCCCCCAGCTCGGAGCGCAAGCAAATTTCAAAATGCTCGTCACCTTGGCGAACCTCAGTTATTTTTATAGGGGGACTTATGATATCGGCATGATAGAGCCTACCTTGTTCAACGATATAACCAACAGACAGACTCACAGCGCCATTCGGTGCCCACATCGCCATCAAGCCAAAAGCTCTTCCACTGGGGAACAGCGCAGTAAAAAGATTGTGACCACCATACTGATCCATGGCATGTCCCCGCTGCCCTCGGGAATGATCGCGCACACCCCGCCCATCAAACTCTGTGCGAACGCCAGCAACGGTAATGTCGCCGTTGCAGCTGAATAATTGCTGATAATGCTGACTCGCCCAAGACTGATCTCGCATGCTGCCACGACCATGCGCAGCCATCGCAGTTTCATGGGTGTCCCATACTGGTGCCACACACGCAATATCAAACTGGAATTTAAGCAGTCTCTTAACGCCATCCCTAACTCTGCCAGACATCATTTCTTGATTAGAAGAGTGCACCGCAACCCCGTCGAACGTCACCCGCCAGCGCTTAAATGGCTCAAGACATTCAAAGCGCAATGAGCCACTCGCTGGCCTGAGCTCAGGTGGCGTTCGATGGTAGGAACTCATCCATAGCAGCCCGTCATCGCCAGGCAGAGAAATTAAAACTTGGTCTTCCCACAAACCGAAATCATCGGGGCAAGTACCTAGATGCAGCCACAAACCAATATCTGCCGCTTCGTCATATGCAGAAAGCATATAGTTCTCTGCATAACGGTACTGAGGGGCCGACTCATGTAACGCAAATTCTCGAGAGGAATCGAGTGTGGCAAAATTATTATTCATACGATCATCCACTACAGTTAGAGATTATATTTACATTTCCCAAGCTACCGAAACGCTATAGCTCTTGGGTGGCGCTAAGGCCTCTAATCTGCCGAAATCATTGGGGAACTGCGAATAAGCATGTATGGTATCGGCGAGATTTTTTCCAGACAGCGTAAACCTTAAACCTATGTCCTCTAATAAATAGCTAATTCGCGCATTAACCAGATAATATTCGGCCTCTTTGAACGGATCGCCCTGAGCCAAGTAGGAATAGCCAGAGTTATAATACCCGTCAACCGTCAACTCCAACGGCCCGGCCTCCGTATTAAACATCTTGCTTAAAGCGACTGTTCCTGAGAATTCTGGCGTTCTCACTACGGGCTTGCCCGTAAAGTCTTGCCCTTCTTCATACAAACCCGTTGACTCGTTAAAACCTGTGCCATCTTTATAATCTGTATAAACGCCGTCCAAATACGCGCCGCCAAAGGCTAAAATCAAATCATCAAGCAGAGCGGGAAACAGCATGATGGTTGCGTCGACCTCAGCCCCTCGAATACGCGCCGAGCCCGCATTCTCTAGCCGCACCGTCCCCCCTGCTAAGAGCGACACAACCTGAACCTGAATGTCGTCCACAGTGGTTTCAAATATCGCTGCATTCACTCTTAGATTTCCACCAGAACTCGTATACTTCAAACCTAGCTCATAAGCAGTAACGTCTTCAGGGCCGGCGTAATCAATGTCACTGTTAATATTGAAGGTATTAAACGTCCCACTTTTGTACGCTTTTTGTGCAGACACATAGACCATCGTGTCGTCGAGTGGGTAAAAATTAAATGATATTTTAGGTGAGAAATTCGTCGAATCTGCCGTCGTTGGTGTTGCGCCTCCACTTGCCCAATCTATGGCGGTAGTATAAGAGCCGTCGCCATTAGTCAAACCAAAACTAGACTGCAACACGTGGCGACTTTCTTGCTGATATCTAGCTCCCAGAGACATTTCCGACCACTCATTAAACGTGAATGTGGTTTGCGCAAATGCCGCGCTAGACTCCGTCGCCAGCTCCCCCTCCAAATGAAGACTAAGCCCACCAGCAAGCGGAACCGGCCCCAAAATCTCTGTAAGACCTGGCACCAATTCAATAATGTCATCTATGGGCACACTTAAACCAAACAGCCCCGCCCGCCCCGTCTCTCCACCCAGCAATGCCAACTCAGCCGATACACCTGCAACGCTATCGATATAGTACAAACCTGCAACCCACTGCAACCAACCCGCACCCCAGCTATTTTCATTAGAGAGTAATTGCAGTTCAGCCGTCTTCACATCCGAATAAACTGGCGCGCCAAAATACGCGATGGGGGCATTGCTTCCGTCGAAATCCGTCTTCCCTAAGTTATTTATGTACTGATCACTGACCAATAGCTTTATATCTAAAGCGTCGAGATAGGCGTTAAACTCAGCAAAATACACTTCGCTATCAATATCAAAATTGATAGGTGCATTCACCGATACCGAATAATCTCGAGCTTGCTGCTCAGCCCCTAACAATACCGCAAGGTCTGATGGCCCAGTATTTGGTGCTAATGCAGTATTAAATCCACTTTGTTCAACCCCAACTGCCGCCAACATAAGATCAAACTTATCAGCAAAACTCGCCTTTATTTTAAAGCGATATCCCTTCGCGATTTCATCAGGCGAATGCTGTTGAATGGATTCTTCATCGAAACGCATATACTGCTCTGCAGTATCTGAAAATACCGCCAAAGTCGCAGCTAGGTTGCTAGTAAATGGGATATTGATATTTGCTCTTGCCTTTTGAAAATCGGCTCCATTTTCTTCGTAATGTCCGTAGGTATAACTTACCGATCCATGCATTTCATCAAAACTTGGCGTTTCAGTGGTAATACTGATTGCGCCACCAGTGGTATTTCGCCCAAACAAGGTGCCCTGCGGGCCTTTAAGTACTTCAATGCGCTCTACTTTGCCAAAGGATTGTGCCAAACCACTGGCGAAGGGGTAGTAAATACCATCTATATAAGTTGCAACGCTCGGATCGGCCATCAAAAAGGCATCGGAGCCCACACCTCGCAAATAAACAATGGCAAAACCTGTCGCAGAACCATAAGTCAAGCCAGGGGTCACTGCCTGCAAATCGCTTGGGTCGTCAACACCCATTGCCTCTAACATATCACCACTCAAAGCTAGCACAGAGACCGGCACATCCTGCGCGTTCTCTTCCCGCTTCTGAGCCGTAACCACAACCTCTTCCAGCAAGCGGTTTTTGCGTTTAGCCTCAACGCCGTCCTCAGAGAGCACACCACCGCTGTGTAAAGATGCCACTAATGCCATTAGCGATGGCCAACATACTCTCGCTAATGCGCGGCAATTAACTGTGCTCACCAAATTATTCCCTCCACCTATCATTTATTTTTATTCATAGCTAAGGAGCTGAGCTCATCAGCTGTACCTACCTGTCTGATCATTTTCGTCAGATCGGATATCTACCGCTATACAGTCGTACAACTCGATCTAATCCTATCTACCCAGCCATTACCTTGTCAACACATAAATGATGATGTGTAAGTTTTAATGCGCAGCAAAACTACTACGCAGGTAAAAGATATGCGGCCCCAGTGATCACATGCAAACAATAGCGAGCGGTTAAGCCTCAGCGTTAGTAATACGTAAGCAAAGACTTAATACATTCCCGCGGCCCGCGCGCGAAGCAGTCTAGATAAAATTGTTTTGTTTACAATTATTGATACACAAGGAACTATATGTAACGAAAATTAATTTCAGAAAAAATGTAAAGCCAAGGCTAATATGGAGATTTGTCACTTAAGGCATCAAGTAATGTTTCATGCAAATCATATTTCGGCAGAAAACCTGTAGACCTAAGCTTGCTATCGTCAAACAAGGTATTTGAACTCAATGTTTCGACCATAAAGCGGGTGAGCGGCGGCGAACTGCCATAAGGAAACAAGAACTCCATCACCCCGCCAAGACCTAGCGCTAATCCTCGCGGGATATTGAGCACTCGACTCTTGCGACCCAGTATATTATCGATTTCAGCTTTTAAATCTAGCCAACTAATATCATAGGCCTTCATCAAGTAAATTTCTGGCCCGACAATGGGTAAATCAAGCAGGTGGACAAATGCTCTACCCACATCACGAGCGTCGGCATTCGAATATCGCCACCCGCCGCCGCCAATCACGGGAAATTTACCTTTTTCTAACAGTGGTAATATGGCGGGCAGCGCAGAAGTATCTCGCTTACCCAGGGTGTTAGACGGCCTTAAGACTATCAACTCCATAGCCGACGTTTTGGCCAGATCCAGCAATACTCGCTCCCTTCGCGCGGCAATTCTGCTGTAACTGTATTTGGGGCTTGGCGAATACTGCTCATCTATTGCATGAGGGGGCCTATCGAATCCGTAAAGCATTACTGTACTGAGTTGCATAAAGCGCTGGGCGCCAGCACCAGCTGCGGCTTTAAATATTTGCGTAGTAAGATCAATTTCGACTTTAGAACGCTGCAGATCACTCAAATGCATTCGCGTATCTGCCGTGCAATTAAGCACACAACTGCCTTCGTCAATATGCGCGCTTAAGTCACCATTTACAAAATCAACAACATGAATATCTGCTGCAATAGATTGTAAAAAGTAGGTATCACTCTGTGGGCGAACAATACATTTTACCGCATGCCCCGCGATCATTAGCTGCTCCGCAGCGTGGCTGCCCAAATAACCCGTTGCGCCAAAAACAACAACATCCATATACCTTTCCTATCAGTAGGCTGTAAGTAATTATGATACTGGCCAGCGCAGCGGCAATTGCACTATTCCATTTACCTGTCCCGCTATAGTCGTCGCCTTTTTTCCCGGCGCTATCGCGAAATCAGGTATGCGAGTTAGCCACTCCTCCAAAAACATTGTTAGCTCCATCCTTGCTAGTGTTGACCCAACACAGCGATGGATCCCCAAGCCAAAGGCGGCATGACTAGCCGCAATATTTGGTCGCGTAAAATCAACTTTAAGCGGCTCGTCCATCGCCCTGTCATCTACGCCAAACATACTGTTGGGAACTTGAATCATGTCGCCTTTTTTCAAAAAGACCCCGCCCAGCTCAGTATCTTGAGCCACGCTCCTAGAGAGATTGACAATACCGTGCAGGCGCAGTATTTCATCAATTGCCTTAGGAATAAGCTTGGGATTAGCTATTAATTGTTGACGATGCTCAGGATTTTCTGCAAGAAACTTGGCCATAAACCCCAATATCGCTGCAACGGTATCAAGGCCGCCAAACAGCACGGTCGTTAACATACCTTGAATCTCATCGTGACTTAGCGGCTTACCATCAATCTTTGCATTCACAATATCGCTAATTAAATCATCTCCAGGCTTGGCGCGACGCTCACGAATCCAATATTCGAGATAATTAATGACATGCAAAAATGCCATCATAAGTTGCAATGAACTTTTAGATCGTACTGCGACCTCCGTCCATTCCAATAATTTCTCTCGGTCATCATGGGGTAGGTCAACAAGCTGTAAAAATACAGCTATAGGTAGCCGCTTGGCAAAATCCTCTACAAACTCACACTCACCTTTTGCACGAAAACTTTCAATCATCTCAATGGTGAGCGCACGAACCCCGTCACGCATTTCGGTAACGGCTTTTGGTGTAACTCGCTTCGCAATAATCGCTCGGTATGGCCCGTGCTCTGACGGCTTTGCCTCAAGTGGAAGCAAACGTATTGGTTTTGCACCTTTAGGGAGAATAATCTCGTCGCTAGAAAAAACATCTGGCGTCTTCATTACGGTAGAAATATATTCGGCTCGGGTAACAACCCAATGACCGCCATTTTGAGGCGTCCAAAATATATCCGGCTTATCAAATAGCTTTCGCCACCCCGCATGTATATCCGTTTCGCTACAATCGATAGCGGAGAAGTTAAAATCTACCTCTAAATGCTCTGGCACGTGGGATGGACGAGACGCCTTACTTCCACCACCGACAGTTGCCAAAGTCTGTGCGGCACCTTTTAGAACAAGACTAGTCATCCAGCGCCAAGATTCTATATTTTGAATATAACGGTTGCTCTTAATTTTTTCTACAGAACTCATTACGCCCATATTGCACCTATACACTATTATTTTTTATCGAGATTTTGGTGTTAGCTCTTTTAGCTTTTTAAGAACCATACTTGCCGCAAGCTTAGGACTTAATCTTGAAATCACATCGAGTGCCCATGCGTCGTTTCCTACCATGATTCGATACCTTCCCTTTTCTATTCCATCAACAATAATCGATGCAGCCTTTTTGGGAGGAAGCATTTTAAAAGATGCATCTTCTGGGGCTATTGGCTGGGTATCACCTGCTCCTGAATTTTTTACAATATCGGTATCAATAGCGCCGGGAAATATAACTGAAACCCCCACCGCCGTACCGGCTAGCTCAGAGCGCAGCCCTTCGGTAAATAATTTCACGGCTGCCTTAGCTGCGCCGTAAATGGTTTGACCAGGAACAGGCACAAAACCGCCCATGCTAGATACATTAGCAATGTACGCTTGGGGCCTGAGAAGTAAATGCGGAAGAAACGCCCTCGTCACATTTACCGTGCCAAGAAAATTGACGTTAACCACACGGTCTATCGCTTCGTTTTCAAGGTCACTAAGATAAAGAAATGGTTGAACAATGCCTGCATTATTGATAACTCCATCTATCGCGCCGTGATGCGCGACAACCGCATCTGGAATAGCTGCCACCTGCTCCCTATTTGTTATGTCTGCAACATGGGTAGATAATTTTTCTTTGTATTCATGCGCCAGTAAACAAGTAGCCTCAAGTGCCGCATCATTAACGTCGACTAAAGCAACATGCGCCCCGCGACCGAGAAGATCTAGTGCGAGCAGCCTACCAATACCGTCACCTGCCCCCGTCACTACAAACACCTTGCCAAACACTTTCATAGTTCCATCTCAATTATTTTAGTTTTTCAGTGATCTCAACCGCATCACCAGATATTCAAATAAATGTATCATCCAAAAAGTAACACCCATCATTCATGCTATACAAACGTACAAACAAGATTAAATTTTAATCCTTATTTTTATATGGCAACCAATGCAAAAATCCAAAAATTATCGTCAGAAAAATACTTAACCCCAAGCTTCCTGGGCATTTTTTTACGTATTTAAAGAATAAGCCTAGCTCCGCGATGTGCACCAGCAATATCGCAGCAATAAAGTACATATAATACGTCGTCCACTCCCCAAGTAGCTCGGGCATAAAAGCACACAGCAATGCCATTGAATACAGGACAACAATCGCCGCAATTAGCACCCTTCTCATTCCTTAATTCCACTCCGTAGAAATAAATCAAAAATAAGCGGTGCAATATCGGCACCGAACTCAGTATTAGCACTCAATTTATATGTTTTGACACACCGCAACTATAAGCATTACTCAACAGCGTGCCAAACCTTATACAGATGTACTATCTTCTCACGCTATCACCTAGACAATTATTATGTCAACAATAAATGACAAGTCGTAAGTTAATGCATCAGCCAATCAGCAAAACGCCCTGGTCACGACGTGACACTAATGCGAAACCAAACCAGCGAAAGCGAGAATAAGCCAAATATACAGTTCATTGTGATGATCCATGCCACCGCCCTGCGCAGCTCTTTACCCTGACCAACAGCAGATTTATGGGCGCCGGTAATATGCTCCAACATGTGTAAACCATTTTTGTCCTTCCAAGTAAGCACCAGCGCTTCAACAACACCGTATACTGCAAAGGGCACTACTGGAAAAATCAGTGGATACGTCCCGCGCGTTGAATGCAGCGCAGGACCAAAGACTTCGTAGTAAGTCCACCACCCGACGACCGCTGAAAAGCCTTCAACCATCAAGTTCCATATATAGAAAAATGGCGCGGCAATGAGCAGTACCACAAGCAGCCTACTCCACTCAGGCTTGACAGCGCGTAATTTATCCACTAAAAACCAGATCAACGAATAGATCGCTAGGAAGTACCAACCGTAGGCGAAAGGCATAAACAAAGGCTTGTTCGGCGTCGTAAAAGGCAACTCAAGAGGGAACAGGGCGAAACTCGGCGAATACACCAAAAATGCCCCCCAATCAGCGGGAAACTCCAGCCAAAACATTGAAGTCGCGCCAATAAAAATCAACGTATATCTACTTAAGCTGCCTGTCTGTTTGTAGGCACGGTAAAAGTAAACCGCAATCATCAACCAGACCACCACCGAGCCAATTTCAAATACCCAGGGCATCCAAGGAGTCGCCACCGCGCCATCTGCGTCGTGACCAATATGCAACCATAATTCGTCCATCTTCTTATCCTTATTCTAATGTAGCATCCAGCACATAACTTACTATTAGTCAGCTATATTATCAACACCGTAGAATTAAATAACGTTCACTTTATTATCAATCATCACGACACGCTGCCGATACCTCCAACCACAATATCGCAACGATAAGAGTATCGCGGCTGCAATGTAATAATTTCCTTTTCCTAAATACAAAAAAGGCGCACTTATTACTAAGTGCGCCAAAGGGATAATTAACTGCCTAGGCATAAGGTAATTACCACCCCACTAGCTAGGCTTTAGTCATGACATTAGAAGCTGTATTTTGCCGCCAACCCCCAGTAGGCCTGAGCACCACGAGAGGTAAACTGGAAGTAGCCACCCACCGGATCTGCCTGCCCCTTGCTGAGCGCGTAGTATTCGTCAGTTACGTTTTTGCCAAATATCGATATTTCATAGCGCTCTTGCTTGTCGCGAATACCCATACTGACATTCAGCAAGCCATATTCGTCCTGCTCCAAACGCGGATCACGGGCCAGATCTGTCGCCGTCTCCGATTGCCACACATAACTCACATTACCAAAAGCATTAAAAGGCAAGTCAGCAAGTGGCTGGTCATAATTCGCCGACAAGGTGTATTTCAGCTCTGGCGCCTGCGGCGGGCGTTCGCCGCTTAAATCCTGCTCGCCATTCACACAACCCTGTGCGACGGTTTGCCCAACGTAGCAGTCCATATCGAACTCTTGAAACTCGACGTCAGTGTACGCTACACCCAACGTTAGCATCAGCAAATCAGTCGCAAGCCAGCTAGTATTCAACTCGATACCTTGACTGCGGATCTTACCAACATTGACTGGTGCTGTTAGCGTGCTACCAGGAATACGCTTGGTCGACTGAATATCATCAACTTCCATATAATAAATAGCACCGTGAACCTGTGCCGTGCGATCTAACAAATCACTTTTAAAACCAATCTCAAATGAATCTGCGATTGACGGATCTAAATAAGTATTTGTCGGCGTTGATGAACGCGTATAGTTAACACCTATACCAATAAAGCCGCGAGAATAACTAGCATAAACATTGCTGTCTTCAGAAACATCCCACTTTGCGCCAACACGGCCAGACCAATCTGCACTATGGCCATCAGATGTAAAATCAATAGTGTTATTAACGTATGCCGTCGTTAAGTCGATATCGCAAACATTGTTCGTACAGCTGAAATCTCGGGCGACATAACTAAGCTGCTTATGCTTAAGTGTTGCCTCCTCATCGGTCCAACGCACACCAGCAAATAGCTGAACAACGTCATTAAGATCCCAAGTTACATCGCTGAACACGGCCCAAGATTGTTGACTATAATCATTTGTATACGGATCCGACTGAATAATTGGCGTTGGCAAAGGCGGCGCACCACGAATCCACAGCGGTACATCTGTTTTACCGTCTTCCTGGTAGTCCTGCAGATAGAGACCAGTGACCACGCTAAGATCAGAAGCTTGATATTCAAAACGCAACTCCTGAGTGAAATATTCTAGTTCGTTGAGAATTCCAGAATCCCCTAACGGTGAGAGATTGGTTCCGTCGAGATACACGCCAAACATACCGAAAGTACTGCCACCTACCAGCGCAGTAGCGGTGGTGCTATCCAAATTACCCATTGATGCTGGTGAAGAATCAATGTCCTGATTAAAGGTTTGATCTGAAAGGCGCAGGGCACTGATCGACTTCAGCGTCCACTCTTCATTTAGCTGCCAAGTCACATCGGCAACAAGGCCCTTTTGAGTATAATCTAAAAAATGTTCGGTATTAGCGTTTACTGTAAATGGATCGTCGAGCACTTGCTGGCCCTTGGCAGCATCGCCATTACCCAATGCCACTAAACGTGCTTGTGCACCCGGATATAGCGTATCTAAACCAAAGGTAACCAGCGGATTGCCGCCAGTTTTGGTATCGACAAAATCACCGCTCAGCAACACACTCAAATTATCGCTTAGATCAAAGTTTAACTTGACCATTAGGCCACGACTTTCTTCACCACCGGCGTCACCCTGCCTAGCGTCAAGGTTCTTAATGTGCCCATCGCGATCTTTAAAAAAGACATTTAAACGGCCTTGAACACGATCAGACAGCGCACCGTTAATCATGGCTTTGGTACTTAACTCATTGTCATCGGTCGCGGCAACTTCAATCTCGGCGGCAAACTCTTCAGATGGACCCTTACGCACTATATTCAGCGCGCCACCAATTGAGTTACGACCAAACAGGGTTCCCTGCGGGCCGGCAATAACTTCGATACGTTCAATATCGCCAAGGTCCGAACTAAACTCTGTTGATCTCGCCAGAGCCACACCATCGACTACAGTCGACACACTCGGCTGCACACCACCCTCGGTAGAGAACGACCCCAAACCGCGCATAGAAATCGAATTCGAGAAATTACCAGCGGTGCCATTACTGAAAGTAAAGCTGGGGGAAATGAGCTTTAAGTCTGCCAAAGACTCAAAACGCTCACTTTCAAGCTTATCAGACGTCAAAGCTTGAATAGACAAAGGAACTTCAGAAACACTTTGCGCTCTTTTTTGGGCGGTAACAATCACCTCTTCGATTGTATTGCTACGTACGCGCTGCGCTTCCTGAGCAGCTGCTGTAGCCGATACCCCTGCGATACACAAAGCGAGTATTGTTTTCCTCATTAGTTTTCCGTCACCACTAGTTTTTATATATGTCATTTTATTACCTACTTTAGTTGCCGACCCATTTAAAACTTACTGTATGTCAGTTATTATAATCATATATCGAGACGGACTACAACATTATAAGTAGTTCTACCTAGCGATCTTTATATGGTCAACTTTATTGTGACCAAGACACACTAAAAGACAGAAGGGAACGCCACCAAACCATTTTTTCAAAACCATAACTAACTACCACACAGCAATTATAATAACCACTATAACTGGAAACACCAGGAGCATGACTTGAATTACCCACTACTATTTAAGCCCTTACAAATTCGCAACCTGTGCATTCCGAACCGCACCGTCATGCCTCCAATGTCTACTCAGCTCGGCACCCCAAGCGGAGAGGTCAGCGATGCCCAAATTGCTTTTTATCAAGCCCGCGCAGCCGGCGGCACCGGTATGATTATTGTCGAATTTTGCTGCGTGAACCAAAGTTCAGGGCAGTCTGAACCCAATCAGCTTGCGCTCGAAAGCGATACCCACATACACGGCCATAAGCGCTTAGTTAACGCCATAAAATCTGAAGGAAGTGTCGCCTGCCTACAGTTACAACACGGCGGTGCTGCAGCCAAACGTAGCCTGCTAAAAACCCCTACAACGATTGGGCCCAGTAACATCTTCTCCCGTAAGGCTCCCAATCAATTAATCTGCAAAGGTATGAGTCATACCGAAATAGAGGCTATGATCGAGTGCTTTGGCCACAGCGCCGAACTCGGTATTAAAGCCGGTTACCAAGCCGTTGAGCTCCACGGCGCCCATGGCTATTTACTCACCCAATTCATGTCACCACGCAGCAATAAGCGCGACGATGTTTGGGGCGGCAACGAAACCGGGCGGCTGGAATTCCCCCGCCGTGTTATTCACCGAGTGAGACAGGCCATTGGCAATCGGCCACTAATCTACCGGCTCTCTGCCGATGAGTTTTGCGAAGGTGGGCTTACCATTGAAGACATGGAACGAATTTGTCCCATGCTGGTTGACGCAGGTATTGACGCCATTCATGTATCTACTGGCGTCGGCCCAGAGAGCTTCGACAAAGTACTAGACCCCATGTCTGCCCCTGACGGCTGGCGCCTACCCTATTCTCGCCGCATTCGCCAAGTGTGCAATGTGCCGATTATTACCGTGGGCCAAATCCGCCACCCAGACACCGCCGAGCAAGCGTTGCGCGATGGCGATGCTGATCTAATCGCGCTGGGCCGCACCCTGCTAGCCGACCCGGAGTGGAGCAACAAGGCCAGAGCGGGTAATGCCGATGCGATTATTCCCTGCACCTCGTGCAATTTTTGCGTGGCCAATGGCTTTGCAGAGAACAGCATTCGCTGCGCGAATAATCCCGCCACTGGCCGAGAGCTAGACGGCGAAATCCCACAACTGATGGCACCAGCCCGCGCCATAGTGCTCGGTAGCGGTCCTGCAGGTATAACTGCCGCCTTGAGCTTAGCCGCCGCCGGCGCCCACACCAGCCTATTGGAGTGCCAAAATCAACTCGGTGGCGGCTTGATTGTCTCCGCCGCCCCGCCCTTTAAAGATAAATTGGAGCGCTATCGCCAGTATCTGATTCGACAATTACAGGCAAGCACAGTAAATGTCGAACTCGGGGCTAACACCAGCGAACAAGATATTGCTGCACGTCAGCCTGATATTGTGGTATTTGCAACCGGCAGCCGCTCGCGACCACACAATTTTAATGGCCTGGACATCCATAATAGCTGCGACGCCTTCGACCTGCTCAACACCCTGCCAAGTCATCCCCTCCCCGCACCAGACGCAGGCCCAATTTTGGTATTGGGCGGCGGTGAGACCGGCTGCGAAACCTGTGAAGCACTTATAGCGCAAGGCTACAAAGTAATATTGTCAAGCCGATCCCCCGCCCGCCAACTCGCGCGTTCGGCAGAAATGATCTACCGCAACGACCTGCTCCAGCGCTTACTGGCTAGCCCTCAGTTAGAGCTGATCTGCAATAGCGAACTCGATAATGTACATGGGGGAATCGCGCAGCTGCGGGCGAGCGACGAAGTGCTTAACAGAGCGATTTCTTACTGCGTACTCGCTCAGGGGAGAGATCGTGAACACAGGCTGCACGACGCACTTTCTACTCCCTCCACCGGCAGTAATTTTGAGTGTGCACTGATTGGCGACGCCCACACCATGGGCCGCATTGGCGACGCTGTTGACGAGGCACACCAGCTGGTGCGCCGCTTTGTTCTCAGCAGAAACGCCGCAGCAAATTTACAGATTGAAATTAGCAACCGCGAATAACAAGGCTGAATAATAAGTGCATTAAACACAGGGAATTAGTAAATGAATGCAACAGATCAGGGTCGCTCGAACACACTAGGTCAAAGTAGAGTATTTCTCGCTCAAACAAGCGGCCCCACGGAGAAAAAAATTATCGCCAAATGGCTGCGCAGGGAAGCAATGCTTGATCCGAAGTCCGATTGCGAAGTGATCTTCATTAGTTTTCCTAAACTCGGCGTGAGTCGCACCAATTCACAGCTCAGACAACGCTTAGAAAAAGGCGATAATCCCACGCTCTGCCCATTGCGGGTAGCGTGGCTACCCAAGGCGCGCAACGGCAAACCCCAAGTGTATTTGCGCGACCTCATCATCACTGGCGACCCGCGCGCGCCGCGCCCCTATGCCAAACATCTCATTGCCAAAACCCAGACCGAGCGCGTTCACGTCCTTGAAGGCGAACCCGCCACCATTACTGCGCTACGGGATATTTGGGCACAACTACGCGCCAGCGAAACTGAAGATAAATTTGCAAATTTTGTGGTCCGGCGGGCAACTCTCGCCCTAGAGCGTGCAGCATCACAACTGCTTGGCCCCAAATACAAAATGCCAAAACTGGTGCGCGAAGAAATACGCGCGTCTAGCCGCTTTCAAGAGGGCCTTCGGCTACTGGCTGAACAAAAACAACTACCACTCATTCAAGCCGAAGCCTTGGCCGACAAAGCCCTCAAAGAATTGGCCTCGGGCTTTACGCCACTGGGCCTAGACATCAATCTTATTATGGGCCGTATTCTTTACCGGCGTGGCTACGTTGAGCAATTGGATATTGACCCGCTACAAATTGAAAAAGTCCGCAGCGCAGTACATGGCAAGCCCGCCATTATTCTACCCTCGCACCGCTCCAATATGGACGTTGGGGTGATGTCCGTCGCCCTACACGAAGCCGGACTACCTCGTACCAGTACCCTCGGCGGTATTAATATGAGTTTCTGGCCAATGGGCTATATTATGCGCCGCTCTGGGGTAATCTTTATTCGCCGCGATATTCGCAGCGACCCCGTATACCGTTGGGTGTTAAAGGAATACCTCGGCTATATGGTCGAAAAACGCTTTAGCCTGCAGTGGTATATAGAGGGCACCCGCTCCCGCACCGGAAAGTCGCTACCGCCCAAACTCGGGCTATTAAAATATGTGGTCGACGCCTACCGCGATGGCCGCTGCGAAGACATTGCCCTAATCCCCGCCTCTACCACCTACGATCAGCTCAACGAAGTGAAAGGCTATGCTGGTGAGGCCATGGGCGTGGCTAAGAAAAAAGAAGATTTAAAATGGATGATCAATTATTTTAAGTCTGCCCACGGTCGCTTTGGCCGCATTTATGTCCGCTTTGGCGAACCACTCTCACTGAGCAGCTACCTCGGCAGCCATGAAGAAGCCAAGCAACTCAGCGACAGCGACTACCACCTTGCCCTGCAAAAATTGGCCTTTGAAATTTCATTGCGCATTAATCAGGCCACGCCGATCACCGCCATTTCCCTTATTACCATGACGGCCCTCAGCGCCTTTCGCCAAGCCCTGAGTTTTGAGCAACTTAAAATGGCACTGCGCGAGTTCGTACACTACACCGAACTCCATGACGCGCCGATGACTGCTAGCGCCAAGCGGTTGCTCTGCGATGAGGGCATTCAAGAGGAACTCGATGCACTCATTGGCCAAGGCCTTATTCACGCCGAAACCGACGGGCCTGAGGCGGTTTTTACCATTAATCGTGACGCCCACGTTGCCGCCTCCTATTATCGCAACTGGGTGATTCATCACTTTCTCGACAGCGCTATTGCCGAGTTGGCATTAACCGCCGCTGCCGAAAAGAGTGAAGGCCAAGCCATAGATATTCTTTGGGACACGGCGCTGCAACTTCGCGACCTACTTAAATTCGATTTCTTTTTCTTGGAAAAAAATCAATTTCGCAAAACCCTGACCGAACGCTTAGCCAAGGTCGACCCCCAGTGGCAGCAAGCCGTGGAAAGCGGCCCAGAAGCCACCCTCACCCTACTCGGCGCCATGCAGCCCATTACCGCCGACAGTGTGTTGCGCTGTTTCTTAGAAAGTTATTGGGTGGTCGCCGTCTGCCTTAAATTACAAGCCGACAAAGACGCCCTCGGCAACAAGAATTTCTTCCAATTTTGCGCTGGTGCAGCGCGCCAGTATCTATTGCAAAAGCGCATTATTCACTCCGAGGCGGCATCGATACATTTATTCAAAACCGGCTTACAAATCGCCGAAAATCGCGGCGTTATCGACAATACCGGAGCCTATCAGGCCCAGCTAGGACAGCGCTATATCGAGGAGCTAGAGACACTTTTACAACTCAGTGATCATCGCTTTGCCTCAGCCCGCCGCACCTTTAATCAACGTTTTTTTAATCGAGTTCAAAACCATGACTGACAGCCAAAGTACATTTAAAGATGAGGTCGACGCCCTGGAGTTACTAATGCTGCGCGGCGAAGCCTCGGTAAAAACCCGCAGCGCGATGCTGTCAATTGCCCTGCTCGATGAGGTGCCAGATTTCACAGAGCTGCGCGCCACCTTCGACTACGCCAGCAGGCAATTTATTCGTCTGCGTCAGCATATTGTCGCGCCCGCCCTGGCCATTACCGCCCCGCGCTGGGTAGTCGACCCCGACTTTAACCTAGACTACCACCTGCGCCGCATTAGCGCGGCTAGCCCCGGTAAGCTGCGCGATGTACTCGATACCGCCAACCAGATCCTCGCTGCGCCAATGGACACCCAGCGCCCGCTATGGGAAGTTTTTATCGTCGAAGGCGTCAAGGAGCAAGGCGCTAAGGCGGCGTTAGTTTTAAAAATGCATCACGCGGTATCCGACGGCATGGGCGGGCTTATGCTTTTAAAGCTCTTATTCAATGACCGCCGAGCGACACCTGCCCGACCACCACTGGCCGCCCCCATCCCTGAAGACATCGACAGTATTAGCCTGAGTCGGCGCGGTATTAGCCAAGCCATTATCAGGGCAATTCCCAGCCTCAACACAAAAATACGCGAGGGTATTCGAGGTGGCAGAGATCTGCTAAACCACCCCAGTGAGCGCCTCGACGAACTTAAGCAACACTGGCAATCGGCCAAGCGTATTTTAAGCAACGGCGACAGCCAGCCTTCGCCGCTACTAATGCGCCGCAGCCTTGGCCGTCGCCTCGACGTACTGGAATACCCCCTCGCCGACCTAAAAGCCTGCGCAAAAACCTTAGATGCCAGTATCAATGATATTTACATTGCCGCCATTGCCGGTGGCCTACACCGCTACCATAGCGCACTCGGCTGCAAGCTCGCCGCACTGCCGCTGGCCATGCCGGTGAATTTGCGCACCGCGAATGATAGTGACGGCGGCAATCACTTTGCCGCAGCGCGTATTTCCCTGCCCCTGAGCGAAGCCGACCCCAAGCACCGTATTAATCTAATTCAAGCCCAAGTACAGCAAGCCATTACCGAGCCAGCGATCAATATTGTTAACCGCGTAGCACCGCTGTTAGTCCACTTACCCGCTAGCGTACTTAAGGAGCTGGGCGAGCTGGCCAGCCATGTCGATGTACAAGCCTCCAATGTGCCCGGCCTCCGCGACCCGGCCTATATCGCCGGCAGTAAAATTGTAAAAATGTACCCCTTTGGGCCACTGCCGGGCATTCCGCTAATGTTAGTGATGATGTCACACGAGGGCGTATGCTATATCGGCAGTCACTGTGATACCGCAGCGTTTAGCCAACCCGATCTGCTAATACAATGTCTAAGCGAGGAATTTAACGCCCTGTTAAAACCCGCCGCTAGTCCAGCAAAGAAAAAAGCCCCTGTTCGCAAGCCGGTTGCAGCAAAAAGGCCAGCACCCAAAAAAGCGGTCAACGCCAAAGCAAGTATCCCGGAAGGAAGTAAATCATGAGCCACCCAGATCAGGTCTTGGCATCGACTTTACACAGCATACAATCGTCAAAAAAAGGTCCTTCGGTATGTGTATTTTTTGACCTTGATGGCACCATTATCGCAGGCTTCTCGGCCACCCACCTGAGCAAGCAACGCCTAAAAAACAAAGACATTACGCTGCAAGAATTTCTGCGCACAGTAAACACCGGCATCAATGCTGCCATCGGCAAAGCCGACTTTGAAGATCTGCTGCAAATTGGCGCTGACGCGTGGAAGGGTCGCAACCATCTCGAACTCATGGCCATGGGCGAACGGCTGTTTAACAAAAAAATTATTAATTTAATCTACCCAGAAATGCGTAAAATTATTAAGGCTCACCAACAGCAGGGTCACACGGTAATACTGTCGTCCTCCGCCACCTGCTACCAAGTAGAACCCATAGCGCGCTTTTTTGGCATTGAACACGTGCTGTGCAATCGCTTTGCACTCAGTGGCGAACAACTCAGCGGCGAAATAGCAAAACCCCTAATTTGGGCCAAGGGCAAAGCCCAAGCAGCCCAGCACTTTGCCGACGAGCGCCAAGCGCCACTGAGCGACTGCTACTTCTACGCCGACGGCAATGAAGATGAAGCTTTAATGCATTTAGTTGGACACCCCCGCCCCACCAACCCCGGCAAAAATTTAGCTCGGGTTGCAAAGTCACGGGGCTGGCCAATTCAACGTTTTGTCAGCCGCAAAAACAACGGCGCCCTGCGCTCCACCGCCGGTGTAATGAGCGTACTGCCATTTGCCGGTATTGGCTTAGGGCTCGGTTTACTCAAACGCGACAAGCGCGCCATATTAAATTACGCCTCGCCCCGCTGGATTGATCGCATGTTTAAAATAAACGGCGTGAAACTCAATGTTATTGGCAAGGAGAATCTCTGGGCGCAGCGACCCGCGGTATTTATCTTTAATCACCGCAATAACTACGACGCCTTTATGGCGGCCAAACTGATTGAAAAAGACTTTACCGGCGTTGGTAAAAAAGAATTAGAAAATCACTGGCTCACCGGCACCATTGGCAAACTCGCCGATGTCGCCTTTATCGATCGCGCCGACTCAAAAGGCTCAGTGGAAGCACTTAAGCCAATAGAAGAACTGGCCCGCAAGGGCATCTCAATCTGCCTCGCCCCCGAGGGCAATCGCGTCGACACAGAATTAGTGGGCGAATTTAAAAAAGGCGCATTCCGCATGGCCATGGCCGCAGGCATACCCATAGTGCCAATTGTATTTCGCAATGCAGAAATGATCGCAGCTCGGGACGCCGCCGTAATGAGCCCAGGTACAGTAGATGCCGCAGTGTTAGCGCCAATCTCAGTCGACGACTGGACACTGGATAATTTGAGCGAAAGAATAGAGGGGTTGCGCCAGCTTTATATCGACACGCTAACAAACTGGCCAACATCGGAAGAAGGCTAAGGATAAATACTCAACGATATGCTGTCGATCCATTGGCCCTGACACCCTCCAGATCAGTGACATAAAATCAATCAGCCCTAACGCCTGAATTAACCCGACCCGCGAGCGAAGCGGCGTGTAGGCTGTCCCAGCCGCGCAGCGGCGACAACAGCAATTTGTTAAGTGTTGTTGGCACAATGCGCCCCTATTATTTGTTTTTGCAAATCACCCGGAACATTAACCCAGAAAACGTTTTTCGTAACCTTGAGTTTGCAGCCTTGCTCCGATGCGGCCCTGATTATTTGTTGGAACCATTCAAGGTAACCCCACTTCCTTGGCTTAGCACCGTAAAGATAGCAACGCTCACTATTCCAGTGAACCTCCATTGCCTCGCGATATATCATAGGAAAGGTTGCAATTGATGGCTTCACATAGAGCCTCTTTTCTTCATCAATCCCTATTTCTTCGATTCTATCTTCCATACTCGATTAAACATTTAACGTCGCAATAAAAGGCGAGCGTTAGCGAGTCCAGCCCACGTTTTTTGTGGGCGATTTTTTATTGCCTTGTTATATTTTGTGAAAGTGGTTTTGGGCTGAGCGAGGTATACACCGTACAAACCCAGTGGCAAAGACAATGAAATCAAAACTACCCTACGAACTTTCAATTTGATGTTAATGATGATTTTAGTCATGTTGCACCTCCTTTAGGCAAGATTGAGTATGGTTAAAACTAAACTTGAATTTACCAGAGGGAGTTGAACCCTCTGAACGATCACTACTTTCTACAACGATTGCGGTTTGGCTTTCACAGTAGATTTGGCTCACGTCCCGCTCACTCCAAAAACACCTCCAATTATGATTAAAAAATATAACGCCGCCAGCAGGCGACCATTTGTAGTGTCTTAGAACCGAGAAGACCTACTTGTTATGGATCAAGAAGTATATTTACTTCATCAACAAACAGCATCCGAAAGATACTGGGAAGGCAGAGGTTGTGGCCTTTTTATCCATGCTGGCCAATGAGCGCCATGTCGCGGTTAATACCCAAAAAGTAGCCCTAAACGCCTTAGTATTTATGTATCACAAGGTGTTCAATCAGCAGCTTGGTGATCTGGGATTTACGTTGGCAAGCAAGCAGCGCAGCTTACCCACAGTTTTATCGCCCAAGGAGGTCGCAGGCATTCTTGAGCAGCTTAATGGTAGAAATCGGCTTATTATCGAATTACTGTATGGCAGCGGGCTTCGTGTAAGCGAGTGCTTGCGGCTTCGTGTAAAAGATATTGACCTGGATCGTAAATCGCTAACTATTTATGATGGCAAAGGGCGCAAGGACCGCCAAACCTTACTTGGACGCTCAGTCGTAAAAAGTATGAACGCCGCTATTGAAGGTGGTATTGCATAACAGCGAACAGACAATCAATCCGGTGTAGGCTGTTCTTTGCCAGAAGCGCTTTCGCGCAAATACCCCAATGCTTACCGAAGTGATGCTTGGGCCTTTATTTTTCCTTCTTCTACCCTTTGCATTCATCCTTATACCAATCAGCTCTGCCGTCATCACTTGCACGACACGGTGGTTAGACGCTTTTTACAAGCGGCTGTGCAGAGGGCCGGCGTGACTCGCAAACGGGTAAACTGCCACACATTTCGCCATTCATTTGCAACGCACATGCTAGTGCTGGCAGCGACATCAGAACAATTCAGGAGCTACTTGTTCACAATGACCTAAGCACAACTCAGATCTACACCCATGTTCTTGGGCAGCATTACGCGGGCACTACCAGCCCTCTTGACGCGCTTTCATGGTGATACAAATTTCATCGAGTGCGGAGTATTACGCATTACGTCGCTGATGTCCGCTGTTCTGTATTAGGCGATTTTATTGGTATACAAATGGCCAATTTTTGGGTGAAGCGGCTAATCACTATAGCGACCAACACTGCAACTCATTAAGAGCAGCAGTGTATTAATGGCATTGGCGGGTATTACAGCAGCTCAAAAAATGGCATCCACACGTCTTCACGCTGCTCAAAGCAGACTTTAACTCGGTCGCCAATCGCAACATTACCGGGTTCAACACTCGGCATAGCCGAGGTTAAACGCAGGCCTGGCTGCTCATCTAGCTCAACAATAACAATTACATAAGGAATTTTTAAGCCCGGCACCCACGGCATACGGTTTACGGTGAGCGCCGCCACGGTGCCGGTGCCGGACATGGGTTTGGCAGCAATGTCCTCACCTAAGCACTTACGGCAGCAGACACTGGGGGGATGCTGCCAATACTGGCAGGCCTCACAGTATTGCATACGCAGTTGGCCGTCGGCGCCGGAGGTCCAGAAAAAGCTATTCAGTTCATCTAGCTCGGGTGTGGGGCCTACCGTCTTTTCTAAAGCATTTGTATCAGTCATTTAGTCATCCATCTTATCGGCTGAATACCACTGTTATTGTCCTGAGTGAGCATTTATCTATAGGCTGTTAAAACGTCGCCCACCCTAAATCAGTCGCTGCGCAGTAATGCTGCGCCAGAGAGATTACCGCCGCCATTGCTGACTACCGCGAGCTTTCTGTCGCCACTCAATTGGTGACTACCCGCTTCGCCGCGCAATTGTTTTACGGCCTCATGGAAATAGCCCAAGCCGTGGGTGCGGCCCGCCGACAACTGACCGCCGTGACTCGCCAGAGGCAGTTCTCCGTCACGACCAATACGCTGACCACCCTCGACAAAGGCCGCTGCTTCACCGCGCCCGCAAAAGCCCAAGCCCTCTAGCCACAGCAGGGTTAAAAAGCTAAAGCCGTCGTAAAGTTCAGCAAAGTCGACATCTTTGGGTTTAAAGTCGGTGCGCGACCACAGCATTTTACCGGCGTCTTCGGCGCCAAAACGAGTGAGGTCATCTTGTTGGTCCCAGCTGTCACGCCCGTAAAGCGGGCCGCCAATGGCTTCAATATGAATCGCTTTGGATTTTAGATCTGGGGCGCAATCTTTGTGAGAAATAATAATGACCGTAGAGCCATCGATGGGCACATCACAGTCAAATAAACACAGCGGATCTGAAATCATCCGCGAGGCCAGATAATCGTCCATGCTGAGCGGGTCGCGGTACACCGCGCGCTCGTTCAGCATCGCATTGCTGCGCGCATTCAAGGCAATTTGAGCAAGCTGCTCACGTGTTGCGCCAAACTCATGCATATAGCGCGACGCCACCAACGCAGCCCAGCTACTCGCTGAAAATGCACCAAAAGGCAGCTGCCACTGAAACGACCCACTAATGCGCTGACTGCCAGTACCCTGCACGCTAGAGCGGGTGCCCTTGGCCATGGAGCTGGCCTCGGTCATGGTACGAAAGCAAATAACATGGCGGGCTTGGCCGCTGGCCACCGCCATGCAGGCATTGATAATGGCCGACATCTGAGTCGACTCAATGCCAGCGTTATACCAGCTCAGTTTGAGGTCCATTGCCTCGCGCAGGTCGGTAATCGACACCGGCGAAAAGCCCGGTGCGGCGTGTTGCATTTGTCCTGGCCAGCTCGACACACCGTCGATATCACTGCGTGATAGACCCGCGTCATCCAAGGCCTGCTTTACCGCATCAACAGTTAATTGCAAACCGTTGCGAGGCAGGCGACGGCCAATTTCAGACTGGCCAACACCAGAAATAACACACTGTTTTTCTGCAAAAATATTCGCCATAAATCAGCTCAGCTCTTTAAACGGTTTATTTTTATCTGGGCGATAGTCTTGGGGTAAACCCAGGACGCGCTCGGCGATGGTATTTAATAACACTTCATCTGTGCCGCCGGCAATACGACCTGCGGGGTCAATCCACGACCAGGCAAAATCAGTGCGGAAGTCACCCTGAGGGTTCATCTCAATGCCATCGGGGCCGATTAAATCCAGTGCCAAAGCACCTAAGCGCTGCCGCGCACGGCCCATAATGAGCTTGCGAATACCCGCTTCTGGCCCTGGCTCTTTGCCACGACCCACCGCCGCCATGCCGCGACGGTATATAGAACGCAGACCTTGCCGTTCAATATAGGCGTCTAATAATGTGGCGCGAATTTCACCGTCGGCGATGGCCGGTGCACCCGCAATTTCACAGTGCTGGGCATGCTCAAACAAGCTATTGAGGGACATACCGCCAATGCTTTCATCATACACACCGGCAACACGCTCAATCATTAACATTTCCATGGCCACCGCAAAACCGCGGCCCTCATCGCCTAGGCGCTGAGTATCTGGAATAAAGACATTGTCGAAGAACACTTCGTTTACATCGTCGTGACCAGCCATGCGCCGGATTGGCCGCACGCTAATACCACTGCTGTGCATATCTGCATAGAAACAGGTAATACCCGCGTGCTTGGGGCCGTCGCTATTGGTGCGCGCCACGATAAAGCCCCAGTCGGCAACTTGCGCCCAGCTGGTCCACAGTTTTTGGCCATTGAGCAGCCAGCCATCAACACCGTCTTGAGTGTGACGCTCAGCCTTTAAACGCACGGCAGCAAGATCGGAACCGGCGCCCGGTTCAGAGAACATCTGGCACCAGATCTGTTCGCCGCGAATTGCCTTTGGCCCCAGCTCGCGACGGGCTTCTTCCGGCGCATAGCGCAGAAAAATCGCCATCAACTGCGCCGTGCTAATCACAAAGTATTCGGTGGGTAAGAGGTATTTAAGCTCTTCTTCGCCAAACACAATTTTATGTAATTCGGTAAGACCTGCGCCGCCATACTCAGCGGGTAAATTAATACAGGCAAAGCCGCCTTCCACTTTTTTGGCCTGCCACTGGCGACCAAGGGCAAGATCTTCTGCAAAGCTTAAACCCTGACGAACCTCGCCAGAAAACGCGGGCGCATTTTCGGCCAACCATTGACGGGCCTGCTGACGATACGCACCCAGCTCCGGCAGCGCCTCAATAGGTTCACGGGCATTGCCCTGATCGGCTAGACGATAATTAAAAAACCGTTCCCGCCACTCTAAACGGCTACCCAGTTCCAGCGCCAATACCCGCGAGCGACGGTAGTGATGCTGGGGCAAACCCTCCCAGGTTGAACCCAAACCGCCAAAGGTTTGCATACTCTCTTTGGCGCTAAATTCGTAAGCTTCAATGGCGGCAACCCGCGACGCCGCAGCCAGTTCACGCCAGCTGTCGTCACCTGCCTCATAGGCCAGCAACGCATCATCGACACAGCCCCGCGCCAATTCAATACGCCAGTACATATCGGCAATTTTGTGTTTAATCGCCTGTAACGCACCCAAGGTTTGACCGAACACCTTGCGCTCTAAAGCGAAGTCGCGTGCCAATAACATCGCCGCTTCGGCGCCAGCGCTCTGCTCCACAGCGGTTAACAGAGCGGCAACGGCAAGACTGTCGGCGTGGATTTGTTCGGCATTGTCAGCGGCGAGCACACAAACTTCTGTACCGGTAAAACTCAGTCGCGCTTGCCCGCGCGCTTGATCTATCGCGGGCACAGCTTCTTTGGTGACGCTTGCGTCTGCCAAATTCACCAGCACTAATTTTTTCTGACCGTCATCATCCGCTAAAACGAGGGCATAATCCGCCACCGCCGCAAACGGCGTGGCAACCGAGCGTCCCTGCAATTTTCCCTGAGCCAAGGTCAGCGGCGCTCCGCACACAAAACAAGCGACACCATTACCCGCCATTAGGCTTTCTAATACGGTAAGCGCACCGCTATCAGCACTGCTCTGTTTAAGAATTTGTGCAAGTTGATACACCGGCAACAGGGGCAATGACACCGTGGTGCGGCCCATCTCCTGAGCGAGCACTGCCAATCCGCGCAAACCTAAGCCTAGACCGCCCTGGGCCTCGTCTACCGCCAACATCGGCCAACCCATTTCGGCGATGCTGCCCCAGCTTTCGCTGTCGAAGGAAGCGGGTTTGTCTAACAGGGCTTTAAGGTATTCGGGATCGGCCCGCTCAGTCAAAAAGCGCGCAGCCTGATCTTGAATAGCCTGTAAATCTTCATTAATTGCAATCACGTCTTTTGCCGCCTACATCACTTATTCGTTGTTAGCCTTACTGGCTTTTAGCATCTTTTCCACAAACCTTTTCAGGCCGGATCAAACTCAGCATAGCCGTTGTTTAGTACCAACAACTCCCGCTCGACCACAAATGTGCGGAAGGCTGCCTTGCCGTCGCCTTCATTCCAAATTTCGGTGCGCAGGGTTTCACCCGGAAATACTGGGCTAGCAAAGCGCAGATTAAACTTTCGCAAGCGCGCAGGATTGCCGTCGCAAACCGCCGAAATCACTGCCCGCGCCGCAAAACCATAGGTACACAGGCCGTGCAAAATTGGCTTTGGAAATCCACCCATTGCCGCAAATTTGGGGTCGATATGCAGGGGGTTGGTGTCGCCGGTTAAGCGATAGAGTGCGGCTTGTTCTTCGCGGCTGATTGCGTCGATCACCGCATCCGGGGCGCGCTCTGGAATAGGCTGTGGCACCGGCTGACCACTCGTGGGGCCGCCGCAGCCGCCATTGCCACGCAAGAATACCGCCGAGGTACAGGTGGCCAGTAATTCACCGCTGTCGGCATCACTAATTTCCCGCGCCAGCATCATTACCGAGCCTTTCTCGACACCCTTGTCGTAAATCTCTTGAACATAGCTGCGGCTCTTCACCGTGCCTTTTACCGGCAGCGGCTTATGTATAGTGAGGTATTGTTCGCCGTGCAATAATTTGCTCAGATCAATACCTGTTGCAGGGTCGGCCACCCACATTGTCCCTTGACTCGCCATAGTTACCGCCATTGTTGGCAATACCTCCAGCTTCTTCTCGTAAATTAAATTCAGGTCTGCAGCGGGGTCGCCAGCGCCAGCACCCACACTTAAGGCATATAAAATACAGTCATTCGCAGTGTAATCCTGATGACCCTCGGGGATTGGCCAATTTTTAATTTTTTCGTATTCAAAACCCACGCAATACACTCCAAGCTGATGATGAAATCCACAGCGGCCAAGCGCTGTAGCATTAAGCTCGCCATTAGGACAGTAGCAAGCTCGCAAATTCATATAAAAACTAACACATAATCAGCTACTGATCAACACGAAGGAGGTAGCGCCATTCCGTCTATATACGCTAACATAGCAATAAAATAGCAGCGCTTATAGCGGTAAGCACTACACCTGCGTAGCGCCAGCAGTTACTATAAATGACACATAATCACTAAATTAAACAATAAATCCGGTGACCCATGACACTCGCCCCCAATTTGCGATCAGCCCTAGCATGCAGCCTTAGCAGTTCATTGGCCCAATGCGCCGCTAGCGACACTGCTTTTTATTTCCAAGACCGCGAGTACTGCTGGCAAGACGTTCGCAATACAATTAGCAGCCTCGACCAACTCCTCAACAAACATCCCCTAGGTGAGCTAAGCCGTGTGGCCTTTATCGCCCGCAGCCGCCCTCTGCATATCAGCTGCTTGTGGGGGCTGCTGACCACCGACCGCTGCGCCTCAATGATCCACTGCTACCAATCCACCGCCAAAATCATCAGCGACATTCGCAAAGAGGGCTACCGCGCCCTGATCGCCGACCAACAAGACTGGAATGCCAAACTGCTAGCCGCAGTGCAAGACATGGGCTGCCTCGGTATTGCCATCACAGAACATTCGCTTGAATTACGCCACTGCCCAGAGCCAAACACCGCAAACCACGCTGGCTCACAAACCACGCCAGCAAACCAAGACGATACCGCCACTGCCATCGAAACCCTGAGCAGCGGCACCACCGGCGCACCCAAGCGCATTCAGCTCAGCCGCCGCAACTTCGCCGCCAGCACCGAGGCCGCCAAGCAAGCGCTCACCCAAATGAACGCCAGCGCCAGCCAGCCGGCACCTATTATTTCGGTATTACCCCTTAGCAATATCAGCGGCGTTTACGCCAGCACCCCCGCACTGGCGATGGGTATGCCCATGGCGATTCTGGAAAAATTCCAATTAGACGACTGGCTGGCCATAGTGCAGCGCTTTAAACCCGTCGCCGCCGATATTCCACCCGCCGCAATGGCCGCCCTGCGTCAACGCCAACTACCCAAGGAGGTGTTTAGCAGCATTAAGGTCGTACGCACTGGCGCCGCGCCGCTAGACCGTGAAGTGCAGGCTTATTTTCAAAATGAGCTAGGTATACCAGTGAATTTAAGTTATGGCGCCAGTGAATTCTGCGGAGTCATCACCAGCTGGTCGATGGCTGAGTTGGCAGAATACTCCGCCACTAAAATGGGCAGCTGCGGCCGCGCCCTACCCGGCGTGGAATTACGAATTAGCAACCCAGACACTGGCGCAGTATTAGCCACAAATGAAGTGGGCAGACTAGAAGCCAAAGTCGAGCGTGTTGGCCCCGACTGGATAGCCACCTCCGATCAAGCCCGTCTCGACGAAGACGGCTTTATGTGGTTTGAAGGACGACTGGAAGAAACTATTTTCCGCGGTGGCTTTAAATTATCGCCACTGCTAATCGCCGAACAGCTCCGGCGTCACCCCGCCCTAGCCGACGCGGCGGTCATTGGCGTGGACGATCCGCGATTGGGACAAGTACCCATTGCTGTGCTTGTGCTTAAAGCAGGCCAGAATCAGCCAAGCGATGACGAGCTAAACCACTTTGCCCGCGAGCACCTCAGCGCACCCGAAATCCCGGGTGCCTTTTATTTTGTAGATAAATTGCCGCGTACATCAAGTTACAAGATCAGCCTGATTGAATTGCGTAAATTAATCAAAAGGCTGTGAAGAAACAGCGACTCTCCGTGCGACAACTGAAATAACAGAATTATAAATTTCAACCGTAAAAAGAGATGTTTTCAGGCATCACGACTACGGTTTTGTTGACCAAAATGGAATTTGAAGGTGATTTAAACTCAAGCGCCTTAAATAAAATGGGTATACGGATTTAATGGTTGATGGGGCACCTTCACCCCATCAATCTGATACCACCCTCAGATGGTTGATAGATCGACTCCGTAGTTGAGTTCCTCTGCGAAGTCCGGCAGTCCGTAACCGATGGTTTTCTTGTAGAAAGGAGAGACCTTCGCAGTCGGTGCCTTCTTCTTGTGCTTCGTGGTG